>Ga0209480_10000100_pt1 | contig 82892 bp, 73 predicted proteins | sample JI61114C2DNA_FD_187501 | JGI IMG/M metagenome (GOLD analysis project Ga0209480, IMG submission 187501) | Wastewater effluent complex algal communities from Wisconsin, to seasonally profile nutrient transformation and Carbon sequestration -... | ecosystem: Engineered > WWTP > Effluent > Algae...
CGGCTACTTCGAGGCGCGCATGCGCGTGCCACGCGGCGCCGGCGTGATCACCGGTATGTTCACCTATGCCGATCGCACCGAAAGCGTGAAGCCGAACGAGATCGACATCGAGATCCTCGGCCGCGCGCCGAAGGTTGCCGAACTGACGATCCACGAGAACGGCAAGGCGACGTCGAAGAAGTACACCATGCCGTTCGACTCATCCGACGGCTTCCACACCTATGGCTTCGACTGGCAGCCCGAACACATCCGCTGGTATGTGGATGGCATGCTCGTCCACGAAGAAACCGGCGCCGCCGCGCGACGGGTGGTGCGTCCCCAGCAATTGCTGTTCAGCGTCTGGGGCAGCAAGAAACTCGGCGCGTGGGCCGGAGAGCTTCGCCCGTCCGAAGCGCCCTGGCGCCTCGACATCGCCTGCGTCGCCTATGCGCCCGCGTTTACCGCTCCGCTCTGCGGTTGAGCCCGGGGGCTGCATTCCGCAGGGAATTGCGCCCTGTAACGCTCTGTATCTGACACCTTGTTGATCGTTCGGGCTCCCAGGCGCGTTGCCGGGAACGCGACTTTCCGGTATCAACCTACGTAACTGTGACGGTCCCGCAGATGGATCGCGCGACCACGCTGGAAGGAAATCACATGAAAGCCAGAACCCTCGGCATCGCGTTGGCGTCTGCCGCCGCAATCGCCATGATCGCAGCCGGTGTCGCAGCCAACGGCCAGGTGGTCGGCGCCAACGTTTCGGCGAGCCAGCTGAAAGCGCCCGAACGCGCCGACAACTTCCGCCTCGTCGACCAGAATTCGCGCGCTCACCTTCTGGCCTACTACAAGTACGCCCCGGCCATCGTGATCGTCAGCCACGTGACCGCCTCAGCCGACATGAACGATGCAGCGCTCGCGCTCCGCAACCTCCAGGCCTCCTTCAAGACCTCCGGCGCGGAACTCCTGTTCATCAACTCCACCCCCGGTGTGAAGCGCGAAGCCATCTCCGCCGACATGAAGGCGCTCGGCCTCGACGCACCCGTCATGATGGACGACACCCAGCTGGTCGGCGAAAGCCTTGGCATCAGCCGCGTCGCCCAGGCGCTGGTCATCGATCCGCGCACATGGAAGATCGTCTACTCCGGCCCCATCGCGGGCCATCTCTCCGGCAAGACCGGCGGCGACACGACCGCCTACGTCGCCGACGCCGTCGCCGCCCTAGTCAAGGGACAGCCGGTGAAGGTCGCCACGGCCGAACTCGCAACCCCGGCCATCGCCTTCCCGAACCGCGACGCCAAAGCGAGCCACGTAAACATCTCGTACGAGAAAGACATCTCCCCGATCCTCGCCAAGAACTGCGTCGCCTGCCACTCCGAAGGCGGCATCGGCCCCTTCGCGATGAACAGCTACGAGATGGTCAAGCAGTTCTCGGGCATGATCCGCGAGTCGATCCGCACCGACCGCATGCCGCCCTTCCACGCCGACCCGCACGTCGGCCAGTTCACTGGCGACATGAACCTCACGCCGAAAGACACGCAGACCCTGATCCACTGGATCGAGGCCGGCGCGCCGCGCGGCACGGGCTCCGACCCGCTGAAGATCAACGCGAAGCCCGCCCCCGAATGGGAGCTTGGAACGCCTGACTACGTCATCGAACTGCCGGCCTACACAGTCCCGGCCTCGGGCGTCGTCGACTACCAGAATCCGGTCGTCCTGAACCAGCTGCCCGAAGGTCGCTGGCTGCGCGCCTCGACGGTGAAGCCGTCCGACCGCCAGGCGGTTCACCACCTGCTTTCGAACGGTGTGGGCGGCTATGCCGTCGGCGCCGAGACCTCGAAGTATCCGGCCGGCACCGGCACCTGGGTCGCCCCGGGCCAGAAGTTCCAGTTCCAGATGCACTACACGCCCTATGGCAAGGAGACGGTCGAGAAGACCCGCGTCGGTCTCTACTTCTATCCGGAAGGCTCGCCGCCGGAGATCATGCGCCGCTCGGCCGTCGTGGTGAACGCTGGCATCGAGATCCCGCCCAACACGCCGCGCCACGAGGAGGTCGCCTACATCACCTTCCCCGAAAATGCGACGCTGTACTCGGTGTTCCCGCACGCCCACTACCGCGGCGAGAGCATGGCCATCTCCCTGCTGAAGCCGGGCGCGACCAGCGAAGAGCTGATCCTCTCCATTCCGAAATACGACTTCAACTGGCAGCGCGGCTATGACTTCAAGCAGCCGATCAAGATCGAGCCAGGCACGAAACTGGTCACCCGCTACGTCTACGACAACTCGAAGAATAATCCGGCCAACCCGGACCCGACAATCACGGTGAAGTGGGGCGAACAGTCCTGGGAAGAAATGCAGTACACTGCACTCGGCTTCCGCTGGGACGATGAGACGGTCGCTGATCGCAAGAACGACTACCAGACTCGCCTTGAGGATTCGCGCACCATCGGCATGATGGATAAGAACGTCGACGGCAAGGTCGCGAAGGAAGAAGTTCGTGGCCGCATGGCCCAGATGCTGCTCGCCAACTGGGACAAGGTCGATCTCGACAAGGATGGCTTCATCAATGCCAGCGAGATGGGGCCGATCAATCAGCAGATGAACGGCCGCATCCGCGCGGCGCAGGAACAACAGAGCGTTGGCCAGTAGACGCTCTTTCTCCGGCAAAATGAAACAGGCGGACCCGCAAGGTCCGCCTGTTTTGTCTTGGGCCTGCCGCTCAGTCAGGCTGGCTTCAACCGGTGATGCACAACGCCCCACTCATTGCCGCCTGCATGGCCGAACAGCCCTGCCGTCGCAAGGAAGAACAGCCGCCAGCGGTTCTCCCACAGGCGGGCATCCTCGCCATACACCTTGGCCAGGATCTTCCGGATCGCGTCGCGATTGGCGTCGAAGTTCTTCAGCCAGTCGAGCGCCGTTTGCTGGTAGTTCTTTCCATTCCACCACCACTCCTGCTCCACCGTGAACAGGTCCGGGAAGTTGGCCGCAAGGTCGCGGCTGGGCATCACGCCGCCGGCAAAGAAGTGGTGCGCAACCCAGTCCGCCGGATCGTTCACGTCGAACCGGTAAGGGGCCGTGCGATGCGCGAAGACATGCATCAGCATCCGTCCATCCGGCTTCAGCCAACGCCGGCAACGCTCCAGCAACGCGCGCCAGTTCGACATGTGTTCGAACATCTCGACAGACACGATGCGATCGAACGTTTCGTCCGTGTCGAACACATTCATGTCCGCCGTCACGATCCGCAGATTGGTCAGTCCCTGCCGCGCCGCGCTCGCCTCGATGTGCGCACGCTGGCTGGCCGAGTTGGAAACCGCCGTGATCTTCGCCTTGGGATATCGCGCCGCCATGAACAGCGACATCGATCCCCAGCCGCAGCCAAGCTCAAGGATATGCTGCCCATCGGCAAGTTCGGCGTTGGCGCAGGTCTGCTGCAACGCGCGCACTTCGGCCTTCTCCAGCGTATCGCCCGCTTCATAGAGACAGCTCGAATACTTGAAGCGTGGCCCGAGGCACAAGGCGAAGAACTCCGCCGGCACTTCATAGTGCTGCGCGTTCGCATCCTCGGTATGGGCGGCGATCGGATGCGCCCGCATCTCTTCGGCAAAACGCGCCGAGGCGTCGGCCGGCGTGTGCTTGAGCTGTCGCCGCACATTCCCGACCAGGAACGACACCGCGCCCTTGCGCACGATGTCCGGCAGGGGCGCTCCCTCGAAGGCGATGATTGCGCGCGACACGAAACTCATGCGGACAGCTTTCTCGGAGGACGCGGGAAGAATGCGCTCACGCGGCGCTGATAGTCACGGAAACGATCGCCACGGCTGGCCAGCATGGTCTTCTCGACGGCCGGAACACCGGTGCCGAAGCGAAGCAGCAGGAACATCATCACCGGCGCGACCAGTGTAGCCCATGTCCACGCCACCGCCGGATCAAACGCGATCACCGGATAGGCGAGCCACGTCACCCACTCGAAGAAATAGTTTGGATGCCGCGACCAGCCCCACAGGCCCTTGTCCATGATCGCCCCGCGCTCTGCGGTCTTGCGGAAGCGGCGCATCTGCTCGTCGGCCATGCCCTCGCCCACGATCCCGACCATCAGCATCGCCGCGCCCAGGAAGTCGCGCAGGCCCAGCTCGGCGCCCGCGCCACCATGGCTCGCCACATATACCGACAGGCTCAGCAGCGCCGCCGCCGGCGCCTGGATGATGCAGAGGGCATACATGTTGCGCTGGAAGTTCCCGCCCCATTCGGTGCGCAGGCCCGCATAGCGCCTGTCCTCGTGAGCATCCTTCGCCACGCGATGCGCGATGTAGGAGCCCAGGCGCACCGACCAGACCGCCGCCAGCCCCGCCACGAGGTATTGCCGGGCGGCGCTCTCCGCCAGACCGGGCCACAGGGCGGCCGTGACACACGCCGCCCCCGCGCCAAATGTCCAGAACACGTCCACCCACCCGCCATTGCGGGTTCCCAGCTGGACAAACCAGGCCGCAGACATGACCAGCGCCATGCCGACAAGCACTGCAAGGAAGGGGTCGAGCGGGTTCACATCCGGCTATACGCGTTACTCACCCTCACGGATCAACACGCGGAAAGAGACCCCCACCTGTCCTCCCCCTTTCAGGGGGAGGAACCCTGATGCGCCGCCGCCCTTCGATATGAAGCAAGTTTGCGAAACAAGGTCCCTCCCCCTGAAAGGGGGAGGACAGGTGGGGGTCTATCGCGGCGGGCGCGCATTCGCGTGGAAGCAGAACTCGCAAGACATGCTGACGGATCGCGCAAGCCCGGCTAGGTGTCATTCAGATACCCGGCCGCACGGCGGCCCAATCTGGAACAGGTTGATAGATGTCCAGCGGTCTCAAAGTCACCGGCCTCGCCAAGAGCTTCGGCGGCAAGCGCGCGGTCGATGGCATCGACTTCGAGGTCCGGAGTGGCGAGCTCTACGCCCTTCTCGGGCCCAATGGCGCGGGCAAGACGACCACCCTGCGCATGATCGCTGGCCTGCTGAACGCCGACGCCGGCGAGGTCGAGGTGTTCGGCGTCGATGCCCGGCGCGACCCACTGGGCGCAAAACGCATGATCGCGTGGCTGCCCGACGAGCCGTTGCTCTACGACAAGCTGACGGCGTGGGAATATCTTGAATTCGTCGCCGGTCTCTGGAACGTCGATACCGCCGAGGCCCGCAAGCGCGCCGAAACCCTGCTCCGCCTGCTCGGTCTGTGGGACAACCGCAACGATCGCTGCGAGACCTTCTCGCGCGGCATGAAGCAGAAGGCCGTGCTCGCCGGCGCGCTGATCCACGAGCCGAAGCTGCTGATGCTGGACGAGCCGCTCACCGGCCTCGACGCGGCGGCCAGCCGCCTGGTCAAGGACCTGATCCGCGAACGCGTTGCCGCCGGCGCCGCCGTGATCCTCACCACCCACATTCTCGAAGTGGCCGAACGCATGGCCGACCGCATCGGCATCATCAAGGACGGCAAGCTGTTGACCGAAGGCAGCCTCAACGAACTACAGGGCTTCGCCGGCGCGCAGGGCCAGTCGCTCGAAGACGTCTTCCTGTCGCTCACCGCCACCCCCGCAGCCGTATGAGCAAGCCCGGCAGCATCCCCTGGCTGATGTCGCACGAACTGCGCCTGTTCTGGCGCAGGGGAAAAACACGCCCGAAGAGCGGCCTGATCATGCTCGGCCTGCTCGTTTCGCTCTGGCTGGTGTTCTCCTTCTTCATGCTCCAGCGCCTGGGGCCGATGATCCCGCCGCCGCCCTTCATCGACAGCGCATGGGATGGGCTGGCGCTCACCGCCGTGGGCGTGATTATCGCCTTCATCGGCTCGGTGATGCTGTCGAGTTCGATCCTCGCGGCGGTCGATGTGATCTACACGCGCAACGATCTCGATCTCATCCTGTCCTCGCCCCTCTCGCCCTGGCGCATGCTGGCCGTGCGCGCGGCCGCGATCGCCATCGGCGCCCTGCCGCTTTATGCGGGCCTGCTGGGGCCCCCGCTGCTGTGGCTGGCGATCTTCTCGTCGCCCCTCTGGCTGTCGTCCATCGTCTTCCTGGTCTCGCTGGCCTTCGCCGCGACGGCTTTGGCGCTGCTTGTCGTCACAGCACTGTTCCGCCTGATCGGTCCGAAGAACACGCGCATCCTCGCTCAGATCTTCAGCGCGCTTGCTGGCGCCGGCGTGTTCCTGGCCTTCCAGTATTTCAACATCACCAGCGGCCGCTCGCGCGACGAGGAACAAGCCGCGATGGCCGAGTACATCACGAGCCTCGACATCGACCCCGGCGCCTGGTGGCTGCTGCCCTCCCGCGCCTTCACCGGCGACATTGTCTCGACCCTGATCTGGGTGGCATTGGTCGCCTGCCTCTTCCCGTTCGCGGTCTTCCTCTTCAGCCGCCGCTTCGTGGGCGACGCAGCCGCCGCATCCGGCATGGGCCAGCGCAAGCGCGTCGCCGATGCCCGCATCATCAATCTGCGCGGCGGCGTCATGGCGTCCGTCATCCGCAAGGAGTTCCGCCTGTTGCGCCGCGATCCGCTGCTGCTCTCGCAGATTGGCATGCAACTCCTTTATCTCCTGCCGCTGGGCTTCATCCTGATGCGGCCGGGCGGATCGTTGACCATTACGGAAGAAACCTTCGTGCCCGTCCTCACCCTGCTGGCCTCCACCATCGCCTCCAGCCTGGTGTGGATCACCGTCTCGGCCGAAGACGCGCCGGACCTCATCACGTCCGCGCCAGTCGCTCCCGCCATGATCGACCGCGCCAAGCTGGTCGCTGCGATCCTGCCTGTGCTGGTGCTGATGACCCTGCCGCTGGTCGCCCTGCTCTGGCGCGATCTCGCCGCCGGCCTCTGGGCCCTCGCCGGCGTCTGCCTTGCCGCCACCGCCTCAGCCCTCATCGGCCTCTGGCGCCGCATGCCCGGCTCCCGCCGCGAATTCGCAAGGCGGCGCGCCAAAGGCTCCGTCATCGCCGGCCTCGGCCAGGCCTTCGTCGCCTTCGGCATCTCCGGCGCAGTCGCACTAGGCGCCTACGGCCTGCCGCTCATTGCGCTGATCCCCGCCCTGATCGCCGCCGCCATCCTCGGCGTCCTCTACAAACCAAACGAAAACGGGCTCCCGAAGGAGCCCGTAGTAGTACGAAGTAGCAGTCGTAATAGCAGCCCTAGACCTTGATCGCCTGCGCCGGCAGATCCGCAAACTTCCGCCCATCCTTCGCCATCGCGCGGAGCAGGTTCGACACCTTGATCTCCTCGACATTCTTGGCCACGCGCTCGGTGACCTCCAGCACGCGCTGCAGACCCACCTTGTCGCCAAGGAACATCGGCCCACCCTTGTCCTGCGGGAAGCCATAGCCGTTGAGCCAGGTGACATCGATATCGCCCGCCCGCTGCGCCATGCCCTCTTCCAGGATCGCCGCGCCCTCGTTGATCATCGGGAAGATGCACTCCTCGAGGATCTCATCGTGCGACACCTTGCGCGCCGGCACGCCCGAAGCCGCCGCGAACTCCTTCACGATGGCCTCGACCTCCGGCGACGGGGTGGCGTTGCGGGCCGCGTCGTAATCGTAATAGCCCGCGCCCGACTTCTGGCCACGGCGCGGCGTGCGCTCGCAGATCATGTCGCGCAGCGGGTTCGCCGTCTGCGCGCCCGGTTTCCAGCCGATGTCGAGACCGGCGAGGTCCGACATCTGGTACGGGCCCATCTTGAAGCCGAACTTGTTGAACGCCGCATCGATATCCCACGGCATCGCGCCGGCTTTCAGCAGGAAGCCAGCCGCCTGCCCGCGACGCGCCAGCATGCGGTTGCCGATGAAGCCCGGGCACACGCCAGCGAGCGCCGCAACCTTGCCGATCTTCTTCGCCAGATCCATCGACGTGGCGACCACCGCATCAGACGTGTGCTTCGCGCGCACAATCTCGAGCAGCTTCATCACGTTGGCGGGCGAGAAGAAGTGCAGGCCGATGACGTCCTGCGGGCGCTTGGTCACCGAGGCGATTTCGTTGATGTCGAGGTAGGACGTGTTGGAGGCCAGGATGCAACCGGCCTTCGCGATCTTGTCGAGGTCGGCGAAGATTTCCTTCTTGATCGCCATGTCCTCGAAGATGGCCTCGATGATGAGGTCGCAGTCAGCAAGGTCCGAGCGGTTCAGCGTGCCGTTCAGCAGGCCCATGCGGATGCCGACTTCCTCTTGCGGGAAGCGGCCCTTGTCGGCCGAGTTCTGGTAGTTCTTGCGGATGACGCCGAGGCCGCGATCGAGCGCCTCCTGCTTCACTTCGACGATGGTGACGGCGATGCCGACGTTGGCGAAGTTCATCGAGATGCCGCCGCCCATCGTGCCGGCGCCCAGGACGCCGACCTTCTTGATCGGCTTGATCTGCGTGCCCGCCGCCAGGCCCTGGACGTTCCACGAGGCCTTGGTCGCCGCCGAGATGTAGGCGGAGATCTCTTCGGCGGTTCCTGCGGGGGCGGTCAGGCTGGCTGTCATGGGGCGGGTCCTCGACTGGGGTGGCGCGGGCAATCCCGCGTCCGGTTTCCTGAAAAAGCGCGTGTTTCCGTGCCGTGAAGGCGGCCATCCGTCAACTCGCCGGGCAAAATCGCCCCGAGCATAACCCAGGGGAGCTGCGACATTCGGTCGGCGCGGTTGCCCTAGGGTAACATACTTGCTTGTTCACCAGCCAATATGTTGGATGACACATGGCTGGCCGCAAACATCCTGGACGAGACGAGACGATTCTCGTCGATGAGCCCCACCGCCAGACCCAGGCGGAACGGCGCGAAACCGCCGAGCGCGCCATCCTTGAAGCAGCCGTCTCCATCGTCGCCGAGCGTGGCGTCGACGTGCTGACGCTCAATGCGGCGGGCGAAGCGGCTGGCTATTCGCGCGCCCTGCCGACGCATTATTTCGGAACCAAGGGCGCCCTGCTTCAGGCCCTCGCCGACCATATAGTGGCGACCTACAACGAGCGCGTTCGGTCAGCCCCGCTGTCTGAACGGCCCCTCGATCGGCTCTGCGATCTCATTACATTCTGCATTGATGACGCCATCCGCGACCCGACGAGCGTGCGCGCCTATCAGAGCATTATCGCGGCGGGGCTCAATCACCCTGAGCTTCGCCTCATTGTGGACCGCATGACCCGGCAGTCCATCGAAGACCTGGCGTCTGTTGTCCGTGAGGGACGGGACAACGGACAAATACGGGCAGACGCCCGCCCTCGGGCGGAAGCGTCTGTCATTCTGGCATCATTGCGTGGAGTCCTGTTTCAGTGGCTGATCATTCCCGATCACGTGGAGCTGTTGCGCGTGCGCGACAGCCTGGTAGCGAGTATTCGCAGGTCGCTGGCGGCCTGAGCGAGCCTGCTGCCCGCAGCCTGGAATACTGGGCCGCCGTTCGCGGCGGTGCGCCTGCCCTGTTCGAGGGCGAGGCCGTGCTGAGCTATCGCGACTGGAACGAATACGCCGACATGCTGGCCGACGCCTTCGTGACCCGCGGGCTTGGCCGCGATGACGTCGTGGCTGTGCGCTGCCGCAACCGTCTCGAATGGGCCGTGATCGCGCTCGCCTGCGCCAAGATCGATGCCCGGCTTCTCACGCTGGATGCGGACCTGCCGCCGCCCGCCATTCGTGACCGTTTGATCGCCGGCCGCGCCGCGGCGCTGATCGCGGGCGACGTCGCTCCCATCCGCCTATCGCAGGCGGTTGAAGGCCTGCCCCTGCGCCTGAAGGCCAGCATGGATGGCGCCGTGGGCGGTTTCTACAATTTCTGGGACCTGTTTCCGCCGGTCGCCCCGCCGCGCTTCGGCAGCGCCCAGCCCGTCCTGATGGGATGGACCGCACGTGCGGAGGGCCGCGCCGCGCCGGTTGGATTGCCAAGACGCCGTGCCGCGCCGGCCTCGCTGTCGCGACCGCCCGTGCCGGAGGTTGGCGTTTCTCTGATCACCCTGCCGCTCCATCGCGTGTGGGCGCCGGTACAGTTCTGGACGGCGCTGATCGCCGGCCGCGCCATCGCCCTGATGCGCGAGTTCTCGCCAGCCGCGGCGCTCGACGTGATCGAGAAGCGCCGCGTTACGCACTGGACTGCGCTGCCCGAAATGTTTGCCGAGCTGCAGGCCTTCGGCATCGATATCGAACGGCGGTATGCGATGCGCTCGATCCGTGAACTCGTGATGGGCGGCGCGGCGGCGCCCGAGACGCTCCGTCGCTGGCTGGCGGAAACTTTCCCCACCATCCTGTGCGAGGCTTACGGCTCGCCTGAGACGGGCCTGATCGCCTGGATGGCACCACAGCAGCGCACCAGTCGACCCGACAGTTGCGGACGCGCGCTGCGGGGCGTCAGCGTCGAGGTGCGCGACCTCGATGGGCGCAGGCTTCCGATAGGGGCAATCGGCCAGATATGGGCTCGCACACAGCGCTCGATCGAATGCGAACTCCCCGGCGCAGGCAACAATGATCGCCGCGATGCGGATGGCTTTGTCGCCACGGGCGATGCCGGCCGCATCGACGAGGATGGCTACATCTACCTCACAGGCCGGGCGAGCATGCTGGCGGAGACGGATTTCCGCCGCGCGGGCTAGGTCATTGGCGCCAGCAGCAGCGTTGCTGTAGCTTCCCCGAAAGACTCATGGGGAGGATACAATGAAACGACTTGCGGCATTGCTGCCGGCGATTGGCTGCATGCTTGTTCTGGCGGGTTGCAGCGATCAGCCGAGTGCACCCGCGCCTTCCGTCACAACACCTCCCGCAGCCGCCGAGGCGCCTCCGCAGAAGGATCCCCTGCTCTCGGCCGTCGGCATCGGCGTGACTGATCTCGAGAAATCGACTGACTTCTACGTCAACGTCATGGGCATGGAGAAGGTCCGCACCTACGAGCTCAGCTACATGAACGAGGTGCTGCTGCGCTATCCCGATGGCGAAAGCTACATCGTGCTGATGCACTGGATCGACGGCTCGAACCCCAACTACAAGAACCTGCCGATCAAGATCGTGACGCGCGTGAAGGATCCCATGGCCCTGGCGGCGAAGATCAAGGCAGCCGGCTTCGAGGTGACGCGCGAGCCACAGCCCTCTGATCAGGTGGGTGGCTCTATCGTCGGCTTCGCGAAAGACCCGGATGGCTACGTGCTCGAGCTGCTTCCGCTTCGCCAGCCCACCCCCGCCAACTGAGGACGCAGCATGAGACTCTCGAAACCACGTATCGCGCCGCTCGGCGACAGCGAGTTCACGCCCGAACAGATCGACCGCCTGTCCAAGTCGCGCGGCAAGGACGGCTCGATCCTCAACATCTTCCGCACACTGGTTCGCGCGCCTGACGCCTTCCGCGCCTTCTCGTGGTGGGGCGGTTACATCATGTCACGCAACTCGCTAACGCCGCGCGACCGAGAGATCGCCATCCTCCGCGTGGGCTGGCTGTGCAAGTCCGGCTACGAGTGGACACAGCATCATCGCATCGGCCTGCAGTCGGGCCTCAACGCCGGCGAGATCGAGCGTATCAAGATCGGTGCCGGCTCAGACGGATGGGCCCCCGCCGAGAAGGCGCTGTTAATGGCGTGCGACGATCTCAACCGCGACCACTTCGTCTCAAGCCCTGTGTGGGCCGAACTGGGGAAGCACTACTCCGAGCGTCAGTGCATGGACCTCGTGTTCACCGTGGCGCAGTACACGCAGGTATCGATGATCCTGAACTCGTTCGGCATCCAGATCGAAGACGGCCAGACCGTCGATCCCGATCTGAAGGCGCCCTGACATGGCCGGAAGACTTGAGGGCAAGACCGCGATCATCGTCGGCGCCGGCCAGACACCGGGCGAAACGATCGGGAATGGCCGCGCCATGGCGATCCTCTTCGCACGCGAAGGCGCGCACGTCATGTGTGTCGACCGCCGGCTCGACAGCGCCGAGGAGACCGTGAAGCTCATCGCGGACGAAGGCGGTCAGGCGTTTGCCTTCGAGGCGGATGTGACCAACACCCTCTCCTGCGCGGCCGTAGCGCGCGAGGCCGTGGTGCGCCTCAAGCGGATCGACATCCTGGTCAACAATGTCGGAACCGGACGCGGCGACGCGCCGCCCCACGCCATCGAGGAAGAGGCGTGGGACCGCATCATGAACATCAACCTGAAGTCCATGGCGATGACGATCCGCCATGTCCTGCCGGTGATGCGCCAGCAGAAGGCCGGCGCCATCCTCAACATCTCCTCGCTCGCCGCCATAGCCGGCCATCACATGGTGACTTACGAGGTCTCGAAGATGGCGGTGAACCGCCTGACCACAGTGGTCGCTTCCGGCAACGCCAAGCATGGCGTGCGCTGCAATGTGATCATGCCGGGCCTGATGGACACGCCCATGGCCATGACCGGGATCGCCGCCGCGACGGGCAAGTCTGCAGACGCCCTGCGGGCCGAACGCAACGCCCGCGTCCCGATGGGGCACATGGGCTCGGCCTGGGACACCGCCTTCGCCGCACTGTTCCTGTGTTCGGATGAGGCGCGCTTCATCACGGGAGCGGTGCTTCCGGTCGATGGCGGAACATCGATAGCTATCGGATAATTTCAGATAGCATGCACTTTTTTGCCCGGTTCCTAGGCACTTAGCCCGGATCAACGTCCTGCGGCCACAATGGTCAATGACCTGCTAATGTTTTAGGGACATTGTCCCGTCTGGTTGGGTCACTGCCCTGCGCGCCATGTTCAAGAAGTCCGACAAAAAGGCCGTCGATCCTCTCGCCGACCGCATGCGTAAGATCGCTGCGGTCCCGGTCGAGGAAACGACCTATTCGTCGGTCGCAACCGGCGAAAAGCGATCCGAGCGCAAGCCCACATTCAAGACTGCAACGCTGACCATGATAAGCGGCGAACGCATCGACGTCGTGGTCAAGAACGTCAGCGCGACCGGGGCCCGCATCGAGTTCCTGCGCGACGTGACGCTGACGGACCGGGTGCTGATCTCCGAGCCGACCATGCGCATCAAGACCTGGGCCTATGTGATCTGGCAGACGCGCGGCGCAGCCGGCCTGCAGTTCGTCGCCACCTGAACCACCGCGACCTTGCGCCGGCTCGACGGCGGCGCGCCTGTCCGTCAGATTGCACGCATGAACCCATCGCCTGACCTGCCCCAGCGCAACACATGGCTCGCCGTGAAGCGCGGCCTGCGTCTGCGTTGCCCGTCCTGCGGCAAGGGACGGCTGCTGGCAGGGTTTCTGAAGCCTGCGGCAAGCTGCTCAGCCTGTGGTGAGCCCACGGGCCAGCTCCGGTCGGACGACGGCCCGGCATGGGCGACCATTCTGATCGTCGGCCACCTCGTCTCGCCCGCCTTCTTCGTCTTCGCGACTGCGGATGCGGATACGGCCTCCAAGGCGTTCTTCTTCATCGCCGCCATCGTGATCGGCGCAACGCTGTTGCTGCTGCCGCGCATGAAGGGGCTGTTCATGGGCCTGATGTGGGCATCGCGCGCAGGCGAGGTCGAACCGGGCTGATTACAGCCCGGCTCGTTCCAATCACTCGGCTGGGGGAAGCGGCTTCGCAGGCGCTTCGGCGTCCAGCGGCTCGGGGTGACCACGGCCCTTCATCAGGACGCGATCCTCCGCCGTCGGCTTGGTCGCAAAGCGCGCAGCCAGCGGATTTATGAAGCGCTCGAACTGGTCGACGATCGAGTAGGCCGCAGGCACGAGAACCAGCGACAGGATGGTCGACGAGATCAGGCCGCCGATGACGGCGATCGCCATTGGCTGGCGGAAGGCGGCGCCTTCGCCAATGCCGAGCGCGGTGGGAAGCATGCCCGCGGACATGGCGACCGTGGTCATCACGATGGGGCGTGCCCGCTCGCGACAGGCTTCGAACAGCGCATCATACGTGTTCTTGCCGCGCTGCTGCGCCTCGATTGCGAACTCCACCAGCAGGATGGCGTTCTTCGCCGCGATGCCGAGCAGCAGCACGATGCCGATCATGACCGGCATGGACACTTCCTTGCCCGTGATCAGAAGCGCCACGAATGCGCCCGAGAACGACAGCGGCAGTGACGCCAGGATGACCACAGGCTTGAAGACGGATTTGAACAGCAGCACCATGACCGAGTAGATCAGGGCGACACCCGCCATCAGCGCGATGACGATCCCGCCGAACATCTGGGCTTCGGCCTGCTCGTTGCCCACGCGTGCGCGCGAGACGACCGCGGTGCCGGCCTCTTCAGCCGCCAGGATGTCGCTCATCGTCTTGGTGCCGTCGACCGCCTCGGTCGCATCGCCCGATGTGCGGCCCGGCGCAAAGTCCGCCTGCACCGACGCCATACGCTGACGATAGAGACGCTGAATGACGCCTGGGCCCGCTTCGTAGGAAATCTCTGCAACTGCGCCGAGCGTCGTCGAGCCGCCGTTGAGCGTTGGCACGCGAAGCTGCGACAGCTGCTCGAGATCCGTGCGCACGGAGTCCGGCAGGCGCACGCGGATTGCAAGCCTCCGCTCGCCCTCCGAGAATTTGGGCGTGTTCGCTTCAATGTCGCCAGACGTGGCGATCCGGGCAACCGCCGCGATCGCGTCGGTCGACACGTTGAGGCGCGCTGCCTCGCCGGGACGCGGACGAATGATCAGCTCCGGCCCCGGAGGTTCCGGCGACAGGCGCGGATTCGACACGGCGTCGAGGTCCTTCATCTCGTTGAGCAGCGCCAGCTGCGCGCGATCAAGCGCGGCCGCGTCGTCGCTGGTGAGCAGCACGTTGACGTCGGACCCGCCCGGGCCGCCGCCCGTCATAAGCGCAGTGACGCGAATGTCGGGAATCTGCTTCAGCTGCGGACGAATGTACTGCTTGAGCTCTTCGGTCGACATCTTGTGGTGATCGACCATGACGACGGTCGCCGAACCGGACGTCATGCCCGAGCCGCCACCGCCACCGCTGGCCGCCGCGGCCTGTCCGCCTGCCCCACCGGAGCCAATCGAGATGAAAACGTCCTTCACGTCGGGCTGGCTGAGGAGCAACTGGTTCAGCTGCGCCGAGTGGCGTTCCATCTGAGCGCGCGTCGTTCCCGGCGGCGCGGAGATGTTGAACATGATGTAGCCCGGGTCTTCCGTCGGGATGAAGCCCTTGGGAAGCGCCACGAACGCGAAGATGGCGCCAACGAACGCTAGGAAGCCGATCACCGAAGCGCCCAGCCTGTGCTTGAGCGACCAGGCCAGCGTCTTCTCGTAGAAACCGGGCAGCTTCCGCACGTCGCGATCATGATGCTTTGCGTGCGTCGGCTTCAGGAAGTAAGCCGCCATCAATGGCGAGACAAAGCGCGCCACCAGCAGCGAGAATACCACCGCGACCGCAACCGTGATGCCGAACTCGATGAAGAACTGGCCGGGCATGCCGCCCATGAACGAGGTCGGCAGGAACACCACGACGATCGCCGCCGTGGTCGCCAGCACGGCGAGACCGATGGCGTCGGCGCCCTCCATGGCGGCCCGGAACGGCGTATAGCCTGCCAACGTTCGCTTCTGGATATTCTCGATCTCGACAATGGCATCGTCGACGAGAATCCCGATCACGAGCGTCAGCGCCAGCAGCGTCACGACGTTCAGCGAGAAGCCCAGCAGCGAAATGATGAAGAAGGTCGGGATCAGCGACAGTGGCATGGCCAGCGCGGCGATCACGGTCGCGCGCCAGTCGCGCAGGAACAGGAAGACCACCAGCGCGGCGAGCAGCATGCCTTCGATCAGCACTGCTTCCGTGGCGTGGAAGTTGGCCTTGGTATCGTCGGTCATGGAGAAGATCTTGGTGATCTCCAGCCCGGGATTGGCGGCCTTGAGCCGCTCAATCGCCTCAAGCGAACCGCGTTCGACATCCACTTCGGACGCCGCATCCACCTTGATGATGTTGAAGCCCGCCACCGGGCGGCCATTCAGCAGCGCGAAGGAGCGCACCTCGGCCGAGCCATCGCCCACCTCGGCGACGTCCGACAGGCGCACGTACGAAGCGCCGCCACGCAACGGGATCGTGAGATTACGCAGTTCATCGACCGTCAGCGTTTCGCCCAGCGTGCGGATCGTCGTTTCCGACCCGCCGACCGCCGCGCGTCCACCGCCATAGTTGCGATAATTGCGCTGCAGCGCGTTGTTCACGTCCGACGCCACGACGCCCAGCGCATTCATGCGCACTGGATCGAGCACAACGTTGATCTCGCGGTTGACGCCGCCCACGCGCGAGACCTGGCCCACGCCGCGAACGCTTTGCAGCTCGCGCGAAATCCGGTCGTCGATGAACCATGACAGATCCGTCGCCGACATTGAGGGATGCGAGACCGCAAACGTCATCAATGCGCCGCCGGTGAAATCCAGCGCGCTGATGATCGGCGGCTGGATCGATTGCGGCAGCTCGGTTCGCACCTGGTTGACGCGGGACTCGATGTCGTCCTTGGCCTTCTGCAGGTCAACGCCGATTTCGAACTGCACGATTGTCGTCGAGACGCCGAGCGTCACGGTCGACTGCATCACTTCGATGTTCGGCAGGCTGGCGATCGAGTTCTCGACGATGCGCGTGACCTGGTTTTCGAGTTCGGTTGGCGCCGCCCCCTCCTGGATCACGGTGGCAACCACCATGGGGAAGGCGATGTTCGGGAACTGCTTCACCGGCAGACGCGAGTACGAATAGATACCCGCGACCATGAGCAGCGTGAAGGCGACCACAACCGGGATGGGGTTGCGGATCGCCCAGCTGGAAATCGGGAGGTTCATGTTACTGGCCCTCGGCCGGAGCGGCGGCCGGCGCTGGCGCGGCTGTATCGTCGGTCGGGTTGATCACGTCGCCGTCCAGCGTGAAGGCCGAACCCGTGGCCAGCACGCGCGAACCGGCGGGCGGTCCATCGATCAGCTCGACATAGTCGCCCGAACGTTGGCCCAGCTTCACCGGCGTCTGGTGAACCTTGTTGGCCTCGTCCACCACCATGATTGACGCGCCGCCGGCCTCATAGCGGATCGCGCCCGCTGGCACGGCGAGAACGCCAGCCGACGAGGCATTGAAGCGCGCCTCGGCGAAGCTGCCCGGACGAAGGTCGACGTCATACGGCAGTTCGATGCGCGCACGGCCGAGATTGGTGTTGAGGTCAACGCGCGGCGAGACGAAGCGAACCTTGCCCGCGATATGCTCGCCCGTGCCGAGCGTCACCATCACGGTGGCTCCAACCTTCACATGCGCCAGCGCGGCGTCCGGCATTTCGGCGTCGAGTTCGATCAGGCCCTCGCGAGCGATGCGGAAATACGGCGTGCCGCTCGCCATCGAAATGTCGCCGGGCCGCAGCGCACGCTGCAGGATCACGCCGGCCACCGGCGCGCGCAGCACCATGCGCGACTGCCGCACCTTCATTTCGTTTACGTTTGCTTGCGACGCCAGAAGCGCTGCTTCCGCGCTCGCTGCTTCCATGCGGCTCTGGTCGAGCTGAGATTGCGAGACGGCGCCTTCCTTCGAGAGCAGTTCGGCGCGCGCAAGCTGGCTGCGGCGGAATTCCACCGATGCCTTCTGGGTCGCCAGCGTCGCCTCGGCCTGCGCGATCTGCGCCTGCAGCAGCGTGTCGTCCAGCTTGGCCAGCGCCTGGCCCTGCTTCACCCACTGGCCCTCGTCCGCGTAAACCGCAGCAACCCGATATCCCGTAAGTTCGGTCCCGACGGACGCTTCCTCGCGAACGACCAGACGGCCAGCGGCGAGCACTTCGTCCGAAAGGTCGCGAAGCTCAACCTGCGTCACACGCATTGTCTGCGCGTTCGCATTGTCTGCGGTCCCCTTGACGCCCTCGGCTTCCTCAGCCGGTGCGGGCTTGCCGCCGCAGGCGTGGAGCGTGAGGGCCATCATGCCAACGCCGGCGATCGCGGCCGCGGACGTGAACTTGTGGCGCATCGTCATGTTTGTAGTCCTTGCGCTTGGATCGGGGGAGGTCGGCGTTTGTTGTGTGAAGGCTTGGTGCGAAAGCGGTGTCGAGGCGTCTGTCGGCGGGCTACGCCCTGTCCCAAGGACGGGCGAGAACCGTAAGGCCCGACGCATCATTCCAGAGAATCCCAACGCCGCCCCGTCCCTTCCAGAGGGATGTGTGGCTGCATTCGCCACCCCAACAGGGGCCGCGGCCGGATTCTTTGGCGCAACATTGCTTTCGCCCGCGTTTGCGGACGTCACATCGTTGCCGGCCGGGGTCTCTACGGGGAGGTCCATCGCGCCCAACTCGGAAACTCTGGCGTTTCCCTATCTCATCCTGTTATACACTGCAAACGTGGTGTTGTTGTTAAACCGATCACGTTTGGTAATCCCGGAGCCATGATGCAGGCCATTGAGGAACCCGTCCCCCAGCATTCGCCCCGCGAGCGAATCCTGGCGGCCGCACGGAAAATCTTCCTCGACGGGCCTCCCGAGCAGGCGACCATGGACGCCGTGGCCCATCAGGCCGGCATGTCCAAGAAGACGATTTACCGCGAATTCAAGAGCCAGGTGGAGCTGCTGGCCGCCCTGCTGCTCGAAAACGTGGCTGACATGGGGGCCTTCACGCCGCCTGGCCCGGACGAAGATATCGAACTCGAACTCTACGGCGTGCTGGTGCGGATGGTGACGCACTTCACCTCGCCCCGCTCGATGGCTCTGGCCCGGCTGATCATTTCGGAAGTGAGACGCTACCCGGAGTTGATGAGCGCTTCGAAGCCCAAGGGCTTCCCACGCGAGTTGCTGGCGCAGTGGCTGGCCGCCCCGGTCGTGCGCGCAAAGTTCCAGATCGAAGACCCGGACGACGCCGCCGCCATGCTGTTCGGCATGGTGATGCAGGATTCCGGATTCAAACTTCTAGTCGTGAACAACGCGATCATGCCCCAGCACCTCATAGAGGCGCGGGCGCGGCGCGCCGTGCAAATCTTCCTGCGCGGCGTCCGCAAGTAGCCCCACCCAATTTTGGAACGGACTCGCCTTGCGCAATGCCAGCGCAAACTTGTGTTCGAGTGACCAGACTTTTTGACGCCCGTGCGAAATAGTTGGATCATCCGTCGGCAATCGTCGGATACAACATCGAGAAATTGTACCGCGGCATCTCGCTACCCTAGGGTAGTAAAGAGGGGAGAAAGATGCAGGCGATCCAGAATGTGTTTCACACATCACTTTTCCGGATAAACAATCTCCTTGAAACGTGCTGGCTTCGATTTAGCCAAACGGAACGGGCTCAACCAAAAAAATCCTCTCATTCGGCTGCTCAACTGGGGATGAGGTAGGGTCCATCCGGGCATTCTTTCCTGACGCCAAAATCTTTGGATGCGAGTCCGATCAGAGACTGCTTGAGATTTCCCGTCTCACGTTCCAGCACGACCGGGACCTGACATTTTTCAGTTCCACGTTCGAAGACATAGCCGCCCACGGTCCATATGACCTGATCGTGGCCAGCGCCGTGTTGTGTCGCAATCCAGCGCCCGCCAACTACGGGGCCGCATTTTCGTTCGCTCAGTTTGAGGACGTGCTTGGACGGTTCGATCAATCTCTCTCCGTTGGAGGGCTCTTGATCCTATCCAATGCTGGATACCTATTTTCAGACTCCGATCTCTCGATCGGCTATCGCTCGCTTCAATCCGATATCATTCCCTCGAACGGATTCGTTGACGTCTTTTACAAGGACGCTTCGCCATATCTGAAGCAAGAGCGCTCGTATGGCATTCCGATCTACAGTCGGCATAGCAACTATGCCGCGCGGGACGATGAGGATATTGCCAACTGCATCTTCGAGAAGGTCATCGACGGCGGGGACACACGTCCCGTGCAGCTTTTCGTACGACCCGTGCCGGCAAGTCTCGAAGCCCACTACACCTTCGTTCGACGAAACGTCGACTACAGCCCTATTCCAGTCACCTACGATGCGCTCGTCGTCGAAAAAACGATAACGCTACTCCGGTTTGAGGACGGAGCTTCGGCGGGATATTCCATCTCGACGAGTTGGACATCATTTGGCTCGGATACCTTCTACCAAAGGAAAAGCCCCATCCTGCAGCAACCGTTAGTGCCAAGTGCGGAGCGCATCCTCGACGGGCGACCTCGTCCAAGTGACGGCGCTACAGGGCGTCGGGCTTAACGAGATAGGCGCAACGCACCGTGCTGGCGCGCGTTAGCGCTTAACGGTGTCGCCTCAACCCTATACCGAACTCCAGGACTCGCGAGCCATAGGCGCGCGATCACTCGCCCTCTTCGTCCAGCGCCGTGTCGAGGCCCTGGTTCATGCCCACGAGAATGCCCGGCAGGGCGTGGTTACCCTCGTGGCAGGCGTACTCGTAGATCTGCTCGGACGAACGCCGCATCGGCATCTGACCAGTCCAGGTTTGCGTGTAGCTGACCGGATCGATGACCTCGAACGTGTAGTCGATCTCCTTGTCCGACACGCGCCGGAAGCGTTCGATCACCTTGCCCTCTTTCGACAGCGGGATACGGCCGCGGGCCTGCAGCCTGTGCGGGTTGCGGGTTTCCACCACCAGCGTGTCGCCGTCCCACCATCCGATCGAGTCGCCAAACCATGGTTCGATGTTGTCGGGCAAGCGCGCTTCCGTTTCGCCCGGCTTCTGGATGCGCACGATACGCACATCGTGGTTCATCTCGATCTCAAGCAGGACATGCTCCGGCGTCTGCACGATGCGGATATGATTGTTGTACATCGCATTGGTCAGTGGCGGCCCGCCCTGGTTGGCGAACGACACAAGGCAGCGGTCGCCCAGCGTGCGGATTTCCGGGCCCGTATTGCGTACCGACGTTGCCGATGACATGCGCGAACCGGCCGCGCTGGTGCCTTCGCGATTGTAGGGGATCTGACCGTTGGCGGGGGACGTGATCCACGACGAGCGCCATTCGCCATTGACCTTCGCGAACTCCGAACCCGGATCGATCCAGAAGGCGTTGTAGCCCGCGTCCGCATTCTTGTCGGTGAACACGCCGGCATTCGGATCGGTGCGGCGTTGTGAGTCACGGAAGGACGCGGTGTAGCCCGCACGCGAGGTTGCTTCGCCGATCTTCTCCGGCGGGATCACCAGCGTGTCGATGCCGACACCGGCGTTGCGTCCCGTGCCGCGCGTCAATGTCGTCAGCGACGCGGTCGACCACACACCCTGCAGGTCTGGTTTTCCTTCGGCCGTGCGAGGCGCCTTGTAGTTGGGATCCCAAGGACCGAGATCGCGGAAGTAAGGGATCGGACTGACGAACGCCTTGTCGCCCGCGATCGTCGTTGGCCCATCAACTGGCGCGGCGTTATCGTCCGCAAACCCTACGCCAGATCCAGTGCCCTGCCGCTGAGCATGCGCCGGCTGCATCGCCATGAGCGCCGCGCCGATGGCTGCGACAGAAACCGCCAGTATGCGTCGTTTCATTGTCCTCGCTCCCTCTTCCTGCGCTGCGGGTTTTGTGGCCACCCGCTATTCGCGTTGCGGCAGCCTAAGGGCGGTCACCGCCCCATGTCGAGCGCGACGCGGGCGTTACCCCAGCCACTTCCGCGTGAACGCCGTCAGCCCTGACTGACGGGAGCCGGGCCAACTGGAGACAGCCGCATCCACACGCCTTCGCGTTCTGCCTGCCTGCGTTCGACCATCAACCGCGCCACCTGACTGTCGTCGTGAAATGCCGCGCCGGTCGCGCTGTCGAGCATCGCCTTCGCGAGATTGTCGAGGTCCATATGCGGAGGGTCGCCGGAGAATTCCATCACGATGTGCGCCGACCAGTCGCCCCAGCGCGGCCGTACCGGAAACCGCAACCGGAAGAACTCCTTGAGCAGCGGCTTGTAGTATTTGGCCTGTGTCGTCAGGCCCTCGACCTGCACTTCGAGCGTACCGTCCTTCTCAAGACGCGCGCGCACCTTGCCGTGGCGGGTCCACAGAGCCTGCGCGGCGGCTGCGTCGTTCGCGGCCAAGGCGGCCTCGTCGACAGGGGTGGATGACAGGGGTGGATGACAGGGGTGGATGGCCCGTATAGGGCAAGGGTTCTGACCGGAAGCCGCGCCATGCTCAACCCCCGCCTCGACCTCGCCGCCCTGCACGCCGAATTCGCCCGCGACGGCCGGATCCGCATCCGCGACGTGTTGGACCCCGCCGTGGCCAACGCGATCGCCGACGAGATGGCCAGCCTGCCCTGGAAAGTCTTCTGCGCCACCGGAGCCGGGGTCGCTGTGATTGACCCCGCCGAAATGGCCGGCTGGGACCGCGCCCGGCAGACCGAACTGCAGCGCAGCCTTCTGCAGGCCGCCAGCCGTGCCGAAGGTTTCGCCTATTTCGGCTACCGCATGACCGAAAGCTGGCAGTCCGGCGCACCCGACACCGCCCTCGGCCGCTTCTATGCTGGGCTGACCTCGCCGGATGTCGTGGCGGCGATCCGCACCATCACCGGCTCCAACAACTTCGACGCCGCCTTCGTCCAGGCCACCGACTATCGCCCCGGCCACTACCTCACCCGTCATCTCGACGACCCGCAGGGCGAGCACCGCAAGTTTGCCTTCGTCTGGGGCTTCACCCGCCGCTGGGACCCCGACTGGGGAGGCCTGCTCCAGTTCTTCGACGACCAGTCGCGCCCCACCCAGGCCGTCTCCCCCGAATTCAACACCCTCGATCTGTTCGACGTCCGCCACGTCCACTCGGTCACGCTCGTCGCCCCCTACGCCCTCAACCCGCGCCTCGCTGTCTCTGGCTGGTACGTCGCCGGCGACCCGCTGAAGCCGATGGGCTACGCGCACACCCAGCGCTGATCCGCCGCGCCGCTTTGACGGCTTGAATGCAGGCTCCGACGGGTCTAGTCCCAGCGCAGATTTCTGCCGCTGGGAGCTGCACGCATGGCCGGGAACAACCGCACCGAGACCGACACCTTTGGCCCAATCGAGGTCGCGGCTGACCGGTATTGGGGCGCACAGGCCCAGCGCTCGCTCGGCAACTTCAAGATCGGCTGGGAAAAGCAGCCCGCTCCCATCGTCCGCGCCCTGGGCATCGTGAAGCGCGCCGCAGCCGAAGCGAACATGGAGCTGGACAAGCTCGATCCCAAACTCGGCAAGACTATCGTCAAGGCCGCGCAGGAAGTCATCGACGGCAAGCTGAACGATCACTTCCCGCTCGTCGTGTGGCAGACCGGCTCGGGCACGCAGTCGAACATGAACGCGAACGAAGTGATCTCGAACCGCGCCATCGAGATGCTGGGCGGCGTGATGGGCTCGAAGAAGCCCGTCCACCCGAACGACCACGTCAACATGAGCCAGTCGTCGAACGACACCTTCCCGACCGCGATGCACATCGCCTGCGCCGAACAGATCTCGACCGACCTGCTGCCCGCCCTCGAGCACCTGCACGCCGCGCTGAAGGCCAAGTCGAAAGCCTGGGCCAAGATCATCAAGATCGGCCGCACCCACACGCAGGATGCAACGCCGCTCACTCTCGGCCAGGAGTTCGGCGGCTACGCCAAGCAGATCGAGAACGGCATCGCGCGCATAAAGCAGACCCTGCCCTCGCTGATGGAATTGGCGCAGGGCGGCACCGCCGTCGGCACTGGCCTCAACGCGCCGAAAGGCTTCGACAAGCTGGTCGCCGCCAAGATCGCGGAGATCACGGGCCTCGCCTTCAAGACCGCGCCGAACAAGTTCGAAGCACTCGCCGCGCACGATGCGATGGTGATGAGCCATGGTGCGATCACCACAGTGGCCGCCTCGTGCTTCAAGATCGCCAACGACATCCGCTTCCTCGGGTCGGGCCCGCGCGCGGGCCTTGGCGAACTGGCACTGCCGGAAAACGAGCCCGGCTCGTCGATCATGCCGGGCAAGGTGAACCCCACCCAGTGCGAAGCGCTGACGCAGGTCTGCGCCCACATCATGGGCAACAATGCCGCAATCGCGTTTGCGGGATCACAGGGCCATTTCGAGCTCAACGTCTTCAACCCGATGATGGCCTACAACTTCCTGCAGTCCGTTCGCCTGCTTGCGGACGCCGCCATCTCGTTCACCGACAACTGCGTCGTCGGCATCGAGCCGCGCATCGACAACATCGCCAAGGGCGTCGAGAACTCGCTGATGCTGGTCACGGCTCTCAACGAGCGCCTCGGCTACGACGCCTGCGCCAAGATCGCGAAAACAGCCCACAAGAACGGCACAACGCTGCGCGAAGAAGCCGTCGGCGGCGGCTACCTGACCGACGCGGAGTTCACGAAGCTGGTTCGTCCCGAAAAAATGATCGGCCCGAAATAGTTCGAAATCACCGTTACACCAAAACCGCACTATCTTGCTGTGAAAGCACCACCGGCAGGCATCCAGAAACTCGACCCCGCCGGCGCCACACAGGAGGAAGCCATGCGTATCGCACTCGTCGCCATCGCTGCGGCAACACTGTCGACCGCCGCCATCACCGGAACCGCTTTCGCGCATCACGGCTGGGAGGCCTATGACGCTGCGAAACAGCAGAAGGTCACCGGAACCATCGCCGAACTGAAATGGGAACAGCCGCACGCAGTTCTGTGGATCACGGTGAACGACGTGCGCCAGGAAGTCTGGCTTTCCCCTCTTCAGCGCATGGTTGATCGCGGCCTGAACAAGGACATGCTGACCGTCGGCAAGAGCGTCACGGTCGACGTCCAGCCCCACACCAAGAACGCCAATGAGTGGAAGGCCCACTCCATCATGCTCGATGGCAAGACCGTCGACCTGATGCGCTGATCTTCTGGACCGCCGGGCCCCTTCCCGACCCAGACATTTCGTCCAACTGGTCGTGACACGGCTTTGCCGGGTGGCTAACTACAGCCATGCCCTACACCGCACCCGTATCCCAGATCACCCACACGCTCGCCCGCGTTGCCCAGCTTGATGAGCTGGCCGCCACAGGGGCCTTCCCCAATTTCGATGCGGAGCTTGTCGCCCCCATCCTGGAGGAAGCGAACAAGCTGGCGCGGGACGTGCTCGCGCCGCTCAACCCCATCGGCCACAAGACCGGCGCGAAGCTGGGCGACAATGGCGTGATCGCCGCCCCCGGCCTCAAAGACGCCTATCGCCAGTTCATTGACGGCGGCTGGATGAGCCTCGCCTTCCCCGAAGCCTTCGGCGGACAGGGCCTTCCCAAGCCGCTGGCGCTTGCGGTGTTCGAGATGATCCACGGCGCGAACATGGCGTTCGGCCTCTGCCCACTTCTCTCCTTCGGCGCCATCGAGGCACTGCTCGCTCACGGTACGCCTGAGCAGCAGCAGATGTACTTGCCCAAGCTGATCTCCGGCGAATGGACCGGAGCGATGAACCTCACCGAGCCGCAGGCCGGCTCAGATGTCGGCGCGCTGACGACGAAGGCCGTTCCCAATGGCGATGGCTCCTACGCCATCACCGGCCAGAAGATCTTCATCACGTGGGGCGACCACGACATGACGGACAACATCATCCAGTTGGTGCTCGCGCGCCTGCCGGATGCGCCGCCGGGATCGAAGGGTATCTCGCTGTTCGTCGCGCCGAAATTCTTCGTGAATGCGGATGGCTCGCTGGGCGAGCGCAATTCGTTCAAGTGCATCGGCCTCGAACACAAGATGGGCATCCACGCCTCGCCCACCTGTGTGATGGAATACACCAACGCGAAGGGCTGGCTCGTCGGCGAAGAGAACAAGGGCCTCGCCGCCATGTTCACGATGATGAACTCCGCGCGCCTCAATGTGGGACTCGAAGGCGTCGCCGTCGGCGAAGCCGCTCTGCAGGCCGGCGTCGCCTACGCGAAGGATCGCAAGCAAGGCTCCGTTCCAGGCGCGAAGGGCTCCGTCCCGATCATCCGCCACCCGGATGTTCAGCGCATGCTGCTCACCATGGCCGCCAACGTGCAGGCCGCTCGCGCCATTTGCTACGCGTGCGGCGCCGCTGCCGATCTTGCCGAACATCATCCTGACGAAACCGTCCGCAAAACCGCGAAGGCGCGCGAAGACCTGCTCACACCGCTGGCCAAGGGCTGGTCCACCGACCGCGCCATCGATGTCACCAATCTTGGCGTGCAGATCCACGGCGGCATGGGCTTCATGGGCGAGACCGCCGCTGCCCAATACTATCTCGATGCCCGTATCACGCCGATCTACGAAGGCACCAACGGCATCCAGGCCATCGACCTCGCCGGCCGCAAGCTCGCCATGGATGGCGGCGGCGCCATGCGCGCGATGATCGCCGAGGTTCGCGACAGCGCGCGCGAACTCGCGGGCGTGAACCAGCCGGGCTTCCTGCATCTCTCGCAATCGCTCGACCAGGCAGCCGATGCGCTGGAATCCGCAACCGCCTACATGCTCGCCGAAATGAGCGCCAACCGCGACAAGGGCCTTGCCGCCGCGACCACCTATCTGCGCCTCGCTGGCGATGTCGTAGGCGGACACTTCCTCGCCCGCTCGGCCTATCAGGCGCGCGATGCGGCCGACAGCGAGGCCGCCTTCACACTCGCCTCCTACTTCGCGGGCGACACGCTGTCCCGCGCACAGGGAACGGCCCGCGCGCTCAGCGAAGGCGCCGAGGCCGTGTTTGCCGCCGCAGGCAGCCTGTGGGCGGATGACTGATCCCCGCTTGACGGATGCGCGCATGGCGACCGACCATGCTCGCCTGTCATGGGGACTTGAATGAAGCGCCTGTTTCTAGCTGCGGCGATCGCGAGCCTCGCCGCCTGCTCCAGCATGTCCGCGACCCCGCAGCCTTCCGCGATGGACCAGCGCTTCAGCGCCATCCACGAAGCCGAATGGGACTGGAACAGGGCCTTCGACCCCGCCGAGGTCTATGAGGACGAAGCCGGCGAACCCATCGGCGCCCGCACGTGGCCGCGCGTCGATCCCGCCGCACAAGCCGAACGCCTGGCCTATCTCAAGGGCGTGATGGCAAAACTTGATGCACTCGACCCCGCGCTTATGTCGCCTGAAGAACGTGTCAACCTCGGCATCTATCGCGAGAACGTCGCCGTCCGCATCGCGCAGATCGAGTTCCGCGAGTACGAAAAGCCGCTAAATGCCGACACGACCTTCTGGACCAGCGTGGCCAGCTTCGTGCCGCGCAATTTCCTGAACGAGACTCAGGCCCGGAATTACATCGCGCGCCTTTCCGACACGCCCCGTTACTTCGATGACCAGATCGCCAACATGCGCCTCGGCCTCGAACGGGGCTTCACCCCGCCTCGCGCCACGCTGACGGGCCGCGATCGGTCGATCACAGCTGTCTATGGCGAGAAGACGCCGGAGCAATCGTCTTTCTACGAGCCGTTCGCCAACCTGCCCGCGTCCATCTCCCCCGAGACACAGGCGGCGTTGCAGGCCGAAGTGAAGAAGGTGATCGCGGAGAAGGTCTTCCCCGTCTTCGCCGAGGTCCACGCCTACTACACGCAGGAATACTATCCACGCACGACCACGGCGCTCGCCGCCACCAGCCTGCCGAATGGCGACGCGTATTATCGCGCCCAGATCCGCGAGTTCACCACGCTGGATCTTTCACCCGACGAGATCCACCAGATCGGCCTCAAGGAAGTCGCGCGCATCCGCGCCCGCATGGAAGAGCAGAAGACGAAAGCGGGCTTCACGGGCGACCTCTCCGCCTTTCTCGCCTTCCTGCGCACCGATCCGCAGTTCTATGCGAAGACGCCGGAAGAATTGCTGATGCGCGCGGCATGGATCGCGAAGCGGTTCGACGGGAAAGCGGCAGATTATTTCGGCCGCATCCCGCGGGCGCGCTTCGCCATTCGCCCTGTGCCGGACGACATCGCGCCGTTCTACACGGCCGGTCGCGGTGGCACAGGTGGCTATCTGCTGAATACCTACAACCTGCCCTCGCGCGCGCTTTATTCTCTGCCGGCACTGACGCTGCACGAAAGCGCCCCCGGCCATTCCTGGCAGATGTCACTTGCTGAAGAACAGGACGATTTGCCGGATTTCCGGCGCGAGACCTACATCTCTGCATTTGGCGAAGGCTGGGCGCTCTACACCGAGCTGCTCGGCGAGGAGATGGGCATCTACGAAACACCCTACGAGGTGTTCGGCATGCTCAGCTACCAGATGTGGCGCGCCGCGCGTCTCGTCGTCGACACCGGCGTCCACGCGAAGGGCTGGACGCGCGAACAGGCGATCCAGTTCATGCTCGACAACACCGCGCTCGCCGAGCACGAAGTCACCACCGAGGTCGACCGCTACATCTCCTGGCCTGGGCAGGCGCTCAGCTACTATCTTGGCGAGATGGCCATCGTCGAAGCACGCGCCAAAGCCGAAGCCGCGCTGGGCGACAAGTTCAACATCCGCCGCTTCCACGATGCCGTGCTGCAACTCGGCTCAGTGCCGCTGCCGGTGCTTACCGCCCACATCGACGAATGGATCGCCGCCGGCGGCCCTGACCCGTACGAAGGCGAAGACTAGGCTCAGTCAGCCGCAGCCACGTCCACCGTTTGCTTGCGAGATGTCAGCACAGCGACGGCGATATAGGCGATGAGCGATCCGACAACCGCATAGACGAAACCGCCTTCGATCTCCTGATAGTACCAGGGGATTGTGTCGTAGACTTCCTCGCCGAGAAAGAGCGCGAGCACCCAGCTCACCACCCCGTTGCCGAAGAACGACATCACCGCACCCGTCACCATCGCGGCAATCGCCGCGGACTGATTTCCGAACCGCGTGTGAAGCCCGAACAGCAGCGCAACCACGATGCCCGCCGAACCGAACGAGGACGCCACTTCGACGAGCCCCTTGATCGTGTCCCCCGACGCAGCGACACCAAGCGCGACAACCCCAGAGAAAGCCGTCATCACGCGCCCCAGCGCCACCTTGCCCTTCTCCGGAATGCCCGGCGCGAAAGGCTCGATGAGATTTCGCGTCGCGATCGCGGAAATGGCCAGCAGCGTCGTATCCACTGTCGACAGGATGGCTGACACCAGCGCCCCCATCAGGACCACGTACAACACGGGATCGAGATAAGCCTGCGCCAGTTCAGGAAGGTAGGCGTCCTGGCTCTCTGCCTGGAAACCATTGGCTGCGCCCAGCAGGCCAAGCATCGCCGGTATGGACCCGACCACCAGATAGAGGCCGGCCGCTATAAAGCAGCCACGCCGCGCCACGGATGGCGAAGTGGCGCCAAGGAAGCGCGAGATGGCCTCCTGCGCCACCAGCGAGCCGAGGATCGGAATCATCCAGGTGTCGAGCGTTGCGATCAGGCTCTCCGGATTGCCCTCCTCGTCGAAGCCGCTGAGCGAAAGCTGGTCGGGCGTGATTTTCGCGAAATCAAAATCGCCCGACATCACCACCACGATCATTAGCAGGACCAGACCAGCGATGAGGACGCCGCCTTGCACGATGTCCGTGATCACGTCGCCCAGCAGGCCGCCGATCGTTGTGTATCCGATGATGATTGCAGCCCCGATCAGCAGGCCGGCGCCGGTCGGCAGGCCGCTCACCGTCGCAACAATCTCGCCCATCGCCAGCAACTGGGCAGAGGCCCAGATTACAGACGTCGGAATCGTGAGCACGGCAGCGATCTTTTCGGAAACCGGGCCAAAGCGCTGCTTGAAAAAGTCGACGAACGTCAGGACGCCCGCTTCGCGCAGCTTGAACGCCAGCAGCATGGCCATGCCGATGAGGCAGATGGTATACCCAAACGGATCAGCGCGGCCGCCCGCCAACCCCTGGCTGGCGATGGCCCCGGAAGCACCCATTACTGATTCGGCTCCGAACCACGTTGCGAACACAGACATGGCGACGGCAAAGACACCGAGCCTTCTCCCGGCGACAAAATAGTCGTCCTCGACCTTGATGGTCCGCGACGCCATCCAAGCGATCACGAACTGCAATACAAGATACGCCGCCAGCGCCCAGATCAGCATTCCCGCACTCCCCGCGAGTCCCTTGAGGGCAACCTAGATCACGCGCCTCGGGCATGTGAAGCGTGAAGTCGGGAAGGCGTCATCAGCCCGTCGCGGCGCCGCCGTTCGAGGCAGGCGGCAGCATCGCAGCGCCCGCTCCGTCGAACACCAGCACCTTGCCGCGATCCACGAAAAGGTTGAGCACCGCGCCCGGTGGCGGCGGCTCTGCCGCGACCAGTGGCGACAGCCATGTCTGACCCGCAAAGCCGAGCCGCTTGTAGGTCTGCGCCGATATCTGCTGCTCGCCGATCGCCCGGACGATGAAGCGCACGCAGCCCGGCGTCTCGCGCGCCATCGTCGAATCGTCAGGCCTGAAGGCCAGCACGCATGGCCCCGAAGCAGGCAGGCTGACGCCCTGCGGCGGCGTCAGGCTCGTCCCGTCCGACAGGCGCCCGCGACCTGCATCCATCGTCATCGTCAGCGTGTTGAGCGAAGGCCAGGCGGTCGCAACAGCCGAAGCCAGATTGGCTGGCGCCGCAAACACCTCGGCAATCGGCCCCGCCTGCTGCACGCGCCCTTCGGACAGCACGACGGTCCGGCCGCCCATGCCCATCGCCTCGTCCGCTCCACCCGCCAGCAGGACGACGACCCCCCGTGCGCCGGAAACCATCTGGCCGAGGTCCGCCGTGAATCGCCCGCGCTGGTCCGGAGTCATCGCGCTTGTCGGCGCATCCAGCAGCAGCAGCGCCGGCTGGTCCTGCATCGCCTTGCCCAGCGCCAGCCGCACGCGCTCTTCGGCGTCCAGCTGGCTCACCGGCGCAGACAGCCGCGCCGACAAGCCGACCCGTCCGGCCATCCCCGCATCGAGTATCTTGCCAACCTTCTGGCCCGACTTAGCCATCCCGGCCGGACCAACCTGGGTGATGCGCAGCTTGCCTCGCCGCGCCTGTGCGATGTCACGACCGCCCAGCCGGATCTCCCCGCCCCTGAGCTTCTCGTTTCCCGCGAGCAGCTTCAGCAACAGGTCCCGTCCGGAGGCGCCAAGACCAAGAATGCTGGTGGGAGCCTCGCCGGTGAAAGTCAGGTCGACACCGGACAGCAGCACGCCCTGCCCCAGCGACCGCAAGGCTTGTTTCAGCTCCAGCATGGCGCGGCCTGGCCTGAACCGATCGGGCAAGAACTAGGATTTACCATCTGGACGCCCGAACACTCGCGGCCATTGGGGCCGTAGCGGAATTATCGCGCGCCGGTGGAGCCCGTCAAACGCGCGACGCAAATCAGCCGCGAAGACATGCCAAACGCGTGTTTATCGGGCTTGCGACACCTTGTTACCACTCTGAAATCTCCGTGAGACAGGGACGGATTAGCAAGGCCGCTGCATTAAATCTCACGTATGAAGGCCACAGCGGCAGCGTCCGGCCCGGGTAACTCCAGGAGCGGACGAACGGAAAGCGACAGATGAACAAGAAAATTCTGATTGGGATCGCCGGGGCCGCCATCGTGGCCATAGGCGCAAGCGCGATCCTCTTCGGAGGCGGAGCCAGCGCGGCGCCGGGCCAGTACGTCTTCGAGACCGTAACGGTCGACAAGGGCGACGTCTCGCGCGTCATCTCCGCGTCGGGCCAGGTGCAGCCGCGCGAGAAGGTCGAGGTTGGCTCCGAAGTCTCCGGCAAGATCACGGCGATCTTTGTCGACTTCAATGACCGCGTGACGAAGAACCAGATTCTCGCCCAGGTCGATCCCGAGACCTTCCAGAACGCGGTCGATCAGGCACAGGCCCGCCTCAAGCAGGCGCAGGCCACGGTCGACAACGGCCGCGCCTCTATCAATCGCGCCACCGTCGCGCTCGATGTCGCGGAGAAAGCCTACAACCGCCAGAAGCTGCTTTTCTCCGAACAGGCCATTTCGCAGCAGGCGTGGGAGCAGGCCGACCAAGCCTATGTCAACGCCAAGCTCAGCCTCGAGACCGAACAGGTCTCGCTCAAGTCCGCACTCGCCGGACTCGATACGGCTCGCGCCAGTGTATCGGACGCCGTCACCAAGCTCGAGCGCACCAAGATCCGCTCGCCGATCGATGGCGTGATCCTGTCGCGCAAGGTCGAGGTCGGGCAGACCGTGCAGTCCTCGCAATCGGTCGCCCAATTCTTCACCGTGGCGGCTGACCTGTCGCAGATCGAGATCGAAGCTGCAGTGTTCGAATCCGACATCGGCGGCATCGACGCCGGCGATCCGGTTGTCTTCACCGTCGACGCTTTCGCGGGCGAACGCTTCCAGGGCTCGGTCGTCCAGGTGCAGCAGCTCGGCGTCGAACAGGCCAACGTCGTGATGTACACCGTCGTCGTCAATGCGCGGAACCCGAACGGCAAGCTCCTGCCCGGCATGACCGCGAACGTCGAAATCACTGCCGACCGTGTCGAAGGCACACTGCGCGTCGACTTCGATGCTACGCGCTTCCAGCCACCCAAGGACATCATGGACGCCATGCGCGAGGAGATGGAGCGCAACGGCCAGGGTGGCGGCCAGGGCGGTCCGGGCAATGGACCGGGTGGCGCGCCAGGCGCTCCCACAGGTGGCGGCGCGACGCAGACCGTCGCACTTCCGGGTGGAGGCGGCGGCGGCCAGCGTGGCGGCCCCGGCGGGCCCGGCGGCGGCATGCAGGCTCAGCTTGGTGAAATCCTCAAAGCGGCCGGTGTCGATGATCCGCGCGCCAAGAAGATCATGGACGAACTGCAGGCCGAGATGCAGAAGGCCCGCGCTTCGATGCCCCAGCCGCAACAGCCGCCGGGCGGAACCGCGATCATCGGCGGCGGCGGGTTCGGCCCGCCCGCCAGCATCCTCCAGCAGCAGCAACGCCAGGAAATGGTGGCCAAGATGCAGCAGACGCAGGAATCCGTATTCCGCCGCAACCTCAGCGAAGAAGAATTCGCCATCGTCGCGAAGGCGCGCACGGAAATGCAGTCTCAGAAGCGGCTCACCGTCTACAAGGTAGGCGCTACCGGAGATCTCGAATCCCACCAGCTGGTCATCGGCCTCAGCGATGGTGAGTTTGCGCAGATCATCCGCGGCGCCGAGGAAGGCGATACGTTCGTCGTCCGCGCCACCGCGGCAGACGCCGCGCAGCCCAAGTCCTGACCGGCGCATCGATCATGACGGAGACCAGACCACTCATCTCTTGCCGCGGCCTCACCAAGGTCTACCGGATGGGAGACCAGGAGGTGCGCGCGCTCGATGGTGTCGACCTCGACATTCATGAAGGCGAGTTCGTCGCCATCATGGGTCCGTCGGGCTCGGGCAAGTCATCACTTATGAATCTTATCGGCGCGCTCGACCGCCCCTCGTCCGGCGAGATGTGGATCAACGGTCGCGCGCTCTCCGAAATGTCGCGCGATGAACTGGCCGACCTGCGCAACGAAACGCTCGGCTTCGTCTTCCAGCAGTTCAACCTGCTCGCGCGCCAGAACGCGTTTCAGAATGTCCGCCTGCCGCTTCGCTACGCCCGGAAGGAAACCGGCGACATCGACGCCCGCGCCAAGGAATGCCTCGAACTCGTCGGCCTTGGCACGCGCATGGACCACAGGCCAATGCAGCTCTCCGGCGGCCAGCAGCAGCGCGTGGCCATCGCCCGCGCCCTGTCCAACCGCCCTCGCATCCTTCTGGCCGACGAGCCGACTGGTGCACTTGATACGAAGACCACGGACGAAATCATGCACCTGATGCAGGATCTCAACCGCCAGGGCATCACCGTTGTCGTGATCACGCACGAGACGGAAGTCGCCGGATACGCGAGCCGCCAGATACATTTTCGCGACGGCAAGATTGAAATCGACACCGCGCATACCGACCTGAAGCGCGCGAGCGGAGGCTAGAGACATGAAGGTTGGCCTTGCAGCCACGTCCGCCGCGGAGGCCCTCTTCTCCAATCCGCTGCGTAGCCTGCTCACCATGCTGGGCATCATCATCGGCGTCGCGTCGGTGATGGTCATGATGTCCATCGGCGAAGGGGCGAAAGCCCAGATCGAGGCCCAGATTTCCAGCGTGGGCACCAATGTGATCACGCTTCAGCCCGGCAACATGAACCGCGGCGGCCGCAACCAGGGTGGCGGCTCGGCCCGCCCATTCAACGAGGCAGACGTCTCCGCAATCGCCGAACAGCCTTATGTGGAGGCCGTCACTGGCTCTCTTTCCGCTCAGGGCGTCAACGCCGTGTCGGAAGAGACAAACTGGGTCACCAGCGTACAGGGCGCCACCGCCGACTTCTTCGAAGTGAACAACTGGCACGCCGTCGAGGGCCGCGATTTCACCGCTCAGGAAGTACAGTCCGGCGCCGCGGTCGCCCTGTTGGGGAAAACGACTGCCACCAACCTCTTCCCGCGCGGCGATGCGCTGGGTCAGCGGATGCGGGTGAACGGCATTCCGATCGAGATCATCGGCATCCTCGAAGCCAAGGGCCAGAGCGGCGGCGGCGGCATGGGCCGCGACCGCGACGACATGATCCTCGCCCCGCTCAGCATGGTCCGTAACCGGATAACCGGCGGTAATCGCTGGGTTTCCCGCCATGTCTCCAGCATCCAGGTGCTGGTCCAGGACGGCTACGATGTCATCGAAGCGCAGGATGAACTTGCTACACTCATGCGAGAAAGACGCCGTATCGAGCCTGGGGCCCAGGATAATTTCGGCGTTGTTAACTTCGCCGACATGATAAAGCAGCGAGCCGCCGTAGCCGAAAACATGAGTATGCTTCTTGCATTCACAGCTGCGGTATCGCTGATCGTCGGCGGGGTTGGTGTGATGAACATCATGCTTGTTTCGGTTACGGAACGGACCCGAGAGATCGGCCTGCGCATGGCTATCGGCGCGCGAGGCGGCGACATACTTCTCCAGTTCCTCGTCGAAGCCGTTGTCCTTTGCACCCTTGGCGGGCTCATCGGCATGGCGATCGGCTGGGTCGGCGTATACGCGTACGCGCAGATTTCACAGGCTCCGATGCTCGTCTCCCCGATCATCGTGGCCACTGCGTTGGGGGCCGCGGCCTCCGTCGGACTACTCTTCGGCTTCTTCCCTGCCCGCCGTGCAGCTCAACTCGATCCAATCCAGGCGCTTAGACATGATTGACAATAAAATGACCCGCGGCGTCTCCGCGGGCGCTCTCGCGGCCCTCCTCACCGCATGCGGCCACCTCCCCATCGCAGAGCCAGCCTTCGAGGCATTGGCCGACAAGCGTGCGGGCGTGCCGACTGACTGGACCATCGCGCAGATGACCGGCGACCCCGCCGCGATCATCGCCGACTACAGCGTCTTCCAGGACGCGCAGCTGATCGCCTTCGTGCAGGAAGCGCTTGAAAACAACCGCAGCCTGCGCGCCGCGATCGAAAGCGTGCGCCAGTCCGAAATGGCGCTGCAGCAGGTTCGCTCGCGTCTGCTGCCGCAGGTCGGCGCATCGCTGGGTGCAAGCGTCGGCGCTCCGGTTGATGATCTTGGCAACACCACCGACCGCTATTCCTTCGGCCTCAGCGCCAGCTACGACTTCGACATCATGGGCGACCTCAGCGCCTCCATCCAGGCATCGGCCGCCGGCCTCCGCTCCAGCGAAGCCGTCTACGAGCAGGCCCGCCGCCAGATCGCAGCCCAGGTCGCGCGCTCCTACTTCGCCATCATCGAGCAGCAGCTTCAGCTCGCCCTCGATCGCGGCTCGCTCGACCGCCAGCGCCAGACCTTCCGCATCACGCAGACCCGCTTCGACGCCGGCTCCATCGCGCGCGATGAACTGGTGCTCGGTGAATCCCGCCTCGCCATCGCCGAGGACTCGATCCTCGCGACCGAAGCCTCCCTCCGCGCCGCCGTGCGTGCGCTGGAAACGGCGCTTGGCCGCTTCCCGCAGAACAAGCTGGCCATCCAGGGCACGCTGCCCGAGCCGCCGAAGACACCGCCACTCGGCCTGCCGGAGCTGACCATCCGCTCGCGTCCCGACGTCGTCGCGGCCGAGCTGAACATGATCCAGACCTTCGCAGACACCCGCATCGCGCAGATGGGCCCCTGGCCGCAGCTCGACTCGACCCTGACACTCGGCGTCCAGAACTCGACCATCAACACGACATCCGACCTGTTCAGCTTCGATGACTTCGCCCTGTCGCTAGGCGCTTCGCTCGCCCAGTCGATCTTCGATGGCGGCGCCATCGACGCCCGTGTGAAGTCGGCTGAATCGCGCGAGCGTGCGGCGCTTGAGCGCTATGGCCAGACCGTGATCAACGCGTATGCCGAGATCGTCGGCGCCATCGACTCCTTCGACACCCTCGCCTCGCGCAACGTCGCGCTGCAGAAGGCGTCGGATGCGGCGCAGGAAGTCCTCCGCCTCGGCGAACTTAAGTATCAGGAAGGCTCCGAGAGCCTGCTCAACCTCTTCACCGTCCGCGACAGCGCGGAGACGGCTGAGTCCAACCTGATCTCCAACCGCCGCGCGCGGCTCGACCAGTGGATCGTGCTGCACACCGCGCTGGGCGGCGACCCCACCCGCGCGACCCCGCTGGCCACCGCTGCCAACACGGCGGAAGGCACGCGCGCGTCGCAGTAGGCGCTCCACGCAATATCCTTGCACAGAAAGCCCGGAAGCCCCCGCTTCTGGGCTTTCTTCTTGCGCCCGACCGCCGGTTGACCCTGCACGGGTCCGGACTAGTCTCCGCCCGTTCCGAACGTGGATCGAAATTCCAATTGGATGGGCGTGATGAGAAAATTCCTGCTCGGCGGCGCAGCCGCCCTGGCGTTGGCGCTGACAGGCTGTGGCCAATCTGCGGAGGCCCCGAAGGTCGACGTCGAGACCTTCCTTTCCAACGCCGAGGCCGAACTCCAGGAGTATTCGGACTATGCCAACCGCATCGCCTGGGTGAACGCCAACTTCATCACCGACGATACAGACTGGCTCAGCACATGGTCTGGCTCTGCCGGCACGCTGCTTTCCGTCCGCCTCGCCAACGAGGCCAAGTCCTATGACGGCGCGGACCTCACCCCCGAACAGAAGCGCAAGCTCAACATCCTGCGCTCCGGCATCACCATGCCCTCGCCCTCCGCCGGCACGCCCGAAGAGCAGGAGAAGATCGCCGAGGAACTCTCCGGCATCCTGACGCGCATCGCCTCGACCTACGGCAAGGGCAAGTTCACGATCGACGGCAAGGAGCTCAACCTCGAACAGCTATCCGAAATTCTCGCCAAGTCGCGCGATCCTAAGGAACTGCAGCAGGCGTGGGAGGGCTGGCACACCATCTCCCCCTCCATGAAGACCGACTACGCCCGCATGGTCGAGATCGGCAATGCCGGCGCGAAGGAACTCGGCTTCGAGAACATCGCCGACATGTGGCTCGCCAACTACGACATGCCGTCGAAGGACATGGAAGCGACGGTCGAGAAGCTGTGGGGACAGGTCCAGCCGCTCTACAACGACCTGCACTGCTATGTGCGCGGGAAGCTCAACGCGAAGTATGGCGACGCTGTGCAGCCGAAGACCGGCGCGATCCGCGCCGACCTGCTCGGCAATATGTGGGCGCAGGACTGGGGCAACATCAACGACATCACGGCCCCGCCGGCCTCCAATCCGGGCTATGACCTCAACAAGGTTCTCGTCGCCAAGGGCTACGATCCCATCAAGATGGTGAAGACGGGCGAAGCCTTCTTCACCGGAATGGGCTTGCCCCCGCTGCCCGAAACCTTCTGGGAGCGCTCGCTGATCACGCGCCCGCAGGATCGCGAAGTGCAGTGCCACGCCTCGGCGTGGGATATCGACAACCAGGACGACATCCGCATCAAGATGTGCACGCAGGTGAACGCGGAAGACTTCACGACCGTCCACCACGAACTCGGCCACAACTTCTATCAGCGCGCCTACAAGAACCAGAGCTACCTGTTCAAGAACGGCGCGAACGATGGCTTCCACGAAGCCATCGGCGATTTCGTCGCCCTTTCGATCACGCCGGAATACCTGAAGCAGCTCGGCCTTATCAGCGTCGATCCGCCGGCTTCGGCCGATACGGGCCTGCTGATGGATCGCGCGCTCGAGAAGATCGCCTTCCTGCCCTTCGCCATCAAGCTCGACAAATGGCGCTGGAACGTCTTCCGCGGCTCGGTGACGCCTGACCAGTACAACCAGGCATGGTGGGATCTCTCGAAGCAATATCAGGGCATCGTGCCACCGGGCGAACGCCCGGCAGACGCCTTCGATCCGGGCGCGAAGTACCACATCCCGGGCAACACGCCTTATCTGCGCTACTTCCTGTCGTTCGTGCTGCAGTTCCAGTTCCACAAGGCCGCCTGCGAACAGGCCGGCTGGACCGGCCCGCTGCATCGCTGTTCGATCTACAACAACAAGGAAGTCGGCGCGAAGTTCATCAAGATGCTCGAGATGGGCGCCAGCAAGCCGTGGCCGGATGCGCTCGAAGCCTTTACCGGCACGCGCGAGATGGACGGCTCGGCCCTCGTCTCCTACTTCGCTCCGCTGCAGACCTGGCTGAAGGAGCAGAACGCCGGCCAGCAGTGCGGCTGGTAGTCTGACCTGAACCACCAAAGAAAACGCCGCCCCGCAACGGGCGGCGTTTTTGTCTGGCGTGCAGCTCGTCTATCCGGATCGTGCAGTTGAAGCACCGTGCGCGCAGGCAGATGATCCAACCATGCCCGCATTCATCGACCACATCTCGATCCCGGTCGCCGACTTCGACCGCTCGGCCGCCTTCTACGACGCCGTACTCGCAACACTCGGCCTCAACCGCCGCAAGCAGCGCGAAGGCGCCATCGGCTGGGGCTCGGACGACGTCCTCCCGCCGATCCTCTGGATCCACGCGCGCGAGCCCGGTCACGCCACGCCCGGCATCGGCCTCCACCTGAGCTTTCGCGCCGCCAACCGCGCAGAGGTCCACGCCTTCCATGACACGGCGCTGCGCTTCGGCGGTCGCGACGCTGGCGCTCCCGGCCCGCGCCCGCAATACACCGCCGGCTTCTATGGTTGTTTCATCCTCGACCCTGACGGCTTCAAGATAGAAGCGGTTGTCCGCGAAGCATTGTGACGTTCACATAAGCGCAACCGCGACTGATAGCGGCGCTTTCAGCAGTTGAATTCCCCAGCGACTGGCGCGAGTTTGCGCCAGCGGAAAGTTGGCCCCATAAGGCCCGCCCGGGAGGAAGACACGATGAAACTGCGCAAATCCATGGTTGCAGGCGTTCTCGGGCTCGGCGCCAGCGGCGCACTCCTCGCGATTGCCGTGACTGCGATACCGGCCATCGCCCCGGCCGCCATCGGCCAGGTTGCGCCCGATCATCCCGGTGCCGGCGTCTACCAGAAGGCCTGCGCCGCCTGCCACAACAATCCCGGAGCCACGCGCGCCGCCACCCTCGCTGCCGTCAAGCAGATGCCCGCCGCCCGCCTCAACGAGGTGATCGCCCCCACCGGCATCATGGGCCCGATGGCCTCCGGTCTCTCGGCGAAGGAAAAGACCGACCTCGTCGCCTGGCTCACCGCCGAACAGGCCACCGCCCCCGCGCAGTGGACCGACGCCCTTATGTGCGCCCCCGACAAGCGCGGCGTCAGCGCCTCGGCCTCAATCGTCTCGCAAGGCTTCGGCGTCGACGCCAACCAGACGCGCAGCCTCTCCGCCGCAAAGGCCGGCATCTCCAAGGCCCAGCTCGCCAACCTCGAAGTCGCATGGGCCATCGCCTTCCCGGGCCAGGGCTCGGGCTCGGGCGCGTCCATCCTCAGCGATGGCACCATGTTCATCACAGGCGGCCAGCGCCTCGTCGCGATCGACGCGGCCGCTGGCTGCGCGAAGTGGTCTTACACGATCAACTCACGCAACACGCCGGCCATCGGCGAGATCAACGGCCGGAAGGTGGTTGCCGTCTCACTCGCCCGCGAACTCCACGTGCTCGACGCCGGCACCGGCACCCTCGTCTGGAAGGCCAGCAACCAGCCGGTCAACGGTTCTGGCGGCGCCGTACGCGGCGGCGTGATCTTCGCGAAGGACAAGGTGATCATCCCGATCTCCGCCTCGGGCGTCGCTGCCGCGATGAACCCGCGCTATGAATGCTGCACGGGACATGGCTCGGTCGTGGCGCTCAACGCAGCAGACGGTTCGCATGCGTGGGAATACCACACCATGCCCGAAGCAACTTACAACGGTCAGGTCAGCCCGCTCGGCGTGAAGCAGCAAGGCCCCTCCGGCGCACCAATCTGGTCCGTCCCCGTCTTCGACGCCAAGCGCAACCTCGTCATCGTCACCACCGGGGAGAACACATCCCACCCGGGCACCGACACGTCCGACGCCGTGATCGCCATCAACGCAGACACCGGCAAGGTCGCCTGGCAGTTCCAGGCGATGGCAGCCGACGTCTGGAACATGTCGTGCAGCGTCCAGACCGGAAACAACGGTCCCAACTGCCCGGTCGTCTTCGGCGGCGACGGCCGCGACTATGACTTCGGCGCCGGCGCCGTGCTCGCCTCCGTCAACGGCAAGGACGTCGTCCTCGCCGGTCAGAAATCCGGCCACGCCTGGGCGCTCGACGCAGATACGGGCAAGGTTTTGTGGAGCGATCGCGTCGGCGAAGGCACGGCGCTTGGCGGCGTTCACTGGGGCATTGCGGCGTTCGACAACAAGCTGGTGATCCCGATCAACGATCCCGCGCTCGCTGGCTCGAATCCCAAGGCCAAGCCCGGCGTCTACACGTTCGACATCGCAACCGGCCGTCCCGGCTGGTCCTACGCTGCCAAGCCAAACTGCGAAGGCTCCCGCGCCACTGACGTTGCAGGCTGCACATCGCGCTTCGGCTTCTCGGCCGCACCGGTTGTTGTCGACGGTGCCATCGTCGGCGCGACGCTCGGCGGCGAGGTCATCATCCTCGATGGCGCCGATGGCCGCGTGATCAACCGCTTCGACACGGTCGGTCCGATTGCAACGCTTAACAAGGATGTCGCCGGCAAGGGCGGCTCTATCGACGCGCACGCGATCTCTGCCGGCGCCGGGATGATCTTCATCAACTCCGGCTACGGCCAGTTCGGCCAGACCGGCGGCAACGTCCTGATCGCCTATAGGGCCAAGAAGTAGGCGATACCCGTACGCAAGAATGCGAAAGGCCCGCGGTTCACCCGCGGGCCTTGTCGTTTCTGGATATGCTCGCCGGCCTACTGCGCCGGTTCGGCCTGCTGCTGCGTCTGGGCGGTCGGCGGCGGCTTGCCGAGTCCCATCGAGTCGATCTTGATGAAGGCCGGTCCGAGAATGACGAGGAACAGCACGGGCAGGAAGAACACGATCATCGGAACGGTCAGCTTGGCGGGCAGCGCCGCAGCCTTTTTCTCCGCTTCCGTGATCCGCATCTCGCGGTTTTCCTTGGCCATCACGCGCAGAGCCGAGCCCAGCGGCGTACCGTACTTCTCGGCCTGCACCAGGGCCATGGCGACGCCCTTGACGCCCGGATGGTTGTTGCGTTCGGCAAGGTTGTAATAGGCCTGCCGACGATCCTGAAGGTAGGACAGTTCCGCCGTCGTAAGCACGAGTTCCTCGGCGAGTTCGGGCGACGCCGAGCCGATCTCCTCACCCACGCGCGCGAACGCCTGCTCGATCGACATGCCGGACTCGACGCAGATCAGCATCATGTCCAGCGAGTCGGGGAAGGCGCGCATGATCGAAGTCTTGCGCTTGGTGATCAGGTTCTCGAGATAGATGTTCGGGCCATAGAAACCCACCGCGAACCCGACGACCACAGCGCCTATCTTCATCTGCATCTGCAGGCCGTGATCGTTGACGAACCAGATGTAGATGAACGCGCCCAGGCCGAAAATGATCGGCAGCGCAAAGCGGCAGAAGTAGAAGATCGAAACCGGGCGCGGACCGCGCAGGCCCGCCTGGACCAGCTTTTTCGCGACGCCGGGATCTTCCAGCATCTTCGCAAGGTCCATCTTGTCGACGAACTTCTTCATCGTCGACGTGTCCTGCACGCGCAGGGATTTCTTGGCCGCCTCGCCTTCCAGCGCCGCGCGGTTTTTGCGGCGCAGTTCCTCACGGCGGTTGGCGACGGCCTTGAGGCGGCTGGTCAGCTTGTCGTTGCTGAAGGCGGGCGCGGCGAGCGTCACCACGGTCGCAAACGTTGCAACGCAGGCGAGCGCAGAGGCCAGCGTAACGGGATCAACGAGGAAGGCGACCCAGTCGATATCCATGAGACGGCCCTCCTAGATGGCGAAGTTGATCATCGTCCGCATGATGTAGATGCCTGCGCCCATCAGGCCGGCAGCAATCAGCAGGATCAGGTGACCAAGGTCGGTGACGAACAGCGACATGATGTAGGCCGGCGTCGTCATGTAGACGAGCAGCATCACGATGACCGGCAGCGAGCCGATGATCAGCGCCGACGCCTTGGCTTCAGAGGACAGCGCCTTGATCTTCTCGCGGAGCAGTTTGCGCGAGCGAAGCACGGTCGAAAGGTTGCCTAGCGCTTCGGAGAGGTTGCCGCCTGCGCGCTGCTGGATGTTCAGAACGATGTTGAAGAAGTTCACTTCCTGGATCGGCGTGCGCTGGTACATCTTGTCGAGCGCCTGATCGACCGGCACGCCCATCGCGATGGCGTCGCACACAACCTGAAACTCGCCGGCCAGCGGCTGAGGGCTTTCGCGCGCGATCATGCGCAGACATTCGTTCAGCGGCAGACCCGATTTCACGCCGCGAACGATAACGTCGATGGCGTCAGCAAACTGGCCAACGAATTTCTTCTGACGGCCCCCGATCGCCATGCCGAGCACCCAGCGCGGCAGGCCGAATGCAGCGGCAAAGCCGATGCCCACGGGCACCAGAAGCTGCCAGCCCTCGTTGAATCCACCGACAAAGAAAGTTCCGGCTGCGGCCACGGCGCCGATGACCAGCGAGCCGATCCAGAAGGCCGGCACCGTCAGCTTGAGACCCGACTGCTTGATCTTGTCCTCGATCGAGCGCCCCACAGCGCGGTTGCGCCGAGCTGCTTCCTCGCGGTCGCGCAGCGCCTTGGTCGTCGATTCCATCTGCTTGCGACGCGCATTGGCCGCGCCATCGCCCGCGCGGTTCTTGGAGCCATCGCTGATCGACTTCAGACGCTTGGATTGCTTGCCGCGTCCGCCACCACCGGCGAACGCAAAGCCCAGTCCCGTGATCGCGATGAACGCCAGTCCGGCGATCGCGTAAGTCATCATTTCCGGGGTCAACGGCTGTCCTCCTCAAGCGCGTCCAGCGCCCGGCCGAGATCGGCGTCCATGTTGAAGTACTTGGCGCGCTCCCAGAAGCGCGGACGGCCGATGCCGGTGCCGCGGTGAGTGCCCGTCAGCTTTCCGTCCTTGTCCTCGCCGTCGATCTCATAGCGCATCACGTCCTGCGTCACGATCACGTCGCCCTCGAGGCCCATGACCTCGGTGATCGACACGACTTTCCGCGATCCGTCGCGCAGGCGCGAAGCCTGGATCACCACGTCGATCGAACCCACGATCATCTCGCGGATCGTGCGCTGGGGCAGCGTGAAGCCACCCATGGTGATCATCGATTCCAGACGCGAGAGACCTTCGCGCGGCGTGTTGGCGTGCAGCGTACCCATCGAGCCGTCGTGGCCCGTGTTCATCGCCTGCAGAAGGTCGAACGCTTCCGGTCCACGAACCTCGCCCACGATGATCCGGTCAGGACGCATACGCAGGCAGTTCTTGACGAGGTCTGTCATCGAGACCCTGCCCTGTCCTTCAAGGTTCGGCGGACGGGTCTCGAGGCGCACAACGTGGGGCTGCTGCAGCTGAAGTTCGGCGGCGTCTTCGCAGGTAATGACGCGCTCGCCCGGGGCGATGAAGGCCGTCAGCGTGTTGAGCAACGTGGTCTTGCCCGAACCCGTACCGCCCGAGATCAGCACGTTGCAGCGGCAGGCGCCGATGATGCGCAGGATTTCGGCGGCAGGTTCGGAGACGGAGCCGAAATTCACCAGGTCGGTGATTTTCAGCTTGTCCTTCTTGAACTTACGAATGGTGAGCGCGGGTCCATCGATCGCCAGCGGCGGCCCGATGACGTTGACGCGCGAACCGTCAGCGAGACGCGCGTCGCAGATCGGCGAGCTTTCGTCGACGCGGCGGCCAACCTGGCTCACGATACGTTGGCAGATGTTCATCAGCTGCGCGTTGTCGCGGAAGCGGATGTTCGTGCGCTGGATCTTGCCGCCGACTTCGATGTATGTCGTGCCGGCGCCATTGACCATGATGTCGGCGATGTCGTCGCGCGCCAGCAACGGTTCAAGCGGACCATAGCCAAGAACATCGTTGCAGATGTCCTCGAGCAGCGTTTCCTGTTCGGCCACGCTCATCACGACGTTCTTGATCGACACGATCTCGATCACGATGTCGCGGATTTCCTCGCGCGCGCTTTCCTGGTCGAGCTGAGCCAGCTGGCTCAGGTCAATGGTGTCGATCAGCGCGTTGAAGACCTCGGTTTTCGTCCGGTAGTATTCGTCCGACCGGTTGTCGATCGTCGCCACCTTCTCCTTGGGCGGAGGCGGCGGAGCGACCTTGCCAGAGGATTTCTGGACGGGAACAACGGGCTTGTTCGGCGCGATGGGCGCACGCGGCGGCGGAGGCGCGGGGATGTCGCTGGCAGCCGATGTCGTTGGCTTGGGCGGCGGAGGCGCCGGCATCGCCGGGCGAGACGCAGCCGGGGCAGCAGACGGCGCACCGCCCCCACCCGCAGGAGCGCCCGTCGTCGTGCGCTTGCCGAACATACCACTCATGCTACTTGCCCAGAAGTTTCTTCAGCATCGAAGGCTTCGCGGTCTGGATTTCCTTGCCGGTCAACAGCGCGGCGAGTTGGTCGAGGCCCTGCGAAACCTTGGATTCCGGCGCCACATCGAACACCATCTGCCCGTTGTTGGCGGCCGTTCCGAACAGCTGCGCATCGAAGGGCAGAACCAGCGTCGGATCGAGACCGATCGCCTGGCCGAAATCCTTGGGCGGAATTTCCGGCCGCTTGGGCAGGCCCACCATATTGAGAACCAGCTTCGGCGGATTGTCGTTCGGGCGCGCGGCCTTCAGGAAGTCGATCAGGTTCTTGCCGTTGCGCAGCGAGGCGAGATCCGGCCCGGCCACAACGATAAGTTCGTCCGCCGAGATGACCGTGGACTTGAACCAGTCGGTCCAGATGTGCGGCAGGTCGAGGATCATGAACGGCACCGAGCCACGCACCTGCTCGAGCACGCGCGTGTAGGTCTCGGGGTCGAGATTGTAGGTCCGGTCCAGCGTGGCGGGAGCCGTGAACAGCGACAGGCGATCCGTCGCCTTCGAGATCAGGCGGCCCATGATGGCGTCGTCGAAACGATCGGGTGACATCAGGGCGTCGGCAATCGTCGCCGCCGTGTCCTGGTTGAAGTCGAGGCCCGTCGTGCCGAAGTTGAGGTCGAGGTCGACCAGCGTCGCGTTGACCTTGCAGCGCTCGGTGAGAGCCCAAGCCAGGTTGTGCGCGATGGACGAGGCGCCAACCCCACCCTTGACGCCCGTGACCGCCAGCGTCTTGCCGGTGAACGGAGCTTCCGGATCGGTGAAAAGGCCCGAGATCGCCCGGATCATCTGCACCGGATCAAGCGGCGCGACGAGATATTCCGAAACGCCGCGGCGCATCAGTTCGCGATAGAGACGGATGTCGTTGGTCTGTCCGACCACGACGACGCGGATGTTCTCATCGCAATACTCGGCCAGCGAATCGAGCTCGGCCAGAAGCATGCGCGGATCGCCCGAACCCTCGATGATCAGAAGGTTCGGCGTCGTCTCGTTGACATAGTACTGCGTTGCGGCGGCAGCGCCGCCTTCGAAGACGTCCATCGCCACGTTCTTCATGCGGCGATCTTTCGTGATCCCCCGCATCAGGTTCAGCGTCGACGTGCGCGTGCAGAATGCGTGGATTGCGATACGCGGGATCACCCGGTCGCCACCCGAAGGCGAAGCTTCGAACGCATAGTCGAATCCAAGGCCCTGCCCGGCGGCGTCGTCGGCAACCGGTTCAGCCTCATAGGCCGTCATCGGCGGCAGATCTTCCACCGGCGGCTGGGCCGGCTTCGGCTGCAGCCAGGCTGGCATTTCGCCAAGGTCGTTCTGGGCCGGTGGCGGCGGCAGATCGTCAATCGCTTCAGAGTGGGCGGGGGGCGGCGGCGCTTCGCCAAACTCATCGCCGAACTCGTCGTCGAAGGACGCCATGTCGAAGTTCGGTTCCTCCTCGGCAGCATGCGGATCGGAGAACACGATCGGCGCCTTTTCCTCGGCCGGCAGTGCGGCGCGCGGCGGCGGCGTCATGAAGCCATCGTCATCCAGACCGAAGTCGGCCTCCTCGAAAGCCTGCGGCGCCTCCGTGCCCCGAAGGGCAGCCGCAAAGGTCGCGCCAATCGGCGCGTCCATGTCGAGTTCAAGATCCTGCGCGAGCTGGTCGAGCTCGCCGTCCACGTCAAACCTGTCCCGGGGTCCGCTCATGTCGCGCCTGCTTTCTAATTCACAGCCGAGCTGATAGCGCCGCTGGCGTCGTCGTTCTTCTCGGAAGAAGTCTTCTCACCAAGGCGATACTTGCTCAGCACGATGGAGCGGCGGCCCATGTCGGCCGGATCCATCGGTTGGTCGCCGACGAGGTCGGAGGGATCAGCGATCATCGCCGCGAGGTTTACCGCCACCGCGCAACCCAGCGACGGCAAGGCGGAGTTCGACGACGTGTCCGTGAAGTCCACCGACGACAGGTCCGGGCAGCCCGGAACAGTGGCGTTGTAGGTGCGATAGCTGATGATCAGCGGGGCGGAACGTGCGCCCGTGCCGTCATACGTGCCTTCGGCGATCCAGGCCTGCTCGATGCCTTCCGCCAGCATGATGGCGCGTGCATCAGCCGATGCCCGCATCGCAGCGATGTCGTCGGGCCCGTTGCTCGGGCGCGAGATGATGACTGCGCCGTGACCCTCGTCCTGATAGGCGAGCGCGAAGGCGCGAACGGCCTGGCGTTCCTGCAGGCCCAGCTTCTCGCCGGGGACGATGTCGCCGATCTTCAGTTCGGCAGTCGTTTCCTGCGCCACGATCTGCGTGTGCATGCGGTTAGACCAGCCGATCTGCTCGTCGGTCTGCATGCAGCCGCTGAGTGCGATCAGGGAAGCAGCCGTAAGTGCGAACTTGTGGTGCAATGCCATGGCGCCTTTGCCCCTAGTCGATGATGAAGCCGCTCGCGCCGCGAGGCGCGGGGGTGTTCGCCGAGGATGAGCCCGGCACGGCGTAGACGTCGTTCAGCTTGCCGAACAGGATCGTGCGCGAATCGCGCGCGGTGACATATCCACGGTCCGGATCGCGGAAGCCCTGCGGGTCGGTGGGATCGACCAGGTAAGGCGTCACGATCACGACCAGTTCGGTCTCGTCGTTCTGGAAGTCGCGGCTGCGGAACAGCGCGCCGAGCACGGGGATGTCCTTCGCGCCGGGGACGCCGTCGAGGTTCTGCTTGGTCTGTTCCTGGATCAGGCCGGCGATCACGAGGCTGCCGCCCGAGGGAATTTCAACCGTCGTCTCGGCGCGGCGAACCTTCAGCGCCGGGATCGTCAGCGTCTGCGCCGCAATCGCCTGCCCCGTGTTCGGGTCAACCGTCACGCCGGAGTCCGACTGATAGCCGCCCTGCGTCGACAGTTCGGAGACTTCCACCGACAGCTGCAGCGAAATGCGGCCTTCGGAGAGAACCACAGGCGTGTAGCCAAGGCCCACACCGAACGGTTTGAACTCGATGGAGACCTTGCCGTCGTTCTGCGCGACCGGAACCGGGAATTCGCCGCCGACCAAGAACTTGCCGGCCTCGCCCGAGATCGCCGCGAGGTTCGGCTCAGCCAGCGTGCGGACGATGCCGATACGTTCCAGCGCGTTGATCTTGGCGCCGACCGCGCTCTGCTGCGCGCCGTCCGCGATGTTCTGATAGCCAAGGTTTGCCACGAGGCCACCCAGCGCCGTGCCCTGGATCGGGAATGCGTTGGAGGTGCCAAGCGACACCGTGTTGTCCCATGCCGGCTTCAGGACCGTACCGGTCAGCTCCTGCAGGCCCGTCAGCGGGTTCAGCGCGGTCTCGAGCGTGCGCGGCATCAGCTCGCCGAAGCTCATCGAGCCCGACAGGTTGATGCCCATCTGCTTGATCACCGAGCGCTGCATCTCGACGAAGCGCACTTTCAGCGTGACCTGATCCTTGCCTTCGATCGCCATCATGTTGAGCACGCTGGCATCGTCCTTGGCGTAGGTACGCGCCAGCTGGATCACGCGGTCCGCGCCGGACAGGTTCGGCACCGAACCGGCCAGGATGATCTTGCCATTCACCGCCTCGACCTGGACCTTCGATCCCGGCACGTGGCGCTTGATGAGGCCGCGCAGCTGGTCCATCCCCGCGACGCCGTCGGTCACGGAAATCTCCAGCGTCTTCACCTTGCGGCCAGACTGGTCGAGGAACACGATGTTGCTCTCGCCGGGCGTGAGGCCCATCACGGCGACGCGGCGGCGGTCGCGCGCGACCACGTTGGCGATCCGCTCGTTGGCGATGATCACGTCGCCGATGTCGGTGTCGAACTCGATCATGTAGGACTTGTTGACCGTCAGCGTCAGCACTTCGGTCGCGTCCGGAGCCGTCGGCTCTGGCATCGTCATGCGTTGCGCGGGGCCGCCGGCCAGGTCGTTGTTGGCGGGCGGCTGGGCAAGAACTGGCGCGGCGAGCGCGACGACGCTCGCAAAGCCCAGCAGCATAAAGTTGCGATTGAAAGACATTTTGTACCTCAACCAGCCGGCGCCGTGGAGACCGTCTCGGTCCCATAGCGGTAGACACGTACGCCTTCGGCATCCTGCGAGACGCCGTCACGATAGACGCGGCCCGCGCCTGTCGCGCCCTGCGGCTGCGAGAGGTCGGCCACCGAGCGAAGGACGAGCGAGACATCGCCGGCCTTCTTCGCGGTATTGATGAGCGTTGAGTCGCGATCGGAAAGTTCGAGCGTCGCGCGCGAGCCCATGATCACTTCCGCCTGCCCCGTGCGCGGCGCGCCTTCATCGTCCACTGCCGGCGGCGGGCCGTAGATGTGGTCGATCGCCAGCACGCGGACGTTGGCGAGGATGAGGTCAGAGCGCACGCCCTGCATGGAGTTCGATGTATTGGCGTTGGTCGACTCGACCTCGCGCGTCACGATCACGTCGACGCGGTCGTTCGGCTGAATGAAGCCGCCAGCCGCCGTCTCGGGTTCGATCTCGAGCGCAACCGCGCGCATGCCGGGCGTCAGCATCACGGACATGAAGCCTGCCGTGCCCGGGTGAACCAGCTTGGCGATGGTGACGGGCTCACCCTTCACCAGTTCGACGCGGGCAACCGCGCCGATCATCTTCTCCAGCGCTTCGGGATCTTCTTCCTGCACGAGGAACGCATCCATCGGCGCTTCGGCGGGCCATTCCTGCCAGCGCAGATCGTCGGAGCTGACGAAGCGCCCGATCGGGATCGAATTGTTGGCGACAAGGACCTGCTTCACCGGAATCTCGACCGGGGGCGGCGCTTCGGCCAGCGCGGGCAGTTCGGACGCAGCCGCAGTGGACGGCGCTTGCACCGTGCGCACGAGGAATACAGCGCCAACCGCCGCAACAGCCGCCACTAGTAGAATGATCAGTCGCACGGGCGACATGAAGGCCCTCCGCCGAGTCCCCAAAGGCCTGAAAGGGGCCTTATCCTGGTCGGCAGACTTCCACGGGGGCTCTAAGGGAGAGTTAAGACGGGGGGGCGAAGGGCGTTAACAAAACGCAGGTCGGCTTAACGCTTTTGGCGAACCACACGCGTTTACCTCGATAAGCGCGCTCCCACGGCGCAATTTCGCGGCCTCAGATATTCGCCGCGGCGAGCCCCGCAGCGATCACCGGCGATGATGGCGCCGCCAGAAGTGCGCCGATCGCGATCGCAACGGCATAGGGCGCGCCCTCTTCCGGCGATTTGAGTCGCACCAGCCACGCCTGCTTCGGCTCGAACTTCGTCCGGCGCAGCACGATGAGAATGGCCGCAAGCGCTCCGCCCGCGATGGCCATGCCCATGACGAAGGGCACGCTCGCCGCAAGCCCGGTCCACAAAGAAGCCGCCGCGATCACCTTCGCGTCGCCGCCTCCGAACACGTTGAGATAGAAGAGCACTGCGCAGGCAACGAGAACACACGCCCCGAAGACCAGGTGCATGCCGATCTGGTCGAGCGGCATACCGGCGGTCAGTGCGGCGGGAATGAAGGTGATGCCAAGAAGGATGGAGACCCAGTTGGGAATCGTCATCGTCGAGACGTCATGCCAGGCGGCATAGATCAGCAGCATAGGGAATGCCAGGCACAAGAACGTCGTGATCATCTGCCACCCAAGATGTGAGAGGATCAAACTACAGTAATTCGCTGAAGGAATTCTTGACCGAATCAGTATTCGCAAAAAGAAAGAAGCCGCGGACCAAGGGTCCGCGGCTTCCGATCTTGTCGCCAGCTTGTTAGCCGGCGTCGGATTACATGGAGTCCGAGATCGTCGTGAAGGTCGAGTTGGCCGACGAGCCGAGCTGGCTGACGCCGCCGATGACGGCAACGGCGATCAGAGCGGCGATGAGGCCGTACTCGATGGCGGTCGCGCCGGATTTGTTCGACAGGAATTTCTTGAAGAGGTTTTTCATATTTGCTTCTCCGCTATGCATGGCTTCTGTTTTCCCACTCGCGAAGTACCATCACCCGCAGTAGGTATGTTGAGTTCTACATGAGCTCCATTGATATCACGTAAAACGAACAAGAAATTTGCGAGTATTCGTGTTCATTCCTGCTTAACTACGTTTGTTATTCTTCGATTCAATACTTTGAACAGATCGCAAAGACCCGCGCCCTCGCCTCACCCGAAATCGCGCCCATAAGAGTCTAATGACTCAACGCGCGTTTCCCGCGATCTCCTGCGCTGCCTCTCGCAGCCTCTCGCGCGCACTGCTTTAGCCTTTGATTCAGGCTTGCTCCCTATCGTCGGCGCTGGATTGCCCGCTGGGGAGACAACCATGTCGAAAAAATTTCTGGCCGCGCTCACGCTGAGCTTCGCTTTCACGCCTGTCGCCCTGGCTGATCCTTTCTCCGTCCGCGTCGACCAGACTGTTCCGTTGAAGCTGACCACTCCGGCCAACTCGGTCGTCATCGGTAACGCCACCGTCGCGGACGTGTCGGTGCACGACGCCAATACGCTGCTGATCACGGGAAAGGCCTTCGGTTCGACGAACATCACCGTGCTCGATCGCGCTGGCAACACGATCTATTCGAACCAGCTGGTCGTCGGCGGCGAAGACGCCACCGGCATGACCATCGTCCGCGGCGCTGGCACCTATTCGTACTCGTGCGTCGACAAGTGCCGCGCGACGCCGATGGTTGGCGATGCGCCCAGCCACTTCTCCGACGTGATGGGCACCGTCACCGGCAAGGCCTCGACCGCCAAGGGCGGCAACTAGCAACACCCTCAACCACCCACTGCCCTTCCCGCCGAAGCGCGTAGAGCGGGAACCCAGGAGCCATGCACACCGATGCCTGAGGCTCCTGGCTCCCGGTTCGCGCCTGGCGGCGCGTCCGGAATGACAATGTGCGTGGGTCTCTCGCGTATGGCGCTCGCTTACACGCCTGCTAGTGCGCTGGCGTCTCGAACTCCAGCCTGCCCTTCGCGCCCGTCGTCGGCTTCAGCGTGAACATCAGCGCAAGCCCGCCCGCCAGCAGCAACAGGATCGGCGAGAAGCCTACGCGCTGGTCGTTGAACGTTTGCGTCGCCCACTCGATCATCGCCGGTCCCAGCCACACCGTCGCCGTGCTCGACATCGCGAACAGGCCGTAGAACTCAGCCACGCGATCCTTCGGCGCCAGCGTCACGATCATGTAGCGGCTCGCCGCAATGTTCGCCGCAGCCAATCCTGCAATGAACGCCGTGACGCCAAGGTAGAACAGGTCCGGCAGCGTATCGAACAGCCCCAGCCCATGCAGCGGCCCACCCGCGGGAATGAGGCCGTAGAGAATGCTCTCCTGCGTCGTCCCCAGCGCGATCACCACCACGACGCACAGCGCAGCAAGCTGCGCCATGATCGCCCTACGCGGCCCCAGCGCGCGATCAAGCTTCGGCGCAAGCCAAAGCCCGCCAATCGCGCCGAAGATCGATGCCCAGATGCCGTAGATCCCGCCCTCGGCCACGCCCCAGCCAAGCACGCCCGTTGAGAACACGCCGCCAATGGCCAGCAGCGCGATGATGCCGTCCTTGAAGATCAGGCAGGCGAGCAGGTATTTCATCGCCTCGGGAAACTCGCGGAACAGGCCGCGCAGATAGGCGAACACTCCCATGGCCGCGCCGATCGGGTTGAGCTTGCCGTCCTTAGAGAGCACCTCGCGCGCAGCACGGGCCCAGCTTCCGCCCGCCGGCGCGCCGTCCGGCGTGTAAAGGAAGAATGGCAGCACGAAGAGCGCCAGCCAAATCGCCATGAACGGCCCGGACCCGCGCTGGAGCGCAAAATCGCCCTCGGCCGTTCCAAGATAGCCTGCCGTCAGCGCCACCACGACAACGCCGCCAAGGCACAGAGCCGAAGACAGCTGCCCGAGGCCGATGCCTGCCCCTGAAATCTGCGACAGCGCATCCGGGCGCCCGGCCGTGCGCAGCATCGCGTTGTGCATCATCTCGGAATACGTGTAGCCGACGAAGCCCAGCACCAGGCACGCCATCGTTCCATAGACGCCCAGTCCCGTCGTGGGAGGATGGAACACGCCCTGCGCATCAACGCTGCCCGGCATCGACCACCACAGCGATAGCCCGCTGACGAACAGCATCGCCAGGAACACCAGCATCACCGGCTTGCGCGACCCGCCGCGATCCATCATCGCGCCCAGAACCGGCGCCGTGAGCGCGCCGATCACGCCGGCCCACTTGGTCGCCTCTGCAACGGTCGCCTGCCCCTGCACCGGATCGCCGACAACGAACTGCGCGAAGTACGGCGGGAAGACGTACGTGACGATCAGCATGAAATAGGGATTGCGGGCGAACTCAAACAGCGCCCACGAGAAGCCGGCAGGCTGCAAGAAACCACCGACGCGCGGGTTCGCCCCGCCGTGCACGTCCGCGGCCGCCTGCCTGGCGTCTGTCATCGGTGATCCCCAGCCCTGAATGGCCGGACGAAGACGCGCATCATGGTTGACCCTGATCGACGTGTCGATTGCAACCGTGACTGAATCAGATTCGCACCCTAGGGAAACCCCCGAGTTCGAATTAGGGGTTTGAATCCAGACAAAGCTTCGGGAGGCGCCCTACCGGAAAGGCGGTTCGTAGAACGACCGCAGCTTGCGCGAATGCAGGGCATCGCCCCCGGCCCGCGCAAGGCTTTCCAGCGTCTCGATGCCGATCCTGATGTGCTCGCCGATGGCGCGCTCATAAAACCGGTTTGCCGCGCCCGCCAGTTTTATCTCGCCATGCAGCGGCTTATCAGAAACGCACAGGAGAACTCCATAGGGCACGCGCATGCGGTATCCGTTGGCCGCTACCGTAGCGCTTTCCATGTCGATGGCGATCGCGCGCGACTTATTGAACCGCTTGGCCGAGTCGCTGAAGCGCAGCTCCCAGTTTCGATCGTCCGTAGTCACAACAGTTCCCGTGCGCAGACGGTGCTTCAGCGCATCACCGGTTTCGCCGGTCACCTTCTCGGCTGCTTCCTGCAGGGCGACCTGAACCTCGGCAATCGGCGGCACCGGAATGTCGCGCGGCAGCACGCTGTCGAGCACGTGGTCATCGCGCAGGTAGGCGTGCGCCAGGACATAATCGCCAATGCGCTGGGAATGGCGCAGACCGCCACAATGACCGACCATGATCCAGCACTCAGGCCTCAGCACCGCGAGGTGATCGGTGATCGTCTTCGCGTTCGAAGGGCCAACGCCGATGTTCACCAGCGTGATGCCCGAACGGTCTTCCGCCATCAGGTGATAGGCCGGCATCTGGTGACGCCGCCACGGCCCGTCGTTCACCTTCTGCGCGGCGTCCTTCGTCTTGGCGTCCACGACTATGCCGCCGGGCGCTGACAGCTTCGTGTAAGGCCCCGGCTGCTTCAGCCGCTCGATCGACCACTCGACGAAATGGTCGACATAGCGATGGTAGTTCGTGAACAGGATATAGCGCTGCACATGCTCGAACGGCGTGCCGGTGTAGTGCTTGAGCCGCTGCAGCGAAAAGTCGATCCGCGGGCCGTCGAACAGCGCCAGCGGGCGCACGCCGTCGGTATTGAAGAACCCGCCATCCTGCACTTCAGCGTCGATCACCTCGTCGCCGATCAGCTCAAGCCGCGGCGTCGGAAACCAGCGCGCGAACTCCGCGGGCGGCAGCGCCTCTGCGTCGATGTTGCTCGCGTGCTCCAGAACATACGGATACGGAATCTCCGACTTCGAGACGATGACATCCAGCGTCACATCGAAGTCGGCGCAGATCTGCTCGAGCTGTTCGAGGAAATAGCTGCGGAAGAAGGTCGGCTGCGTGATCGTGCTGACATACAGCCCCGGCTCCGACAGCTTGGCGAATGCGCGCGACAGCGGCGGCACCGGCCCATCCGGATCATAGGACAGCCGCAGCTCGGGGTAGCAGTATTCCCCCCGCGCCCGTTCGTCCGGATCGGGCGTCTGCCCCTTTGTCACGAACGCTTCGAGCGCCGCGCGCAGCTTCGCGACCGCTGCAGCGTAGAGCTCGGTCGCCTTGTCGATTGCCTGGGTGGGGGAAAGTGTGTCCGTCATTGCGGACAACTAAAGCCAAGCAATCGGCTCGTCAACGGAGCTCCAGCCATCCAGGCGATATGCCCGCCGGACAGAGCGCCCGCCGCCTCCGGGATGGACAGGCCCACCTATTCGCGCGCCAGCACGACAACCGAATCCTGCGGTCCAAACGCGCGTTGGGCGTCAAGCGGCGGATTGATCACCACACCGCCCGAATGAGGGGCGCCCCCCTGGGCCGACCGGTAGCCGATGGCGACCTCCCCGCGGCGTCGCGCAGCCTCGATCAGCGTGTGGAAGGTCAGCGGCCGTTCGATCGACACATAGTCGGCCACAGGGCGGATGTAGATCTCCGAACCGTTGTCGGACAGCAGCTCGTCGAAGATGGCCGACAGGTACTTGTTCTCCGAGGCCTGCGCCAGCATCAGGCTCACCAGCTGGTTGCTGACCACGAAATCGTCCGCCCGCGTGACCTCGGCCAGCGCGCGATTGCGTGCATCTGCCATCTCGCTCACCACGTTGATCTGCTGCGCCCCCGGCGCGATCAGCCGCCTCAGCTGCAGCAGGGTCACCAGCGTTCGCGTATCGGCCGACTGCGCCGACATGTTGTCGGTATAGCCCAGCACGATGATGTGGTCGTAGGACGTCACGTTCAGATCGACCAGCGTTGCCTCACGCGTCGTGTCCATCACGCGGCTCGTGATAGACAGGTTGCCGAGCCTGTTCCCGATTATCGCGCTCACGGCCTCGAACTGCGGCGCGTCGGCTGCAATCGTCAGCACGGAGCCCTCGCGCACAAACCGCGACACTTCCCGCAGGATGCCCGGCCCCCGCCTGTTCCAGCCAAGCATCAGGATCCGCTTTGGCGCCGTGGTGATGGCCTTCTGCGCGCAGATGGCCGCCTCGTCATACGGCGCAGCACCGATCGCCCTCACGCGTATCGACGCCTGGTCCTCGGCGATTGCGATCACCCGGTCCGTCGGTCCGATCACGGTTTCCATCTCGGGATTGAGCCGCACCAGCCTATCATCGCACAGGCCGATCAGCACGCCTGCCTCGAACATGCCCAGCGCCTCGCCAAACTTCCGCCCGACCAGCGCGTCGATCTGCGCCGTGTAGATTTCGCTGCCCTGGAAGCCCAGCAGTTCGGAGAACACGCCGCTCAGGCCTGATTGCCGGGTCGACTGAACCAGGATGCGCGCGATCAGGTCGTCGGCCAGCACCACCTGCACTTCCGATCCGCCCACCGTCCGCGCCAGCTCGACATTGGTCGCCTCACGCACCTCGGCGACGATTTGAAAAGGCCGCGGCCCGCGCGAAGGACCGTTGGTGATCGCCAGCACCGTCTTGATCACCTGCGCATCCGCATCCTCGACCTCTGGCGCTAGCACGATGATCGACTTGGCCGCGCCTGGATTGACGATGTCGAGATCGCCCGGATCGCACGGATCGCCGCTGCGACAGATGACCTGCACACCGCGCAGGTTCAGCTTGGCCGCGATCTCGTCTTCCATCTCGACCTTGTCGCGCTCGGCGAGGATCACAACCGTCAGCTTCTTCGCGCTGGGGTTCGCCTGCGCCAACTCGCCGATGATGTCGACGATCGATGCAGACCAGTTGAGTATGACGCTATGCCCCTCCTCCAGCACGCGCGAGCGGCCCTTGCGCAGCTCGGCGATCTTCGCCTCGAGGCCGCTGGAAAGCACGCCGATCAATGCCGAAAATATGAAAATGCCCGCGATGGTCACCAGCAGCATCACAAGCCGGTAGGCCCAGCCCTGGTCGCCGCCGAGCGTGCCGGCGTCGATGGTTCGCATCAGCGATTCCCAGCCGGTCTCGACGAAGTCGTGCGGCGCCGGCTCGCCCTCAGGCGCAATGCCCATGACCACGATGAGGGCGCTGGCAATCAGGATGATGACCAGCGACATCGCCCCCAGCCATCCGATCAGCGCAATCGTTCCCGCCGACATGCTCTTGTCGAACAGGTAACGCGCTCGATCCTTCAGGCTCGGCCGCGCCGGCCGGTTGTTCTCGTCCATGGTGTCGAATCCCCGCGACTGCGGGATGACTGTCGCCACACGCCCCTGAACCGCGCAAGGCGGTCAGGCACGCGCGCACTGCGGATCGTCAGTTTGTTGCTGTGACGAAACGCCCGGCGCGGCCTGCGGCGCGCAGCTTGGCAGTCTCTATTCCTTGGTGGCGATGCCGCCGAACGTGCCGACGACTTTGTCGAACAGCTTCAGCGCCACCTGCGGATTGCGCGCGATCAGCAGGCCGAGGCTAGAAATCACGACGATCGAGGCGATCGGCTTTTCGGAGATGATCTTCTTCGTCACCTCAACCGGCAGCTCCATCAGGCCAAGCACCATGGAGACCGGATCGATATCGCCCAGCATGTCTTCAGGCTGCTGCGGTTCGGGTTTCTTCTTGGCCGTGCCGACCCACAGCGCGATTGCCGCAATGGCGAGCAGGCCAACGCCGACCACGGCAAGCGCGGCCGGCCAGGGCATCCACATCGCGAGCTGCCATGCAGCCGCAACCGTCAGCGCCAACAAGCCTGCGAGCGCAAGCATGACACCCACCACCGCGGCGATGGCGAGATCCTTTGCGCGGCCGAAGAAGGTGTCAAACACTTAGCGCCCCCGGGGCTTTCGCCGCTATCTGCGGTTCGAGAGCGAGGCGATGAGGTAGCCAGCGGCGAGCGCGATCCCGATCGCGGCGAACGGATGCTCGCGCACTTTGTCGCCGACCGCATCGCGGAACTCGACGGCTTTCTCGCCGGCGTCGCCCGCCATTTCCTTGGCGCGCGCAGCGGCGGCCTTGGCTTGTTGCGAGGCAACGTTGCCGGTGTCCTTGAGCAGCGTGGCGAGGTCTTCGCGCAGCGCCTTCATGTCGGACTTCAGCGTGTCTATATCGGCCTTCGGCGTTCCGCCGGATGCGCTTGTGGGTGTCGACATGGGAGTCTCCCGGAGCAATCTGTGAAGCAGGTTAAACGTGTCGGCTTCATATAAGGTTTCATCCGCACACGAATATGGCGAACGGCATTAATCCCTGAAAACCATGCAGAATCGAGACCGCACACCGGTTTCGCGCAGGGGGCGACCTGTCCGTCGCGCCAATTTCATCAGTTGAAACGATCAGGGCTGCGCCCGGATCCCCCAGGATACGGGCGGCAACTGCGGATTCACCTTCCCGTCAAACACACGACCGGCCCCGTCCCGAAAGATTGCGGCCCAATCATTTCGAATGATGAATCCGCACAGCGGAACGGACAGAAGCCCTACTCTGCCGCGACCCGCTTCTGCATCTTATCGAACTGGCCCCAGACGCCCTCGGACCCGTGCCAGTCCCCGCCGGTCGCGCCCTTGGAGTATTCCGTCGCGCGCTGCTCGAAGAAGTTGGCGTGCTCCACCCCGTTAAGGATTTCCGACAGCCAAGGGATCGGGTGCTCTTTCACGCCATAGATGGCGGGAAGCTTGAGCTGCCCCAGGCGCCAGTCGGCGATGTATCGAATGTAGTTCTTGATGTCCTGGGCCGTCATTCCCTGCACCGGGCCCATCGAGAAGGCGAGGTCGATGAAGGCGTCCTCCATCCTCACGACCGTGCGGCAGCACTCGATGATATCGTTCTTCACCTCGTCCGTCAGCGCGCCCGTCTCGGCCGCCAGCGTGTGGAAGACCCGGATCATGCCCTCGCAGTGCAGGCTCTCATCCCGCACCGACCACGAAACGATCTGCCCCATGCCCTTCATCTTGTTGAAGCGCGGGAAGTTCATCAGCATCGCGAACGACGCAAACAGCTGCAGGCCTTCCGTAAAGGCGCCGAACATCGCGACCGTGCGCAGGATGTCCGCGTCCGTCTCGACGCCGAATTTCTGCATGTAGTCGTGCTTGTCCTTCATCTCCTTGTACTGGGTGAAGGCCGAGAACTCTGAATCGGGCATACCGATCGTCTCGAGCAGCAGCGCGTAGGCGGCGATGTGGATCGTCTCCATGTTGGAGAACGAGGCCAGCATCATCTTGATCTCGGTCGGGCGGAAAACGCGGCTGTAGCGCTCCATGTAGTTGTCGTTCACTTCCACGTCCGACTGCGTGAAGAAGCGGAAGATTTGCGTCAGCAACGCGCGCTCTGAATCGTTCAGTTTGGCTGCCCAGTCCTTGCAGTCCTCACCCAGCGGAACCTCTTCCGGCATCCAGTGGATCTGCTGCTGGCGCTTCCAAAAGTCGTAGGCCCACGGATAGCGGAACGGCTTGTAGGAATGCGACGACGTCAGGATGCCGGCGCGCGCCGCTGCACCGGTTGAATCTGCGGGGGTTTTGCCAACGTCAGTCATCAGAATCTCCAGCCATCCCAGTAACCCGGCCGAGCACCATATCTAGGGGCTCCGACCCGTCACAAGAGCTATATGTGGTGCCGGTATGGTTGACATTTCCTTACCGGACAGCCCGTCACCGAGTCTTCCACAATCTTCAAAACGCGCCAGTGCGGCCACCCTGCGCATCCACAGCATTCGCCGGAGCCGGGGGCGGAGGGACTCTGAACAACGCCGGCACTTGCCCATCGTTCTCAGTCGCGTGAATGATACCGCCAAACAACGCCAGCGGTCTCTCGACCAGCCGGCGCGGGATACTCGGAGGGACCACCCATGCTTCGCCTGACCACATCCGCCGCCCTGGCGGCCGTCTTCCTATCGGCCTGCACCCAGATGGCCCCGCAGATCGAAGAACGCCGCGAGGTCCGTGTCGAAGTCCACAAGATCGGCGGCCACCACGACACCGGCCCCCGCAACCTGTCCGTCACGGCCGCCTCCCCCGAAGATCTCGGCTTCGATAGCGCCCGCCTCAAGCGCCTCGACGACTATATGGCGAGCGTCGTCTCTTCCGGCCGCGTCGCCGGCATGACCACGCTGCTGGCCCGCCACGGCCAGATCGTCAGCTACAAGAAATACGGCGTCACCAATCTGGAGACGGCCACGCCGATTCAGGACGACACCATCTTCCGCATCTATTCGATGACCAAGCCGATCACCGGCGTCGCCATGATGATCCTGTTCGAGGAAGGCAAATGGCGGCTCGACGATCCGGTCACGCGCTACGTGCCCGAATTCAAGAACCTCCGTGTCGTCAAATCCATCAACGCCGACGGCACGATGGTTCTGGAAGACATGAAGCGCCCGCCCACCATGCGCGAAATCATGAGCCACACCGCCGGCTTCGGCTACGGCCTGGCGGACGAACACCCCGTCGACAAGCTCTATCGCGAGAAGGGCGTTCTCTCCGCCCCCAACCTGCAGGAGATGATCAACCGCACAGCCACCATCCCGCTGATGTTCCAGCCCGGCGCCGACTGGTCCTACTCCTCCTCCGTCGACATCCAAGGCTACATTATCGAGAAGCTGAGCGGCCAGACGCTGGGCCAGTTCATGCAGGCCCGCATCTTCGCTCCGCTGAAGATGCCCGACACCGCCTTCTTCACTGGCCCCGAAAAGGCCAGCCGTCTTGCGGCCGTCTACGCCTTCGACCGCGACCTCGGAAAGATCACCGAGGCTAAGCAACTCTTCGGCGTCGACATGCCCGACTACACCAAGCCGCCCGCCAACGAGTCCGGCGGCGGCGGCCTCGTTTCTACCACGATGGACTATGCCCGCTTCAGTCAGATGCTCGCGAACGGCGGTGAACTTGACGGCGTGCGCATCCTCGCCCCCGCCACGGTCGAGTTGATGGGCACCAACGTCATCCCGAAGAACGTGCTGGTGAATTCCAACGGCACCAGCGTCGCGCGCTTCAACGAAGCGGTCGGCTTCGGCCTCGACTTCCAGGTCGCCACCGACGCCCGCGCCTCCGGCTCCCTGCAGGGCGACGGCTCGATCAGCTGGGGCGGCGCGGCCGGAACCTGGTTCTGGGTCGATCCCACCAACGACATCATCTTCGTCGGCATGATCCAGCGCATGGGCGGCACCGGCGGCGACGACCTCGGCACAATGGCCCGCACCCTCACCTATCAGGCGCTGGTCAATCCGGAGAAATAGAGCCCCACGCACGGGCACAAAGCAAAGGGCCGCTCTGGAAGGAGCGGCCCTTTTCAATTCTCTGATCCAGAGATCCTAGTGGCGCAGCGTGTAGCTGAACGCGGCAAACTGTTCGCGCATCTCGACGTCGCGATCTCCAGCGATGTCGTTGTAGCGCAGCTCCCGCTCGACGAGGCCGAATGACATCTGAGCGCCCTCGCCCGTGGAGAAGGCAATGCCGACCTGAAGGTCGCCAACCGTCGCCTGGTCGCGCAGGCTTGCGCCGTCCATGGCGCGCTGGTCGGCCACGTTCCAGACAAGCGCCTCGTTCTCGGCGCCGACAAAGAAGTACCAGGAGGGAGCGTGACCGCCCCGACCGCGAAGGTCGCGATCCGAAAGGTTCGTACCGACGCGGAATTCAGCGCCGGTCCGGGCGACGTTGCTGCCCGCACGGTTGCGTTCGATCTGCGCGCGCGGCGTGAAAGACATGTCGAGGCCAAAACCAGACGTCGAACCGGGCGACACGAAGGAAATTTCACCGCCGAACCGGTCGCCCTGCAGCCCGCGCACGGGCATCGGCGTCGCAAGATCCAGCGCCTCGAAGCGCGCGGCGGCCAGCGGGCTCGCCAACTTCGTCGGTCCAAAGCGGCTGCCGACGCTCAGCGGCAGGCCAAAATCCGAACCCTCCGGCTGATCGATAACGATCTCGCGCGGCGTGTCGCCGGACTGAAAAGAATGGGGACCGTCAACCGGGCCAATCGACAGCACAATGGCTTCCGGATCGGCTGGCGGCGTCGCGCAACCGAGGCACGACGCAACTACGAAACTCGATGCAAGACTGGCAATCATTTTAACTGCTCGTCCCAGACAATGATGACCCGAAGGCTGAACCCACCTTCTTACCAAAACCATAACGGTCTTGGCCAAATTGTGTTCCAGTCCCGGGCCCAAACCCGTCTATCCCGCCGACAACGGTAGTTCAAAAGTCCGTCCCGAACAACCAGTCGGGCTCACACAGGAACTTCAAAGCAAGAAGGCGGCCTTTCGGCCGCCCTCTCCGGTTGAGTGCTGAATCGACGTGGATTTTCTACTGGCAGGCGAGGCATTCGTCGTAATCGGTGCGTTCCAGTTTCGCGAACGCCGTCACTTTTTCCTTTTCCGACCCAGCAAATCCGGCGCGCTGGATCGATTTGGAGCGGCAGTAATAGAGCGACTTCAGGCCCTTCTCCCACGCCGTCCAGTGGAGCATGTGCAGGTCCCACTTATCGATGTCGGCCGGGAGGAAGAGGTTAAGTGACTGGCCCTGGCAGATGTAGGGCGTACGATCGGCCGCCAGTTCGATGATCCAGCGCTGGTCGATCTCGAAGGCGGTGCGGAACACCAGCTTCTCCTGTTCGGAGAGGCAGTCGAGATGCTGCACCGAACCTTCGTTTTCGAGGATCGTGGCCCAGATGCCCGGCGTGTTGTTGCCGGTCTTCTCCAGCGCCGCCTCAAGGAAGGGGTTCTTCACCGAGAACGAGCCCGACAGCGTCTTGTGCGTGTAGATGTTGGCCGGGATCGGCTCGATGCCAGCCGACGTGCCGCCGCAGATGATCGAGATCGACGCCGTCGGCGCGATCGCGAGTTTATGGGAGAAGCGCGCCATCACGCCCATGTCTTCCGCGTCCGGGCACGGTCCGCGCTCTTTCGCCAGCTTCACGGACGCCGCATCCGCGCCGCGGCGCAGATGCTTGAACATCACATTGTTCCACGACTTGGCCGTCGACGATTCCATCGCGACGCCCTGCGATTGCAGGAAGGAGTGGAAACCCATCAGGCCAAGGCCCACCGAACGCTCGCGCTTGGCGGAATAGACCGCGCGATGCATTTCCGGCGGCGCGCGCTTGATGAAGTCTTCGAGCACGTTGTCGAGGAAGCGGAACACGTCGTCGAGGAAGTTCTCGTTGCTCTTCCACTCCAGGAACTTCTCGGCGTTGACCGAGGAGAGGCAGCAAACCGCCGTGCGATCGACGCCAAGGTGGTCGAGGCCGGTGTGCAGCATGATTTCCGAGCACAGGTTCGACTGGCGCACCTTGAAGCCCAGCGATTTCTGGTGAGCCGGCATCGCGTTGTTCACCGTGTCGGTGAACAGCAGGTAGGGCTCGCCCGTGGCCATGCGCAGTTCGAGAATCTTCTGCCACAGCTTGCGGGCCGAAACCTCTTTCATCACCTGGCCGCTCTTGGGCGACTTGAGCTGGAAGGGCGCATCCTGGCGGACGGCTTCCATGAACTCATCGGTGATGTTGATGCCGTGGTGGAGGTTGAGCGACTTGCGGTTGAAGTCACCTGCCGCTTTCCGGATCTCAAGGAATTCCTCGATCTCCGGGTGGAAGATATCGAGATAGCAGGCGGCCGAGCCGCGGCGCAGCGAGCCCTGCGAAATCGCTAGGGTCAGCGAATCCATCACGCGGATGAAGGGAATGATGCCCGAGGTCTGCCCGTTCTGGCCGACCTTCTCGCCGATCGAGCGGACTTCGCCCCAATAGGTTCCAATGCCGCCGCCGTTCGAGGCGAGCCAGACGTTCTCGTTCCAGGTCTCGACGATTCCATCGAGCGAGTCGGATACCCCGTTCAGGAAGCACGAGATCGGCAAGCCGCGATCCGCCCCGCCATTCGACAGCACAGGCGTCGCCGGCATGAACCACAGCTTTGAAATGTAGTCATAAATCCGTTGCGCATGTCCGACATCATCCGAGTAAGCCAGCGCGACTCGGGCAAACATGTCCTGGTAGGTCTCGCCCGGCAGGACATAGCGGTCGTCCAGCGTCTTCTTGCCGAAATCGGTCAGGAGGGCGTCGCGCGAAGGGTCAACCTTGACGCCTTCGACGACCCGAAGGCTGCTCTGCGCCTTGGGTTTCCCCCGGCGGGCGGTGATCTTGTCTTCGGTGAGAACGGCTTCTGCGGACATCGAAATCTCTCGTAAGAGGCCAAAATTCGTTAATTCCGGCCAGAACCGGCGAAACCCAACTGATTGGTATCCCGCGCCAGCCCCGACGCTACATATAGTGTCGCCACAACCCTAATGGACCGTCAACACACCAGCGGCGGGAATCTTTTCGCTTATCCACGGAAGAGAAATTAGGGGATTTAGAAGTCATTAACCATTGACGTTTCATACGCCAGCCCGGCGGTCGACTCGGGCCCTCCCCCTCCCCCTGGAAAGCAATTCTCCACAGGACCGCGGGCGGGCCGGGTCCGCCGCGCCTTTCTCCACAGGCAGCCCATGGTAGGTCCGTCGGGTCAGGCTTCCCGCCCAAAGGACACCCAATGCACATGTTCAAGCTGTTCCTGGCCGCCTCGGCTTCGCTTGCCATCACCGCCTGCGCCTCGGCGCCCGCCGCTTTGTCTACCCTCTCCCCCGAAGCAGCCCTCGTCCAGCGCCAGCTCGACGCCTACAACGCGCACGACCTCGAGGCCTTCATCGCCACCTATTCCCCCGAGATCGAGATTTTCGACATCTCCAACGCCAGCACCGCCCAGATGACGGGGCTCGAAGGCATGCGCGCGGTTTACGGCGAGATGTTCTCCACCATGCCCAACCTGCGCTGCGATCTCGGCAACCGCATCGCCGACGGCGCCTTCGTCGTCGACCGCGAGATCTGCGCCATGGGCGAGCCCGGGGATCCGCCTGAACGCGCCATCGCGATCTACCAAGTGGAGGACAACCTTATCCGGCGCGTGTGGTTCGCGCCGGTGGAATAGAGCGCTCCCCAGGCCCTTGCGTCAGCCTTGCCGACGGCTTGATCCGCAGGCTAGCTGGGCTTTGATCAGTGGAGGGCGGCATGACCAGCAAGACCAAGGGCATCGGCAAACGCTTCGGGCTCATCGCGGCCGTCGCCCTGCTCACCGCCTGCGCCAGCGTGCCCGCTCTCATCGCCACGGCCCAGCAGACGCCGGCCGCCACATCGGCCGACACCTACATCCACGCCGGCCGCCTGCTTGCCGATCCCGCTTCCGGCCGCGTGCTCACGCAACAGACCATCCTCGTTCGCGATGGGAAGATTGTCTCGATCACCGCGGGCTACACCACTGCCCCGCGCGGCGCGAAGGTCGTCGACCTCAAGTCCAGCTTCGTCATGCCCGGCCTCATCGACAGCCACGTCCACCTCGCCAGCGAACAGGGCCCCGACAGCCGCATCAACGGCTTCCTCAAGACCGAATCCGACGCCGCCATCGACGCGGCCGGCTTTGCCCGCATCACGCTCGAAGCCGGCTTCACCACAGTCGCCGATCTCGGCGGCCCATCGGAGTCCATCCTCGCCCTGCGCTCGGGCATTGCGCGCGGCGTGGTCCCCGGCCCGCGCATCATCTCGGCCGCCGGCGGCGTCAGCGTCCATGGCGGCCACGGCGACGCCAACGGTATGCCGCGCGATCTCGTGCCGCTGTTCCGTGGCAACGGTGTCTGCTCCGGCGCCGATGACTGCGCTCGCGCAGTTCGTGAGCGCGTCCGTGATGGGGCGGACATCATCAAGATCACCGCCACCGGCGGCGTGCTCTCCAACACGGCCGCAGGCCTCGGCCAGCAATTCACCGACGCCGAACTCGCCGCGATCGTGCAGGCCGCGCATTCCATGGGCCGCAAAGTCACCGCACACGCCCACGGCGCGGACGGCATCAACTCGTTCCTGAAAGCCGGCGGCGATTCCATCGAGCACGGCACCTACGCGAACGATGAGTCAGCTTCGCTGTTCAAGGCAAATGGCGCCTATCTCATCCCCACCCTGCTCGCCGGAGACTTCGTCGCGCGCGAAGCGGCCAAGCCCGACAGCTTCCTGCAGCCCGCGCAGAAGGCAAAGGCGCTCGAAGCCGGCCCGAAGATGCAGGACATGCTCCGCCGCATGCACGCCGCCGGCGTCAAGATCGCCTTCGGCACCGACACCGGCGTCTCCGCCCACGGCGACAACGCGCAGGAGTTCGCCCTCATGGTCGGCGCCGGCATGACGCCTCTTCAGACCATCCAGGCCGCGACCGTCAACGCCGCCGATCACTTCAGCCTCACAGCCGAAATCGGCTCCATCGCCCCGGGCAAGATCGCCGACATCATCGCCGTGGGCGGCGACCCGCTGGCGAACGTCCGCGAGCTGGAGTCGGTGGATTTCGTGATGGCGAAGGGGACGGTCTACAAGCAGTAGGCGGCGGCCGCCTTTACTGCCCAGCCGCGGCAGCCTTCGCCGCCGCCAGCGCCTTCTCCACTTCGCGCCAGTCAACGATCTTGAAGTTCTGGTCCATCTCGGAAACCGGATTGCCGTCGTCCTGCACGACCAGCACGCCCGCCGGGAAGCCCGGCAGCGGCGCGGACGAAACATCGAGCCCGTCGGTGTGCGTCACGGCGTCGATCTTTCCGTCGACGCTCGCGCCGACACCGATCACGCCCATCAGGCCATGCGGCGGCTTGCGGTCATAGACGATGTAGCGGTCCTTCGACTGCGCCGACACCACCAGGTATCCCGCGCCGTCCTTGCCGACATAGAGCGAGACGCCCTCGACATCGGCCACGAGGCCGGTGCCGCTGCCCACGGTATCGATGCTCGTCGGCGTCATATCCTCGGTCAGCACGTTGACGACCCAGAGGCCGACATTCTCTTCGCCAATGAACAGGCGCCCGGCCTCGTCATCGACCACGCAGCCTTCAAGCTGCGAGCCCAGCTGGATCGTGCGCAGGTTGGACAGCTGGACCGGGCCGGCGCCTGTGTCAGTGACCTGCCAGAACTCCACCAGCCCCGTCTTGTAGGTGACCACCGCGTGCAGCATGCCCTGCATCATGCCGATGCACACACCATAGGGCTCGACAGTGGCGAGCTTCGTGTCGCCGACATGGCTCACCAGCGAGTTCGTCGGATCGATGCGGAACCAGCTCAGCGCGTTGACGCCATCATTGCTGGCGACCGCGAGATTGCCCCGCAGGTCGACGTTATTGGCCAGGCCCACCAGCAGCTTCTGCTTCTCGGAACCATCGATGCCGTACACATACACGCCAGCGTCCTTGTTGGTGCCGAGGATCAGGCTCTTCGAAGCATCCGTCGGATGTACCCACACAGCCGGATCGTCCGCCGCATCGCCTGTCGCGCCCATGCCAGGCGTTTCGATCGCGGCCGGCACAATCATCGGCACGATGTTGTCGGTAGCGCAGGCGCCGGCGAGCAGCAGAAGCCCAAGGGCGGCACAGGTTTTCATCTCAAGTCCTCGAATCAGAAAGTCATCGGGGAAAATACATGCTCCGCCCCCGGGGTCAGGTGGGGGCGGAGCACACACGCGTTACGTGATTAGAACGAGTAGCGGCCGATCAGCTGCCAGGTCGGGCCGGCCGTTTCGGTCTCGAGTTCGTACTCGTCATAGTCACGCGAGATCTGGTCAGCGAGCGATCCGAACTTGTCGAACGCCTCGTCCTTCGATCCGTCTGTCAGGTTGGATCCGGTCAGGCGCACGGTGAAGTTGTCCCCGAAGCTCTTCTCGACGAACACTTCCAGCACGCCGCCGTACGAGGTGGTCACTTCCTCGCCGACAACGCGGCTGAACGCATCGCCCTGCTTGCGGTATGTTACGCCGAAAGAGGCTTCCAGCGTCGGCAGGTCGTGGATGAAGCCCACGTTGTAGACAAAGTCCGACTGGCTGTTGAAGCGGCGGTCGCCGAACTCGTCGGTGACTTCGGAGTCGAGCCACGAGTAGTTGAAGAACGCGCCCGTGTCCGGCAGGCCGACGAAGTCGAGCGAGGCCGAGTAGTCGAGCTCGATGCCCCACACCTTGCCATCGCCCGTGTTGCGCGGCGAGTAGACCCAGGTGCCAGGGCCGGCCGAGCCTTCAACACCCGTGTTGAAGATTTCGATCAGGTCCTTCACATCGCGATAGAAGAAGTTGATGCCGGCGATGCCCGTCTTGCCGAGGCGACGCTCGTAGCCAATGTCGAGCCCCCAGGCGGTTTCCGGCTCGATGGTCGGATCGCCCGTGAAATCGTTGTCGGCCAGTTCCTCTTCCAGCGTCGCGGGCGAGAGGAAGGAGAAGCTCGGCGTGCGCACGGTGCGCGCCACCGAACCGCGGATGCGGTCGTCTTCGGTCAGCGAGTAGCTGATATGCGCCGACGGCAGCAGAACGCCGAAATCGGCATCCGTCGTCGTCGCCGTGGTGCGATCCTCAACCGTGAGGTCGGTCGTTTCATAACGCAGGCCCGCCTCCCAATCGATCGGGCCGGCATTGCCCGACACCATCACGAACGGGTCGATGCGCGTGCGCTCGATCGAGTTGTCGCCGCCTGCCACCGGAGCAAACCCCGTGAACGGCCGCGTGCCGGTCGTCGGCACAGCTGTGCCGGCCGGCAGGTTGAAGCGGATGCGGGCGGCTTCCTCGATCAGGTTATCGCGCTCCTTCAGTTCGAACTGCACGCCAAACTCGATGTCCATGTCGTCGGATAGGTCGCGTTCGTGCTCAATCTTGAAAGAGGTCTCGGTGTCTTTGACGTTCAGCGTCGCCGCATCGCCCGTGAAGCGATCTCCGTCGGGGAACGGGTTGACGTCGCGCAGGTATTCGATCTCGTCCTCGAATTCAAACGTGTCGTCCTCGAAGCTGGCATAGCCGAGCTTCAGGGATGTCTCGCCGCCAAAGCCTTCGAACGAGTAACGCCCGCCCAGCGAGTAGCTATCCTGTTTGATGTCTACGTCGTTGTTGTTGAACACGGCCAGCGTCGACAGTGTCTGGTCGCGGTTCGGGCCGTTGTACTCCCAGCTGTCCTCATCCTGCTTGCGTTCGGTGTGGACATAGAAGGCGCGCAGTTCCAGTTCGCTCGTCCCGAGATCGATCTGATAGGTGGCGTTGGCCGAATAGTCGGTGCCATCGCGCGTGTCCTTCTGAAGCTCGTAGTTGTCCAGCGACGTATCGGCGGGGTCGCCGTAGCGCAGCGACTGCTTGCGCTTCGGATTGTGGCGCCCCTGCACGTTGGCGCCGAGCAGCAGGCGTCCGCCACCGATTTCGCCACCCCACACCGCACCGTACGTCTCGCGCACGCGGCCATCGTCAAAGCCAAGCGCGCCGGCGCGTACATAGCCGCCATCCAGCGAATAGCCGTCGCGCAGTACGATGTTCACCGCGCCCGCCATTGCATCGCCCGAGCGGTTGGCCGAGCCCGAACGCACGATTTCGATACGCTCGATCAGTTCCGCCGGAATACGGTCGACGAAGAACGAGCCGTCCGCGCCATTGCCGAACGCGCCGGAGTCGGAGCCTGCGCCCGGCACTTTCTCGCCATTGATCAGGATCTGCGTGTAGGCCGGATCGAGGCCGCGCAGGCGCACGCCATCGGATTCAAGAACGTCGGACAGGAAGGTCACCGACGGCACGCGCTTCAGCGCATCGCCAACCGTCAGAGGTTCGAAGGGCTGGAAGAAGTCTAGGCCGTATTCAAGAACCGGCGCCGTCTCGTCTGTGCGGTTGCGATAGATGATGCCGTTGATCACCACCACGTCGTCCGCGCTCGTGACGGGGGCATCGTCCTGGCTAGTCGTCACGCGCTGGGGCTCGGGCGAGGGGCCCGACTGCGCGTGGGCCGGCTGAAGCGCCGCCAGGGAAATCGCCGCACCCGCTACGCTCGCCAGGTGCGAGGCCTTCAGCTTTTTCGCCATTTTGGGAATCCCGTTCCATCAATCCGATGGGGCGGGCTCTAGGCACGGCTGATGACAGGCGGCCAACAGTTATGTTGCAGTTGCATGACAGACGCTCGCGTGTGTTTTCCGGCCACACCGTCACACTTCAGCGATTGCGACAGAAACGCGACAGCGCTAAGAGCCCGCTCATGACGATCAACATCATCGGCATCGATGCGGACGATACGCTCTGGCACAACGAGACGATCTTCCGTCTGACTCACAAGCGATTCAACGAATTGCTTGGGGAATTCGCCGACGAGGACACGCTTGAGGCGAAGCTCGCCGCGGTCGAACGCGAGAACATGAAGACCTATGGCTACGGCGCCAAAGGCTTCACCCTCTCCATGCTGCAGACCGCGATGGAGATCTCCGACGGCAATGTCTCGCCCAAGGTCCTGCGCGAGATTCTCGACGCCGGTCGCGAGATGATGACGCACCCCATCGAGCCGCTGCCCGGCGTGGAAGACGCTCTGAAGCAACTCAAGGAACGCGCGCGACTCATCCTCATCACCAAGGGCGACCTGTTCCACCAGGAATCAAAACTCGCCGCCTCCGGCCTCGGCTCCCATTTCTCAGGCGTCGAGATTGTCTCGGAAAAGACGCCGGACATCTACACGAGAGCCTTCACCCGCCACGGCGGGGCCGCGGAATCCTCCCTGATGACCGGCAACTCGGTGAAGTCCGACATTCTGCCGATGCTGAAGGCCGGCGGCTACGCCGCGCTGGTGCCCTACCCGCTTATCTGGTGGGCCGAAGCGGCCGAGAAGCCTGACGGCCACCCGAAGTATCGCGAAGTGTCCGCGCTGGGCCTGGTCAACCAGTGGCTCGACGAGATCCGCTAGCGCGGAACGCTACTTCTTCTGCTGGCCCAAGCCCATCACCGATCCGCTGGCCAGCACATGACCCTTCAGCGGCTCGATCAGCTCGGCATAGGTCTTGGGGGCGAAGTCAGCGGGCAACACTGTATCCAGCGCGAAGACCTGGATGTGATAGCGATGCTTCGGCCCAGCTGGGGTACGCGGCCCGAGATAGGGCTTGCCCGCGCCCTGATAGTTGGGGCCGTGGATGGAGCCCGCCGGAATCTCTTCCGGCTTCATGCCCGCCGGTAGGTGGTCGACCGACGCGGGGATGTTCACCACCGACCAGTGCAGGATCGGCGAGCCGCGCATCACCAGGTCCGTGTCCTGCATGATGATCGCATAGGACTTCGTGCCCGCAGGCCCGCTGGTCCAGTGCAGGCCGGGGAATTCATTGTCCTCATACTGCGTGTACTTGAAGGCGATGTCCCCGCCATTCGGCCATCCCGCTGACAGCACGGTCAGCGTGGCGCCATCACGCGCCGGCAGCGTCGTGATCGCCATCAGGTCCTTGCCGGCCTCTACCTCCGGCGGCGGCGGCGCGTCCTGAGCGATGGCGGGCGAGGCCAGCATTGCCGCGAGCATCACGGAGACGAGGAGGTTCTTCATCGGCATTTCCTTCTGCCAGGCTGGGGCGTCGAGCTTGTCAGCTCTTCGGCACAACCTTCAGCAACCTTGCATTCGGCCCATCCGTCAGCAGGTACAGCGCGCCATCCGGCCCCACGCCGATGTCGCGATAGCGATCCTTTTCACGGTCGGAGAACTTGAACCGCTCCTCACCTTTCACCTTGTCGCCGTCCATAGTCAGGCGCGCGACGAAGCTGGAGTTGAGACCAGCTGCAAACACGCTGCCTTTCCAGGCGGGGATCAGATCGGCGTTGTAAAAGGTAAGCCCGCCGGGCGCGATCACCGGATCCCAGTAGTATACCGCCTGCTCCATGCCTTCCTTGGCCGCACCTTCGCCGATCTTGGTGTGCGCACCGCCATACTCGACGCCGTAGGTGATCGTCGGCCAGCCATAGTCCTTGCCCTTGCGCGCGATGTTGATCTCGTCGCCACCCTGAGGTCCGTGCTCCAGCTCCCAGAGCTCGCCCGTCACCGGATGCAGGAACGCGCCCTGCGAATTGCGATGGCCATAGGACCAGATCTCCGGCAGCGCATCGTCACGTCCGACGAACGGATTGTCCTTCGGGATCGATCCATCCTTGTTGATCCGCACGATCTTGCCGAGCCCGCTCTTCAGGTCCTGCGCCTGCATGCGGCCCGGGAGAATCGACCGCTCGCCCAGCGTCACGAACAGTGTGCCATCCTTTGCGAACACCAGGCGCGATCCGAAGTGGAGGTTCGACTGCAGCGCCGGCGTCTGCCGCCAGATCACGGTGACGCCTTCAATCTTCGGCGTTGCGCCATCAACCAGCTTGCCCTTCGCCACCGCCGTGTTGTTCGTCCCGTCGCTTTTGGGCTCGGCATAGCTCCAGTAGATCATCTGGTTCGTGGCAAAGGCCGGATCGAGCGCCACATCGAGCAGCCCGCCCTGCCCCATGCCGTGAACCGCCGGCACGCCATCCTTGATCGGCCCCGAGAGCTTGCCCGCTGCGTCCGCAATGCGGAACTGGCCAAGCTTGCGCTCGGTGATCAGGAATTTGCCGCCCGGCAGGAACTCCACCGACCAAGGGTCGGCAATGCCCGAGGCAACAACCTCCTTCACCTCATACGCCACGTTGGATTTGATCTCGGGCGCCCGCGTCTGGTTCGCGAAAGCGGGGGCATAGCCGGACTTGTTGGGCGAGCGCGGCTCGTTCGCCGGCGGTTGGGCAATGGCAACCACGCCAAGGCCTACAGCGGCGGCCGCAGCAGTGAGGGCAAATGCAAGACGAGCGCGCATACTGGTATAACTCCGTAAGGCGAAAAGCGTTCTGCTACTTAACTAGTCCCGATTGCCGCTCCGTACACCCGGAACCTGCATCACGGCGGCGCGAGCCTCTTGCACCCAGTCCATGTACCCAGCACCCTGCGGCTTCCGCAACGGAGCCCCTCATGCGCATCCTCCTCGCGATCCTCGCGCTTCTCCTCACGGCTGCGGCCCCCGCCGCTTTGGCCCAGAAGACAGGCGAGAAGACCGAGCAGGCCGTGTTCGCGGGCGGGTGCTTCTGGTGCATGGAAAGCGACATGCAGGGCCTGCCCGGCGTCATCTCGGTCGAGTCCGGCTATACCGGGGGCCCTGAGCGTAATCCGCAGTACAAGGACGTCGCCCGCCAGCGCACCGGCCACTACGAGTCGATCCGCATCACCTACGATCCAGCCAAGATCTCCTATGAACTCTTGCTAACGCGCTTCTGGCCGCTGATCGATCCCACCGATGATGGTGGCCAGTTCTGCGATCGCGGCCGCTCGTATCTTCCCGCCATCTTCGTCACGCCCGCGCAGAAGGCCGCCGCCGAAGCATCGAAGAAAGCGATCATCGCATCAGGCCGCGTCAATGGCGAAGTGAAGGTGCCCATCCTGCCGCTGGGCGAATTCTGGCCGGCGGAGGAAGAGCACCGCAACTTCGCCAAGCGCAATGCCGAGTACTACGCCGCATACCGCCGCAACTGCCAACGCGACGTGATCCTGCGCCAGGTGTGGAAGCCGGTGGGCTAGCCCGCGCGCTTAGGCCCGTCGGGCCGGGTGGCGACAAACAGCGCAGACGCCACCATCACTGTTCCGACCAGCCAGTCGACCCAGTGCGGCGCGGGCGACAGGCAGATGATCGCCATCGAGATGAACATCGATCCGATAGCGATGAACTTGATGTTGCGCGGGATCGCACCGTTCTCGCGCCACGCCATCACGCTTGGTCCGAGCTTCGGATGATTCAGCAGCCAGCTCTCCAGCTTCGGCGAGGACCGCGCAAAACATCCCGCCGCGAGGATGAGGAAGATGGTGCCCGGCCAGCCCGGCGTCACCACACCCACAATCCCCACGCCCGTCAGCACCAGCCCGGCCACAAAGAAGAGCGGGCGCAGCATGGCGCTTCTCCTCTTCTGGCCAGGGGTCTTGGGTGTCTCGGTCATGCTGCAGTCATTCCGCCGGCGCTGGTGAACCTACGCGCCTATAGGTTCAAATTGCAACTCGTTCGCAAAAAGCAAGGGCGCGTCGTTTGAGCGCTTACATTAGCCCCTTCACGCTTTCGGGAACCTTGCCGCCGCGTCCTTGGCTGTAACGGCGATTTCTGCCTATGGTCCGCCGCGATGACCGGGCCCCAGATTCCCGGCGCCATAAGGGGAGAAAATGTCCACACATCCGCTCAAGCTCGGATCGCGCCTGCTTTTGGCAGCCGCATCCTTCGCCTTCCTCGCCGCCTGCGGTGAGGCCGCCAAGCCCGCCGATCCGGCGCCGGCGCCAGTCGCCCGCGCCTTCGACGACGCAGCCTGGCCGGCAGCCGCCGTCGCCGACCTGGCCACCACCGGCTTCACCGCCGAAGGCCTCGCTGCTCTCGACGCCCGCATGGCCAAGTCGGTCGCCGATGGCGACGTCGCCGGCATGGTCTACATCCTCGGCAAGGGTGGCGAGATCGCCGCCTTCAACGCTCACGGCGTCCAGTCGGGCGACCCGAAGACCGGCGCGCCGATGACCAAGGACTCCATGTTCCGCATCTACTCGATGTCGAAGCCGATCACCGGCGTCGCCATGATGCAGCTGTTCGAGCAGGGCAAGTGGGCGATGGAAGATCCCGTCTCCAAGCACGTCCCCGAACTCGCCGGCCTTCAGGTCCTCACCTGGAAAGACGGCAAGCCCGTGATGAAGGATGGCAAGCCCGTGCTCGCCCCCGCCTCGCACGAGCCCACGATGAAAGAGCTGATGAGCCACACCGCCGGTTTCGGCTATGGCCTGTCGGGCGATGATCCGGTCAACAACGCCTTCCGCGACACCGGCGTTCTCGCTTCGGCCAACCTCGAAGAGATGATCGGCAAGATCAAGGACATCCCCCTGATCTACGATCCGGGCACACGCTGGTACTATTCGGCCGCCGTCGATATCCAAGGCTACATCGTCCAGAAGCTCTCGGGCCAGAAGTTCGGGGAATACCTGAAGCAGCACATCTTCACGCCGCTCGGCATGAACGACACGTCCTTCTTCGTGACCGAAGCCAACGTGCCGCGCTTCGCGGATGTCTATCACTGGGACAAGGACAAGAGCGCCCTCGTGAAGAACGAGGACCGCCCTGACCGTCCCGGCTTCACCGATCCCAACCGCCTCGAATCCGGCGGCGGCGGGCTCGTCTCGACCACGCATGACTATGCGCGCTTCGCCCAGATGTTCCTCAACAAGGGCACGCTCGCCGGCAACACCGTGATCAAGCCCGAGACCGTCGAACTGATGCGCACCAACGCCATCGGCGAACTGCGTCTCTATTCGGACGGCACGACGGCCAACCCGGGCCTGCCCGGCGTCGGCTTCGGCATGGACTTCGCCGTCTATCAAGACTCGTCCGTCACCGGCCAGCCCTATGGCGCAGGCACGCACTACTGGGGCGGCGCTGCCGGCACCTGGTTCTGGATCGATCCGGCCAACGACCTCTTCTTCGTCGGCATGATCCAGTCGATGGGCGGCGCGCGTCCTGATGCGATGAACTATCGAAACGAGTCCTCCGCGCTGGTTTACGGCGCGCTGGCCTCTGCAACGCCCGCCGCTCCGGCGGATGCGGCGCCTGCCACGACACCGAATCCGTAAGCACAAGCGACGGAAAACGAACCGGGCGGCGTTGAGATCAGAACCTCAACGCCGCCCTTTTTCTTTGGCGCTGCAAATGTGCGCCGCGCAGCACCCAGAACAATCTCGGGAGACACCACGATGAAGCGCCCCGCACCGATCACGACCACGAAGCTCTGGCTGACCGCCGCCCTCGCCAGCGTGCTCGCGGCCTGCACTGCGATGGAAGCTCCCGCCCCGGGCGTAGCGAAAACAGCGTGGCCCACGGCTGCCGATGTCGTCGCATCGGCGCCAGCCTTTCCGCCCGCTGGCCTTGCCGCGCTCGATGCGCGCATGAAGGAAGCGGTCGATCTCGGCCAGGTCGCCGGCCTGCAGTATGCGCTGGTGAAGGATGGCAAGCTGATCGCCTACAACACGTTCGGCGCACAGTCGTTTGACGGCCCGCCTGTCACGGACGACACGATCTTCCGCATCCGCTCGATGACCAAGCCCATCGTCGGTGTCGCGATGATGCAACTCTGGGAAAAGGGCGCATGGAAGCCCGAAGACCCGATCACGAAATTCCTGCCCGAACTCGGCAGCCTGAAAGTCGCGACCAACCGCGACTCGCTCACCGAGGGCCTCGTCCCGGCCACGCGCGCACCGAACATGAACGAAGTCATGACTCACACGGCCGGCTTCGGTTACGGCCTCTCGGCTGGCAACGCGGTCGACAAGGAATTCCAGCGCGACAACCCGCACGCCCAGCCGAACCTCTCTGCCGCGATGAAGCGCCTTGCCGAAATCCCGCTGCTGTTCCAGCCCGGCGAACGCTGGAGCTATTCCTACACCGTCGACGTGCAGGCTGCCGCCCTGGAGAAAATCACGGGCACAACACTGGGCGCCTACCTTGACGCCAATGTCTTCAAGCCCCTCGGCATGAACGACACCGCCTTCTTCATCTCGGAGGAAGACTACAAGAACCGCTTCGCCACCGTTTACACGCGCAACGCTGCCGGCGAGCGCGAAGTCTATCCGGATGGCTACAGCTTCACCGTCCGCAATCACCATGAATCCGGCGGCGGCGGCCTCACCTCCACGACCCACGACTATGTCCGCTTTGTGCAGATGCTGCTCAATGACGGCTCGCTCGATGGCCAGCAGATCCTCAAGCCCGAAACTGTGAAGCTGATGATGTCCAACCATATCGGCGACACCAAAGGCGTCTTCGGCGGCGCCGGCTTCGGCTGGGGCGGAGCCGTCAAGCTCGCTACGCCCACCGAAGCCTCGCCCGCGCCCGCCGGCACATACGACTGGTTCGGCATCGACGGCACTTGGTTCTGGGTGGACCCCGTCACGAACATCGGCTTCGTCGGCATGATCCAGCGCCGCGGCAATGCCGGCGCCGGCGCGATCAACCTGCGCAGCGAGTCGCAACAGCTGGTCTACAAGGCGCTGGCGAAGTAGCAGCGAGCGCCGCGCAATCGAAAGTCTGCGCTACGGCCTCGGGCCCGCGTCGAGCGAGGCCTGGCTGTCGGCGCAGCCTTTCAGGATTTCCTCGCCAACCCTCGCCTCGGCTTCGAGCGGGTAGGTCCGGACTTATGTATCAAACGCACCAAGCCAAAAGCGCGGTGCGAAAATCCTCTCAGAATTTTGGGGCCGCCCATGAATAGCGGGGACGCCATTAGGTAAGCCCCGTGTGGGCGGCAGGCGCCGTGGCGGCGCTGGTTCTAGTCGGCCAAATAGTACCCGGGAAGTTGGAGAAGGCTGAGGCTGTTCACGGGGACAGTTTGGTCTTCGTCGCTCACCACGCCATTGTTATCGACTTGGAGCATATACAAGAAGGATGTTTGCTTGCTGCTGCCGGTCCCGTCTTCCACGGCGACCAAGTAATCAACGCACCCATAAAGACAGATCGTCAGGTCCCTCAAAGGTTGGTTGCGCCAAGTAGGTTCGGTCTGACTAGCCAACGCGGTTGGTACCCACCGGATCTTCATTGGCTGACTGGGGAAAAGGCTGTCGCCGCTTTTTGTGGTGACTGTACGTATCGCGTCGCGATGCGATTTCACGTCGCTGGGCAGCCCGCCCCGGCGCATCCCCAAGGCCGACAAGCGAACACTAGAATACACCTGTCGGGCCGGACTTCGACCTTCATTGGTAACATTCAGCACGAGTTCAATCGCGATGCGATTGTTCGAGTAGCTCAGCGGGCCGCCAATTTGGGGGCGCACAGAAAGCCATGCTCGGTTCTCTGCTGCAAACTGCTCTCGGGTCAGCTTGAGCTGGTTTTCAACTTGCTGATTTCGCGCCGCAATGTCAGCGCCAGCGATGTTCAGTTGGCGCTCAAACCGCTCGGCCTGCACCTCGGCTTCGGCTTCGTTCGCTCGAAGTTGAGCCTCATATCGGAGTCGCTGCCGTTCGGATTCAGCCCGCGTCTCGGTCAAAGCCTTTTCGTCCGCGTCGGCAGACCGCTTCGCTTCATGCCAAGCCAGGTACGCGAAGTAAGCAGTTACGGCCAAGCCCGCGAGAGCCCAAAAGCTCACCCAAGCGCCAGTCCAGTTGGCATTGGCGGCGTGCCATTGGGCCTGCAGATCGCTATTTTGGCGAGCCTCTGCGGCTTCGCTTTGGTGAATTACGTCCGCGCGCGTCGCTGGGTCATACGCGGTCTGTGGCTGATATTGAGCGGCGCCAGCGGCTTCTATGGAGCGTATATGCTCGCGCTCCTTGGACCCTAGGATTGCCCCGCCAAAAATGAGGTAGGCGACCAACACTATTCCAAAGAGAGCGTGCGTACCTCGATTGCTCTCAGACATTGCAGCATGAACGCAGCTGAGAAGCCGCCCCTGCTGAGCTTGTTGGCGAGATTGCGTTCCGTCTCGGTGACCCCGAGCGGCGCCAGCTTTTCCACGAGCTGCGCATAACTAACCCCCCGCCGCTTCAGCTCTCCTTTTAGAAGGTTTTTCGCCAGAGTCTCAAACTCGACGGTAGCGGGGTCCAATTTTCCGGCCAATTTCAAGGCTCCATTTTATCATCGAATCTGATGATAATCCTCCTTGACTTCGATGACAAGTGTCCGCATATCAGGTGAACAATATCACCGGATGTGATGACAAATGGCCCAACACTTTCTCCTCTCTGCCGCCGCCCGGACCCTCTCCCTGAAGGAGATCTACAAGGCCGGTGAGGAAGCCGCTTACGAGACGTTCAAGCGCCTGCGCTGGCCTGAGACGGACGGCCAAGCGGTTTGCCCTGAGTGCGGCTGCTGCGACGTGTACGCGATCACCACGCGCCGCCGCTTCAAGTGCGCCGCCTGCCTCAAGCAGTTCAGCGTCACGAGCGGGACCATATTCGCTTCGCGCAAGCTTTCCTTCTGCGATCTGCTGGCCGCGATCTGCCTGTTCGTGAACGGCACCAAGGGCCGCTCTGCCGTTCAGTTCTCGCGCGAGATGAACGTCCAGTACAAAACCGCTTGGGTCATGTCGCACAAGCTGCGCGAAGCCACGCAGGACGAAGTTGACGGCCTGAAGGTCGGCGGCGAAGTCGAAGTGGACGGCTCGTACTACGGCGGCCACATCCGCCCTGAGAACCTTGCCAGCGAGCGCGTTGACCGTCGCCTTGCCGAGCACCAGACCGGCACGCGCCGCGTTGTGGTCGCGATCCGCGCTCGCAAGGGCCGCACGCTGACGTTCGTTACCAAGTCGGAAGCTGAAGGCGTCCAGCTGGTCACGCGCAACGTGCTTCCGGGTTCGGTCGTGTTCGCTGACGAAGCCCGTCACTGGGACGTGCTGGCGCGCGGCTTCGTCACCAAGCGCATCGACCACAGCAAGGCTTACTCGCTGGAAGGCTCGCACACCAACAACGCTGAAAGCTTCTTCGCCCGCCTGCGCCGCATGATTCGCGGCCAGCATCACCACGTCAGCCCGAAGTACCTGCACCAGTACGCCACGCACGCCGCTTGGCTTGAAGATCACCGCGCCAAGTCCAATGGCGCGCTCTGCTATCGCCTGATCCGCAACTCGCTGGCCGCTCCGGTGTCGCGCGAGTTCAAAGGCTACTGGCAGCGCAAGGCGGCGTAAGTGCCAGAACGTTCTCAGACCCGACTACTTCGATCTGTTTGATAGAGTATTTGATCCACACAGCTTATGCACAACGAGCGCTTCGCGATGCTCCGTGTACGTGCGGAGTTACTGCTAGAAGTGCTTGCAGCGAATCTGACTCTCGCTCAGCCTCGGCGAGTTTAGGTCACTGGGGCCTAAACGCAGAAAGGGCCCGGCTGGAACCGGGCCCCTTGTTCAACCACCCGAGGGCGATTGGTTTGTGATCACAAATTCAACGTATGGATTTATCGATTCACGTCAAGCGCTCTCGGGCTGTTCCGCTGCAAGGAGGCAGCGAGCCATGAGAGACCGCAAACTGACGCCGGATATGGTTCCGGTCATAAAAGCTGCCCGAAAGGCAGGCTTCAACTACGCGCGAATAGCGTCGTATTTTGAGCTGAATTTCGGGCGCGTGGCAGACGTACTTAAGGGGCGCAAGTTCCCCGAGATACCCGCCGCCACCAATCTGCCGCCGGACTTTCCGGTCGGAACCTAGTCACAGGGCGGCCTTCGGGCCGCCCTTTCTTTTTTGGGAGAATCGATATGCCTGTCCACAAGGTCGCTTACGACCTCAACAGCCCCGGCAAGAACTACACGCCGCTGCTCGACTATCTTAAGCGGTGCGACAGCCTGCACGCGCAAAAATCGATGTGGTACGTGAATACGTCGCTGTCGGCCTACGACCTGGCTACCGCACTGTCCGCACTAGTCGACAGAAACGACACGATCAGCGTCAGCCAGATGTTCAAGGGAGGCTGGTGTCTCCACAACATGGCTGGGGCAGTGACGTGGCTCACGGCGCGTGGCGTTTAGGCGCCGCCCCATACGGAAGGCCGTCAACGTGGAACATCAGGCCCATGCGCTTGGCCAGCCACGACAAAACAAAAAGGCGCATAATTAACTCCATGAAAAAGCCCCGGCTGCAAAGCCGGGGCGCCATGCGAGCCGTTGAGGCCGCTCGCTTCGCCTTGGGGTAACGCTTGTTCAATGACGGCTGATCTATGCCGCCCGCCCCAACAACGGAGGCGGCGATGTATTGGACGGAATGGCGCGACTACGGCCCGTGGGAATGGTTTATCGTGGCGTTCGGAATCGCGAATGTCGCGTGGGCACTGTTCGTGCTCTGGCTTGTCCTGCAAGCATGCTGGCAAGTCGTTATTGGCCTGATCGATGGAGGCTAGACGCCCTTAGCGTTCATCCGCTTCCGGCATTCCTTCACCGACCAGAGCGTGCGCTTGTAGAGCGTCTGGTCAGCGGCGTTCCAGCCCTTCGCCTGAACCACCCAGCGGGCTATGCCGTTGAGCGTGGTGACGCCCGCGCGCTCCGCTTCGCCTATCAGCCGGATCAGTTCGCCATTGGCAAAGCGCCGCTTAGGCTTTGACCCGCCCGGCCTGTAGCCGAACGCCTCTAGCGCTGCGTCCAAATGGAAGATGGTCGCCTGAATGTGCTGGACCTGTTCGGCCAGCTCAGTGCGCTTGGCCAGCAGGGCGGAGATGGTTTCGTCGCTCATGGGCCAAATGTGGCCCCGGCTCCGGGCAAATGCTTGGTGCACTTGCTACCTAAGGCCGGGTAGGTCCGGTCACTCATGCCGTCGGAGCATGCGGCAGCTTTGAGCGTGAGGGTCATGCCTTCTGCGGCAAACACAGCCGCTCCGCCTTCCATGCGCGCTCCCGGGTTGGCGACACGGAGCTCCTCGCGGTCGACGCCGGTGAGGATCAGCAGGTCGGGCCTGATCTCGACGCCCCAGAACGGCTCTGTTCCCAGCGCCTGCGCCGGTTGCGCAAGATCGATCCCACCGATCACCGGCGGCCCAGAAGGCTGACACGCAGCGGTGGCGAGCAGCAGAACAGCAACAAGGCTTCGCATCTCAAGCATCCTTCGCCAGGTATCCCTCGACCTTCGCATCAATCGCCGGCCGCCCGATGCGCTTGATCTCCCAGCGTAGTTCAACGCCCGAATTCGCCTTCACCGCCGCGCGCACCTCCTCGCCCAAGCCTTCAATGTCGGCGGCCGTCGCCTCACCCGTGTTGAGCAGGAAGTTGCAGTGAAGCTCGCTCACCTGCGCCCCGCCTCTGCGATGCCCGCGCATCCCAGCCGCGTCGATCAGCTTCCAAGACGAGCGCTGGTTCGGCGTTCCCGGCGGATCGGGATTCGCAAACGTCGACCCGCCCGTCTTCTCGCGGATCGGCTGCGTCGTCTCGCGCCGCGCCTTCAGCGCCTCGATACGCTCGAGGATTGCCGCGGGCTCGTCCTGCGATCCGCGGAACAGCGCCTCGACGAAGATCAGGTCTTCAGACGCTTCCGTGTGGCGATAAGTGAAATGAAAATCCGCATTGCTCAGGACGACGCGCTCGCCACTCCGCGTCAGCGCCCGCGCCTCGACCAGCACATCCTTCGTTTCCGACCCATAGCAGCCCGCATTCATGCGCAGCGCGCCGCCAATCGTGCCCGGTACGCCGGAGAAAAACTCCAGCCCCGCAATCCCGGCATTCGCCGCCGCCACCGAGACCCGGCCATCGAGCGCCGCCGCCCCCGCCGTCACGGTCAACCCATCGGTGCTGATCTTCCCGAAGCTCGGCCCCAGACGGATCACCACGCCCGCAATCCCGCCATCGCGCACGATCACGTTCGACGCCGCGCCCAGCACGATCACCGGAATGATGGGATCGAGTTTCGCGAGAAACTCCGCAAGATCGTCCTCGTCCTTCGGCAGGAACAGCACATCCGCCGGCCCGCCAACGCGGAACCAGGTGAACGGCGCAAGCTGCTCATCGGCAAGCAGTTTGCCGCGAACGGGGGGGAGACGATCAAGTAAAGCGCTCATGCCACACGAAGTAGCGCGGGCGCAGCGCTTAGGCTAGCGGCCAGAACCTTACCGGCAGGCGCGCTGCCCGCCCACATCGAGGTGGAAATGGTTGGCGTGGGCCTCGTTGTAATCCGGCCCCAGCGTCACATCGAACAGGTCGCAGGCGCGCTGGTGGATCTCGCGCAGGAAGTCGCCCTCGGCGCCCTTCGCGTAGTAATCGCCCAGCACAGAGATCGTCCGGCCGTCGGCCAGCTCGAAGGCGGCGACGTCGATCGCCTTGGCGAACGCGTGCTCGGAAAGCTTGTCGGTGTCGGCAACGGTGCGGCACTGGAAAGTGCCGAACACCTTGATCTCTTCCACGGGCGAGCCGAGATATTTTTCCGCCGCCGGGATCACCACATGGCGCTCCCACAGGTGCAGCTTGGCCGCAAGGCCGCAGGTCATCGGCAGGTCTTCCGGAGCGCCCGGGTTCGGTTCCCACTGCGCCAGCGAAGATGAAATTTCCACCGCTTCGGTGTAGCCGCACTGGCCCTGCTTCTTCGCGGGCATTTCGGTGAACATGACGGACGCCGCCGACAGAGCTTCGTGGCAGGCATTCACGTCGCGCGACAGCTTCTTCAGCTGGGAAGGATCAGCCAGCGCGCTGAACAGGGTGAGGTCGACGCCCGGCGGCTTCGGCGCTTCGGCGACCGCTGTGGGACGCGCAAAGGTCGCGCGGGCGGACGTCGCCTCGGCGCTGCGGAAATTTGCCATCGAAAGTCCGGCGCCCAGTGCGATCACCAGGCCGGCCGAAGCGGCGATGAGAGAATGCGTCTTCTTCATAGTCACTCGACTGCAAGCGCGGCGCCCGGCCGCTGGATACGAGACAGGAAAAGCGCTCGGAAGATTACCGACAGCCTAACCGGACGGCGAGTTGCAAAGTCTTAAGACGTCGCATCAGCACACGATTAACCATGGAAAGGCTTGGCCCGTCAGCCCTTCTTCAGCTCATCGGCGAGCGAATTGGCATGAGACGTGATGTCGCCCGCGCCAAGGCAGACAACCATTTCGTCACCGGTCCGTATCGACTTGCGGATTTCCGCCGGCAGGTCGGACAGGCTCGCAATGGCCCGCGCCGAGCGGTGGCCATGGTTGATGAGCTCCTTCACAAGGCTCTCATGGCTGATCCCGTCGATGGGCTGCTCGCCTGCCGCATAGACCGGCGCGATGATCACATCGTCCGCATCGTTGAGGCAGGTGGCGAACTGTTCGAACAGGTCGCGCAGGCGCGTGTAGCGATGCGGCTGCACTACGGCGATCACGCGCTTCTCGCGCCCTTGCACATC
>Ga0209480_10000101_pt1 | contig 82521 bp, 81 predicted proteins | sample JI61114C2DNA_FD_187501 | JGI IMG/M metagenome (GOLD analysis project Ga0209480, IMG submission 187501) | Wastewater effluent complex algal communities from Wisconsin, to seasonally profile nutrient transformation and Carbon sequestration -... | ecosystem: Engineered > WWTP > Effluent > Algae...
GACATCAGCAGGCGTTTTGCAATCGCTGAGTAAGTCATCCATGAGTTTCGGGTCGAGGCGTTCCATGTTACTGCTCCTTCTTGGGATTCACGTTATATAGCAGTTACACAGTTCAGTTTACAGTCTCACTGCTTCTGCTGAAGCGGGGCGTTGCTCAGGTAATTTAGCTAGTAACAGCTCCAACAAGGGTTGATAGGCTGCTAATGAATCGGGTAATACTGGTAAAGGATCAAACAGTTGCTTTTGCAAGACTTCAGCTAAACTGGAGCCTGTATAAGGCTTATGCCCAAGCAACATCTCATACAATAAGATACCTAAGGCATACAAATCTGACTGAATAGAGGCAGGCTCCCCAACCACTCGTTCAGGGCTGACGTATAAAGGTGTGCAATAGATTTGGTCTTCTTCTAAAAAGCCGCTGCTCAACATCACGCTACTTTCAATACCATAATCTAATAATACCGGGGTTACATCATCTCGCATCACTACATTGGAAGACTTCAAGTCACGATGTAACAAACCCAACGAATGAATAACCCCTAATGCCTCAGTGATTTGTTTAAACCACAGGATGAGGTGAGCTAATGGCAGGTGTTTATGCTGGGTTAGCAAAGCACTTAAGGTCTGCCCTTGCACATATTCCATAATAATCATGACTGCATTGCACGATACACCCACATCAAACAGGTGCACCAAACCGGGATGCTTGAGCGCTGTTAGTAATTTTGCATCTTGTAGGAAAGCTCCAAACTCATTGCTAGCAACGCCACTGACATCAAATTTGAAACGTTTAACGACGGCTTGTTGGTGGTGACGATTTTCAGCTAAGAAAATAACTGAATTCTCACTATTGTGAATGAGTTCGTAAAAATGCCATTGTGGTAGCTCAAGAGGATAACGATTTAGCGCCCTACTGACTTCCAATAAATTATCAAGGCGGGCTGCCATCTGGTTCGACGAGTGATGTGCAGGTAAAGCAAGATCAGCGCCCGCCCACTCTGCTTCACGTGCTAAGCCTTCGTCCTCGGTTAGTACAATCACCAAAGGCAAACCTGCGCGTGTACGTTGAATATTATGCAACCAAGTTAAGTCTGGCTCCATCGCTTCAGTAGCAATAATTACTAAATCATAGGTGCTCCAAACAATGGTATGAATAGCTTTCGTGCCATGCTCCGGAAAGAAGCGCTCAATCATTGCACTAGGAAAACGCTTACGTAAGGTGAGTTCAAGGTCTAAGCGTACTGGTGAATTACTTTCCACCAGCAAAAATTTTAGACTCGGTTTGCTGGCAACTTGATCTGCTTCGGCAGAAAGCTGATAGTCCACACTGAAACTCCATGTATTTTTCGTTTGACGTCTGATCGTTTTGTTTTAATTAAGTCTAGGTCAGAAAAATTGATTTTTCCTAATAAATCCTACTAAAGGAGAAATACTTAGGCATAGGTCTAATTGACAGTAATTTGTATTTAAAGCATACTCCTGCGCCTTTACGAAACCATAGCAGGATATGGTCTTTTCATCCTGCATCCTTGCTTCACTGCGCAATTAGTTGCTAGCAGGAGGCTATTTAATCCAAAAGGAGATTTCATGCGTCACTATGAAATTGTCTTTCTCGTCCACCCGGATCAGAGCGAGCAAGTTCCAGCCATGATCGAGCGTTATCGCACGCTGATTAATGAAAACCAAGGTAGTATTCATCGTTTAGAAGATTGGGGCCGCCGTCAATTGGCTTATCCAATCAACAAAATTCACAAAGCACACTATGTGATGATGAATATTGAGTGTGATGGCAAAACATTGGCTGAGCTGGAAAGCATTTTCCGCTTCAATGATGCCATTATCCGTACTTTGACGATCCGTCGTGATGACCCTGTCACTGAAGCGTCGCCATTGAGCAAAGAAAATGAAGGTAAAACTAAGCGTCCACCACGTCGTGAAGAAGTGGAAATAGAGGATGCTGACCTTGATGAAGCCGACGACGAATAATTGTGTAGGGATGAATTAATATGTCACGTTTTTTCCGCCGTAAAAAATATTGCCGTTTCACTGCCGAAGGCATAGCTGAAGTCGATTACAAAGACCTCGACACCTTAAAAGGCTTCATTACTGAAACGGGTAAAATTGTACCTAGCCGTATCACTGGGACTAAAGCGCCTTATCAGCGTCAATTAGCCACAGCGATTAAGCGTGCGCGTTTCTTAGCGCTGATGCCTTATACCGATCAGCACAAGTAATTTTAATGGGTGTTAGGCTTAGGCTTTAGCACCCATTAATAGCAGGAGACATTAATGGCTGCATTCATTATGTCAGGGCCGCTCCAAGCGATTGGTTTTGCCTTGGTATTTGCATTGCTAGCAATGTTTCTGCCATTTTTAGGTTTACTGAGTAATGCAGCAATCGGTTTAGTCACCTTGCGCATGGGTTGGCAACGTGGCGCGATGATCGCGCTGGCAGTTAGTATCGGTTTAGCGACCGTAGCGCTGATTTTACAAGGCAATGTCTTAGGCAGTCTACTTTCTAGCCTATTGCAATTGATGCTGGTTGTAGGCTTAGCCGTTTATTTAGCGCGCACTGCCTCTTGGCCACACGTCATTCAAAGCATTTTTGGCCTAGCAGCTGCTGCCGTTGTGGTATTCCACTTAACGGTGGCCGATCCAGTTAGCTTTTGGGTAAATACTCTAAAAGCGCTAGTGGACTGGGATCAGTTACAAGCTAGTCTGGCAGAAGTAAAGTTAGATGATTTACTCAACCAAGTAGCGGTGCACATGACCGGCTTATTTGCAGCCTCAATGAGCTTGGTGTTTACACTATCATTGATGCTTGCACGCCAATGGCAAGCCGCCTTGTATAATCCGGGTGGTTTTAAGGAAGAAATGTATGCGCTGCGGTTGAGTAAAATGGCAGCCCTAGTGCTTAGCGCTATTATTATGCTAGCCCTATTCAGCCGTTCAGCTTTGTTGATCGACTTAATTCTCGTCGGGCTTGGGATGTTTTTATTCCAAGGTATTGCATTGGTCCATAGTGTGCGTGCACAGCTTAATGCCCCAAAAGCTTGGTTATTAGCGCTGTATATTCCCTTGGCACTATTGCCCGTACAGGCTGGCCTATTGGTCGCTGTATTTGGCATGGTTGATACCATTGCTGATTTTCGCGCTTACTTAGTTCGCAGAACTAAACAGTAAACCTAACTATTTATGAATGGTTCAGGCTTGGCCTGAGTTAAATTTAAGGTGAGAACAATGGAAGTCATACTTCTAAAGAAAGTTGAAAATCTCGGTGCACTCGGAACCGTAGTTAATGTACGTCCAGGCTATGGCCGTAATTATCTGATTCCGACCGGCCGCGCCAAAATGGCTACTAAAACTAATATCGCTGAATTTGAACAGCGCCGTGCTGAATTAGAAAAAGCTGCCCAAGATGCGCATGCTACTGCTGAAGCACGCCGTGACCAACTTCAAGATCTAGTCTTAACGATTAAAGCTAAGACGGGTGGTGAAGGTAAATTATTCGGTTCAGTCTCTAGTATTGAAGTTGCTGAAGCTATCAATGCTGCTGGTATTAGCATCGAACGCCGCGAAATTCGTATGCCTTCAGGCCCTCTGCGCCTATTAGGTGAATACGAAGTGGGTGTGCATTTACACACTGATGTGGATGCCATCGTAAAAGTAATCATCGAAGAAGAAGCTGCTCACTAATCAGCAGCTTACTTCAATCATCAGGTGGTTTTATGGAACTGCCTGATGAATTTTCTAGGCGAGCCACCGCTCTTTTCTCCCGACTTCCTGTAAACTGCTGACTATGGCAGACACCTACGAATCACTAAAAATACCTCCGCACTCCATTGAAGCAGAGCAATCTGTGTTGGGCGGTTTAATGCTGGATAATGAAGCTTGGATGGTCATTGGTGACAAAATATCCGAGACTGATTTCTATCGCCAAGATCATCGTTTGATCTTTCGGGCGATCTCCTATTTAGCCAGTCAACAAAGACCGCTTGATGTGATTACCCTCAGTGAATGGCTGAAAGAAAATCGCTCTTTGGAAGATGCGGGCGGCTTGGCCTATTTGGCTACCATGGCCAAGGATACGCCCAGTGCGGCGAACATTAATGCTTATGCTGATATCGTTCGGGAGAAGTCGATTCTTCGCCAATTGATTAGTGTTGGCACTGACATTACTGACTCGGGCTATAACACCGAAGGCCGTGACAGCCGCGAATTACTTGATCAAGCCGAACGTAAAGTCTTCGAGATTGCTGAACAAGGCACACGCAATACCAAATCTTTCCGTGATCTTAAATCGCTCATGAAAGTCACCTTAGAGCGCATTGAAGAACTCAGCAAACTTAATTCAACCATTACAGGTGTTTCAACCGGCTATACCGATCTGGATGAAATGACTTCTGGCCTGCAAAAAGGCGATTTAGTCATTGTTGCGGGTCGTCCGTCGATGGGTAAAACCACCTTCTCTATGAATATTGCGGAATACGCTGCAGCGCATAAAAAGCTACCGGTTGCGGTCTTCAGTATGGAGATGCCTGCAGAGCAGCTAACCTTACGCTTGCTCTCTTCGATGGGACGGGTTGATCAGCATCGGGTACGTACTGGCCAACTCACGGACGAAGATTGGCCGCGCATTGCTACTGCGGTGAAAATTTTCGCGGATGTACCAATGTTTATTGATGATAGCCCGGCACTTTCTCCCAACGAAGTACGTGCACGCTCACGGCGCTTAGTCCGTGAGCATGGCCAACTTGGCCTGATCGTGCTCGACTACTTACAACTGATGCAAGGTAACGGCAAGAGCGAAAATCGGACTAATGAAGTTTCGGAAATTTCGCGTTCACTCAAAGCCTTAGCCAAAGAGCTCAGCACACCAATTATCGTCCTATCCCAACTCAACCGTAGCCTTGAACAGCGCCCGAATAAGCGTCCGGTTATGTCTGACTTACGTGAATCTGGGGCGATTGAGCAGGATGCAGACGTGATTATGTTCGTTTATCGGGATGAAGTTTATAACCCCGATTCAGCCGAAAAAGGCTCTGCCGAAATCATCATTGCCAAGCAGCGGAATGGCCCGATTGGAACCTGCCGCTTGACCTTCCTCGGCAAATATACTCGCTTTGAAAATTACACGCCTGAAGTGTATACCCAAGGTTTTGAGTAAATAGCTCACATTTCTCTTAGCCGCTAAAACGGACTATGCTAATTAATTTCTCGGTACATTAAGGAAAGATGTGCTATTTTTAATTTGATCAATTTTCGATCAAATTACAGCAGGGATGGCTTGAAAATTATGTATGAAACTTCAAAGCATGCCAATTGGTTGCTAGTGACTCTATTACTTACTCTTTTAATAAGTAGCTTAGTGCTTGGTTGGCTATTAACGCGCACTTCGGTGTTTACGAGTGTACCGTTATTAGCCGCAACCCAAACAGGTACAGCGACAACGATTCTAGAAGATAGTAATAATCAATCGATTAATATTCCGACCGCCAGTACAGTTAGCACACCTATTGCCAGAGCCGCTCATGCCTCACTCAATACGCCACCCAGCCAAGCAGCTCCTCCCCCAACGAAGCTAGCCATAGAGTCTCTCAGCCTCTTAGATAGTCAACAGAATTTAGAACAAGCTGCTATCATCCCTAAGCCCATTTTGCCGCTAGCCACCTTAAATGTTAGTAGCATTTATCCCAACTTACCCCGAACCATTGCTCCGACTGCACTAACCACTCAAAGTCTTAGTTATACCACCAGTGCAGAAATCGCAAGACCGCTACTGGCTAAAACGGGCTGGATCTATGCGGGGCAATTTCAAAATGGTAACTGGAGTTTACTAGGTTTGAACATCAGCCAAACCGAACTACCACAAGCAAATAATGCCTACAAACTAGTTTGGGGAGCCAATGTACGCTCTGCTCCTCCAGGCCGTATGAGTTCAGGCACAGCTAATCTTGCTGAGAACATCGGCTATCTTGCAGAAGGCTCGGAAATTTACGTATTAACGGTTAAACCATCCGGCAAAAATGGGCATATTTGGCTGGAAATTAGTTACGGAGAATAGATTGACTCCACTCACTAGCGTCAAGTAACTTGCAAGCATGCCTAGTCTCAGTATTCGTACCAAACTATTTATCGCTATTCTGTTAGCCTGCTCGATAGCGGTCACTGCTGCTCTAAGCTTTGTACGCTTCCAATTTAGATCTACCTATTTAGAATTTGTTCAACAACAAGAAACCGAACACTTACAACAACTTAAAGGAACTTTAGTTACTTACTATGCTAAGCAAAACTCATGGGATAATCTAAAAACAGATCGGCGGCAGTGGCTGCAGTTGCAAAGACCACTACGTGAACCTGCAGAGACGAATGATTTACCGCCAGTACCCTCCTTAAATATGCTGACACAATTTGATGTACGCCGACGCACCGTCTTGCTAGATGCCAATCGCCAGTTTATTCAAGGCATTCAATTACCAACCGCCCCTGAACTGGAATACAAACTGGAGTTCAATCATCAAATTATTGGTTATTTAGGTCTATATCAACGCACCGGTTTTAGTGAAAGCAGTGAAGATGCTAAATTCCTGGAAAAACAAAATAGTGCTTTATTTATTATTGCTTTAATGACTTTAGTCGGTAGTATGCTGGTCGCTTTTTTATTCGCTCGCCAATTAGTGCGTCCGATTCAAAGTTTGCGGCATAGCACCAGTGAATTAGCAGACGGCAACTACAACACCCGCATTGCTAAAGTTGGCAGTGATGAATTAGGCCAGCTCAGCTCAGATTTCAATCAGCTTGCACAACACCTACAGAAAAATGAACAAGCACGCCGCCAATGGATTCAGGATATAGCTCACGAATTGCGCACCCCACTTTCAATTTTACGCGGGGAAATTGAAGCCATTCAGGATGGTATCAATGCAGCAGATGAACCAACCATTCACTCTTTGCACCAAGAAAGCCTGCACCTGCAGCGCTTGGTAGAGGATTTATATACGCTGTCTATGTCCGATAGTGGTGCACTGAGTTATCACAAGGCTGAAATTGACCTGCTGCAAACTTTGCGTGAAAGCCTTAATCAATTTGAGCCTAGTTTTCAAGAACATGGACTCAACCTTGAACAGCAACTACCAGCGAACACAGCCGCATTGGTTCAGGCTGATGAGCAGCGTTTACAACAGCTCTTCCATAATCTTCTAAAAAATAGCCTACGCTACACCGATGCACCCGGTAAATTAAAAGTCGTGTTTCAAACGAGCGCTCATTGGGCTGAAATTCAGTTTACTGATACTCCTCCTAGCGTGCCAGCTGAAGCACTGCCTCACCTATTTGAGCGATTATTTCGGGTAGAAAGCTCACGGAATCGCTTAACTGGGGGAGCAGGTATTGGCCTGAGTATCTGCCACAATATTGTGGAGGCACATGGTGGACAGATTCAAGCCAACCACGCTCCTGAAGGCGGCTTGCAAGTCACTATAAAATTGCCGCTGAAGACCTTAGCTAAAAAAACTATTCGAGGTTAAAACCATGCTTCCGGTACTCATCGTGGAAGACGAACCAAAAATCGCGGAACTCTTAAAAAAATATCTTGAAAATGCAGGTTATAAAACACATTGGCTTGCCGACGGCAATGCAGTCAGCCCTTGGTTACAACACAATCAAGTAGAGTTAATCCTGCTTGATCTGATGCTTCCCGGCAAAGATGGTTTGGATATTTGTAAAGAATTACGCCAACGTGCTCCACAGCCACCGATCATTATGCTAACTGCTCGTGCTGAAGAGATTGATCGCTTATTGGGTTTAGAATTAGGCGCAGATGATTATATCTGCAAGCCCTTTAGCCCACGCGAGGTGATTGCCCGTGTCAAAGCGGTGCTACGCCGCACAAGTCAAGCATCTAAGCCCAACTCACCAGCGGCTATGGTTGATCACGCCAATATTCAACTGGATCGTGAGCGCTTATGCGTACTTTTTTCCGAGCAGCAAGTCATACTGACGCTAGTCGAGTTTGAGCTATTAGAAACTTTGCAATCGTATCCGGGACGGATTTTCAGTCGCCAACAATTGATGGAACGCGTCTATCCCGATAATCGAATTGTCAGTGATCGCACCATTGATAGCCACATTAAAAAGCTACGTAAAAAGATTAATGCTCTCAATTCAGAGCGCGAATTGATTCACTCGGTCTATTCAGTCGGCTACAAATTCGAGCCATAACTGTTTTTCAATCTCCTAGATCTCTCCATGATTAGCTCAAACTTAGTCCGTAATTCCTGAGTATTCTGTATCACATGGAAGCAACAAAGCCTCCACAGAACAACAAACTTAGGTTAGGGAAGACCACTTAAGTAAGTTAATACTCACAGGAACATATAAATAATTTTTGGAGATACATTCATGAAGAAGTCAATTTTAGCTTTAGCCTTAGTTAGTGCTTTAGGTTTAGGTGCGGTCACTAGCGTATTTGCTGAAGATCCAGTACCTGGACAAGCGCCTGCTACTACAGCTACTAATACTACCGCTGCTGCCCCCACCGCTACTGCTGCTGAAACGCAAGCACAACGTGATGCGAAAATGGCTGAGCATATTGAACAGCGTGTCAGTCGTATGAAAGAAAAACTAAGCCTGACTGATGAGCAAGCGGCACAGTTAAAAACCATCATGACCGAGCAACACACTAAGCGCGAAGCTTTACGTACTGAAACTGAAACTCGCATCACTGGCGTCTTAACTCCAGAACAAGCGACTAAGCTGAAATCTTTACGAGATGACCACAAAGGTTTTGGTATGGAAGATGGGAAGGGGCGTCACGGTGGTGGCCATCGCGGGGGTCATGGTGGCGGTCACAGCGGTGGCTGGGGCGACAAACCAGCTGAATAAATTTATCTAATATAATAGTATTAGCTTATATTGCATTTACCTCTTATCAGCCGGATCGAAAGATCCGGTTTTTTTTACGCCTAACAGCCGAACATTAAGCTGCTATCGAATAGCCACGTAAGCTTTGCGCAAACTGCGCTAAAGCGACAATCCCGGTTTTTTCAGCACTACTAATCCACTCTTGCACTGCTTCTAAACGTGCTTCTTGTGAAGCAGCCGTACGTTCCCATAATTGCAGCAAACGCTGGTGCGATTGATAGACAGTGGCTAATACTGGATTACCTGCTAATAACTGCTCTAAGTTAGCGCTAGCGCTTTGATCTAATAATTTAGATTGGCTCAATAAATGCTGGGCTAAACGCCTTTTTTGCCGACAAGCCTGATTGGTTTGGCAAAGCTCTTTATTCAAAACCGGCTTGGTCACTTGACGAGCAAAATTGGATAAAACTTGAATTCGATTACCTAAAACAGCCGAGACTGTATCGAAATCAACGACTTGCTTACTAGGATTAATCTTTAAGCGTGGTGCGACATTGCGCACTTTTGCCATGCCTGCTATTTCCATGAGGCGGATATACATCCAACCTGCATCGAACTCATACCATTTGCTGGATAAGCGAGCTGAGGCTGCAAAAGCATGATGATTATTGTGTAGCTCTTCACCACCGATGATCAGCCCCAATGGCGAAATATTGGTAGAAGCATCTTCAGTCTGCCAATTACGGTAGCCCCACCAATGCGCTAAACCATTGATGACTCCAGCTGCCCAAAATGGAATCCACAACATTTGTACTAACCAAATAACAATACCTGCCCAGCCAAATAAGGCTAAATCAATCAGCAGCATCAGCGTCACGCCTAACCAAGGTAAAGGTGAATAGACCTTACGCTCTAGCCAGTCATCCGGCGTGCCTCGGCCATACAGATTTAAAGTCTCTTGGTTCAGAGATTCTTGGCGATACAAAAAAGCACCCCGCCAGAGTACGGTTTGAATCCCCTTAAAATGCGGGCTGTGAGGATCATCCTTGGTTTCGCATTTTGCGTGGTGCTTACGATGGATCGCCACCCACTCACGAGTCACCATGCCCGTAGTCAACCACAACCAAAAGCGGAAAAAATGAAAAGGAATAAAACCTAAATCAACAGCGCGATGGGTTTGCGAGCGATGCAAAAACACCGTTACCGCAATAATTGTTATATGTGTTAAACCCAAAGTTATACATACCAACTGCCAAGCCGCTAGCTCCGACCATAAGCCCATGAAAACTACTCCTACTTACCTATCGATCAGATTGAGTGATTGCACTCAAGTGTTAAGAATATATCGACTGCTTTATCAGCGCCTTGATTATACTTTTTTCAACAGAAAACTCATTACCTGCCCTGCTTTAGTTTGCCGGTGCACCACTAAGTTCCAACGACTAAAATCTAACTGATACTCTGCCTCGTGCTCTAAATAGATCAGCGTATCCGGCTTGATAAGATTTTGCTCTATCAAAAGAGTTAGCGCTTTTTCAGGTAGGGCACAATGAAACGGTGGATCAAGGAAAATAACATCAAAGGCTTCCGTTTCACGCTGTAAATAGCTAAATGCATCCGCATGAATTAATTGCGCTTGAGTCGCACCTAAGGTGGTAGCATTCAGTTGTAGTTGTGTGAATGCGCGTGAATCTTGCTCTACTAAGACCACTTGAGCAGCTTCACGTGATAAAGCCTCAAACCCTAAAGCCCCACTACCTGCAAATAAGTCTAGGCAGCGCGCCCCAAGGATGGACTGCTGTAGCCAATTAAATAAAGTTTCACGGACTCGATCTGGTGTTGGCCGTAAGCCCACCACATCAGCGATGGGGATGCGACGGCTACGCCATTGTCCACCTATAATACGTAATTGATTGGCTTTGGCTCTGTTTGCCGTTGAACTATTACGATTTGGGCTAGCAGATGGTAGTATGCGGGGCATTTAGCAGAGTGCTCATAGATAAAAATTTTGGTGTAGGTGATTGTACGATGTTTGGATTTGGAAAGAAAAAAAAGCAGGAAGCGGAAGACATCTCTCCAGATGCCGTACTGGCCCAGCCAAAAAAACAAGGTCTGTTTGAACGCCTACGCCAAGGCTTATTCAAAACTGGCAATACCATTACCGAAGGCATGGATGTCATCGTTAAAGGTAAAAAGAAAGTCGATGATGAAGTTCTTGAGGAATTAGAAACCCGCTTGCTGATGGCCGATGTAGGCATGGAAGCGACTCAAGAAATTATGAGCGACCTCAATCAGCGTGTTGATCGTAAAGAGCTAGATGATATGGATGCTCTGATGCAGGCGCTGTATAACAAAATGCATCGTATCCTCCGCCCTGCCGCTGAGCCTTTGAATGTGAATACGGGCCACAAACCCTTTGTCATTCTGATGGTAGGCATTAATGGTGCAGGTAAAACAACGACTATTGGTAAGCTCGCGAAAAAATTCCAGCAACAAGGCAAATCAGTAATGCTCGCAGCGGGCGATACTTTCCGCGCAGCAGCTGTTGAGCAATTAACCATTTGGGGTGAACGCAATAATATTCCGGTGATTGCTCAAAGCAGTGGCGCGGACTCAGCCTCAGTGATTTTTGATGCTGTGCAATCCGCGAAAGCACGCGGCATTGATATTCTGCTAGCGGATACCGCTGGGCGCCTACATACGCAAACTAACTTGATGGAAGAACTGAAAAAAGTTAAGCGGGTTATGCACAAGCTTGATGAGCATGCTCCACATGAAGTTATGCTAATTGTCGATGCCAGCATTGGACAGAACGCGCTGATTCAGGCGCGTCAGTTCAATGAAGCCTTGGGTGTTACTGGGATTACGGTGACCAAGCTGGACGGCACAGCCAAAGGCGGCATCCTCTTTGCAATTGCTGAGCAGCTAAAGATTCCCGTTCGTTTTATTGGTGTCGGTGAAACGATTGACGATCTGCAAGAATTCGATGCTTATGAATTTACAAGTGCCTTATTAGCTGGCGGTGATACTGAAAAAAGCGATGATTGAATTTCGACAAGAAGCGATAATTGAATTTCGGCAAGTCTGTAAGCGCTATCCCACAGGGCAGTTAGCGCTGTATAACGTTAATCTAACGATTCGCGCAGGTGAAATGCTCTTTATTACCGGCAACTCAGGAGCTGGTAAAAGTACCCTGCTCAAATTAATCGCCTTACTCGAAACACCCAGTAAAGGCGATGTGTTAGTCAGCGGTATGCCCCTAACTCATTTACAACAGCGGCAAGTGCCTGCGTATCGCCGTCGAATTGGTTTTATCTTTCAAGACCCGCATCTACTCTATGATCGCAATGTTTTTGATAATGTAGCCATGCCCTTGTTGATTTCTGGGATGACACCAACAGAAATCGTCCGCCGAGTGAATGCTGCCTTAGATAAAGTGGGTTTAGGAAAAAAAACCAAAAGTTTTCCATTAATGCTCTCTGCGGGTGAACGTCAACGGGTGGGTATCGCGCGTGCAGTTGTGAATCGCCCGACTATCATTTTAGCTGACGAACCTACAGGTAATTTAGACCCTGAATTGGCGCAAGATATTATGTATACCTTTGCCCAATTCAATGATTTAGGGGCTACCGTTTTAATTGCTAGTCATGATCATGGATTGGTCGAACGCATGAAAAAACGCATCATTGTCTTGCAGCGAGTAGAGGCTTAAATGACCCCCAAAAAGCCCCTTGCTAAACCGCGCACCAGCTCAAATAGATCGAGGCTGTATTTCATTTGGTGGAACCAGCAAAAACAAGCGATTGATTTCAGCTTAAAACGCTTATGGTTTAATCCTATTTCCGCTTGGATTACTTTGATTGCCATCGCTTTAGCACTGTCTTTGCCAACTAGCATGCATGTGCTGGTGAAGAACTTGCAAAGTCTGACGCATAATAATCAGTCAGTGCCAACCATTTCTTTGTTCTTAAAGCCCAAGATCACTGAGCAGCAAGCCAATGACTTGGCTGAGCTGGTGAAGAGCCAGCCTGAAGTATTAACCACTACCGTGGTGACCCGCGACCAAGCGCTGCAGGATTTTAAAAAGATTTCCGGCCTTGCCGATACTTTAACCACTTTGGGTGAGAATCCACTACCCAATATTGTGATTATCACGCCAAAACTGAATGATTTGGGCGAAACAGATGCTGATCTAGACGACTTCAGTAAGCGCCTAAAAACCTACAAAGAAGTTGGGGATGTGCAAATTGATGTGGAATGGATTCAACGCCTACGCGCTATTCTCCAAATTGCCGAGCGGATTGTAGCAGTGGTTGCCGCTTTATTAGCAGTCACCGTGCTCTTGGTTGTTGGTAATACGATTCGCCTTGATATTGAAAACCGTAAAGATGAGATTCGCGTTACCCGCCTCATTGGTGCAACTAATCGCTATATTCGCCGCCCCTTCTTATATGGCGGTTTATGGCTAGGTTTATTTGGTGGCGTGCTAAGTTTATTGGTGGTAAATATTGCGCTGCTATTCTTAGTCGAACCGGTCAATAAACTCTCCATGCTCTATGGCAATACTTTCAATATCGGTGGTATTGACCTCACGACTACCCTAGAAGTCTTAATCACTAGCTCACTCCTAGGTTTAATTGGTGCTTGGTTAGCCGTGAGTCGCTATCTCTGGGATAGTAAAGTGATTAACGACTAAAACTGACTTCCATCTGGAAAAACTAAGGTTTTTCCTTGCGGTTGGCGATTAGGCGTAGGTAGCACTGACTGCGCTTCAGCCGGTTTTGGGTTGACTGCTATGCTTGGAGCTGGAGCCGGTTGACTCATAAATGGGCTAAAACTTGAGCTAGGTGGTGGGAAGTTAAGCGATTCTGTTGTAGCTTGTGTAGATTGGCTGGCAACTGGATTAGGATTAGCCATACTTGGCATTGAAATTGGCGCTTGCGACTGTGGATAAGTCATAGCCGGAAGTGGCTGTGATGAAGGTATCATCGGATCTTGATTCCACATAGGCGTTTGATAAGGATAGTTAGCTGGTAGACCCATTGCCCAAGGCTGCTGATTATTTTGATTATTTAATGAGTTCATTAAAAACATACTGCTTACCCAGTCATTGTTATTACGTCGCCCGGAAAAACCTGAGTTATTCGACCAAGGCATCCATGCGTTATTACCCCACGAATTCCCCCCAGAGCCATTATTAGCCCACGGCCACATAGACGAATTCCAGGCATTCCCCCCACTCCAAGGGCTGTTACCCCCCATATTCCAAGGTGACAAACCCGAAGACCATGAGCTAGCTCCCCCCATACTCCAAGGGCTGAAACCGGAAGACCACGGATTACTGCCCATACTCCAAGGGCTAAAACCCGAAGACCCTGGCATCCCCATTCCGCCTGACATTGGATTCAATCCCATACCATTGTAAGGAATGCCATTCCAAGCAGCTGAAACCGGTAAAGAGGCAACTAATAGTAGAGTTATAGAACTTTTTTTTAGGAGGAGAAGCTTTGTCATCAAATTATTCCAATACGCAGCAGGCTTAAGAACTTAGCGCTAAGCGTGGCACAGCAGCCAACAGCTTTTTAGTATATTCTTGTTGCGGCGAACCACAAACAGCAGCCGTAGCGCCCAACTCCACAATTCGCCCCTTATACATTACTACAGTCTGATCGCTCAGGTATTCAACCACGCCAATATTGTGCGTAATGAAAAGGAGGGTTAAATCGCGCTCAGCTCGCAGCTCCAGCAGCAATTTTAAAATTTCCGCCTGTACCGAGACGTCTAAAGCGCTAGTGATTTCATCGCAGACTATAAATTCAGGATTGAGCACTAAAGCTCGTGCCAAACCAATGCGCTGGCGTTGCCCACCAGAAAACTCATGCGGATAGCGCCAAAGATGCTCGCGCTTTAACTGCATGCGTTCTAAAGTTTTAGCCGCGATTTCCAAACGCTCTTCTTGATGACTACCAATGCCATGCACTTGCATCGGTTCAGTAAGGGTGGTTTCAATCAATAGCCGAGGATTCAAGGAAGATTGTGGGTCTTGAAACACCATCTGCATTTTCGCCCGCCACGGACGCATTTCTCTAGCCGACAAGCCAACTAATTCTGAGCCTTGTAGTTTGATGCTGCCTGAAGTGGGCTTTTCTAACTGCAACACAGCGCGCCCCAGCGTGGTTTTCCCGCACCCAGACTCACCCACTAAAGCCACAATTTGGCCTTTAGCAATATCTAAACTGACATCATCCACAGCTTTATTGTGATCAGCGACTTGCCGGAATACACCCTTTTTAATCGGGAACCAAACATTCACATGTCTTAGCTGCAATAAAGGCTCGGCAATTAGCTGTTGTTCAGCCAGTGGCTTCGCTAATTCAGGATTTTTGTGGCGCGCTAAATTTTCTGGAACAGCTTCGAGTAGTTGATGGGTATAAGCGTGCTGCGGTCGATTCAAGACTTGCTCAACGACGCCAACTTCTACCAATTTACCTTGCTGCATCACGCCGACTTGATGCGCCATTTGTGCCACAACGCCGAAGTCATGCGTAATGAATAGCATACTCATGCCCGTCGTTACTTGCAGGTGGCGCATCAAGCGCAAAATTTCCGCCTGCACGGTTACATCTAAAGCTGTGGTAGGTTCGTCGGCAATCAATAAATCAGGCTCGCAAGCCAAAGCCATCGCAATCATCACCCGCTGACGCTGCCCACCGGAAAGCTGATGCGGAAAATCATGCATGCGCTCACGACTATTCGGAATCTGCACTTGATCTAAAGCTTGCACCGCTCGCTCGTGAGCTTCCTCAACCGTCATCTCAGGATTATGCAGCTGCAAAGCCTCCATGATTTGATCGCCCACCGTAAACACCGGATTCAGCGAAGTCATCGGTTCTTGGAAAATCATCGCGATTTGTGAGCCACGAATGCTGCGTAACTCTTCATCACCAATTTGCAATAAATCTTCGTTATTGAACAGAATCTGCCCATTCGGATGCGTAGCAATGCCATAAGGCAAGAGGCGAATCACCGATAAAGCGGTAATCGACTTGCCACTACCGGATTCACCGACTAAGCAGAAAGTTTCACCCTTATTGATGGTGAAGCTGACTCCATCAACGGCTTTAACAACTTCCGAACCATTATCCAGATAAGTACACAGATTGCTCACGACCAACAAAGGCGCTGCCATTATTGCACCCCAGCTTCACGTGAAAGATTCGGATCAATCGCATCACGGAAAGCCTCACCAATCAGGGTATACGCGAATACGGTTAAGAAGATTGCACCACCGGGAAATACCGCCATCCACCAGTTAAAGCTTGCAGACGTGACGGATTGATTGAGCATTTGTCCCCAAGACGGATCATCCACTAAACCTAAGCCTAAGAAGCTTAAAGTCGCTTCGGCCAAAATCGCAGAGGCGACGCCAAAACTGGCCGCAACCAACAAGGGTGCAACCCCATTCGGCAGCATATGACGGAATAAAATCGAATGCAGCGGCAAACCAGAAGCCACTGCTGCCTGTACGTAATCTTGGCGGCGCAATTTGAGAAACTCAGCACGAATATAGCGTGCATAACCAGACCAACTAGTCACGCCAATAATCACCATCATCATATACAAACTACTACCGAAAAAAGCCACAAAGGTGAGCAATAAAAACAGGGTTGGAATCGCCTCGAAAATCTCCACCAAGCGCATCCCTAACATATCGACAATGCCCGAGAAATAACCCATCAAGCCGCCGATAATAATACCTAGCACCATCGAAATACTGGTGGCGACCAGCCCTATACTCAGTGCAATCCGGGAGGCATGAATCATCCGGCTGAGGACATCTGCACCGTTTTCTTCAGTACCCATCAGATGCAAACGCTCTTGGTTGGCGGCTTCGGCAGATAAAGGTGCTTCTAAGCCCGTTCCGCCATAGCTGCGTAAATAATCCTGGGGTGCATACGGAATCGGTGGCATGATGCGCCAATCTACTTCGGTATAACTGGGCGTGCGGAAATCGTCGTAAATTACCAATTTAGGTGGCTTCAGGAATAAGCTTGCTAACACCACGACTGCTGCAATCACGGCTACGAATAAGGCTAAATTAACTTTAAAACTGAATTTAAGCGGGGCTAACCACAGCAGCAAAATAGTAAAAAAAGCTGCTAACACCGCTAAATCTTCCGTAGTTAAATAAGTCAAAACCGGGAAAGAAATACTCCCCGCTTTGCTCATGACTAAAGGCATGCTATTCGCTAGAAAGGGAGCAAATACTGCACAGATAATTAAACTGCCAATCCAGAATAAGGCAAATTTTACGCCTGAGCCATGCAGGGTTTTACGTAATAAACGATGTGACAGCGCTTCTTGGCTAACGATTTGCTTAGTCATAAGTCACACGCGGATCAACTAAAGTATAAAGAAAATCAGCTATCAAATAGCCAATGAGGGTGAGAAAGCCACTCAGCCAAGTAATCGACAGTACCAATTCACGATCACGGCTTTTCACCGCTTCAATGGCTAACTGCCCCATGCCATTAATACTAAAGATATTCTCAACGATTAATGAACCTGCTAACAAGCTCGGTAATAAACCAGCAATAATCGTAATCAGTGGCAATAAACTATTCCGAAACACATGCTTCCATAAGACTGTCTTTTCGTCTAAGCCTTTAGCACGTGCGGTACGGGCATAATCAGCATTGAGATTTTCTAGCAAAGAAGAGCGAATAATTTTGGCTAAAGCGGCCGATGCACCCAAGGATAAACAAAGCACCGGCAAGACCAAATGCCAGATACGATCAAATAGAAAGCCGCGTACAAAGCCATCATGAATGAATTGCAGGGCAAATAAAATACCTAAAGTTGCGCCAAAGCACCCTAAGCCAATGACTCGAAACGGTTTGTAATCCATCCAGCCGATCCCAGCAAGAATCGCAGCGCCCAAAATCGGTAATACAATCCATGCAAATAGGGAAAAACTCGCATGCGCTTGTGCCATCCACACACCCGCGACTAAACCAAAAACTCCAGCCAGAAAAGCTCTTAAGCTACGCTCCTGCCAACGGCTTAACCAAACCGCCAGCGCTGTACCTACTAGCATGCCTAAGAATAATTTCCCGATATCCCATAGCGATCCCCAATGCGGCATAAAGGTCATATCTTTAGCGGCTCGACTACTAATTCCTGCGGTGGGAAACCATTGCCAATGCTGAATACTGGAGAAAAACCCCAGCAGTAATACGCCCAAGAGCATGGTAGGAATCGACCAGAGCGCTAACATAATCATATTCGAGCTAACATCAAAGCCCGTCCCGCGCTGGGTCGCGGACTTGACGCCAATCGCAATCGCCACAATATAGATAATCGGAATGGTTAAGATATTTAACAGCAAAGTAATTGGAATCCGCTCACCCAAAATCTCCGTAACCGGGCGTCCATAGTAGAAACTCTCGCCTAAATTCATACCTTTAGTGAATGAAAAGTCGGTGTATTTGCCGCTATCGTCTTGGGTGAAACCTATCGGTGAAATATTATTGAGCCAACGCAAATACTGTACCGGCGCGGGTTGATCGAGGCCATAACGCTTATTGTAATAATCAGTTAGGGCTTTGCGCTGTTCGGGGCGCATATTACTATCGACCATACTCTGCGCACCCACTCCACCGGGCGAGACGGCCATGACTGAGAACACGACCATCGTAATCCCCAACAGCGTGGGGATCATCAATAACAAACGGCGCAGCAAATACGTTAGCATTTAGCAGCTCCGTTTATTTTTGATACTTCTGTAAAGGCGCTGGTACATAATTTTCCATCGGCAGTGAGCCATAATTGAGTCCCAGCTTAGTCATTTGTAGATTATGAATGCGCTTATCCACAAATAATAAGGACTGCGCCCGCAGCAAGAAGGTATAAGGCTGATCTTCATACATGATCTTTTCGGCTTGCTGCCAGATCGCCATGCGCTTGGCATCATCGACGGTGCGGCGCGCTTCATCAATCAATTTATCCAGCTCAGGATTGTTATACGCGATGAAATTATCACCCTCATCCTGAATTTGTGAGCTATGAAAAGACTGATAAAGATCGGTTTCAATCCCACTTGTCCAACCTAAAGTAATCGCTTCAAATTCGCGCTTTCTCAACGCTTCTTGCATGACTGGAAATTCTTGCGGGGATGGGATTAGCTTGATACCTGCCCGCGCATAAATATCTTTGAGGAATAGCACAGTACGCGCCCGCTGCTCATTCCCCTGAAAATAAATCATCTTGAATTCAAAGGGGATACCGTCTTTATCCTCTAAAACACCATCCGCATTTTTATCGGTAAAACCGGCTTCTTTCAGCAAGGCTTGAGCTTTTTCTAAATTAAACGTCCAAGGCTGCAAACTAGGATCATGCTGCTTAGAATTAGGATTAAACGGACTAACCGCTTGCTCGGCATGATTTAAGTAAATATCCTTAATAATGCGTGGCATATCGGTCAAATAAGTCATGGCTTGGCGCACGCGCTTATCTGCAAAGCGGGTGGGTTTGCCACCTTTACTCTGATTCCAAGCAATATAGCCGTAACCGACGACGGGTGGCATATATTCAAAATTTTGGCTTTTGCCCTGTAGCTGTGCATCCGCCTTCAGCTTAGCGTACTCGTTGGGCTTGGCTTCATAACTATCAATATCGCCATTTCGATAAGTCGTTAAGCGTGCACTTTCATTTTGAATCACCCGCCAGACCATGCGCGTATAGGGGGGCTGTACATCACCCCAATAGCGCTCATTGCGCACTAGCTCGACATTACCTTGGTCAGGTGTCCAATTTTTCGGATCAGCCAAACGATAGGGGCCACTGCCGAGTAATAAACCTTTGGATTGATTGAAAGCTTGTGGATTTTTCAGATAAGGCTCATAAAAATGCGCAGGCATAATGCTTAAACCACCCGCCAAACCGAAGGATTGGAAATACGGCTCTTTGAACTTGAAAACAACCTCGTAATCGCCCTTCGCTTCTACTGAGGTAATCTGCCCATAAACAGAGCGAGCACCCGGCGCGGCAATCGCTTCATTCATCACGAAATTATAAGAAAACACCACATCTTTAGCGGTGAGTGGCACACCATCCGAAAAGGTCACATCATCACGCATCTGAAAGGTAATCGTTAAACCATCAGGGCTGATTTGCCATGATTTAGCGATTAAACCTTCCCACTCCATCGTATCGGGGTTGCGGTTAATTAAGCTTTCTTGCACATAGGCTTGTATTTCAGAAGCATAAGCATCAGTTGAAACCACCGGGCTCAGGGTTTTTAGGCTGGTGTCTAAGGCCGACACACTCCAATCCCCTTGGGCATAATCGGGCTTTTGAGTGGCGGCATAAGCACGTTGGAAAGCCGTACCGACACCACCTACATTAGCTGCTTGGCCAGTTGCTGCATTTGGTACGCTGGCTGCTTGCGCTATTTGCCCAGAACCCACACCCGTTCGTAAGCTACGTATATCTTGGGCTTGCTGCGCTAAGGAGGTTTCCATTTGCGCCAACTTCGTCCATTGGCGGTCAATTTGATACATTAGCAGCAGGAGTAAAGCGATCAGAATGATCAGGATGGAATAAAGAAGCCAGTCGCGGGTGATGAATCTTTTTTGCATGTTCTTCTGTATACTTACGCGATTAATTCACTCAAGCATAACACCAACCCAAGCTAGCATGCATCACTGTCGCTACTACTTGGATTAAAAGTGTGTACGAATTTTAAGGAGTCACTATGGGTTTTCTCACCGGCAAACGCGCCCTAATTACTGGCATCGCAAGCAATCGTTCCATTGCTTATGGCATTGCCCAAGCCATGCATCGCGAAGGCGCAGAATTAGCCTTAACTTATCAAAACGAGAAATTAAAACCTCGAGCCGAGAAATTCGCCGAAGAATTTGGCTCCTCCATTGTTATTCCCTGTGACGTAGGTTCAGACAGCGAAATTGAAAACACGTTCAAACAATTAGCCGAACATTGGGATGGCTTCGATATTCTGGTACATGCAATTGCCTTCGCGCCGAAAGAACAACTCGAAGGCAGTATCGTGGATAATACCACTCGCGAAGGTGCACAAATTGCCCATGACATTAGCGCTTATAGCTTCTTAGCGATGGCGAAATATGCGCGCCCGATGATGACGGGGCGCAATAGCGCAATGCTTACGCTTAGTTATTTAGGTGCAATCGCTGCTATTCCAAACTACAACGTGATGGGCATGGCAAAAGCGAGCCTTGAAGCGGGTGTACGCTTTATGGCGGCGGATTTAGGCCCCTCGGGAATTCGCGTGAATGCGATTTCTGCAGGTCCAATTCGTACTCTAGCGGCTTCAGGAATTACCGGCTTCCGTAAAATGCTCGATCATTTTGAACAGCATGCCCCACTACGGCGCAATGTGACGATTGAAGAAGTTGGCAATGCCGCCGCCTTCCTTTGCTCTGATTTAGCTTCCGGTATCACTGGGGAAATTACCTATGTCGATGGCGGCTGGAATATTCTTGGTATGTCAGGCATGCCGACTGAATAAACTCCAGTATTCATCTGATATGAACCTATTCGCCGGTATAATCGGTGAATAGGTGACAGGCTTGGGATAACAGGTGAACCATGAAGTTTTGCCCACAATGCGGCGCGGTTTTACGTAAAAAGCAGATTGATGAATTAGAGCGCCTTGCCTGTAAGCGGTCTTGTGGCTATGTGCATTGGAATAATCCAACACCCGTGGTCGCGGCTCTAGTGCGTTGCAATGGTAAATTTATTATTGCGCGCAATGCCAAATGGCCGGAAGGTATGTTTTCGTTAATCGCAGGCTTTTTAGAAGCTTTTGAAGCCCCTGAACCGGCTATTTTGCGTGAAACCCAAGAAGAATTAGGCTTAACCGGGCAGAGTGCCACCTTTATTGGGCATTATAATTTTCCGCAGCGCAATCAAATCATTATGGCTTATTTAGTTGAGGCCATTGGCGAGATCAATCTCAATCCAGCGGAGTTAGTAGAAGCGATTGAATTAACGGCTGACGAGTTAAAAGCTTTTAACTTCGATAACTTGCGCCTAGCGCCATTAGTAGTACAAGCCTTGTTTTCTAAACATTTATAACTGAATTATTTATGACGATTGAAACTAATAACGATAATAAAGTAGCGCCTAAATACAGTCGTCGTAATCAGCTTGAACAAATTTTGCCGCGCCTTTCGCGCGAGCAGCTGGAGCATTTTTTATTAGATACGGCTTTGCGCGATATTGAATTACGTGAAAGCTTGTTAATTTACTTTGGCGAATACCTCAATACCAGCGACCCAGAAGAAGCCAAATACCGCGAAACCCTGCAACGGATGATTGCGCGCCATCAAAATCAAACCGGTTTCATCAATCTCGAAAGTGCGCAAAAGCTTTCCGATATGCTCGAATCCTTGTTGGAATCAGCTCGCCAAGCCACCACGCCACCGAGCAAAACCATTGATCTATGTATGGCGATGATTAGCAGCATGCCGACTTTGGGCGATCACATGGATGATTCTGAAGGGCATATTTATCGCCTAATGCGGATTACTTGCGTGGTGCTATGGGAATGCTTTAGCGTACTACCCCCTGAAAACCAAGCAGTCGTATTCAATCGCTTATTGAGTGAATATGCCAACCCGATTTATCTGGATTTAGATTTAGACAGCTTCATGCTCGCGCTGCTAAAAGATTTGGCTAAATCTAACCGCGAGTGGCAAAAAGCCTGCCTGCATCAACAAGACCAACTCTTGAAAGAAGCCAAAGATGATAAATGGCGAAAGAATTATCTATTAGAGCAGTTGAATGATTTGTTGGGGACTTGGCATAAGAAATAACACCTAAAATATATTTTTATTTATGCTACTTATTGATTGGAAGCAATGTGCATATCCCCTAAATATTCACATAAATAAACGTTGGTAAATCTTATGTCTCATAGAGTGTATAAAATAAACTATATACCAAGTTTATTTTACAGCACCCGCTGCCACTCATTTTGTAAAGTATTAGTCTTATCGTCCAATAGCTTTTTACAAGCTGACTAGAGTGACTATTAGGTACTCCGACTCCGCTCTTTGAAACGATTAAATTTTTCATTCAACACGAATACATACTCACATATTGCCGTGGTAAAGTCTAAAAGGTCTTTTGCATCCTCTTTAGATATTTTTTCAGCTGTTGCGTGAGCACCAATGTTTCTATGTCTCCTAAGTGCCTCCCCCCATTCAAAAAGTCTGCTATCAATTATCTCTCTCTCTTTAAGCTCCTTAAGCCCCACTGCTAGTGTTTTTCCTTTTGTTTCGTGGTGCATACATAGCCCCTCTATGGTACGTCCGCACATTACCGCACAAGCACTAAATGCTTTTGCTTTAAAGCATAGCTTTGCTTCTACTAGAGAAACGCGCGCAATTTCAGGAATTTCATTATCAACCATAGAATCCATCGGTGGCCAGAGCCTATGCAACGGATCCCATTCCCATTCATCGTAGCCCACTTGAATCTCTTCTGTAAGTCCAAGTAAGGCCGACCAACATACGGGACACTGAACCAGCACTCTTTTACATTTGAATGGATAGTCTGGATTATTGTCAGGGACTTCACCTTTTACGATCCCATTCACTTTTGACTCACATTGAGGACATTCAATTATCATCAGAACTTAGCTCACCTAACGATTTATTTATAAAAAACTATACAGTCTTCAACTAATTACTTTATAGATCACGTAATCTCACATTATTTCTCTATAAAGACCTAATGCACCACCTTGCTACTATAAAGTAAACTCCTCCATATCCCGATTCACCACCCGCTGATAAATATCCAACACCGGCAAACTACGCCCAATCGACTCAAAAACGACCTCATCCCCTAAATAATAATAAGAAGGTTGCCAATGTTGACTACGGCACAACACCTCAATCTCAACAAAATCCTGCTCAATCAACACATATTCTATCAAGCTAGGAATTTGTAAATACTCTAAGCGCTTAATTTCTTTATCCGTTTTCCGTGTACTATGGGACATGACTTCGATTAATAACAGCGGGCTAGCAAGCAGTAACTCATTCTCTGCTTGGGTTTGGCAACTCACCATGACATCAGGATAGCGATAGCGAGTGGCGCTGGTTTGCAGCAGCATATCACTGCTAAAAACCTCACAGGGTTGCTCGACTAAATGATTTCCTAATAAGCGCACCAGATTACTGGTAATGCGATTATGGTTCATGCTCGCCCCCGCCATTGCATACACAGCACCATCAACATACTCGTGGCGGATGCTTTGCGCCCCTTCAGCGGCTAAATAGTCTTCAATGGATATCGGTTCAACTTGACGCGCAATCGACATAATACGTCCTGCAATTTCTTAATTTCATGCTGTAAGCTTACAACATAAGCTATAAGCAGAAATAAAAAAACCAGCCGAAGCTGGTTTTCTCGCACAACATCAAGCTAAGCGCTGACTAATTCACTTCCACTTCTGCATCGGCCAAAGATGCTGGCAAGAAGCGTAGCACCTTCATTCCGACATAGAATAGAAGCAGCGCGATTGCAACTCCGCCCACACCCAACATCCACTCCCAAATACTCGGTGTATAACTATGGATAACACCATCAAAGAAGCTGCTTTGCACGTCAGCATTCGGAAAGAGTTCTAGTGGATAGGCTTGCCCACCCACGATAAGCACATACAAATGCACAAAGCCCCCCACCAGCACTAGCGTGGAAGCTAATAGCAGTGACCAATGATTATTTTTGAGTGCCCGACAGAAAATTAGTGATAGCGGAATCAAACCACCCACCACTATCTGCCCAATCCAAAATAGCAGCGTATAAATTCCACCATCGAGCAGAATGAACTGCTCAACACCCTGCCGTTGGGTGATATACAAAGCGGTTAAATGCCGTGCTAGCTCTAAAAACATCGCAGAGGCGATGAAAATTGCCAATAAATAACGTAAGCGATTCAGTACCAAATCACCCAACTCACGCTTATCTAAACGGAAGGTGAAAAATAGTAAAATAATGAATACCGCTAATCCCAAAGCAAAAGACATGGCAATAAACAGCGGAGCCATAATTGCACTATTATAATAAGCCCGTGAGACTAAAAAACCAAAGATAGAGCCTGTACCCAAAGTCAGAATCAAGCGCCAGCTAAAGGCGAAGAAGCCTACATAAGGATAAAAGGCTTTTACTTTGCGATCTTGCATAGTCCAAATATATAAAATACATAAAGCTAAAAAGCCGTTATATAAAATAATATTCCAAGCAAAAATCGACTTAAAATTATAGTGAGTCATCGCAATTAATAAGCGATCGGCATGACCTAAATCGAGCACTAAAATCGCTAAGCCACCGATCAATAAAGCGATGGCTAATAAAGCCGAAAGTCTGCCCATTTTCTGATACAAGGTTTTGCGAAACACGGTGCCAATCGAGCCAATATTCAAAGCCCCCGACGCTGCGACAATCAAGAAAATCGCAAACACATGCGGCAAGCCCCAGACGATTTGGTTATTCATGCCGGTGACGTAATGGCCGGTGTGTTCCAAATGAAAAAAGCTGACCGCTCCCAAACCTAAGATCGCGACGCAAACGCCGAGGATCAGGTAATACGCTTTGCTAGCGCGCAATTCACTATAGGTCGCTGATTTACTACTCATCGTTCTGCCCTCAAAGACCTAAATAGCGCACGCCAGTGTTTAAACCCAAATCCGCACGAATTTGCGAACCACCTAATTCTTTTACCGCTTGGCTGATACGGCTGTTGGGATCGTTTAAATCACCGAAAATGACGGCTTGTGGCGCAGCTTCGACGCAAGCAGGTAATTGACCTTTATCGACACGGTGCACACACATGTTGCAAGATTCCACAGTACCCATACCACGTGGCGAATGAGGACGCTGATCAATGAGCGTCTCATGCACAAAGCTACGTGCCTTATACGGGCAAGCCATCATGCAATAGCGGCAGCCAATGCAAGTATGCTTATTCACCTGCACGATGCCATCCGCACGTTTCATCGACGCACCGGTTGGGCAAACATCCACACAAGGCGGTTCAGCACAATGCTGGCACATCACTGGCAAGGTAAAACTGTGCTGGGTGAGCTTGTCGGTGACTTTAACCGTGCGTATCCATTGTGACTGCTGCTCAGGGCTGGCTTTTGGATCATTACCCCAACCGTGTTCGCGTTTGCAGGCTTCGACCATGCTCGCGCCGCCATCAGTTAAACGGTTTACATCAATCAACATACCCCAGCGCACTTTATTCGATACCGGCTGATCGACTGGTTTTGCAGGCACATCGCCCGCTTCCACCGTGCGCAACATTACACCCGAGGCCAAGCCACCCACTGCAATGCCACCCAAAGCAGCCATAAATTTGCGTCGATACGCATTGATCTGACTCATTGCGCAGCTCCTTGAGCTTGGCTATTGCCCAGCAATAACCAATCATTCACATTGGGCTTAGCTGTTTTGGCGGAAAGATGATAATTATTTGAGCTGAGTTTGTGCTGATAATTAATGTTCTCAGCGACTTGCGGTCGATCCGCATGGCATTGAAAACAATCAATTTTCACCCCCACATAGCGGTGGCAACTCGCGCAGAAATGATCTTTCTTCTCATCCGTATAATGCACCGCCGAACCGTCTTCGCGCGTGGGCGCAACATGGCAGTTAATACATTCATTCAGGCTATGCTTGGTGGTACGAATACCCTCAATCACCGTCTTATCACGATGCACGTTTAAGTAGGCCATGTGATTTTTGCGCATGTCTGCGGTCGACTCAACGCATTGCGCCGCTTTAGCTTTTGCAGGGGCGAGATTTGGCTCTGGCACACCCGCATCGCAGCCCACTAACGCCGATGTCAACAGCGCCAGCATTAGCAGTGATTTGATTTTGCTGAGCAAGGGCATGTTTTATTCACCCATACCCATTTCAATATAACCGGTCGGGCAAACGTCAGCGCAAATATGGCAGCCAATGCAACGGTTATAATCCGTCGCCACATAACGACCCAAAGTCGCTTGTTTCTTCGGCACGCGATAGACGGCATCTTGTGGGCAGAAAATCACGCAATTATCGCACTCAAAACACATCCCACAACTCATGCAGCGCTTGGCCTCATTAATCACATCGGCTTCAGCCAAAGCATTCATGCGCTCCGCAAAATGCCCCAAGACTTGCTCAGAGCTGGGCACATCCTCGGTACGGGTGTGACGTGCTTCGGCTTTGAAATGCCCTAAGAACAATTCCTTAGACTGCACAATCGTGCTCTTAGAACGATCTTCGTAATTATGCACTGCATAATTCATATCCGAAGTACCGCGCATATCCTCACTTTTCGCGGTAGCAAAGCTTTTTGGCTCTAAGCCCGCTTCCTGCAATTTGCGCATCAAATCAAAATGATGCTTATCCACTTTCGGGCGCTTTTGGATTTCTTGGCGGTTCAAATACTGATGAATGGTTTCAGCCGCAATCGCACCTTGCCCAATCGCCGTGGTCAATAAATGCGGACGTACAATATCGCCTGCTGCAAAATGCCCTTCTTTGCCCGGCACTTGATAGAGCGCATTGTGGTTAATCAGATTTTTGCCATTATTCCACGACTCAACGCCATCAAAGCGCCCGTATTGCCCAATCGCTGAGACAATCAAATCGGCTTCGATAAGGGTTTCTTTGCCGCCTTCGCACGCTTGGGGCAGATTGCCTTTCATTACGCACTCGACCACTTTTAAGCCAATCGCACGCCCATCCGCACCGAATACGATTTCCTTGGGCATTACGTTGGTGAGGATAGTCACACCCTCTTTTAGCGCGTCTTGTACTTCATGCTCGGCAGCGGTCATTTGATCCAGCGAGAACAGCGTGGTCAAGGTTACGGTTGCGGGCACTTTCGCGCCCACTTCGCCGTGCACTAATTTGCCGGTTGCGGCATCTTCGGGCTTTTCAGTGTAGTTAGCCAAAGTACCAATACGGCGCGATACAGACACCACGTCAATCGAAGTATCGCCACCACCGACGCAGACAATGCGTGGCGCGGTATATTTCATCGTGCCTAAGTTGAAGGCTTGCAGGAAATCAACCGCTGTGACGCAGTTTGGCGTTTCGGCAAACTTATCGACGAATAAATCACGCCCGGTCCAGCAGCCCATTGCCCACAATACGGCGTCGTAATCTTTTTCGAGTTGCTCAACGGTAATGTCTTGACCGATAGTGATATTGCAGCGCACTTCAATGCCACCCAAATCCAGAATACGCTGGATTTCAGCCCCTAATTTATCGCGCGGCACCCGATAGCCCGGAATGCCGTAGCGGAACATACCGCCGAGTTCAGGCAATTTTTCAAAAATCGTCGACGCATGCCCTAAGCGGCGCAATTGATACGCAGCCGATAAACCTGCAGGTCCACCACCAATAATCGCGACTTTTTTGCCAGATAATGTCGGCGCTGGATCAAACTTAAAGCCCTGTTCAATCGCCATATCGCCAATGTATTGCTCGACCGCATTAATGCCAACGAAATCGTCCACATCATTACGATTGCAACCCGTTTGACAAGGTGCTGGGCAAACACGCCCCATCATCGATGGGAAAGGATTCGCTGTCGTAGAACGACGGAAGGCGTATTCCTGCATGCTCATGCCAGCGGGTGGTTTCTCAATGCCACGCACGATTTGCAGCCAACCACGAACGTCTTCACCGGAGGGGCAAGAACCTTGGCAAGGTGGGGTTTTATGCACATAAGTCGGGCATTTATGCGACGCATCCGCCGTAAAAATTTGGCTGTGCATACTATCCCACTGGTGTTCACCGTCTTTATAACGCCGAAACGTGAGCGCTTGTAACTTAGGGTCATGCGGTGCTGTTGACATGTCATTCTCCTCTCAGTGAGTTGGGCAGGCCAAACTCAAAAACAATTCAGTATAAATTCGGGTTAGGGTGCGGCTTATGCGTCGTCATTATCATCTTCATCGTCCTCTTCTTCATCAGGACGCGCTTGCACCGACACTTGACGCTGCAAGACCAGCGCCTTGCTCACTAATTGGTGCACGCTGACAATCTGCTCCATTTTGAAGCCGTAATACGGAATCACTTTGGTGAACTGCGACTTACAAATCGCACAAATTGCCGCCATGTGGGTCACGCCCTGCTTTTCGGTGACATACTTGAGCGCTTCCATACGCGGCTGAGCGCCTTTGATGCGTAGCTCCATGAGATCGTCAGTCAGCAAACCGCCACCACCGCCACAACAATAAGTAGCATCGTGAATGGTGTCGGCAGGCATATCCACGAAATGATTGCACACGGCTTTAATCACATTACGCGGATACTCAAACTGTCCGCCCGGCTTATCGCCCATGCGCGAACCACGCGCCACATTGCAGGAGTCGTGAAAGGTCAAAACCTTGTCATCGTTCTGGGTCTTATCAATCGTGAGCTTGCCGTCTTGAATCAAGCCCCAAGTGACCTCGAGAATATGCTGTGGTACGGGATATTTCGGATCAAGAAAATCAAATGGCCCCGCTAAAGTATTCAAAAAGCTATACGCCACCCGCCAAGCATGCCCGCACTCACCAAATACAATGCGCTTTACTTTTAATTTGATCGCTGCCTCACGAATCCGCAGCGAAATCCGACGCATATTTTCGTAAGAGCCAACAAACATACCGAAATTCGCACCTTCAGACGCATACGAACTCAGCGTCCAGCTAATCCCCGCTTCGTGGAAAACTTTGGCATAGCCCATTAAGCCATCTACATGTGGCTCAGCGAAAAAGTCGGCTGAAGGTGTGACCAGCAAAACCTCTGCACCCACCTCATCCAAGGGAAAACGTACTTTGATTCCGGTTTCGGCCTCGACGTCTTCTTCCAAACCTTCCAAAGTGTCAGCGAGTGCGGGCTGCGGTAAACCTAAGTTATTCCCGACCTTGAATACTTTGCCGATGATTTCATTGTTGTATTTGGAGCCGCGTCCAATATGATCGAGGATTTCCCGCGCAGCCATCGACACTTCGGCAGTATCAATCCCATACGGGCAATACACCGAGCAGCGCCGACATTGTGAACACTGGTGATAATAGTTATACCAGTCGTCCACCACTTCTTCGGTCAAATCCACCGCGCCGACTAATTTGGGGAAATGCTTGCCCGCGAAGGTGAAATAGCGCCGATACACTTTGCGCAATAAATCCTGCCGCGCGACTGGCATATTTTTCGGGTCTTGCGTGCCAAGGTAGTAATGGCATTTGTCAGTACAGGCGCCACATTTGACGCAAATATCTAAATACAATTGCAGCGAGCGATAACGATGGCGCAAATCATCCATCTTGGCTAAAGCTTTATTTTTCCAATCGGGTACTAATTCAAATTTGCCTGCTTCATCCGCTTTAAAATCTGCCGGAAAATGCAGCGGCTTTTGGAAATCGGGCTTAGCGATATACGGGCCTTTGCCTGCCATTGCATCGGGCTTGATTTTCGGGATTTCGATATAGCCTTCGCCATTTAGCTTAGGAACTTCGTAATCAGCCATTTTTCACCTCGCCCTGCTTGAGCTCATCCAAATAGACTTTCTGCTCTTGTTCTAGCTCTAAAGCCCACGGCGCGATATGACGCTTTTCGCGGGGGTTATCGACTTGATTACGCGTGGGGCTGAAGAAGACGCCGGGTGCGTGCATAAGTTTGCTAATCGGGAAAATCAGCATCAAACTAGCCACTAAGAACAAATGAAGTAGCAAAATGGGTGAGGCAGGCAGCGGATGAAAATCAAAAGTCATCAAGCCACGGAAAAAGCCTTTCACCATCGTAATATCGGTATGTGACACAAAGGTCATCAGCATGCCGCTTAAGCCAATACCAATCAGCAGCGCGAGCATCAGGAAATCAGACGGAGCAGAAATATAGCGCACGCGATCGACTAAGATGCGACGGCCTAATAAACCGGCTAAACCAAACACCATCGCAAAGCTCGCGTATTTGCCAAAAGGCTGGATGAAACTTAAGAACGCGCCAATCTCCATAAAATAACGGGTATGGCGTAGCAGCACCAACCACAAGGCCATGTGGAAAATCCAGCCGAATAGCCAAGTGTATTTATTGGCGCGGAATAAGCTTTCGAAAAACACTACTTCGCGGAACATGCGCCAGACCACACCACCTTGGGTCACGGGCGCGGGAGTCGTTGGAATTTTTAAGGGTGCGGGAATAGTGGCGTACAAGTATATCTTGCGGCCTACTCCGACCACTAACACGAGTGTCGCCGCCCAAAACAGCAGGCCGTAGAGAATACTCACGAAGGTCACAACTGACTCCTACAGGCAAAACCTCAGCGCAACCCTAGTGTTCCTAGGGTTGGAGGTAGGCTCTAGGTCACTAGAGCCCATCATCATTAAGGGATACGGATTAGACGCAGCCGGTTGGTTTAGGTAGGCCAGCATATTTGCACGCTTGCTTGCCTGGGCCGTATGGGAACAAGCTATAGAGATACTTGGAGTTGCCTTTATCAGCACCCAAACGCTTACCGACCGCTTTGGTCAATACGCGTACCGCGGGGGCGATTTGATACTCTTCATAATACTCGCGCAGGAAATTGATGATTTCCCAATGCTCGTCATTCAAAGCCACCGGCGTTTCTTCCGCTAAGGCCATCGCTGTTGCGACTTCCGGTGTCCAATCATTCAGGTTTTCTAAGTAACCTTCTTCGTCTGTTGCAATTGATTTGCCGCCAATGTCCAGAGCCATGCATGGCCTCCTGTTTTGTATAAGGTTAAAGTTTAAAGCCAGCTTTGTGTTTTTTCGTTCGCAACGGTTAAATCAACAAAACCTGCATAATCTACTACTTGAATCCCATCCAGCACTCGTTCTGCCTTCACACCACGCGCCGCTAAATCAGGGCCTAAGGCATAAATCGAGACTGACTTATCGTTCATGGCGATTTGTAATTCTGGCGCTATACGGGAGCCAGTCACTACCCCAATCACCGCATCTTCAATTAATAACACCGCATCACCCGCTAAGGCATGACCTAAGCAGCTCATTAGCGCATTTCGCTCAAACGGTGATTTATTCACAATATGTAACATTGCCATCACTCACCTCTTAGAAGCTAAACGTAACGTCTTGCTCAGCCATGATTTGCGCCATTTCCGCACGCGAAACCAACTGAACCGAAGGCTTTTCAGCGTAATCATCGTCTTCATCTTCGTAGACAATGGGCATTAAATCGTCTTCAGTCAAACCGCGCTCCGCCAAGGACTCGCGCTCGACATACATCTTAGTGATGCCATAATCGCCCAGCGCATTATACGTCGGCGAGAAGTTTTTCATGCCAGCCGCTTTCGGGTTTTGACCTTTAGCAATTTGATACACACCATCGTCTAAAAATGCGAGACTGACTTCTTGATCGAAGGCAGCAGCAATTAAGACGACTTCCAAAGATTCCAACGCATACACCGTGCCATAAGGTGATTTGCGGTTCAAATACATGAATTTTTTAGCCATGCTTTAATCCCCAAATACGAGAGTACGGTCGGATTCGATACTAGCTTCGATCAATTGACCCAAACCGGAAATATGGAAACCTGCTGCAATATTGTCAGCCGTTAAGCCTTGGCGCTTAGCTTCGGAGGCATCCATCAGACCACGACGCTGTGCCGCTGCAATACAGATCACCAAATCCAAACCGTACTTTTCCGCTAACTCAGACCATTCTTTTTGCAGCATCCGATCATCTTTGGGTGGAACCGCGAGACGTGTACCATTGTTCACGCCATCGTGATAGAAGAACACCCGAAAAATCTCGTGCCCTTTTTCCAAAGCAGCCCGCGCAAATTGCAGCGCCGTATCCGATGACTGATGCTGATAAGGCCCTTCGTTGACCATAATGGTGTATTTCATCGCCTTCCTCGTTATCTGCTTTAGAAGCGGATATGGGTTGAAGAATTCAAGTTGTTGCGAGCGCCACGCCAGTTATCAATGTGGTACTTAGTGAACGGCAAACCTGTCACTTCAAAGAAACGCGGCCAACCAATACGCTCAACCCATTCATTGATCCGTTCCCAATCGTGAGCGCCTTCTTTATAGCACTGCAGAATTTTCTTCACGATGGCCGTCGCTTCTGGCCAGCGCGGTGGATTATTGGGAATGCCTGCTGCAACTAAACGTTGGAAAGTCGGCTTGCCACGCGCATTCGAGTGCTTACCACCAATCCAAATCGCTAATTGGGTGTATTGATGGTCATTGATTTGCATCGGTGGGCAAGGTGGATAGCAGGCGCCACAGCAGATACATTTCTTTTCATCGACTTCCAAAGAAGGCTTACCATCCACCATTGCGGGGCGAATCGCTGCCACTGGGCAACGCGCAACTACGGATGGACGTTCGCAGATATTACCCACCAGATTATGGTTAATCTTTGGTGGCTTAACGTGCTGCACATTGATCGCGATGTCGCCTTGACCGCCGCAGTTAATCTGGCAGCAGGAAGTGGTCATGTGCACACGGTTCGGCATATTCCAGCCTTTGAACTCGTCGATCAGCTCATCCATCATCGCTTTCACCACACCCGAGGCATCCGTTCCCGGAATATCACAGTGTAACCAGCCTTGAGTGTGCGACATAGTGGCCACAGAATTTCGAGTACCACCGACCGGGAAACCAGCATCTTCTAAGGCTTTTACCAATGGCTCCACTTTCGCGCCATCCGCCACCATATATTCAATATTGGAGCGAATCGTGAAGCGCACAAAGCCTTCGCCGTATTGATCGCCAATATCCATCAACTTTCGCAAAGTGAACACATCCAGAATACGTTGTGTTCCTGCACGCACTGTCCACACTTTTTCACCACTACGCGCGACGTGTAACAACACGCCCGGACGTGGATCTTCGTGATATAACCATTGACCGTAGTTGCGACGCATCACAGGATGCATATATTGAAAACCATCTGGACATCCAGACTCAATCGGTTCGCGCATTTCGGCTGCCATGAACTAAATTCTCCAAAAAATCTTTATGAATTCACTACTAACCCCTCCCGGCCTCCCCTTGTCAGGGGAGGAGATTTAGCCCCTCCCTTGATAAGGGGAGGGGTTGGGGTGGGGTTAAGCAGCAGCCATTTTTTCTTCACGCTTACGGTTGAACCACTCTTCTGCGGCCTCGTCCCAACCATCCATGCGCACATAAGAAATATTACGTGGTTGCTTAATCATGTTGGGATCAGGATCAATACCGATGCCTTCGAGGAAGTTCACCAAACCGATACGTTCAATCATTTCACCGCAACGCTCGTGCTCCAGACCATTTTCTGCCCAGTAGTCGATGACCGTAGCCGCCAATTCTTTAATGCGTTCGTAATCTTCTTCAGTATCCATTTTCATGAAAGGAATGATTACCGTGCCCATCAAGTCGCCGATCTTCAAAGTACGCTTACCACCCATGAGGATGCTGACGCCTTTGTCATCACCGGTTTGTAGTGCTTTGGGCATTACGTTTAAGCAGTGCATGCAGCGCACACAATTGCTGTTGTCGACGGTCATGGTGTCATCGTCATTCAGCTTAATCGCGCCGGTTGGGCAGCGACTAATCACGTTATCAAACATGTATTGACGACCTGCCGCACGATCACCTTCTTTGCCGATTTCAGCGGCTTTTTTCATGATCGCGTTTTTAACTTCGGCTTGGTTGACCTTCATGTCATCGCGCCACGTACCAATAATGGCGAAATCGGCGCGCTCAATTGCATTCATGCAATCATTCGGACAGCCAGACACTTTGAACTTAAACTTATAAGGCAAGGCTGGACGATGCACGTCATCCGTGAAGTTATTTAATAAGTGGCGATGAATCGCTTGCTCATTACAGTTGGACATTTCGCAACGGGCTGCACCCACACAAGACATGCCAGTACGCACACAAGGGCCAGCACCCCCTAAGTCCCAGCCATAATCATTAATTTCATCGAAGAAACCTTGATAGTTTTTGCTATCCGAGCCGATGAACATGATATTGCCAGTTTGGCCGTGGAAAGTTTGTAAGCCAGAGCCATACTTTTCCCAACTATCCGCAAGCTGGCGCAACATATCGGTGGTGTAGTAATTGCCCGCAGGTGGCTGCACGCGCAAAGTGTGGAATTCTTTCGACTCAGGGAACATGTGACCGACTTCAGAGAAGCGCGGAATAATGCCGCCGCCATAACCGAAGACTGAGATCGTGCCGCCCTTCCAATAGCCCATGCGTGTTTCGTAGGAATGCTCTAACTGACCTAACACGCCATTCGTCATATTGCGAATACGTTCATTCGGGTGATTATCGCGGAGATTCTTAATCCCACTAATGAAGCTAGGCCATGGCCCTTCTTCTAAGACATCCAGCATCGGGGTTGGATAATGTTTTGTTGCCATAGCTGCCTCCTCAATCGTCGCATTTATGACTAGACTGACTACTTACTTATTTCAGTCTAGTAGCTCAGCTTAGAATCGCTTATGTGGACACTTATCCACATGCTTATACAGTGTTCATAAGTGTATGCTTATGGCACTTGCCAAAGAATCCCACCCATGGGGAGTGACATAAAACCGTTCTATCCCCTTAGAGATATGCCCAAATGCTCCGACAAGTTTCCTCTCAGCAGACGCTAAATATAGAATATCATTATTTTATAATATTTAAACCTTCAAACGTAGTTGAGCGTTTATGAACCTAATGAATGAAGATTTTTATCAACCATGGCGAAAACAGAAACTAACACTTTACCCTGTGCTAGCCAGTGATTTGCGGGTAGACATACAGAATGCCGATCTGCCTACCCAAGAAGAGATAGAAAAACTGAGAGCTTATTTAGCACGCTACAACCTAGCACTGTATCGTTTTATTAATCAGCCGCAGGCTTCCAAACAGCAAGTACACCAACTTGCACAAGGTATGGGCTTGAAAAACCTAGCACATAACCTCTGTGCAGATGTGGATAGTCTGACTTCGATTCAAGTCACCCAACATCACGGCCAGCACGATTACATTCCCTACACGGATAAGAAGCTCAGTTGGCATACTGATGGTTATTACAATGCGCCCAACGAGCAAATCCACGGCATGCTCTTGCACTGTGTCCGCCCTGCTGCTCAAGGCGGGACTAGTCTATTGATGGATCACGAAATCGCCTACATTTTATTGCGTGATGCTAACCCTGCTTTTATTGATGCACTGCTGCATCCTGAAGCGTTTACGATTCCGGCAAATATTCTAAACGGTGAAACTATTCGCCCGGCACAAACGGGTCCTGTGTTTAGTTTTAATCCAGATGGCAGCTTGCACATGCGCTATTCAGTACGACAAAAGCATGTCATTTGGCGTGATGATGCAAGCACACAAGCAGCTGCACAGTTTTTACTGGGCTTATGGCAACAGGCTTCGCCCTATCAATTGAGTTATACCCTGCAAGCGGGTGAAGGGCTGCTGTGTAATAATGTCTTGCATTGCCGGACGGGGTTTGTGGATGCGGATGAACCAGAAAAGAAGCGGCTCTTATATCGAGGAAGGTATTTAGAGCGAGTGAATTGATCTATTTTTAATCTTTATATGGGCGGATTGTAAATTCAACTTACAAATTGCAAGCACGCTACTCCGTAACGCGCTTGCTGGTTGCTCCGCCGCCCGCGCCCTCCGTGCTATATGGCTATTGATCCTGGGCAACACGGAAACCTGTACCGTAATCCCGGAGATCTGGCGAAGAGTTGCCCCGATTGGCAGAACGCACGAACCTCGGAGTGAGGTCCCAAGAGCCGCCACGCAACACGCGGCCAGAGCCCTTACTAGCACCCTTCGGGTTACTGGCAAGCTGGGCTGAGTAATCGCCATACCCATCGGCTACCCACTCCCATACATTACCGTGCATATCTTTTAAGCCAAAACCATTGGCTGGAAAGCGGCCTACTGGTGCTGTATACAACCATTGATCTTTGCCACTGACGAAACCTTCACAGCATTCATCTTTACCATAGTTAGCGAATTCATGGCTGGCCTTGTTACCCCACGGATAAGCCTGCTCATTATCTCCACCCCGAGCTGCATACTCCCATTCGGCTTCTGTCGGCAAGCGGAACGGCTGACTGGGCTGTTGTGATTTATTCAACCATGTTGTGTAAGCAACCGCATTCTTCCAACTGACACCCACGATAGGAGATAGTGGGTCAGTCAAAGCCTCACCCATTTTTTTATAGTGATCATCCTTGCCCGTGCTGATATTGTAATCACTGCCTGTTTCATTCCACTCTGGCGCAGGGCAACCGCCTTGCTGCACACACTCTATATATTGTTCCACTGTGACTTCGGTTTCAGCCAGTTTAAAAGCACTAAGCTTAACTTGATGCGCTGGCTTTTCATTAGCAAAACACCCACCATCAACATCATCCCGCCCTGCAACACAGCCCATGGTGAACTCCCCTGCTGGAATCGGAAGCATCTTCGGGAACTGAGTGTTCGCCTTGCTTGGCTCTGGACTAGCGGGAGTTGGTGTGGCGGGGGCTAGGCTTACGGGTTCTTGAGTAATCAACTCTGGATCGGGTGCACCCCGATAGACTGAAACGCCCCAAGCGGCCAGACCTAACCCGGCCAATAGCAGCGCCCATTTACTTAGTTTCAAAGGGGCACTTGAGCCAAGCGGTGCATGCTGCACCTCCAAAGCAGCTTGGGGTCGGGGGGGTGCTTGTTGTTTGCCTTGCTCCGCTTTTTGTTTGGCTTCAGCGGCTTCGACCCGCTTGGCTTCAGCAGCAGCGGCTAAGTCTTGTTGGCGTTTAGCTTCCCGTGCGATTTGCTCTTGTCGAGCGTGTTCAGCGGCTATTTTTTGTAGACGGGCTTGTTCAACACGCTGTTCTGCCTCCAGACGCGCTTGTTCACGCTTGCGGGCCCGTTGTGCTTGCCGCGCTTGCTCGGCGTTTTGGGCTGCTAATTGGCGCTCTTCATCCGCACGCGACTCTTGCAATAAACGATAAACTTTCAAAGCAACTTCACTGAACTCATGCTTGAGCGCATACGAATCCCAAGCATGCCGTGACAACGGTTCATTGTCCTTGGTCGCGCCCTGCAAATTCGCCAACCAGCCGACGGCTTGCCACGGGCAAGGCTCAACCACTAAAGGCACTACCCGCAAACCATCGGCGGCACGGCGCTGTAAAAAGCGTGGAATCTCTTGCCGACAGACAAATTCAGAAATCAAAAAATCAGAGCTAATCAACAAAATCGCGACTTTAGCAGCAGCAATCGCCTCTTCAATCCGTGGCAATCAGTTGTCACCAATAGCAATCTGCCGATCATCCCAAACCGTAAAATCTGCATGCAATTGCAAGACGCGCAATTGCTTTTGCAAAGCATCTTTCCACTTTTCATCTTGATGGCTGTAGCTAATAAAAATATCGGTCATGGGGAGCAAGCCGTAAATGCGGGAAGCTAAATACTAACCGAATTAAGACAGACGGACGAGAGGCCAGCCAGTTGATTATTGAATGGCCTCGCTTTTATTAAACCGCGAGGCGTTTAAATCCACTAGCGCTTAGCTCATTCGCTATATAGTTTCAACCTCGGGTTTGGCTTAGGATCAAACTATTATTAACCCCTGTTTATTCACCCCCAACCACTGATAACTTGCAGCCATGCCACATACTTTACAAAAATCTATTGAGCAACAACGCGCCAGACTGATTGATTTATTAGGCCAAGCCTTAAAGCAATACGCGATAACCGTGCAACCGCTGCTGCACGATAGAGCTTGGTTAGATGAGCAGCTGCGTTTGATTTTCAAACAAATTGATCATTGTAAATATGTTTATGTGCTGGACACTCAAGGCGTGCAGCTCAGCTCAACCGTGAATCGTTATGGTTTAGAGTTAGCGGATTATCAGCGCGACCGCTCCACCCGCCCCTATCTGCAACATATCGGCGATGACAGGATTGATTTTAATTTGTCAGCAGCCTATATCAGCCGGAATAAAAAGCGCCCTTCGTTAACCGCGATTCAAACCATTCGTGATCAACAAGGGCAGCGTTTGGGGTTTCTAGGGGTGGATTATGATTTACGCGAGCTGCCGCATTCAGAGATGATTTATGAAGAGCCTAGCAAATGGCGGCAAATTAAAGGTGATCCGGCGATTCGCCAAGGTTTATTTGCCCAAGAGCGCTCTGAAAGCTTAATGGATAAGCAAATAGATCATGTCTTATCCGTGCATGAAGCTTTAGTCGTCGATCAGGGCGTGCACCATTTTCAAATTCATTTTTCAGCCAGCCGTTCCACGCTTTGGCATATCGACGACCCTTATGTCTATCGGATTTTAACGATGGAAGAATTAGCCGATACCAATATTTGCCTCGCTTATCCACGCCGACCTTATTTTGAGCGCGCTATCGTGCCACACACACAGATTAAGAAAATCCTACGGCAATTTAAAGCTTTACGCTTTGCGGATGAAACCATCTATTTACGCACTGCTTCCTTGAATATTGTGAATGGTAAAGTAGGTTTGAATTTCTCTTGTGATGGCACACATTATCTAAGCTACGATGAGTTTTTAGCTAAAGGTTTAAGCTTTTGGCTTGGCGGTGAGCTTAATAAGCCAACGATTGAAACTCATGTGATAGATACAAGCAAACTCGATCAAGCCATTGATACACTAGCTACTCAAGGCTGTATGGCTGTTAATCTATTACTAGCAAGTCTTGAAAACGATGAAATCACTCACTCACTGCAAATCTATACAAAAACCGAACGGGATTATATTTATCAAGAGCTTAAAACCGTAATGAATGTCTATGAAAATGGTATCTGTAGCTTATAGAGCCAGCCATTCGTATGAAAATGGCTAGCTTGCAGAAAAGAAACACGTTTAATGCGACAACATCCGCTCTAATTCCGCCATTCCTGCTGGCAAATCAAGCTTCGCGCCGCATTTACGCATACTTGCACCAAAGGCATGCAAGGTTCTAAATAAATTATGCGCTCGACTTTGCTCACCCATTTGCCCGATCCGAAGGATATTGAGGCCAAATGCGCCAGAAATCTCGACTTTGTGGACACAGGACATATCCGCTCGCACCGCATCCGCAGACACATGATCCGGTACGATAATGCCAATCACTGAATTTAAGCGATGCTGCTTTTCAACCAATAAATCTAAACCCATCGCTTCTAAGCCCGCTTGCAGCGCTTCAGAGCAGCGTAAATGGCGGCGGAAACGATTGGGTAGGGTTTCTTCACAGACTAAACGTAAAGCTTCGTGTAGCGCTAAAATGCCTGATACTGGCGCGGTGTAGTGATAAGATTTTTGATTCCAGAATTTATCAGCTAATTGCGCATCCAAACACCAGTGATACGGCAAATCTTGACGATGGGCGATTTTACGTACCCAAGCCTCTTCCGAGAACGCCAGCAAAGAGACACCCGGAATGGAAGATAAGCCTTTTTGCCCACCCGTAATAATCGCATCGACTTGCCAATTATCCATTTCAAGCGGCATGGTGCTAAGCGTACAAACTGCATCAACAATGATCAGGCAGCCATACTTTTTCGCCAGCTTAGCAATTTTATCAAGATTACGATTGTAGACCGTATTCGAGGTTTCACCCTGCACCATCGTCACTACATCGTACTTAACCCGTTGCAGCTCGCGCTCGACGGTTTCGACATCGGCGCCTTGGTTTTTGGGCATTTCTAAAATTGTCGGCTCAGCCCGCACGCGCCGCGCCATTTCTGCCAAACGCTGGCTAAAATAGCCATTGGTGATACACAACACACGCGAACCCGGTGTGACTAAATTGGCAATCGCCATTTCCATCGCTGCCGAGCCCGGCCCACTCACCCCCATCACATGCGAGGAGTGCGTTTGAAATACATAGCGACTCATATCCTTAACTTGCTCAATCACACGATTCATCGTGTCGCCAAGGTGATTGATGACAATCGAATTCGCCGCCGCAACTTTTTGCGGAATCGGTACCGGTCCCGCCCCCATCATTAATAATGGTTCATCTGGTAAAATTTGTTCCAAAGGAACAATATGTGGAGGGGAAACAGACTCGCTCATGAAATTTGATGTCCTATTCGCTTTTAATAACTTGAAATAAAATGGGGAAATCCTTGTACGCCATGCCTAGCATGATTGCAAGCTTCATGGCTAGCAGGCTGACACGCTTAAGCATCTTCCATGCTGAATATATACAAGTTGCTCAAAGCATGCTTTGCTGCTGGTCTGCTTTTCTGAAGGTAAGATCGGATGTTTTGGCAAGAAGACGAAGATAAAACCCTGCCCTATCAGGCTTCTGACGATATTTTAGACTTAAGCTTTGCGATACGTTGCAAGCAATTGCCCATTGATCATGCTTGGGATTTATCCGTCGCTGTTCGCACGGCTTTACCTTGGTTGGATGCAGAACCTTTAGCGGGGGTGCATACCATTCACGTAGCGGAGAGCGGTAATGGCTGGCTACGCCCCGAGGATGATAGCGGCTTATTGATTCCTTCGCGTCGCACGCGCTTAGAATTGCGCTTGCCCAAGCAACGTCTTGAAGCGGCGAAAAAACTCAGTGGGCAAACTTTAAAATGGGCTGACTATCAAATAACGGTGGGCGAAGCAAAAGAAAAGCCTTTCTCGAATGCGGCGGTTTTGTTTGCACGCTATGTCCTCTCCTCTGAAACAGAATCAGAAGCTGAATTTTTGCAGCGGATGGCCACTGAAGTGCAGCAAATCGCCCAATTTAAAGTCAAGAAGATGCTCTGTGGCCGTAGTTATCACTTACATACACCCCAAGCCACCCTTTTCACTCGGCATTTAATGCTGGCTGATTTAGATAATGAAACGGCTATTCGCTTGCAACAAAGCGGTTTAGGTGAGGGACGCAAGTTCGGCTGTGGCTTATTGCTGCCCCATAAAAGTATAAAAACACTGAAACCCACCGAATAAAGCAGCCCAAGCTATCCCTTTAGAGCAGTAGTGAGCGGGTAAGCAGACAGTATAATTTTTCAAAGCGTGTTTACTACGAACTGACGCAGAAGAGGCATAATGATGGCATTAGAAATCAATGGTAAGACAATCGAACTGACCGATAATGGTTATTTAGTTGATCTCAATGACTGGGATGAAGCAGTCGCCCAACACTTAGCAACAGAAGAGGGGATTGAAACCCTCACTGATCAGCATTGGGATGTGCTCAATTATTTGCGTGATGAATACATCAACAATAACGGTAACCAACCGATGGAGCGTGCCATTCTCAAAGCGATGGCTGAGAAATGGGATAATAAAAAACTCAGTAGTAAGGATTTGTACACCCTCTTCCCACGCGCACCTAGCAAGCAAGGCCTAAAGGTAGCAGGCTTACCCGCGACCAATCGCAAAGGTGGTTATTAAAGTTTTAACCATTAAGGGGTATAGGCTGTGCTCAGTACACCGTTTATGCTGGCTAGAGTTAATCGCATGAGTTAAGAGATCAAGACTATGAATGAGCGCAAACAAACCCTGATTCAAGAAATGCTGGAAATGCAAAAGAAATTCATGGCTTATGAAAAATCAGGCCAGTTCAACGCTGAAGATTACTATGTCGGTGAATGGAAAGAATACCGCGATCATTACACTGAGATAGCCGCTGAAGTACGCGAAATTGCCTCTAAAGAAGCCAATTTCTGGAAGTAGCCCGTTTCTCTTGATAATTTTCGCAGCCGCTGTCTCCTAGCGGCTTTTTTATTGTGGTGGCCGAGCTTTGGGCAGTGGAAAAGTTTTGCGGAGTGCGCGAATTAGAGATGCGATTTGCTGCTCAACGCTAGCGTGAATAATCCCGACATCGGATTCCAACACACATTCATCGAGCTTAAGCTGGGTATCTGGCAAGACTTCAATATGTACAATGGTACGTTGCCATTCTTCCAGCTGCTCTAGGACTACATCTTGCATTTGTGGATGGACGCGGATCGTCAGTTTTTTACTACTACGGACTAAATCCATGCCACGACGCACCGTACTTGCCACTAATTCTCGATCTTCAAAGGTATGGAGAATTTGCTGTACTGCATCAATGACTACCTGCACCATCCCTAGCTCAACATTACGCAAGTTGTCATGCATCTTGACCGTAAAACCGAGCAATTGATGGACAACTTGATCATGTGCTTGTGCTCGCCCTTGTTGCATACCGGCTTGAATAGCATCACTTAAGGCGGTGGTCGCACGCTGCTCACGCTCTTGATCGCGCTGCGCCATTTCTTGGACTAAGGTTTCATAATTGACCAAATGCCGATAGTCATTGGCTTTGAGGACTACTTTGCCTGGCTCTAGTTGTGAGTCTAGCGGTTTAATTGAAACGAATTTGTCCATGACTATCAATCCTCATGCGCACTTCTATGGCTATTTTTTGTATTAAGGCGGCACATTCTTTGTTTTGCCCGTGTAATTGCTTGCCAAGTGGTTCTGCTTTTTTCAGCAATAGATACCATTGATAAGGCAGCTTCAGCATTAATCGTTTGCGCAAGGCGATAGGATACTCTTGCAAGGCCTGATTCAGACAGAGCATGCCTGCAACAATTAGACTATGTTGAGCATCTAGTTTTTCGGGTAATTTTAACTCAAGTGGCAGAGTGCCTTTAACTAAAGCCGCACGACGATGCATGAAGCTAAATAAATCGGGGCCAAGCTGCTCTTGCAGCTGCTGAACTTCTTCGCGTACCACAATCTTTTGCACACGCTTATAATAGAAAACGGTTCCTGCAGATAAGACTAAGCGCTCTAAATCGCTACCTGACCATAAAGCAATGCGAGTCAGGGAGTTAGTAAAATTAAAAAACACCTGATTTTCTAAGCCAAAGCGCTGCAGTAAATGCTGCACAATTCGATCAGCACTACGCTGCTTGCCCACTAGTTTTTTAATAATCGGACCGTCTGGCATCTGGTCGAGCCAACTCACGTGCGTATAGTGATCAGGGCGGAAATTAAATTCCCACACCAAATTCGCTATTTTGCTATTACTTGGGGCATCCACGTGCTGAGCTCATTCTTGAGGTAACCGAATGTGGACATTATCAAGCAAATGAATCGTATCTATAAAAATCTGATCGACAGTCGGGTGCTTTACTAAGGCAAACGACGTTTGGCATTCATTCCATGAGATCTTTACAATACCAACCGATAACTACTGAAACTTGGATATTGTGAATGGATGAGCATGCACTCCCCTTAAAAACGCGCTTAAATTTAGAAACTGGGCGAATTACATGGAAAGAATTAGGGTTCTTTTTTGCTAGAGGTCGAATTTTACAAGTGATTGCTACGATGGACCTCATCGAAGTTGCTAGTGCCTTAGCCAATGATGAAGCACAGCAAGTTGCAAACTGGCTAACTGCACACCAGTTACAGGTCTTACCTGATGCAACGGCTAAAGAATGGGCTATTGATGATGGCAATCTGTGGGCAGTTGTGGTTGCACCTTGGGTAGTTGTCCAACAACGTAGTGCAGCTTAAAAACAAGCCAATATTTTGACAATTAGTTAATCTTTGGTTAGCCTGCATTTACCCCTAGCCGAATTGGATGTTTTTATTACACGACCAAGGAAGCAACAATGAAAATAGCACACCGACCGTTAGCTCCACTGGCCTGCTTGATTAGCAGTGCCTTATTTTTTAGCTCTGCTACTTACGCCCTTCAACCTAGTGATACGGTTGCCCCACAAATTTCCACTACCAGCTCCAGCAAAGTTTTAGTCAAAGCTAAAGAGTTTATGGTAGCAACAGCCAACCCACACGCTTCACAAGCTGGTTTGGATATTCTTAAAGCAGGCGGTAGCGCTGCGGATGCAGCCATCGCCATTCAATTAATGTTGGGCTTAGTTGAACCGCAATCTTCCGGCTTAGGGGGGGGTGCAATTCTTTTATATTGGGATAATATCGCCAAAAAACTCAGCGCTTTAGATGGTCGTGAAACTGCACCGAAAGCCATAAAACCGGAAGTGTTTTTAGATAAAGACGGCAAGCCTCTGCAGTTTATGGAGGCTGTAGTCGGTGGGCGCTCCGTGGGAACACCGGGCACAGTGAAATTATTAGAGCATTTACACAAAAATTACGGAAAACTAGCTTGGGCTGATTTATTTAAAGCTCCGATGGCTTTGGCTGAAAAAGGTTTTGCGGTAACTCCCCATATGGCAGAGCAAGTCGCAGCAAGCGCTGAGTCACTCGCTAAATTCTCGAGTACTAAAGCCTATTTCTTTAATGCGGAAGGCCAACCCTTATCAGCCGGTGTCACCCGCAATAACCCTGAATATGCAGCTACCCTTAAAACGATTGCCGAACAAGGCGCTAAAGGCTTTTATGAAGGCCCGATAGCTCAAGCCATTGTTGATACGGTGAAAAGTTCACCTGAAACGGCGGGTTCACTCAGCTTAGAGGATTTAAGCACGTACTCTGTGAAAGAGCGTGAAACCGTGTGTATGCCCTATCGTGTCTATGAAACTTGTGGGATGGGTGCACCGACTTCAGGTGGCTTAGCGATGGCGCAAATCTTAGGGATGCTCAATCATTATGATCTCAGCAAATTCGGGCCAGATAGCCCCGATAGCTGGCGATTAATTGGAGATGCCACTCGCCTCGCTTTTGCTGATCGCAATCGCTATGTAGCCGATAGTGATTTTGTCAAAGTTCCCACTCAAGGCATGCTTGACCCCGCTTACTTGAAGAAACGCGCTGAATTATTGAATGGCAGTACCGGCCTGAAGACGGTTGAGCCGGGTGATTTCACCGCTACTACACAAAGCCGGATTAATGACAACTCCTTAGAATTGCCTTCAACCAGCCATTTTGTAGTAGTGGATAAAGCAGGCAATATCGTCACCATGACCACCACGATTGAAAATGGTTTCGGTTCACGCTTAATGACGAATGGCTTCTTATTAAATAATGAATTGACTGACTTTTCATTTGTAGCCGAAGAAAAAGGTCAAGTGGTTGCCAATCGGATCGAGCCTAATAAACGCCCACGTTCTTCAATGGCGCCGACCATTGTCTTTAAAGACAAACAACCTGTCTTAGCGATTGGCTCACCCGGTGGCAGTAATATTATTGCCTATACCACTAATTCAATTATTGGCTATTTAGACTGGGGCATGGATGTGCAAAAAGCAGTCGCGATGCCACACATGGTCAATCGTACCGGTGATTACTACCTAGAAAAAGGCACTGATGCGGAAAAGTATCAGAAGGTTTTTGAAGAAATGGGTTATACCGTGAAAGTAGATAATATGAACTCAGGCCTACAGGGTATTGCCATCAAAGCGGATGGTTTAGAGGGTGGCGCTGATCCACGTCGTGATGGCCTTGTGCTAGGTCAATAACAGACCAAAAAAATTGCCGCTTCTAGGAGCGGCAATTTCTTATCAGCTAATCAGCGATAACTTATTTATTTTCGCGTTGAGCAACTAAGTTATCCACTACGCTTGGGTCGGCCAGTGTTGAGGTATCACCCAAACCATCCAACTCATTCGCAGCAATCTTACGCAGAATACGACGCATAATTTTACCAGAGCGTGTTTTTGGCAAACCGGGTGCCCATTGCAACAGATTGACCTTAGCGATGGGGCCGATTTCCTTACGAACTAAGTTAATCAGTTCATTTTTAAGTGCATCGGTGCCTTCAACCCCAGACATGAGCGTGACATAAGCATAGATACCTTGCCCTGTCATTTCATGCGGATAGCCAACAACGGCTGCTTCTGCCACTTGTGGGTGCAGTACTAAAGCGGATTCGATTTCAGCCGTACCTAAGCGGTGACCGGACACGTTTAACACGTCATCTACACGGCCGGTGATCCAGTAGTAACCGTCTTCATCGCGGCGAGCACCGTCACCTGTGAAATAATAGCCTGGGTACATGGCGAAATAGGTTTCGTAGAAACGCTTATGATCACCATAAACAGTGCGCATCATGGACGGCCAAGGTGCCTTGATTGCGAGGTTACCTTCAGCAGGATTACCTTCAACTTCAACACCTTTATCATCCAATAGCACAGGCTGCACACCGAAGAAGGGGTTGGTTGCAGAACCCGGTTTCAACGGTGTAGCACCTGGCATTGGAGTAAGCATGTGTGCGCCCGTTTCAGTTTGCCACCAAGTATCCACGATTGGGCAACGGTTACGACCAACTACGCGGTTATACCATTCCCAAGCTTCTGGATTGATTGGCTCGCCGACTGAACCCAGCACACGTAATTTTGTGAGCTTAGCACGATTAACGAACTCCTCACCTTGACCCATCAACATCCGAATGGCGGTAGGCGCTGTGTAGAAAATCGCAACATCATGCTTGTCGCAAACATCCCAGAAACGACCTGCATCTGGGTAAGTTGGAATGCCCTCGAACATTAAAGAGGTTGCACCATTGGCTAATGGGCCGTAAACAATATACGAGTGACCTGTTACCCAACCTACGTCCGCAGTACACCAATAAACTTCGCCGTCTTTATAGTCGAACACTAATTTTTGGGTCATTGCTGCTTGCAACAAATAACCGCCTGTTGTGTGCAAGGCACCTTTTGGCTTGCCTGTAGAGCCAGAGGTATAGAGGATGAATAAAGGATCATCTGCATCCATTTGCTCTGCAGGACAATCAGCAGAAGCAGTCGCCATCGCTTCGTGATACCAAACGTCCTGCGAATTCCACTCAACAGGGTCGCCGCCACGTTTAATAACGATACAAGTATGTACCGTTGGGCATTGAGCAATCGCTTTGTCCGCATTAGTTTTCAACGGAACACGCTTGCCACCACGCATGGACTGGTCAGAGGTAATGACTACACCGCACTCAGCACCTTGAATACGATCACGCAGTGCATCAGGAGAGAAGCCACCGAACACGATAGAATGAACCGCACCCAAGCGCGCGCAGGCTAACATGGCTACAGCAGCTTCAGGAATCATCGGTAGATAGAGGGAAACGCGGTCGCCTTTCTTCACACCACGGCTTTTCAGCACATTCGCGAATTTGCAGACTTCTTCGTGTAATTCTTTATAAGTGATTTTACGATCTTCATTTGGGCTATCGCCTTCCCAAATAATTGCTACTTGGTCGCCGCGTGTGGCTAAGTGACGATCTAAGCAGTTTTCAGCAACGTTTAATTTACCACCTTCAAACCAACGGATATGGATGTCGCTTTCATCGAAGCTCCAATCCAGAACGTTATCCCATTTCTTGCTCCAGGTCAGGTACTTTTCAGCTTGCTCACCCCAGAATTTGGCTGGATCCTCAACGGATTGCTTATACATGCTGGCATATTGTTCTGCATTGACATGAGCATTAGCTGCAAACTCAGCAGGCACAGGATACGTCTTAATAGACATGGTTGACTCCTCACTAACGAAAAATGGCTTACAAACTACTGGGTACTTCAGTTTTTTTATGGGTATAGATCGCTCTCCGGCAAGCTATATTTATACAATCTAGGTTAAAAGTCCAGAAAAACGCCATAAATATCCAAGGATTGTCGACAATTTTATTCGAAAGTATCTTCTAGACCCTCACGAATCAGCGGTTGCATTGCTGTAGCTAGACTTTTGAAAAGATTAGTATTACTAGCTTCCTCAGTATTTAATAATTCCTTCATATGCTGCCTTTGAGTTGGCATATCAAAGCAAGCTGGGCAATTTTCCATAATCACTGGCAAATTCGCTGCCTTAGCAAAATCAGCGGTTTGGCGCTCACGGACTTGAACCAAGGGGCGAATCACCCGCAAATCACCCGCGTCAATTCGATAATGCGCCTTCATAGTTTTCAGCTTGCCACCATGAAAAGCTGACATTAAAAAGCTTTCGGCTAAATCATCTAAATGCTGGGCTAAGGCTAAGACATTGTAGCCATTCGCACGCGCGGTTTTGTACATGAGCCCACGTTTCATCCGCGAGCAGAACGCACAATAGGAATTATTATCCATATGCGTTTCTGCCAGATTCATAATCGGCTCGCGCACATAGAAGTACGGTACACCCAGTTTTTCCATATAAGGAATCAGTGGCGATGGATCAAAAGCACCGGATTGCGGATCAATCGTGACAGCCGCGAACTCAAAGCGAATCGGTGCATGGCGCTGAAAATGCCGCAAAATATGCAGTAAGGAAAGTGAGTCTTTTCCACCCGATAAACCTAGCAGGATGCGATCACCTTCACGAATTAATTGATAGTCGCCAATGGCTTTACCCACTGCCCGCACCAAAGATTTAGGTGGGCTAACAAACGTATTGGTGGGGGTGTCTAAGATGAGTTCAGCGCTATTATTCATAGATTGCCAACATAGCCGATTTTTTACAGCGATGCTAGTAGCATTAACAGGGACAAACTGAAGTCAGTATCAGCATTACAACTGCGGTGCTGATACTTAATTTCATTAAGTATGTTGCGCCCCATGATACAACCTGATCACATGCCTAGCCTCAGCAAAAAACAACCAGCGTTCAGCAGCAACCCCTGAAAAAGTCGAAAGCACAGCAAGTAAGGCAAAAATGCTGCTCCCCTTCGCTCCAAGAGCAATCAAGCCAATGAAAAATAGGGGGATCAAGAAACCTGCAACAAAAACCGTAACTCGCAAAGCTAACAATAATTTAGCAGGCGCAAAATAAGCGAATTCATCCGTCAAAAATGTACCCGCTGTATGCCCCGTATCCAACAAACGTACCTTAGCTCGTGTGAAACCAGTCGCTGTATTAATCGTCGGCCCAATCACTGTACGCACCCAGAAATAATAAATTGCCTTAGCAATCATTGCCAACATAATTAAAACCACTGATAAACTAGCCACTCCCATAATAGATTGATCATTGAGTGCTAGTACCAAGACAAATAAAATACTGCCAGTTGCCAAACCTAACAAAATATAATTAGTTGGTGTGAGTGCTGTATTCCATTGGCGAATAGTTTTCAAACAACCATAAATCATGCCAGTACTAAATAAAGTCGCTAAAGCCAACGCAAAAGCAGCAAAACCAATCACCGCCACTAAACCATTATACTCAGGTTTATCTGCATTCACCCATAAGCCCAATAAAAACAACATAGAGACTGGATAAAATAAAACTGCAAATACACCTTCACGTGCTAACCATGACGTTTTAAAACGAAAGAAAGCCCGCCATGCATTTTTAGGATTAGCCAAATGCAAAGTAGAGGATAATAAGCCAGCAGAAATAAGTGTTAATGATAATAAACCGCCACTTAAAATAGTACCTTGGTTCATATCAACAAAGCCTAGAATATAGGCCAGAGCCATCAGGATAAACAAACCGTAGCCTGCGCCCGATGCCACGGTAAAAAAGATCACAGAAAATGCGGGATGCATGAGTTTTCTCCTTAGCGGGCTACCGCTTTATTGACCCACTCTTTCACCGAACTGATGAGTGGTTTTTTGCTCACGTCTTCAGTCGGAATCGGGCGAGCCACGCGCGGTGGTAGGTAGCGGTTGGTCGGGTTGTAGCCCAATTCGGGCATCAATGCATAGCCGCCGCGTTCGCGCACTAGCTTGCTGACCTTCGATTCGGGATCGTCGAAGTCTCCAAAATGACGCGCGTGTGCGGGGCAAGTAATTACGCAAGAAGGCTGGCGGTCGTATTCATCTAAGCGCTCGTCGTAGATCCGATCAATGCAGAGTGTGCATTTCTTCATCGTACCGGATGAGCGATCCAGCTCGCGCGCACCATACGGACAAGCCCATGAGCAATAATTGCAGCCCATGCATTTGTCTTGGTCGATTAACACGACGCCATCTTCTTTGCGCTTATAGCTTGCACCGGTTGGGCAAACATCCACGCAATCTGCCTGCTCGCAATGCATGCAGGACATCGGGAAATTAATAGTTTTATTGTGCGGATAATCGCCGACTTCGTAGCTGCGAATCCGGTTGAACCACACGCCACTCGGGTCTTCACCGTAGGGGCGATAATCGGTGAGCGGGCCTGTCGTGCCGGAGGTATTCCATTGTTTGCAGGACACCGCACAAGCATGGCAGCCAACGCAAACATCTAAATCAATCACTAAACCTAATTTCATGGCTTACTCCTCCCCCGCCTTGCCATCATGCACACTGCCGCACTGCAATACATCACTCATCGGGCGCTGCAAATTCACCGGTGTATGTGCCTGATAACGCAAAATATCCGGCGAAGGATTAGCATTCGGTAGTGGCTTAATCGCTGGGAAAGTCGGCCATGTACCCGTTTCACCTGCCGCAGCTGGATAAACTTTTACCTTCAAGTCATACCAAGCGGCTTGGCCGGTAATTGGGTCGGAATTAGTGACATTATCCAGCGCATCCTGCTTGACGGGCAGCAGCTCAGAAATCAAATGATTCATTAAGAAACCATCATTCGACTCATTCGCCTTTTCATCCAAGCCCCACGCGCCTTTTTGCTTACCAATCGCATTCCACGTCCATACCGTGTCATATTGGCAAGCCTCGACCAATTTCACTTGCACGCGAATTTTGCCGTGATGCGACTCCACCCAGCACCAAGCTTCATCCTTAATGCCCATTTCAGTGCCGCGCTGACGATTCATATACAGGAAATTCTGCGCACAAATCTGCCGCAGCCACGCATTTTGCGAGTCCCACGAGTGATACATAAACATTGGGCGCTGATTCACCGCATAAAACGGATATTCATCCTCATCAATCCGGCATTGCTCCAGCGGCTTGTAATAAAACGGCAGCGGATTGAAATAAGTACTCAAACGCTCTTTATGATGCGTTTCAGTCGGCATCGGGCCATCGTATAAACCCTGCCCCGCTAATTTAAAGCGCTGCTGAGTTTCGGAATAGAGTTCAATCACAATTTGATTAGTCGAACCGACCCATGCAGCGCTTTTGGCAAACTCTAAATAATCTTTATTCGCGTGGCGGTAGTAGCGAATATGATTAGGCAAATGCATTTCAAAGAAAGCACCATTTTCCGCATAGCGCTCCCACTGTTTGGGATTCGGCTTGCCGCGTAGATGCACTTCATTGCCTTCCTCATCCAAACGCCAGCCCGCCAAGAAACCAATCCCCGGCTCGCGCTGCCAGTTAATAATAAAGTCTTTGTAGTCCTTATACTTGCGCGAACCATCAGCATTCACAAACGCAGGAAAGCCCAAGCGCCCCGCCATTTCAATCTGCACTTCCTGCCACGACAGAACATCGCGCTCGGGCTTAATTACTTGCTGGCGGATCGAATCGCAAGCCGCATGTGGCTCCGAAATCGGGCGGTCGAGCATCGAAATCGTGTCCCAACGCTCCAAGTAAGTGGTATCAGGAATAATCAAATCGGCGAAATTGACCATCTCGGAGTGATAAGCATCGGACACCACAATAAAGGGAATTTTGTACTCGCCGTCATCTTCTTTCGCGCGCAGCATGTCCTGAACTTCGGCGGTATTCATCGTCGAATTCCACGCCATATTCGCCATGAACATCATCAGCGTGTCGATTTTGTACGGGTCGCCCTTGACTGCATTGGTGATCACCATGTGCATCAAGCCGTGATTCGACATCGGCGCATCCCACGAATAAGCCTTGTCGATACGCTTGGCCTTACCGTTTTCGTCCATTACCAAATCTTCGGGGCCAGTGGGAAAACCGAGTGGCGGCCCTTTCAAAGGCGTATTGGGCGCGCAATCTTTCGCCGGTTTAATCGCAGGCGGAATATGCTTAGGATAAGGCGGCTTGGCTAAATGTCCGCCCGGCACATCAATTGTACCGAGCATAATTTGCAGGAAATGAATCGCGCGGCAAGTTTGGAAGCCATTCGAATGCGCCGAAATCCCGCGCATCGCATGCATCGAAACGGGGCGACCTATAAACTTGTAATGCTTGCGCCCTGCCCAATCCGTCCAACCTTCCGGCACATCAATTTCAATAGTTTCCTTGAAAGCGACATGTGCCATTTCCAGCGCTAAGCGCTCGATTTGTTCCGCTGGTACACCACAAATTTTCGAGGCATTTTCTGGTGTGTACTGCTCATCGAGATACTCTTCAGCAATCAGCGTCATGACTGATTTAACCGGTTTACCATTCACTTCGCCATCATAAAACAAGGCTGGTGTAATACTTGGACGAGTGCCATAGGTCGCAGCTTCCAGCTTCATATCCCAAACCAGTGGCTTGCCTTCCGCATCACGCAGCAATAAACCATGTCCCACTTGATTCGGTGTATGCACTACCAAATGCGCGGCATTCGTATAACGAATCAGGAATTCCCAATCGAATTGATCATTTTTCAGCAAGACATGCAGCATAGACAGCGCAAGCATCGCATCTGTACCTGGCTTAATCGCAACCCACTCATCCGCGATGGCTTGATAGCCAGTACGGGCTGGATTCACACCGATGAACTTACCGCCATTGCGCTTAAGCTTTTCCAAACCAAGCTTAATCGGGTTGGAAGCGTGATCATCCGCCACGCCCCAAAGCATGAAATATTTGGTACGATCCCAGTCTGGATCACCAAATTCCCAGAACGCATGCCCCATCGTATAAAGGCCGCCCGCCGCCATATTCACTGAGCAGAAGCCACCATGTGCTGCCCAATTCAACGTACCGAATTGAGACGCCCAAAAGCCTGTCAGCGCCTGCATCTGGTCGCGACCCGTAAAATAAGCCAATTTCAGAGGATCAGTTTCACGGATTTTGCGCAGGCGTGCTTCGAGAATATCCAGCGCTTGCGCCATGCTAATCGCTTCAAACTCACCGGCACCTCGCTCAGTGCCCGCTTTGCGCAGCAGTGGCGAATTGAGTTTGGCAGGCGAATTTTGCTTCATGATGCCCGCATTGCCCTTGGCACACAGCACACCTTTATTGATCGGATGGTCGCGATTGCCTTGAATATAGCGAACCTTATTATCCTCCACAGTAACATGAATCCCACAACGGCAGGCACACATATAGCAAGTGGTCGCCTTCACCTCCTGCTTTCCTCGCGGCTCAAACTCTGGCAATGCGCTCATCTGTACCTCTGAATATAGTAATACAGTAATATACTTAACTAGCTATCTTCAGTGATCTTGATTAATCTAGCAACAATATTTTTTATCTATATGAATAAAATTAACTTATAAAAAAGAAAACCGGCCAAAGGCCGGCTTATGGAACTCATACATAACCGAAAAAGATCAATGACCTTCGTTTTTCATCTTCTGCAAACGAGCTTCAGCCAGTTTTGATGAACTGCTATCTGGGAAAAAACGTACCGTATCTTCTAAAGTACGGCGCGCATATTCCCACTGTTGCAATTCATAGAAAGAATAGCCTAGCTTCAAAGCAGCTCCTGACGATTTAGGACTATCTTTGTACTGCTTCAGCACTTTCATAAACTCTTGCGAAGCACCATCAAAATCCTTTTGTGCATATAAGGCTTCAGCTAACCAATATTGGGCATTGGCCGCTAACTCATGCTGCGGATAATTCGCTAAGAAGCTACGGAATAAAGGCACCGCCTCGGCAGGTTTGCTAACTAATAACTGATAGGCCTGATTGTAATCCGCTTTCGCTTTACGGCCCTGGTCAGAGTTTGCATCTGGCAAAGCTGGCGTACTAGCTGCAGGCACACCCGCTGCTACAGGCTTCAACTCAGCAGCTTTCTCAGTAGCAGGCGTACCATAGTAGTAATAACTGTCCTTGCTTTTTGGATCGACTGGCGCTGCTACTTGAGCAGACTCAGTGGCTGCAGGAATCGCTGTGCTGGTATCAGCAACAGTTGCTGTAGTCGCTACTGCTGGAGCTGGAGCTGGTGTAGTTGTACTGTTATCAGCAACAACTGGCATGCTAGCCGTTGGCTCAGTTGCATTCGCATCAACAACTGAAACTGCTGTATTAACAGTTGAAGTAGCTAATGGTGCAACAGCTTCAGCCGTAGCAGCCGTTGTAGCTTCTGGCTCAGTTGTAGCCGTTGCCGCGTCCGCATTGAGTAACGCAGGTGTAGAATCGACTGGACTGGTGGTTAAGAACTCTGTTTGCGCAGGTAGCTCAGCCGCTGGATCACTTGACTCAGTCGCCACTGGAGCAACTACTGTTTCAGTCATAACAGCTTCTTGCTCTAAGGATGGAATGTCTGTCGGATCGACCGCGTTAGTTTCTGCTGCATCTTCAACAATAATATTCACGCCCGGAATCTGCGGTTCAGTCGCAGCGGCTGCTTCAACGCTTTTCGCTTGCTCTTCTAAACTAATGCCATCTTGTGCACTAAATTTTTGCGCATCTGCATTAAGCGCTGCTTCCTCGTCTTCACGTGTAGGAGCGCCCTCTAGCTTGTCTTTCAAGCTTTCGTTCTCGCCACGTAAAGCCGTCACTTCCCCTTCTAAATCGTTGAGTCGCTCCAACAACTGCACGGCGACATCATCATTTAATGCCTGTGCAGGTGGTGCTACTAACATAACAGCGACCAGAAGACCCAATAGGCTCCGGTCAAGCTTGTAACACATACCCTTTATTCTCCCACATAAATTATTTCAACACGGCGATTCTCATTCCATGATTTTTCGCCATGCCCTAGTGATGCTGGTACTTCTTCCCCATAGCCCACTATTTCAGCCTGCTGATTTTTTAGCCCTCGCGCTGTCATATAATCACGTACAGAGTAACCCCGACGCTCTGACAAGGCTACATTGTACTCGCGCGAACCCCGTTCGTCTGCATGTCCTTCCAGTCTAACCCGCAAATTAGGATAGGCACTTAATAAAGAAGCATGCGCTTGCAATACTGGTAAATATTCAGCACGAATACTCGTTTGATCATAATCGAAGTAGATAATGCGCTGAGTCAGAACACTGCTAGGGTCATTTAAATCAGCGGGCGTATAAGGGCTATTGCCTTGGCCCGCACCAGCACTACCTTGTCCATAACCGCCTTGGCCTTGCCCACCACCATATTGGCCAGAACCTGCACCACCTCGGCCACCATTAGGGTTCACACCGCCAGCGCCATTGCCGTATTGTCGCTGACCACCTGCACCGCCCTGTCCCATTCCGCCTTGACCAATACCGCCATAGCCACCACCAGGTAGCGTACCAATATCAGGAATCGGACCTGGTGGAGGTGGTGCTGTTTGGCAACCACTTAAAATACTTACTGCTACGACGCAGCCTAATAGAAACTTATGTTGCATGGCTATTCTTCCCTCGTTCATAGCATTAATCTAAATAAGGTGACCACGCTGGGTCACGCACATCATCGACTTGAGTTGCCAATACTTGGCGCGCTTTGCCATTGGCACTAGCGACCGCCAACACCCCACGCCCACCGGACTCAGTAGCATAAATCACCATTTCGCCATTCGGGGCTAAAGCCGGTGATTCATCATAAGTACCTTCGGAAATTAGCTTAGAATCTTTAGAAGATGCATTCATTAAAGCAATCCGGTTCGCACTGCCAATATCGCGTACCATCGCCACCGTATTACCGACGACACTCGGAGCAGCATTATATTCGCCGGTAAAAGTGAAACGTGAACCTTCACCGCCAGCCACCGTCGTGCGATACAATTGCGGTGAGCCACTTTCGTCAGAAGTGTAAATCAAGGTATTGCTATTCGCCCAAGCTGGCTCAGTATCAATCGCTTTGGAAGTGGTGATTTGGCGCAAACCGCCGCCATTGGCATCCATTAAATAAATATCGGGATTACCTTCCTGCGACAAACTCATCGCCAAAAAGCGCCCATCCGGTGACCAAGCAGGTGCTGCATTCATTCCCGGATGATCGGCAATAGCGCGCTTACTGCCCGATACTAAATCCTGTACATAAATCACTGAACGCCCACTTTCATAAGACACATAGGCCAAACGATTACCATCGGGCGACCAACTCGGCGACATGACGGGCTTATTGGAACTGAGAATGGTGCGTGGATTAAAACCATCTGAATCCGCCACAATCAACTGATAAGTTTGTGCACGCGCAACACCACTGGCGGAGACATAAGCCACTTGGGTATCAAACGCCCCCTTTTTACCGGTTAAACGTTCAAAGGCTAAATCTGCTGCCTTATGTCCCATCCGGCGTTGATTCGGGCTTTGCGCAATCCGATAACCTGCTGCACGTTTGCCTGTGGCAGCATTCAGAATCTCAAACTCCAAGGAGCCTGCTTGCTTACCCACAATCACATACTCTGCACCGCTAGCTCTTAGCGGCTCAGTTTGAAAAGGCTGGCCCATCGCTAAAGCTTGACCTGCTTTGGAAGGATCAATCAGGGTAAATAAGCCGGTACGCTGCAAGTCGGACTCAATCACCGAAGCAAGATCGCCCCCTTGAAAGGGTATAATCATCACCGGAATACCATCATTCGTACCGTCAGTGATACGGATCACCAACTCAGCACGGCTCGTCAATGAGACCAACAGGCCACTGACTAGTAGTAATAACACACTCAATTTGCGCTTCATGGTTATGGCTCAAAAATTAATCTTAGATTTTGATTGTAAAGCTCTGGCAAATCCGGCTCAGGGAAAGGCTCAGATTTATATAAAGCAGCCGTCAAAGACTCACAAAATTGCTGACTACCATTGCAATCCGTGACTCGCAATTCACGAATATTGCCCGGCGGCTTAATCGACAAGGAAATCGTAGCACGCATTCCAAACGTATCCGACGGTTGATTCCAACGGGAACTCACTCGACGCTTAATTTGTGCTCCCCACGCTAAAGCAGCATTCTCAATGGCTTGCGGACTTGGACCACTATTTTGCTTAGCTTCAGCTTCTTTTTTAGCTTTTTCAGCCGCTTCTTGTTTGGCTCGTTCTTCAGCTGCTGCTTTAACCTTGGCTTCTGTTTCGGCTTTATCACGTTCACTTTGTTCACGAGCACGCTCGCTACTTTCACGTAAGCGTCGCTCTTGATCTTCGCGTGTTTTTGACTCAGCTAATTTACGCTCTTCCTCAGCTCTACGCTTGTTAGCTGCTTCCGCTTTAGCTTTTTCTTCTGCTTCTTGTTTTTGCTTTTCTTGGTCAGCCTTCCACTTTTCTTGGTAAACAGCACGTTTTTCAGCGAATTCCTTTTCTTCTTGGCGCTTTTTTTCGTCAGCTAAGCGCTTTTCTTCAGCTTCCTTAATTTTGCGCTCAATCTCAGCAGCCTGTTGCTTTTCGTCTCCTTCACGCTGCTTGCGGGCTTCCCCTTCAATACGCTTGATCAGCTCTTGCTGCTCAGCATCCCGCTCAGCCTGTAAGCGTTTTTGTTTTTCATCCCATTCTTGCTCAGCTTTTAAGCGTTCTTCACGTTCTTGCTCTAATTGCTTTTCAGCTTCCGCTGCTTGGTTACGTTCTCGTTCTAATTCGCGTTCTGCTTCTTCTTTGCGTTCTTGCTCTTTGGCCAATTCTTTTTCGCGCTTCTGTTCCGCTAATTCTTTTTCAGCTTCATCTGCTTTACGCTGTTCTTCTGCCAGCTCTTTTTCAGCGGCCTCTTTGCGCTCACGCTCTACTTGTAGAGCTTGCTGGCGTTCTTCATCCGCTTGGCGCTCATCATCTAACGCTTGCTGTTGCTCCTGCTTAGTTTGACGCTCTTCAGCTTCTTGCCGCTTACGCTCGGTCTCTGCCTCTTGGCGCGCTTGCTCTAAGGCAAGCTTTTCAGTTTGTTGGCGCTTTTTCTCATCAGCAATACGTTTACGCTCAGCTTCTTTTTCAAGCTTAGCAAGTGCTTCGGCCTCAGCTAGCGCTTCCCGCCGAGCTTGCTCACGAATGTTGCGCTGTTCTTCTTGTTGCTGTTTGTTAGTGGCTTGAGCGGCACGCTCGGCTTGTGTATTAGGCTCTTCAATTGGATAGTTTGCCTCTTCTGTGGGCGCAGATTGGGATTCTGCTAACGGCTTTAGCCCATTAATTTGCACCGCAACCGATTCTGCTGGTGGCTCAGGCTTTTTATTCAGTTGAAAGCCGACAATCAGCAGAATCAACACTATGATATGGATGACAATCGCCCAAAACAGAGCAACTGGGTTCTTTAGCAGTTCTTTGAGCATGACTTGTTTGTTTCTACAGTTCCTGCAAATTTAAAGCATTATTGTCTAGCAGGCTGCTCACTTTGGTTTCACAGGATCAGCCAACAAATTAATGGCTGTAGCACCCGCTTTTTGGGCAACAACCATTGCAGTCATCACATATTGGTACTCAACACCTGCATCGGCTCGAATATTCACTGCACGATTGCGTTTGCCTTCTAACTGCTCTTGTACATAAGTCGCGAGCTGTTTAGCATTTAATTTGTCGCCATCTTGCAACAGGTATTGTCCTCTTTGATCAACTAATATTATTAAAGGTTCCTGCTGATTATCAGATTGTAAGGGCGAAGCATCCGCATCGGGCGCATCTATCGACACTCCTGACTGCATCATCGGGGCTGTGACCATAAAGATAACTAGTAGTACTAGCATGACATCGATATAGGGCACAACATTCATTTGTGCCATCGACTTACGTGCTCGTCTCATCGACGCACCTGCTGAGTCGCAGAATGGCGTTCTAGCAAAGCAGTAAATTCCTCACGGAAATTGTCATAAGTCACCGCCAGACGATCCACATTATCCACAAAACGGTTATAGGCTACGACCGCGGGAATCGCCGCAAATAAGCCAATGGCTGTCGCGATCAAAGCCTCAGCAATCCCTGGCGCAACGACTGCTAAAGTGGCCTGTTGCATTTTCCCCAAAGACAGAAACGAATTCATAATACCCCAAACCGTACCAAACAAGCCTACATAAGGGCTAGTTGAGCCGACAGTGGCGAGGAAAGCAAGGTTTTGCTCTAAACCATCAATTTCTTTGGAAGCTGCCACCCGCATCGAGCGCTGCACTGCCTCACTCACTGGCAAATTATTATTCTCTAATTGAGAAAGGCGGCGGTATTCATGAAAACCATCAAAAAAAATTCTTGCCAAACCCGTACGTTGCGGAGCTTTCGCTAACTCATCATATAAAGTGGGTAGAGAAATTCCACTCCAAAAACGCTCCTCAAATTGCTCAGCTTCACGCCGCGCTTTTTTGAGTTTACTGGATTTTACAATAATCAAAGTCCATGAAAACAAAGAAGCTACGACTAATAGCCCCATGACAATTTTAACCACTAAGCTTGCATTAAAAATTAAATGCAAAATCGACAGATCAGTGTTCACCGCTGAACTTACCTCGAATTTCCGCTGGGATTGCTTTAGGCCGAAAACTTTCGGCATCCACGCACACCACTCTGACTATACCTGCGATCAAATGTTCACGATTATTTTCTAACTTGTTTTCACGCCAGATATTTTGCCGAAAATGCACACTAGTACGCCCGATTTCATGAATGGCTGCTTCTACATAGAGAAGATCATTGAATAAGGCAGGCTTTAGATAGTCTACTTGCAGACTACGTACCATGAAGACAATGCCTTGCTCGCGAATCAGGGCATCCTGCTCATAACCTAAGGAGCGCAACCACTCGGTTCGAGCGCGCTCCATAAAATTAATATAATTGCTGTGATAGACCACCCTGCCTGCGTCAGTATCTTCATAATAGACACGCACTGGCAAAAGATAGCCATTTGGATTTTCAAGTGTTTCCGTTTTCATGGCGCAAGGATAATGAAAAAGGTAGGAGCCTACCAATTAATTTATGCGCTGATTATCGACCTAGCGTGTTTGAGCCTTGTGCAGAGTACAATTGCAAAAAGCTAAATCTACTAAACACTTAATGTGCTTGCTCAGTTTGGGCTGGAGCTGCTTCAGCATCACTAGATTGGTATTCAGTCAAGAATTTATGCGGGTTTACATAAAACACTTGATCTAGCCAAAATGGCTTTTCTGGTTTCAGCTCAGAAACTTGTGGGGACAAGCTACGAATCGAGTAATACAGATTCGCTGGACGCTTAGCATCATGGTTAGGTAAGCCTACTGCACCAATTTTTTCGCCAGTCTTTACCCAGCTCCCTGGTTTGACATCAACTTTTTCCAGATTCGCGTAATTATGTAAACGCCATTTCGAACCTAAAACTAGGACGGTGTTATCGCCTTCGGGATTGCTTTCACTGTACACAACCCAGCCACTGGTACTAGCGACCACCGGCGTACCCTCGCGAGCGAAGATATTGATACCTTTTTGTGCATTTTTCCCACCGGCATGCCAATAAGCAGCGGGATTCCAGTCATAAGGTTTAGCACCTTCCACTGGCATATGGCGATCTTCGGGGATCCAATAGCCCATCATAAAGATGGTGAGTGCGCCTAAGAATAATAATGGTTTTTGCATCGCTCAGCCCTCTCGTTTTTATCGCGTATGTAAGTCAACCCCCATGCGAATACAGATTGGTGTTAGGTTGAAAAAGTTCAGCTATTTTTTATTAATTTCACACAAAAACGCTAGGAAATAAACTTCTACTGATGATTAGCATTGAGCTTGGCAATAAATCACAATTACTAGCCCTTGATGCCTAGCTGCTGCTGAATTTTTTCAATCGGAGCACGTAAGCTTTCTGGAGTATTGTTATACCAATCATTTAAGTACTTAGCCAAGGATTTATCTTCACTATCATCGCCTAAGTTAATGTAATTGATCGCAGCCCAAGTTTTCGGTTGCTCTGCAAAAATAGTTAGCAAATGCGCGGCTATTTTCTCGTTTAGCATACGCTCTTTTGCAGTAGGATCTGCTTCTAAGGCCGCCTTATTCTCTTTATACCAAGCGGCTAGATCAGGCGCTAAGCTTCGATGTTCTTCTTTCTGCATATCTGCCAAGTACTTATCTAGCTCTGGAGCATAATCCTTCCAATTGGGATAAGGCGGATTAACTTCCCATTGGTCAGCCAATTTACTTAAGCTAAATAGGCTAAAAGCCTCACACAAGGACTCTTCAAACCATTGTTGATGCGAAATATTGTTGGGAGCAAGCTCATAGTTGCTTAGCAAATGGCAAGTTTCATGTGAAAACTGATAGGCTAACTGTGACCAATAAAGCCCATCCACATCAAGCAATACTACATACTCACCTTTTGTACCACGCTCATATAGGGAAATAGGCCCTTTTTCATCGTTTTTAACCACAATCGGTTCAAGCTGACGATTGCCTATATAAGGTGCGACAGCAGTGACCGTTGAATCCAAGACGGCTTGCACATCCTGAACCTTTGCGCCTTGCCAAGCGGCATCTACCTTCACCTGAAAAGGTGGAGCAAACGCCAACGTCCACGTGGCTGGAAACAAGCCAATAATTAAAATGACTAACCATCTGACCTTAGTAAACATCACTCAATCTCAGTAGCTGGCTATAGCAGCGAATGACTGGAATTAGTAACAAACTATCTGAATGATGAATAAGCCTGCATCATTAAGCTGTTAAGATTTCCTGAGTATCGGTCAGATTATTGAAAAGTTTATTGCCGAATATACAGCAAATCCCAAACACCATGCCCTAAGCGCAAACCGCGCTGCTCAAACTTGGTCAGCGGGCGGAATTCAGGGCGCGGCGAGAATGCTTCACCACTAGGGTTAGCAGTACAGAAGTTTGGACTCGATTGCATAACCTCAGCCATTGAATCAGCATAGTCCTGCCAATCAGTCGCTAAATGTAATAAACCACCTGTTTGCAAGCGTTTGGCTAATAAACTTACAAATTCAGCCTGAATAATCCGCCGTTTGTTATGTTTTTTCTTATGCCAAGGATCAGGGAAATAGATTTGCACCCGATCTAAAGAGTTTTCTGGAATACGTTGTCGAATAATTTCGACTGCGTCGGTATTCATGACCCGTAGATTGGTGAGCTGATGCTTCTGCACCAGATGTAGCAAATGCCCAACGCCCGGTGTATGTACTTCAATACCGATGAAATTACGCTCAGGCGCTGCTAAAGCCATTTGCGCTAAACTGTCACCATTGCCAAAACCAATTTCTAAGGTTACCGGCTGCTCATTAGAAAAAATCGTCTTAAAATCAAGCATCTGATTTGACTCTGGAATGCCATAGCTAGGCCAAGCCGTTTCTAAGGCGTGCTCTTGCCCCTTAGTCAGGCGGCCTTGCCTTAAAACAAAACTTTTAACTTGGCGTGAACGATTGGTTTCCATAGGTACAGATGCTAGCTAATGAGGGCGCTTATTAGAGCATATCAAACTCATACTGTCAGGCAGCGAGGCTGTATAAAAATAATAGCAAATAAAAACTTAAGCTAGACGAGCTGTGCTAGTCCACTTATAAATAATTTTCTTAAGTTCATCCAAAGTAAATGGTTTAGCTAAATAGTTATTCATAACAGCTGCAAGGCAGACAGCGCGATCATCAGCAAAAGCATGCACCGCTAAGCTGGGTTGCAGGCCAATACTACTCAAAAGCTCTTGGCCAACAAAACAGTTTAACTCATCATCATCTACCAAGAGAATTTTTGCTGACATAGTTAATAAAAACCATCATCTTTCTTAGGGGGTAAGAAGCGGTAACCCTTGCCCCAGACAGTATTCAAATACTTAGGCAGATTTGGTTTATCCTCAATCTTCTTACGCAGGCGGTTCATATGTACGTCAATACTACGATCTAATGGATGGTGGCTGTTTCCACGCAAAGCTTCAGAAATCTCATCCCTAGTGACAATTTTTCCAGCATGATCAAATAAAAATCGCATTAAGCGTGTTTCAGTAGTGGTGAGCTTAATAGTTTTACCATCACGGAAAAATAAAGCATGTTCTGGATCAAAACAGTAGGTATAAGACGAGTTAGGCTTAATTTCGATGGGGCGCTTATTTCTAAGAATAGTTTTTAGCCGTAACAGCAATTCTGTCATATGGAAAGGCTTAATTAGGTAATCATCGGCGCCCAACTGTAAACCTGCAATCCGATCATCAACCGCCGTTTGTGAGGATAAAACTAGTACAGGTAATAAACTATAATTTTGCTTCACCCAAGCAAGCCAATGCAAGCCGCTCTCTCCTGGCAATAAAATATCCATTACAATCACATCAATCAAATTTAAGCTCAAAAATTCAGCAAGCTCTTCTCCTTTTGTAAGTACAAATACCGTATAGCCTTGGTGTGTTAAAAACTCTTGCAGGAGCTGTTGCAGAACCTCATCATCATCTACCAGCAAGATCTTGCTACTTTCTAAATCACTAGCTTTTGCCATTATTTCAAGCTACTAAAAATAAAATTTCTGACACTGAGCTGAGTATTATCACCAATTAATATTGGTTTTAGGGAGTATTTTGTAACATTTGTTACAAAATAAATAAAATTGAGCTACTTTTTAGTACATCATGATTAATTTTTATCGAAAACTTTTTCCCCGACCACTGACTATAAAATAAGGATTAAGTAATGAATCTTTAGAATTATACTTTAATGCCTCCCCATTAAGATCGGCCATTACACCTCCTGCCTCTTCAACAATAATCTGTGCTGCTGCTGTGTCCCATTCAGAAGTTAAGCCTAAACGTGGATAATAATCAGCATTACCCTCAGCCACTAAGCAAGCTTTTAAAATGCTTCCCATTGAAATTAGCTCATAATGCGCAAATTGCTGCAAAAACTCTTGCAAGGAGTCGCCAGCATGGGAACGGCTGCCGACAATCGTCACTAACTCACCGGGTTCTCTGGTATGAAGAATTTGCGGCTCTTCTTGTGCCGCTTGTACATAAGCACCATTGCCTAAACTTGCATACCATGTTTTCTGTAAAGCCGGAGCATGTACCACCCCTAAGACTGGCTCATGCTCATGAATGAGGGCAATCAAGACACTAAACTCATCATTACGCTTAATAAATTCACGCGTACCATCCAGCGGATCGACCAACCAATAAGTTTGCCATTGGCTTCTTTCGGCAAAATCAATGGAGGCAGACTCTTCTGACAAAATCGGATAGTGAGGAGTTAAAACTTGCAGAGCCTCCACAATGGTTTGGTGAGATCGTAAATCGGCAGCAGTAAGTGGGGACTGATCTTCTTTATGATCAATGCTGAAATCAGCTGAGTTGTAAACTTGCATAATCTCACTGCCAGCCGCTTGTGCGACTTCCACAATGATTTGCGTAAGGGCTGCTAAATCCATAAGGTTCTCAACTAGAACTGGGGGGGGGTGATAGATTTTAGCATAAACCCTAAGCTGATCGCTCAAAACTGCCATTAGTCTGCCATATTCGACTTCTAGCGCTCACTACAGTACAAATCAAAAAAAATTATAACAATCCAGCGAGCATCTAAAGCCATGCTTATCAATGATTATGCCACTGCACGCCACTTAGCAGCACGCCTTGAACTGGGTGTAAACCACGATTTATGTAAGCAGCGTATCGGACAAACGGTAGAGCAAGTTTTCCAAACCATGTGCCCACCCGCTGGCTATCAACTAGCTACAACGCCTGTACTAGCTGACTGGGAGTCGATGAAAGTCTATTATACGAGTCCGCTCAGCATTAAAATAGAACTCAATAAACAGGCACGCCAAGAGGGCAATACGTTAACTAATTGGTGGTTAGAGCAACTCCACCAAACTAACTATCCCTTGTGGGAACGTATGGTTTTGTTTTGGCATAACCACTTCACCTCTAGCCTCGAAAAAGTGCTGTGGCCACAGTGGATGTTTAAACAACATCAATTAATCCGCAAACATGCCTTAGGTAATTTTGCTGAGCTATTACAAGCTATTGCCAAAGATCCAGCCATGCTCAGCTATCTGGATGGAGCTAAAAATACAGCTGCTAGTCCTAATGAAAATTTTGCGCGCGAACTCTTAGAGCTTTTTACACTCGGTGTAGGACATTATACCGAAGCAGACATTATCAATGTGGCAAAAGCTTTTTCAGGCTGGAACCTAGATTCACCTAAAGGTGAATTTCTTTTTCAAGCTAAACACCATGACAACTCAACCAAGCAATTTTTAGGACGTTCAGGCAACTTTGATGGTGCTGATATCATTAAGATTTTATTAGCTCAAGACCGTACCGCTGAGCATATTGCCGAGAAATTCTGGAAAGAATTTATTAATACCCAACAACCTGACCCAACTATTATCAAAGAGTGGGCAGCAGTCTTCAGAAATAGTGGTTATGAAATTAAAGCCCTGCTACTCAAGATTATAACTAGTACGGTCTTTTGGGATATAGCGCAACGTGGCAGTTTAATTAAATCACCGATTGAATTCACGGTTGGCCTGCTTCGTGAGTTGCAGCTGCCTTTTGAAGAATACGATGCACTTAGAGTTGCCAATCAGCAATTAGGTCAAGATCTCTTTCGCCCACCTGATGTCAAGGGCTGGCGTGGCGGCAATGAATGGATTACTAATATGCGCCTGATTCGCCGCTATGATGTGATTCCTAAACTCCTAGCTGAGCATGGTAAAGAGGTGCAAAGTGTTGTTAGCCAATTAGTAACAACCACCAAAGCCACTACTAGCACAGGTATCCCCAGTAAAGCAGGAGGATTCTTTAGGAATATACTGCCACAACTAAGTTGTTCGACTAATCCAAGTGCTTTGATTGCTTGGCTTTTGCCACTTAATCCGGTAGCAGCACCCAACTGCAATCAAACCGTAGATAATATTTTAACGACCGTATTAAAAGATCCGACCTATCAACTCCGCTAAGAATAATAATTATGAATCGTCGTGACTTTTTAAAAGGCTTAAGCCTAACCACACTCAGCTTCCTAGCCGCTCCCAAGCTCTGGGCCAATGCTTTAAGTACTACCGCTGGCAATCGCCGAATAGTGGTGATGATTGAGCTAAAAGGTGGGAATGATGGTTTGAATACACTCATCCCCTATGCTGACCCTGCTTATTATGCAGCGCGCCCTTCGCTCGCGCTTGAACGCTCAAGTGTATTGGCTCTTTCTGCTAAGACAGGCATGCATCCCGCTTTGCAACCGCTGATGTCCGTCTGGAATGAAGGGCAGCTTGCATGGGTGCAAGGTGTGGGGGGTACAGAGGGTAATCGCTCTCATTTTGAGTCGATAGAAATTTGGGATACTGCACAAGCTGATCTTAGAGCAGACAATGAGGGTTGGATAGCACAAGCTTTTCCACAGCATCCTCTCGCAGGTATTGCGATCGATACTAATTTAGGCCCTTTGTATGGCGCTAATGTCTCTAACTTAAGTATTTCTGATCCCAATAACTTTACGGCAAGCAGCGCAAATATTGCCACTCTAAAATCGAACTCTAACAATCCCTCACTACAACATATCCTGAGCGTGCAATCGCAAATCGATATGCTCTCCAGCACCTTGGCAGAATACTTGAAAGATATACCCGCTGCTAAAGAGGCGTTTGCTTCTGGCAATTTTGGGCGTGCTTTAAACTCTACTTATAGACTGATAGCCTCCGGTTTAAATGTGCCTGCCTACAAAATCACCTTGGGTAATTTTGACACCCACACTAATCACCTTTCCCGCCACAAGCCACTATTACAAAGTCTTGCACAAGGCATTGCTAGCCTACGTAAAAACCTACAGCACATCGGCATGTGGGATGAAGTCGTGGTAGTGACTTACTCAGAATTTGGCCGCCGCTTAAAACAAAATGCGAATAAAGGCACTGATCACGGTGCTGCTTCTGTGCAATTAGTCACAGGAGGAAAAGTAAAAGGTGGTTTCTATGGAGAATACCCGTCTTTAACTCATTTAGATGAGCGGGGCGACTTGATCTATAACACTGATTTTCGTGAAATCTATTCGATAATCCGCAATAACTGGTGGAATTTAGGTGAAAAACAAACAGGAAAACTAGCATTAATTTAAGTTAATAAGCTAACACAGCTGTTCTATACTCTCCCATCACTTGAATTGGAGAAGAGTAGCTCTATGCCTATTTCACGCTTAAACCTATCAATAGCTCGGCGCTTTGCACAAGGCTTAGCGTTGAGTATAACAGCCCTATTATTAACGAGTTGTGGTGACGGTGGATCAGTTGATACTGATAAACCAGTGGTACGTAATAGTAACTTACCCAATATTATTTTTATTTTAACTGATGACCACGGCTATGCAGATCTAGGTGCACAAGGTGTAGTTAGTGACATCAAAACGCCGCATCTAGATCAACTGGCCAAAACTGGCGTGCGGATGACCTCTGGTTATGTGACTGCTCCACAGTGTACGCCCTCACGTGCAGCCTTAATGACCGGACGCTACCAACAGAAATTTGGGGTGGAAGATAATAATTACTCCCCTCTACCACTCACTCAAGCAACCTTAGCTGAAAAGCTTAGCGCGGTTGGTTATAAGACAGGGATTATGGGTAAATGGCATTTAGATGTTAATGGCGCCTCCAAGCGTTGGTACGATGAAGTCTATGCGCCCGGCTCTTCAGTTCCTTTCAATGAAAACAATATCCCCTTCGCCGAAAAGCTTAAATACTACCCAGAAAGCCGCGGTTTTCAGGATAATTTCGTGGGTTATTACACCAACTATCGGGCGAACTACACTTTAGCAGGCAATTCAATTTTGCCTAGAAACATACGTGATGAACGTTTCCGTGTAGACGTCATTAGTGATGCTGCTGTCACTTTTATTGAGCGCCACAAAGCTGACCCCTTCTTTATGTATGTTCCTTATTACGCGCCGCATGTTCCTTTAGAAGCAACTCAAGAATACTTAAACCTTTTCCCAGGGCCGATGCCAGAACGCCGCCGCTATGCTTTAGCGATGCTCGCTGCTGTGGATGCAGGGGTTGGACGCATCGTGCGAAAATTGGAGGGTTATGGCATTGATGATGACACTCTGATTGTGTTTATCGGTGACAATGGTGCAGCGCTGAATTTAACCAAAAAAGATATTTTACCTGTCTCTGCTCAAACCACTCCATCGGGTGGTTCTGTCTGGGATGGCTCTCTGAATGATCCTTGGATCGGGGAAAAAGGCATGCTAAGCGAAGGTGGTATTCGTGTACCGTTCTTAATGCGCTGGAAGAACCACCTGCCCGAAGGTCTAGTCTATCAAGAACCGGTTATTTCGATTGATGCTTCGGCTACCGCTGCAGCAATTGCCGGGCTAAGTACTGGGGATTTGGACGGCATCAATCTTGTTCCTTATTTGAAAGACCAAGCTTTGAAACCAAAGCGCGCACTCTACTGGCGTTTTATGCAGCAATCTGCGGTACGTCTAGGTAAATGGAAATACTTACGAACTGCGGATGAAGGTGAGTACTTATTTGATTTATCTACCGATAATCATGAGAAAATTAATCTCTTAACACAACACCCTGCGATTGCCAAAACTATGCATACTCAATTAAGTGATTGGTCTACAACTTTGAAAACGCCTGGTTTAGCTAGCGGCCTACTGATTGGCTCAGATAAATACTGGTATGACTTTTATTTCCCTAAAAATTAATCACTGCTTGCTACCGTTGGCAGCTAAAACAAGGCCACTCAACCAAAGATCAAGTTAGCGCCTGAAAGTTGTACTAAGCTTAAAAGCATAATAACTAGCTTATCCCTTCGTATATTCCTCTTCTCCCAGCCCCGCCGCAACGGGGCTGTATTTTTTGTGGCGGATTCTCGCCAGCCCAAACTCACTCGAATGGTGGAAAGCCGCCAAAACTTGTTTTAGCACACCCACCACTGCTAAGCTAACTTATTGTTAGTTTTAAGATTTTAAGAAACTTCAAGTCTTTCCGATAATTGGCATGAATCTTCCAATACTGCTCTGGTTTATACACTGTTTGACTTGGAGCGAGAGATGAAAAAAACACTGTTTACTTTAACAACAGCGGTTGTATTGGGTTTATCTAGTTTATATGCCTATGCAGCTGATCCGATTACCATCAAGTTTAGCCACGTTGTTGCGCCCGATACCCCCAAAGGTAAAGCTGCTGAGAAATTCAAGCAATTGGCTGAAGAGAAAACCAAAGGCGCGGTTAAAGTAGAAGTTTTCCCCAATAGCACGCTCTACAAAGACAAAGAAGAAATGGAAGCCCTACAAATGGGCGCGGTGCAAATGTTGGCCCCTTCTTTAGCAAAATTTGGCCCCTTAGGCGTGAAAGAATTCGAAGCTTTCGACCTACCGTATATTTTCCGCAACTATGATGATCTGCACAAAATCACCCAAGGTGAAGTCGGTGCTGGTCTGTTAGCTAAATTAGAAGCCAAAGGCGTCAAAGGCTTAGCTTATTGGGATAACGGCTTCAAAGTCATGAGCGCGAATAAGCCGCTGAAAACTCCAGACGATTTCAAAGGCTTAAAAATGCGTATTCAATCTTCTAAAGTTTTAGAAGCGGAAATGCGTGCTCTAGGTGCTAACCCACAAGTTCTGCCGTTCTCTGAAACTTATCAAGCGCTACAAACCGGCGTTGTTGATGGTACTGAAAATCCACCTTCCAACCTCTTCACGCAAAAAATGCATGAAGTGCAAAAGAATGCCTCAGTAACTAATCATGGTTACTTAGGCTATGCAGTCATCGCGAATAAATCTTTCTGGGACAAAATTCCTGAAGATGTGCGCAAGTCTTTGGAAGAAGCGATTAAAGAATCAACTGATTACGCCAACCAAATTGCTAAAGAAGAGAACGACAAAGCGCTGGAAGCAGTCAAGGCTAGCGGCAAGACTGAAGTTTATCAGCCCACTGAAGACGAAATGAAAGCACTGCAAAAAGCACTGGCTCCGGTTCATACCGAAATGGCCGAGCGTATTGGTAAAGATTTGATTAGCTCAATCTATACCGCGACTGGATTTGATCCAGCGAAGTAAATTCTGCCATTGGTTTACGGTCTACTTGCCCTTGTGAGTAGGCCGTTTTTTTGCTGTTTGGCCGAAGTCTATGAGCGGAGGAGTGTTATGAAGTGGCTTGACCGTCTGGAAGAAATTCTCATTACCTTCCTGATCGCAGCCGCCACCTTAGTGATTTTCGTTGCTGTTGTGCATCGATACATGTCAGGTTGGCCATTGGGTGCTTTTCAGGATTTCTTACTCAGCATTCATCTGAGTTGGGCTCAAGAGCTCTGCATTATTCTGTTCGTCTGGATGGCTAAATTCGGGGCAGCTTACGGGGTACGTCAAGGCATTCACGTCGGGGTTGATGTGTTAGTCAACTACTTAAACCCAGGAAATCGCCACCGCATCACGATCTTTGCTCTAGCCTCTTGTATCGTATTCACGGGCATTGTCGCAATCCTAGGTGCGCGCATGGTCTGGGAAAATGGCCTTGCTTATGTTTTCTTATCCAGTTTCGGCTTTGAGACCGGCGAGCATTATGAAGGTCCAACCACGCCTGATTTAGAGTGGCCGACTTGGATTGTATATATGGCCGTCCCGCTCGGCTCGTCCTTAATGTGCTTCCGTTTTATTCAAGTGTTAGTCACCTACTTACGGACTGGCGAAATGCCACACCACGATCACGGCCATGTCGATGGCTTAGAAGATGAACTTGAGCAACCAGTCGTAGGGCATAAATCATGAGTGCATTAGTTATCTTTGGCTTATTAATTCTCCTCATGCTGACTGGGATGCCCATCTCGATTGCGTTGGGTCTAACGGTGCTCACCTTCCTGTTCACCATGACCGAAGTACCGATTGAAGCGGTTGCATTGAAGCTGTTCACCGGTATTGAAAAATTCGAAATCATGGCGATCCCCTTCTTCATTCTGGCAGGTAATTTCCTGACCCATGGAGGGGTAGCGAGGCGGATGATTAACTTTGCCTCTTCCATGGTCGGTCACTGGTATGGCGGTTTAGGCTTAGCAGGCGTATTAGCTTGTGCTTTATTCGCAGCAGTTTCTGGCTCTAGCCCTGCAACCGTAGTAGCGATTGGCTCGATCTTGTTACCTGCAATGCTCAAAGCAGGCTTCCCGAAAAATTTCGGTGCGGGGGTTATTACCACTTCGGGTGCTTTAGGAATTTTGATCCCACCTTCCATTGTGATGGTCATGTATGCAGTCGCGACCAATAGCTCGGTCGGTGCTTTATTCATGGCGGGGGTGGTTCCGGGCTTGATGCTGGCAGGTTTCTTAGGCTTTACCACTTGGTATCGTGCGAAGAAATTTGACTATCCACGCCAACCCAAAGCCGATCTGAAAACTCGCTGGCAAGCCTTTCGCGATTCGGTCTGGGGCTTATTGCTGATTGTTGTGGTCATGGGTGGTATTTATACCGGTATCTTCACCCCAACTGAAGCGGCGGCGATGAGTGCTGTGTATGCCTTCGTGGTTGCGGTCTTTGTCTACAAAGACATGGGCTTGAAAGATGTACCGCGCGTACTACTGAACTCGGCCAGCATGTCAGCGATGTTGCTGTATATCATCACCAATGCAGTCATGTTCTCCTTCATTCTCACCAATGAGCAGATTCCACAGTCAATGGCTGATTGGATGCTGGCTCAAGGCATGAATGCAGTGATCTTCCTGTTAGCGGTGAATATTCTGCTCTTGGTTGCGGGCAATTTCATGGAGCCGTCCAGTATTGTCCTGATCTTCGCACCGATTTTATTCCCAATGGCGATGAAGCTGGGCATTGATCCGATTCACTTCGGTATCATCATGGTGGTGAATATGGAAGTGGGCATGTGTCATCCGCCAGTAGGCCTAAATCTATATGTGGCATCAGGAATTACCAAAATGGGTATCACTGAACTGACTGTTGCCGTTTGGCCATGGCTCTTGTCCATGTTGGTTTTCTTAGTATTAGTCACTTATGTGCCAGCGATTAGCTTATGGTTCCCTAAGTTATTAGGCGTCATGTAAACAATCTCCCGTTCGGGCATCTTTCATCCATCTTAAGATGCCCTTTTTAAATCGTACTAAACTTTCCCTAATTCCCCTCCACTCGCTAAACTAGGCGCTCTAACTTTGCTAGAAGGAAGCGCGTTTCATGTACAAAGTCACCGTCCAACCCAGTGGTCATAGTTTTAGCGTTGAACAACAAGAAAATCTGCTGGATGCGGGCTTAAGACAAGGCATTGCACTTCCGTATAGCTGTCGTAGCGGTTCTTGTGGTGCTTGCATGGTTACTATCAAGCAGGGCGCCGTCGACTATCCACAAGGCGAGCCACTGGCTTTATCCCCTTATGATATGGAACAAGGTCGTGCGCTTCTCTGCCAAGCCATTGCACTGTCTGATGTAGAAATCGACTGCCCACAAGTCGGTGAACTCTCTGAAATTGAAGTCAAAACCTTGCCAGTCCGCGTTGAGAAGCTGCGCAAACTCAACCCTGATGTCATCGAAATGACTCTAAAATTACCTGCCAACGAACGCTTACGCTTTATGGCGGGTCAATACATCGACCTCTTGTTACGTGATGGCAAACGCCGCAGCTTCTCGATTGCGAATGCGCCGACTGGTGATACTTTTATTGAGCTACATATTCGCCATGTACCGAATGGGCATTTCACTTCACATGTATTCAATGACATGAAAGAAAAAGCCTTGCTGCGCATGCAAGGGCCTTTAGGTAGCTTCTATATTCGTGAACTCACCCATCCGGTAATTTTAGTCGGTGGCGGTACTGGCTTTGCGCCACTCAAAAGCATGCTGGAATATTTAAAACTGAAAGGTTTTGATCAAGCGGTTTATTTGTATTGGGGCGTGCGCAGCAAAGAAGATTTATACATGGACTATTTGCCGCGTGATTGGATGAATCGCTATCCGCAGTTTAAATATATTCCGGTACTTTCCGAACCCAAACCCGAAGATCAGTGGCAAGGTCGTACCGGTTGGGTACATGACGCGGTGGTTGCCGATTTCCCTGATTTAACCGCGTATCAAGTGTATATGAGTGGCCCACCACCGATGATTATTGCAGGGCGCGAAGCCTTTTTAGCACGTGGCTTGCGCGCTGAGCATTTATATTCAGATTCTTTCGATTACAGCCCAGATACTCTAAAGGCACTGGCTGAGAAACAAGCATGAGCCAAGTTTTTGAACTGCATCCACAACTCACAGCGGATACTTACGTAGTGGGCAATTTGCCCTTGTGCCGTGTGCTACTGATGAATGAAAGCCGTTATCCGTGGCTAATCCTCGTGCCACAGCGAGCTGACACCACTGAGATACATCAGCTTGCTGGCGCAGATCGAAGGCAGCTTTGGGAAGAATCGGATTTAGTCAGTCGCCAACTGATGCAGCTCTTTAAAGCCGATAAATTGAATATTGCCGCTTTAGGTAATGTTGTACCACAATTACATCTGCATCATATTGCGCGTTTTAAAACCGATGCTGCTTGGCCTGCACCTGTTTGGGGGAAATTCAAGCCTGAAGCTTATTCTCTAGACTCAGCTACCCAATTAATCCAGCAGATGCGCCAAGCTTTGAGCCTTTAGGCTTCAATAAGTTTGGGGCGAGCTGCTAACATAGCATTAATGATAGGGTTTAAAATTAGCTCCATCGCTAGACTTAACTTCCCTCCCGGCACGACAATGCTATTGCGGCGTGACATAAATGAATGCTGGATCATTGATAATAAATAAGTGAAATCAATCGAGAATTTTTTGGGGTCACGAAAGCGAATCACTACAAAGCTTTCATCCGGCGAGGGAATATCACGCGCAATAAAAGGATTAGACGTATCCACCGTGGGTACACGTTGAAAGTTAATATCGGTGCGTGAGAATTGCGGCGTAATGTGATTAATATAATCGGGCATGCGCCGTAAGATCGTATCGACAGTGGCTTCAGCACTATAACCACGCTCAGCATGATCACGGTGAATTTTTTGAATCCACTCCAGATTAATGCTGGGCACAACACCAATCCCTAAATCAACATACTGCGCTACATTATAGCCGCCATACTTTTTATTGGCTGTATCGTCCACAACTAAGCCGTGTAAACCCTCATAGAACAGAATATCGGTACCCTCATCAATAGCTTCCCAAGGTGTAAACTCACCAGAGTCTGCAGCACAACAAATACCTTTCGCAGCTAAGCGCTGGGTATGTTCATGTGCTTCTATATCATTGTGTAAGTAATAACGCTTTTTACCTGTACCACTTGTGCCATAGGATTGAAATAACGTTTCCAACGCATGAAAATCATTCGCTTCTGGACCAAAATGGCTAAAATGCCGCTCATCTTTGGAGCGTCGTTTGAACTCTGCCCGCGTTACACTATGAAAACTGTCACCTTCAATGATGGCTGCTTTGATTTTTTCGCGGCGTAAAATGCCTTCAAAGGCACGCTTTACAAACGTCGTTCCCGCTCCAGATGAGCCAGTGACAGCGATGACTGGATGCAACTTAGACATACCCACCTCTTATCAATCAAAGTATCTATAGTGCATTCTAGCCAAAGCCTTGTACGCATCTGTATATGTCTTTGGGTAGGATAGGCCGAGCAGAGAGAGATAGACTTATCCAAACCAGTTAAGCTTATCAGTTATCCACAAGCTAAGCTGTGGATAAGTCAGTTGATGATTTTTTATAGATTTGCGCCCAAAATCTATCGCTTTTGCGAAGATTTCAAAGTAAATAGCTGAAAATAAAAATAAAAACGCCATTTTTAGTATTTGACTAACTTAATTAACTATTAATAAATTTTATTTATAATTGTTGATAAGTAAGCGTCGATAAGGTTTAAAATCAAGCACAGCAATACATTTTTAAGCCACGATTCTAGCAGCATCCCCGTAGTGAATACGCTATGATAGCCTCCCCTTATGTTATGCAGTTTTGCGGTATTTTGGTATGAAGCAGTCCACTACCCCACGTGTCGGTTTTGTTAGCCTTGGTTGTCCGAAAGCCTTGGTCGACTCTGAACGCATCTTGACCCAACTACGTGCGGAAGGTTACGCGATTAGCCCCAGCTATAATGATGCCGATCTAGTGGTCGTGAACACTTGCGGTTTTATTGATTCAGCGATTCAAGAATCCTTGGATGCGATTGGTGAGGCGCTGGATGAAAATGGTCGAGTGATAGTTACGGGTTGTTTGGGTGCTGATTCTGAAAAAGTATTAAGTGCTTATCCGAATGTGCTGGCTGTCAGTGGTGCACATGCCTATGAAGCGGTGATGAAATCGGTGCATGAGCACTTGCCGCCTTTGCACGACCCTTATACTGATCTGGTTCCGCCCCAAGGTATTCGCCTCACCCCGCGCCATTATGCTTACCTGAAAATTTCCGAAGGCTGCAATCATCGCTGCTCGTTCTGCATCATTCCGCATTTGCGCGGTGATTTGGTGTCGCGCCCGATTGGCGATGTGATGCAAGAAGCCGAAAATTTAGTGAATGCGGGCGTGAAAGAATTACTGGTGATTTCGCAAGACACCAGCGCTTACGGCATTGATACCAAATACCGCACTGGTTTTTGGAAGGGTCGCCCGCTCAAAACCCATAGCCAGCAATTAGCTGAAGCCTTAGGTGAGTTGGGCGTGTGGGTGCGTTTGCATTATGTCTATCCTTATCCACATGTAGACAATCTTTTGCCCCTAATGGCGGAAGGCAAAATCCTGCCCTACTTGGATATTCCCTTCCAACACGCTAGCCCGCGTATTCTCAAAGATATGCGCCGCCCAGCCCATGCCGAAAAAGTCTTAGATCGCTTAAATAAATGGCGTGAACAATGTCCCGATATTGCGGTGCGCAGTACCTTTATTGTCGGCTTCCCTGGCGAAACTGAAGAAGATTTTGAAATTCTGCTCGATTTCTTGGAAGAAGCGCAATTAGATCGTGTGGGTGCCTTTACGTATTCCGCCGTGGAAGGTGCACCTGCGAATGAGTTGGCGAATCCTGTACCTGAGGAAGTGAAAGAAGAACGCTTAGAGCGTTTCATGGAGCTACAAGCCGAAATCAGCGCAAATAAACTCAGCAACTTAATTGGCAAAACCATGCAAGTGTTGATTGATGAGGCGGGCGATGATGTCAGCATCGGACGTACTCATCGCGATGCACCTGAGATTGATGGGCAGGTGATTATTGAAGGTGTGGAATTGCCGGTGGGTGAATTTACCAAAGTGATGATTACCCACGCAGATGAACATGATCTGTGGGGCGAACGGATTTAAACATGCTAAAAAATACTATTGTCATTGCCGCGCTACTGATCATCTCCATCGCTACTTATTACTTGCCGGGGTATTTAGCCGCTCCGGCAGATGGGTCTACTGAAGCCATCAGCTCGATAGCTTGGGTGGTTTCTACCATTACTTTTGTACTGGCGATTGTGGGGCTGGTGCAGCGGGCGAAGGATAAGAGTAAGTTGAATTAAGCATTACTTAAAAGTGCTAGTTTAGAGAATTTCGGGTAGTTACTCCAAAAACTGCCCCCGCTCTAACCCATACTTCCTCATCTTATCCGACAAGGTCTTACGCGGAATATCCAAAGCTTCCATGGCTAATTTAATATTCCCGTTATAACGATTGAGCGTTTGTTCAATCAGCGCTTTTTCATAGCAGGCAACTTGATCAGCCAGCGACAAACCATCGGGCACTCCCTCGGCATTCATCAAGGCTGCAAAATCATAGCTATAGGCATCACCCAACAGCACATAGCGCTCAGCAATATTGCGCAGCTCCCGAATATTCCCCGGCCAATCATGCCCTAACAGTACATGCAGCGCTTTGCTATCTAAAGGCGGAACTTCCAGCTCTGAGCGAGCGGCGGCTATCAGCATAAAATGCTGAAATAACATCGGAATATCTTCACGCCTTGCCCGCAAAGGTGGAATTTCTAAGGTGACTACATTCAAGCGGTAATACAGATCACGCCGAAATTCAGCACGCTCGGCGGCTTCTTTTAAATCGACTTTGGTGGCGGCAATAATGCGCAGATCGAGAGGTAATAATTGATTGGAACCCAAACGCTCAATCTGCCGTTCTTGCAGCACGCGCAACAAAGGCATTTGCGTAGTCAGTGGCATGCTTTCAATTTCATCTAAAAACAGCGTGCCACCATTCGCATGCTCAAACTTGCCGATTCTTAAACCTTTGGCTCCAGTGAAAGCACCCGCTTCATGCCCAAATAATTCGCTGTCGATTAAATTCGCAGGGATCGCTCCGCAATTAATCGCGACATAATTATGATTGCGCCGCTTGCTTTGTTCGTGCAAAGAGCGGGCGACCAATTCCTTGCCAGTACCGGTTTCGCCCCAGACCAACACATCGGCATCCACATTCGCCAAGCGGGTAATCATTTTGCGCAAGGCCACAATACTCGGCGCTTGACCAATAATACGTGGGCCTAAACGGGTTTGTTGTGCCGCAAGCTCTGCTTTTAAAGCCCGATTCTCTAAAGTGAGGCGGCGCTTTTCTAAAGCACGTTTAACGCTTTCGATGAGTTCTTGGGTAGCAAACGGTTTTTCGAGGAGATCATAAGCCCCATCACGAATCGCATTCACTGCTAAAGCCACATCGGCATGCCCACTAATTAGAATCACCGGCAAATCAGCATCCAGTCGATGCGTTTGCTCCATCAGCTCCAAACCGTCCATTTCCGGCATGCGAATATCAGTAATCAACAGGCCATCAAAATCAGCATGTAGTTTAGACAGCGCTTCAACAGCACTAGCAAAGGTTTCTACTGCAAAACCGGCGAGCATTAATGACTGACCTACTGAGTCTCGGATGATTTTTTCATCATCCACTAATAGCAGTTTAGTCATCTTCAGTCTCCATTGCAGTGTCTACAAAAGGCAGTAGTAAGCTAAAGATGGCTCCACCTTCGGGCGAATTTTCAGCTAATAATTCGCCTTGCATATCTTTCGCTAAGCGATAGGAAATCGACAAGCCCAAACCTAAACCCTTGCCCAAAGCCTTGGTAGTAAAAAACGGCTCAAACAAATGAGGCTTGTCTTGCTCTTGAATCCCAGCCCCATTATCACGCACTTGAATGCGCACTTTGTTCTCTAGGCGCTGCGTGCTTAACCAAACTTGCCCTGCCGGTTGTTCAGAGGCAGCATCAATTGCATTGCTTAATAAATTAACCAAAATTTGCTCTAGCCAGACCAGATCAGCACGCACCCACTGAATGCTTGTATCACGCTGATCATGAAAGCCGACCGTCGTTTGCACAAGCTTCGGGCGTACAATCAGGAAAGCGGAATCCAGAGCTACCGGCAAATGGCAGTCGCTAATACTACCGCTACTCTTGCGTGAAAATATCTTTAATTGCCGCGTAATCGCAGCCATGCGCTCAGTAAGTCCAGAAATTTCCTGCAAATTAGTTTTGGCAAATTCAGGGTGGCCGCGCTCTAAAAATTGACTAGCATTATCCGCATACGCCCGAATCGCGCCGAGCGGATTATTTAACTCATGATTGATCGCAGCCGACAATTGCCCCAAAGCCGCCATTTTCGCGGCTTGTACCAACTCTTCTTGGGCGAGACGTAGTTCACGTGTGCGTTCTTCGACTTTAGATTCCAAAGCCTCCATCGCTGCTTGTTTATAGCGCCTGCGTTGAGATTGATTCTTCCAAAGTAGCAGCAGCAATAAGCTGGTCAGCAATAACAACACCGTGGCGAGTGCTGCCGCTATCACTGCAGGGCGCGTGACTGACTGCCAATCCAATAAAACATAAACTTCCCAATCAGCCTCCTTCATAGAACGCTCAGCCAGCAGATAGCGTTTACCTTGTAACCACGCTTGCTGATAAGGGACAGCAAGAGAGACTTGACGAAAACCTGGCAAGGCGTCTAAGGAGTGATCAAGATAACGCTTCACTTCATGAATAGCTTGACGACGTAAGTCGGTCAACGGTTTGATGGTATGAAATAGCCACTGCTTTTGACTAGCTAGGAAAACGATCCCCTCTGAATCAGTCACTAAGAAATCAATCGGTTCAGACTGCCAAACCCCTTCGGTCTCAGCTACATTCACTTTGATGGTAATCACACCCAAAGAATGCTCGTCCTCATCACTGACTAGCGCAGCAAAATAATAGCCACGCTCATTTGAAGTCGTACCCACTGCATAATAGCGACCTAAACCACCTTGAATCGCTTGTTGAAAATAAGGCCGAAACGCAAAATTTTTACCAATAAAACTCTGCTCTTTTGCCCAGTTACTCGCAGCAATTGTGTCACCGTTGGGCTGCATTAAATAAATATCTAAAGTACCTGCAATTTTATTAATCCGCTCCAAATACATATTAAGCTGCTCAGTACTAATTGCATCTGGTTTTTTCTGTAAATAATCTTGAATAAATGGTTCTTGAGCGAGCAAAACCGGTAAATAGCTATGCCGAGCTAAAACTGAATCTAAGGCACCTGTAAGGCGAGTTAAATAATTCTGCGAACTTTCCTGTAGGCGAACTTGTGCTGAATAGCTGACTGAATAGTAGACAGTGAGAATAATTAAAGCGGCAATTACCAAGAACAGTCCTAATAGAGCTTTCGTAGAAAATAGCCGCTTTTTAGTGAAAAATTCAAAAACCGACACAAACGTCCTAAGGGTTTAAATTACGCAATTCACGCCGTAATATTTTGCCAACATTACTTTTGGGTAGTTCTTTTACGAATACAATTGATTTCGGGCGTTTATAGCCGGTCAATTGATCTTTACACCAAACCATTAACTCCGCTTCAGTCAGGCTTGGATCTTTTTTCACCACGAAAGCTTTAACTGCCTCACCAGCAGCACCATCTGGCACGCCAATGACACCGGCTTCTAAGACTTTGGGATTAGAAACTAATACATCTTCGACTTCATTCGGATAAACATTGAAGCCCGATACCAGCACCATATCTTTTAAGCGATCAACCAACTTGATATAGCCATTTTCATTCACAAAGCCCATATCGCCAGTACGCAGCCAGCCGCTAGCATCAATGGTTTTAGCGGTTTCTTCAGGACGATTCCAATAGCCTTTCATGACTTGTGGGCCACGAATCCACAGCTCACCCGTTTCATTGATCGCTAACACCTTGCCATCTAGATCGCGAATCTGAATCTCAGTCGAGGGAATCGGCAAGCCAATCATACCGTTATAGGCTTTTAGATCGATGGGGTTAATACAGGCAGCAGGCGAGGTTTCAGTTAAACCATAAGCCTCCAAGAGCACACAACCAGTCACTGCTTGCCATTTATCAGCTACCGCTTTTTGTACAGCCATCCCCCCCCCTAAAGTGATTTTTAAGCCCGAAAAATCCACTTCATTAAAACCGGGTGCATTCAACAGCGCATTAAAGAGTGTATTCACGCCAGTGATAAAAGAAAACTTCTCTTGCTTAAGCTCTTTGACAAAAGCCGGAAAATCACGCGGATTAGTAATTAAAATAGTTTTTGCCCCTAATTTACAGGCAAATAAGGCATTCGCAGTTAAAGCAAATACATGATAAAGCGGTAAAGCAGTAATAAAAATCTCTTTACCCGGCTGCAAATCACGTGCTGTCCATGCATCGGCTTGTAAGAGATTGGCAATCATATTGCGGTGTGTGAGCATCGCACCTTTGGCCACTCCCGTCGTACCACCGGTATATTGCAAAAAGGCCACATCTTCATGCTCAATTTTTTCATCGATAAATGGGTGATTACGCCCTTTGTGTAAAGCATCTTTAAAGCTGATGGCAGTCGGCAGTGAAAAAGCAGGCACCATTTTTTTAATATGCTTGACCACAAAACTAACTAAATGGCCTTTTAAACCCAGCATATCGCCGATACGCGTCGTAATAATGGTTTTGACCTGTGTATCCGCTAAGACATCCTGCAGAGTGTGCGCAAAATTTTCTAAAATAACGATGGCTGCTGCCCCCGAATCTCGCAGTTGATGCTTCAACTCTCGATCGGTATATAAGGGGTTGGTATTGACGACAATCAAGCCAGCCCGAAAAGCCGCAAATAAGACAATCGGGTATTGGATTAGATTGGGCATCATAATCGCAATACGGTCGCCTTTTTTTAAACCGACTTCATGACGTAAATAAGCGGCAAAATAACCGGTTAGGCGCTCAATTTCAGCATAGCTAATCGTTTTGCCTAAATTCACATAAGCGGGTAAATCAGCAAAGCGTTTGGTACTTTGCAAAAAAACATCCTGCAAAGAATTATACATGTGCGTATCTATCTCTAGCGGTACACCTTCGGGATAGTGTTGTTGCCATATTTTGTCCATGCCCTGTCCTCCCCTCATATGTTTGAAATTATGTATCATTTAGGCGATTTCATTGTAAATTTTATGTTCGCAAAGGACAATTTGCAGCGCAATAAAAAGGGATGAATCCTCATTATTCCTTGATGGGCAAACAGCACAGCTGGGTAGACACATGTTATGATAAATAGACCCCAATTCACTTAATGCGAGGGAGCATTAAATGCGTAAATCTTACGTGCTACTATCTGCGAGTATGGTTGTGAGTATGTTAGCGCTTAGCGGCTGTATGCTAAACCCTAGTGCTGCAAGCCCCACTCCGACTGTCAGCGTTAGCCCTAAATCCGAAGCTGATAAACTCAAGCAGGCAAATAAAGACACCAAGCCGACACTCACTCAAGCAGGTGTAAAATCCATTAAGCCTGAGCCAGTCCTCAAAGCAGGTAAAAAGTTAAGTGCTGAAGAAGTTGAGGACTTGATACGCAAATTGAGTGTTTGCCGCCCAACTTAATAATTCTAAGAATTTACCAAAGAAGCCTTATATCCCCTTCCTTGAGGTAGGGGATATAAGGCTATCGGCGGAACGCCGATTAAAGTAGTCTATCCTGTTGCTCAATATATTGTTTAAGGACTGATAGAGGCGCGCCGCCGACACTCCCAGCAAAGTAAGAAGGCGACCACAGAGAACCTGATTTTTTGCATATCCAGTGTTCACGAAGATAAAC
>Ga0209480_10000102_pt1 | contig 81370 bp, 71 predicted proteins | sample JI61114C2DNA_FD_187501 | JGI IMG/M metagenome (GOLD analysis project Ga0209480, IMG submission 187501) | Wastewater effluent complex algal communities from Wisconsin, to seasonally profile nutrient transformation and Carbon sequestration -... | ecosystem: Engineered > WWTP > Effluent > Algae...
GGGCGGGAATGCGGCCGACGAGCAGCTTGTACTGGTCCTGCTCCTTCTCGAGGGCAGTGGTGCCGGCGTCGACAGCCTTGCCGCCGCGGATGCGGAGCAGCTGGCGGAACTTGGGCGAGAAGATGGCACCGGCGATGACACCAGCAACGGCGAGGATGATGACGATGGAGAGGGTGGACATGGTTGATGTTCCTTGAAGAGGATTGATGGATTGATGGACGAGTGGGGTGAAGCAAGGTGATTGCTCACCTTGCTGTTGCTTACGGCTATCGGAAGACTAGCTCGACTCGAACTACTTATTCGAATCGAGCCGTTTGGAGGCCCTTACTGGTAGGGCTTGAACTCGCGCGGCAGCACCTTGGTGGCGCCGGCGGGCAGGTCACCAGCGTTGGTGAAGCGGTAGTTGAACTTGGCCATGGCGGCGTTGTACTCGGCGGCCAGGTTGTTGTAGTTCGCCTTCAGGCCGGACACTTCGTTCTGCCACAGGTTGTACTGCTCGAGGTCGGCGCGGGCCCACTGGGTGCGCGGCGTGCCCTTGTAGGTCTCGTCCATCGACTTGATGCGCGCCTGGGCGGCGTCGATGTTGGCGACCTTGGCGTCGAGCTGGGCGCTGGCGTCCTTGAACCACTCGTACTTCTGCAGCAGGGCCTTGGGGCCGAACTGTTCCTTGGCCACCTGGCCGGCGTCGCCGATCCAGCCAGCGGTGTAGCTGAGCACGCCGCCGAAGCAGACGAGGGCGAAGATGATGAAGATCCACTTCATGCCGTAGCCGATGGGGCCCTTGCTCTTGGACGGGTCGATGTTGTTCCAGTTGTCGTTCATGATCTGTTCCTAAAAGGTTGTGTTGAGTTGACTGCGTGTTGCTGTTGCGGTTGAGGCTGGCGGGAGAAGGGCTTACTTCTTCTCTCCGGCGGCGGGGGTAGCGGCGGGAGCCACGGCACCCTTGTCGGTGGCCGGAGCAGCGGCGGGAGCGACGACACCGGGGGCGGCGGTGAGCTCCATATTGATGACGACGCTCTTGACGGCGATGGGCTGGTCGGAGATGTGGATGATCTGACCGCCGGTGAAGTAGTGCTGGTGGTACTGGCCCTTCGAGTCGAACCAGAAGATGTACTCGGCCGAGCTGCCGTAGGTGCCGTCGTCTTGCAGCACTTCGTTGGTGTAGTGCGTCTCGTTGCCGAACTGCACGTTGAAGCCGCGAGTGGAGTTGTTGACGGACGTCGGGCTGAGGCGCTTGCCGGAGCTGGTGACCTTGCCCTGCACCGTCGAGTAGATGATCACCTGGCCGGATTCGGGGGCGATGATGTAGAGGTGCTTGACCGAGCCCGGGGTGTTGTCCATCTTCAGGCGGCCGGCGATGTTGTCCTGTTCGACGGTGCGGCCGGTGTTGGGGTTGACAGCGACCTGGACGGTGGCCTTCTGCACGCCGGAGCTGGACTGCGGTGCGTCTTCGTTACAGCCGGCGAGCGAGAGGGCGGCGACGGCGACGATGGCGACGAGGGAGAGGGAACGCTTCATGATTTGTCCTGTAAAGGTTGAGTTGATCTGACTTGATCTGGGTTGATCGGATCTGGAACTGCTCGTCACTTGCGAGCGGAGACATCGGCGTTGATGATCACGCGCTTGCCGACAAGCGGTTGATCGAGAATGGCAATCACCTGCCCGTCCGTGAAGAAGTGCTGGTGATAGCGGCCGTTGGTGTCGAACCAGTAGAGGTACGGCACCGAATTGCCGAAGGTGCCATCGTCTTGCATCATCTCGGTGGTGATCTGTTCGACCCCGCCGATGAGAATGCGCATGCCTTCGTAGTGCGTGCAGTCTTTGCCGCAATCGTACTTTTCGATGGACGTGCGCGGGGTGAGGCGTTTGCCACCGGAGGTGACTTTGCCTTGCACCGTCGAGTAAAGAATCACTGCGCCGGACTTGGGGGCGAGCACATAGAAGTGCTTGACCGAGCCGGGGATGTTGTCGCGGTGGTAGCGTTCGGCGATGTTCTCTTGTTCGGTGGTGCGGCCAGTGGCAGGGTTCGGTCGAACCTCCACATGGGCTGGTTTGACACCGGATGCCGATTCGACATCGCGGGCAAAGGCCGCTCCGAACGCGAGTGCAGCACCAATCACCACAACCGTGGAGACTGTGAGCAATCTGTTCATTGGGACTCCTAGGGTTGCGTAAGCTCTCGTCAACAATCAACATCAGACAGCCTTCTCATCAACTTCGCTTATTGACGCCATTTATCCAGGTCGTGTTCATGCCGGCAACATGGTTGCTGGCAGAAGGGGGGATGGCGTTGAATTTGCTTGGCTGGAGAGAAGAACTACCTGGGATGTGATGTGTTGAAAGAGATAACTAATGGCTACCAGCTCTGGGGCACTGGGGGAAAGGTAAGTAATGTTACGGACAAAAAAGCCGGCCCCTTAACACTTCTTGACATGCCTCCGGCGTAAGCTGGGCGCCCATCTTCGCTATTTCTGGACGGATCGCTTTTAAGCTGACTTTTGAGTCAGTTTTTCCCTCGCTGTAGGGGGTGGGGAATCTACGCATGCGCTAGCTTTCGCGAGATTTACGTTAGCTTCGGGCTAGTTTTAAGTGTGACATTGATTCAGCTTGCCCCCTGCCTAGCGGTGCTTCGACCACCAATGCCGATGGTGCAGCGAAATTTCGCCAGATAAATCGCTGGGGCAATGATTGCTTCGTGGGTGCAGGTGGCTGAAGAATTGCTCGGCACAGGCTCGCCAAGATTTTGTTTCGGCAAAGGCACGGCAGGAAGCCGGTGCGATCTGCAGGGCGTCGAGGGCTGCCTGGTTCAAGTTTTCACTGAGGAAACCGACAGCCCTTTCACCAGTAAGTCCGCCAATAATGTCTTTGGGGCCGGTTACCGGGTAGGCCGCTACTGGTAGGCCCGATGCAAGCGCTTCTAGCACAACCAGGCCAAAGGTGTCGGTGCGGCTAGGAAAGACGAAGACGTCGGCGGCTGCATAGTGCTGCGCTAACTCTTCGCCGCTCTTACTGCCGACAAAGTGGGCGTTGGGGTAACGGCTCACCATCTCCTTGTATTGTGGGCCATCACCGACCACTAGTTTGCTGCCAGGCAAATCCAAGTCGAGGAAAGCCCCGATGTTCTTTTCTACTGACACCCGGCCGATGTAGGCAAAAATTGGTCGCGGCAGCTGCAAGAAAGATTTGTCCCGAGGGTGGAACAGTTCGGTATCCACTCCCCGGGTCCATTCGACTACGTTGACAAAACCACTTGCCGTGAGAGCTTCTTTCATCGAGGCGGTGGGCACCATCACTGCCTTTGATTGAGCATGGAAGCGTCGCAGTAAGGCATAGGTGATGCTGGTAGGTACGCCAGCTTTGGCCTTGAGATATTCGGGAAAACGGGTGTGGTAGGCGCTTGTGTAAGGGAATTTCTGCCGCAGACAGAGTTTCCTTGCTGCTATTCCCAGGGGGCCTTCGGTAGAAATGTGGATGGCGTCGGGGTCAAACGCCTCAATCATTGTCGTGAGTTTCTTACCCACGCCCACTGCTAACCGTATTTCGGGATAGGTGGGGCAGGGAAAGTTGCGGAACAAATCGGGGCTGATCAGAAGTATGTCATGCCCCATCTTACGCAGCTCTGCCACCAGGTGCGTATGAGTGCGCACGACTCCGTTCACCTGTGGATGCCAGGCATCCGTGATGATTGCAATTTTCATGATTTTTGTACTTTCGCTTGAGCGTTGATTCAGGCTGATTTAGCCGACGCTAGATTGGAGATCGAGGTGGAGATCGGGATGGAGATTGGGGTGACGATGAAGCACTTTGGCTTCAGCCCCCAATTGCCATTTGATCACAGCCAGGCTGCCGTCCAGCTCTTCCACCAGCGCGCTGCCTGTCTCGACCCAGTCACCATCATTCAAATAGAGAACACCATTGATTTGGCGCATGGCGGGATGGTGAATGTGGCCGCAGAGCACAGCATCAAAGCCGTTTTCAAAAGCGTGCTTAGAGACTGCTTCTTCAAAGTTGGTGATGAATTTGACCGCCTCTTTTACCTGCTTCTTGATGAAGCCAGAGAGCGACCAATAGGGCAGGCCCAGTTTGCGTCGGGCAAAGTTGAGCCAGCCGTTGAACACTACAGTCATGTCGTAGGCCCAGCTGCCTAGATGCGCCAGCCACTTGTGATAGCGCACGACGCCGTCAAACTCGTCGCCGTGGATGATGAGAATTTTCATGCCGCGGGCAGTGGTGTGTTCGGTGGTGTTGCGCACTTCAATTTCGCCGAAAACTAGACCGTCGTAGTCGCGAATGAACTCGTCGTGGTTGCCGGGAATAAAGACAACCTTTGTGCCTTTGCGTGCCTTGCGTAGCAGTTTCTGCAAGACGTCGTTGTGACCCTGGGGCCAAAACCAACGTCTTTTTAGACGCCAGCCATCGATGATGTCACCCACAAGGAAAAGATTTTCGCTTTCGCTGTGTTTGAGAAAATCGAGTAGCAGAGCCGCCTGGCAACCGGGGGTGCCAAGGTGCACGTCGGAGATGAATATGCTGCGATAACGCTTAGAAATCTTTGCATTTACAGTTGTTTGCATTGCATCGCTCATGATTGGTACCTCCTGTGTTTATGGAGAACAAAATCCCAAGTTTCTGCATCTTTTCTTCTGAGCCAAGGCCCAGCTATGCCCGGTCTTCATTGGGTTCCTTGACGGAACTGGAAAGGGCTGCTTTGGGCTTATTTGTTTGGTTTTAGTAAAGGTTGCCTGAAGAAATGGATGAGATATGGGATACCTCAAACTAACAATGATTGGCTGCTGTTCCGCTGGCTAAAGCGTAAATGCAAACTTGTATGACTTATGTTTTCTCGCTGTAATAGTGTTTGAAACCCACACTTGAGCCCTTTCTGGCAAACTTTGCCGATTCATAGTGCGGGGTTTATGAGCGAAAGTAATTGTTCGGGTCGCTAGCGAAGCTGGCGTATGCCACCACCGGGAGTGCAAACACATTGAGGTTATGGTGGGGTTAAGGCTCATGTGGTGGCGCTTGTAAAGTGCTTAAGCGCTGTAAATACTAAGGCCCCAGCGTCGATTGCTGAGGCCTTGGTATTGTCTGTGGTGTTCTGTGTGGTGTTAGGTGTGGGTGATATTAACTAAGAGGTGATTAGAGTGTGATTGGGAGCGCAAAGCTAAAATTGATAAGACTTAGTCGAGGGACTGCCACACAAGTGAAGCCATAGCTGCGCTTATTTCTGGTTTTAAGCCCGGTCCAGAAAATGAGGCAACCACTATATTAGGGTTGTTCTGTCTAAGACATGACAATTCAAGTAGGGCCGCCGAGCGCAAATTGGCTGTTGAGTAGACGTTCACAAGTTGGTAGTTTTCTGCTAAGCGCACTAATGTCGCCAATATTCCCGGTTGCTCTTTGAGCTCAAGGTGAGAAATGAAAGGCCCGTCGAAATCGAGCGGGCCAATTTCAATCACGGCGCTCTGCTGCTCGAAAACAGGACTATCCATGAGACAGCTAGACATCGTTTTCTTAAGCAAATTGCAAGGTCTGTACTAGAGGCGGCTCGGCATTCTCGAACCAGTCTTCGATGGTTTTGACAAGCGAGCCAGAGAGCGCTTTTTCGCTCTGATTGATGTAGTGAACACCGACGAAAAGCAGACCGGGGTATTGTTTGGTCCATTGTTCAAATTCGTCTGGATCGACTAAATCGGCTCTGAGGCTATCACTGTATCCAAAATCAATCACTTCATACTGGTCATCAAATTCTTGCATGACAACAAAAATGCCTGCCTTGTCTTCGATTTCGATTGGCGTGCGGTAAGGTCCTGAAAACTCAATATCGGCTACTAAAATTGACATAGTAAATACTCGCTGGAATGTAAGGTGTTACGTGTGGCGTGATTACTGAATTGCTATATGGAAATGTAAAAGGTGAATGTGTATAGAATCGACTAAAGTAGTTAAGGTGAGGTAAAGGTGCTCAGATAACGTTAAGAAGTTCAGGTAACTCGTTTAAGTTTCCTGAACTTTAAGCGTTCTCATTTGCGAACTTCAGGCGTCTACTGCTCTTTTTCTATACCGTAACCAGCGCCATGCACATTGCGAATGACTGAAGTTGTTCCTTCTATGTCTAGTTTCTTTCGCAGCCGTTTGATACAGGTTGTCAGTGCTTCGCGGCTGGCATCTGAATCGTTTTCCCAAACTAACTCAATTAGCTTTTCTGCGGTAAATAGCTTGCCGGGGTTTTTCATAAGAAAGTGGAGCAAGGTAAATTCTCTTGGCTGTAGCTTAATTTCGATGCCACGCTGCTTTACCTTGAACGCTTCGGCATCAAGCTCTAAGGAACCGCATTTAATAGCACTGCCAGCATAATTGCGAGGTCTTCTGAGAAGTGCCTCGACACGAGCCATAAGTTCTTTGCCGTGGAACGGCTTGACTAAGTAATCATCTGCCCCAGTGTGGAACCCGGCCAAACGATCATCAATCTTACTCTTACCGGTGAGCATTAGTACGGCAGTGGTGTTGCCCGCAGAGCGTATTTGTTTGAGTATGGCTATTCCCTCGATACCGGGAAGATTCCAGTCAAGAATCGCTAGGTCATAAGCAAAATGCTTCAGGCGGCTGTAGCCTTCACTACCGTCGTTAACTATTTCGACCGTGTGATGCTCGTTTTCCATCCAGCGGCCAATCATTTCACCTAGCTCAATATCATCTTCAACTAAAAGTATTTTTGCCAATGCAACCTTTTATTTCATATATTCAGGGCGAGTCGTGATTCTATTTGAGTTTTTCCAGTCGGTCAAGAAGAAGTTGTCGAGGCCGAAAGCTGTTATGGAATTATCGCCTTCGCGAGGGTCTACATCAATTTGTTCATCTCGGATTTTTTCGTCACGGGCGGCGGCCACTACTGAGTCGTAGATCGCTTGCGGTACAGCACCATTGCTATCGTACGCGGCCATGAGAGCAATCAGTTGCGATTCATATTGATCTTTTAGTTGTGAACTAGCGGCACCAGATTCCAGTTGGGCCACCTGCAATGGCGTCATGCCTCTCTTGGCTAGTTCTGCAGTGCTTTTCTCAAGGGCCAATGTTCTGCGGTCTAGCTCGTCGAGCATTGGCGTCACTGGTCGCTTGTCATAGTCACCTTTCTCTATTAGTTCTCTCAAGTCTTTTGTTGAAGAGCCGGTGCTTTCGTTATAGGCCTTCACTTGCTCTTCTTCTTTGGCTAACTGTTCGCGTTCTGCTGGTGTCATTCCTGCCCGCGCCAGCATGCGAGCGTGATCGTGCAGAGTGTCGCGCTTGCCGAATACTCCAGCCCATGTGTCTTTTACTGATTCAACAATGCCGTCTACTCCGGTTTTGTGAGAGTTTGGCGTTAGCTCTAGAAATTCTCTTGGTGCTTTGGCCTGGCTTCTGTCGAGTGGAATGGTAAAGTCGAGAACTGGGGCGCCAAAGGGCTTTGTAAAGTCGTTGATACTTGGTTTCTCGCTGATTTTAGGGTCAAAGCGCTGTTCGACAGGCATCTCTGCCAGTAATCTTATAGCCACAGAGTCGGCTGGGTTATAGCTTGCTTTAGTATCTTCAAATTGTCTTTCGCTCATGAGAATTTCCTCGCTTCAGTCAAAAGTTTGTTAGTAAATTCGGCATTGGTCTGCTGCATGCATTCGTTTGCCGCTTGCGGTCGACGAAATCAATTTACGGTTTGAATGTTGGCCGAATTTGGGGCGACAGATTAAATGCTGCTACAGGTCTGGGGCCGATGCGGTGGCTGGCATTGTCGGCTTTTTCTTGATAGGGCGGCTGTGTACGGCAGAAGCTATAATGAAAACACTGATGAAATCGAGCAACATGCAATTTCTAAAATCTATTCGTGAGAGAGCAAGCTTATTACCCTCCCGGCTACTGTTGAGCGCGATTCTGGTCATTGTTGCTCTTTGTCCTCTTGCCGCGTCAGCTGAGGAAACGTCTAAGCTTGCCGCTTCTGGAACAACTAAGTTGGCCGCTAGATCTGCGGCGATAAAGTCAACTGCCACCGCGTCTAGCTCTGGAGGGATGCCCCTTTATGTCCCCATAGTTTTAGATTTGCGTATATTGCGGAAAAGCGTCAGCATATATGACCGTGAGCCCAACAATCAGCTAGCCTTTTACGATGCCGCTCGTTATTTTTTAGGTGTGCGCGATTATGCTAGTGCCGAGAAATTAGCTAGGGCTGCGCTTCGTGCCCATCCTCATTGGGCCAGTCCAAATTTCGTTATGGCTAAGGTTGTCGATGCCCAGTTTGAAGATTTGCAGTGTATTGAAAATTATAAGTTGGCTCTTAAGGCTAGTCCGCATTGGCTCGATGCTTCAATCGCTTGCGCCGACAAGCTCAATGCTTGTGAGAAATATGCAGAGTCTGTGGCTGTTAGCACTGCCGCACTAAAGTTCTGCGAGAGCCAGCCCAAGGACGCTGGGCTAACTATTTACATGAGTGCTTTGCGTTATTGCAAGGCTCAGGCTCTTTATAATCTTAAAGACTTTCGTGGTGCCGCCAAAGTTCTTGAAGTTAATTCACCGCACTACCTTGATAGTGTGCGTCTAAAGTTTCTAGCTGGCTGCTATATACACTGTCAGGAATGGTCGAAGGCCTTGGCTATTTCCAATCAACTGGTGCAGCGTTTTCCCCGTGATTACAGTTATCGTTTGCAGCGAGCCCAGGTTTATGCCGGTTCGAATCAACCGCATAAGGCCATTGCCGATCTCTCGCAGTGTCTACAACTAAAAAAATATACGATCAAGAATACTGGTATAGGCGCATTGGCTGTGCTTGAGGAGCGCGAGGTGCGTCTCTTGCGCGCTTCTATGTACGATAAGATCGGTCAGAAAGACCTTGCTAAAAAAGACCGGGCGGCAATTAAAGAGGCTACCGATCGCTCGTATAAAGAAACAGTATTTAGAACAGCACAATAGGTTCGTTTATCAACTCATTTGCGATTCAGTTAGGGTGCGGTTCACGCTTAATTCAGGCTCAATACTGAATTGTTGTGGCGCAAGGGCTGTTTAGAGTGACTGCTCGGTTTTGTTTTCAAGTTCGAATCGGATGGCCGGGAACTCCCGAATCAATTGCTCTTCTTGTGCTTTCGTGATGTTTGGACAGTTGACCAGGCTCAAGAACTTCATTGTTTTGCTTTGGCAGAGATCGCGCACGCCATCAATTGTTACTCTGGTACCGTCTAACTTTAGCTGATAGAGCTTGCTGAGTTTCTTCAGGTAGGTCAAGCCGAGATTTGAAATTTGAGTTCCGTTTGCTTTTACTGTTGTTAGGGTTTGAATTCGACTTAGCTTTTCGGCACCAATGTCATTGAAGTTGGAGTTAGTTAAAATGATTCTGGATAAGCGTAGTTTCGACAGTAGATCTAGGTTTTCGTTGCTCAATTTGCTGTCCTGAAAGTCGACTGTCTTAATCTGTTGGGCCGTTGTAATAATTTCTAGCGTTTGCGCCTTTACATCAGTATTTCTTAGGAAGAAGTACTCATCTGACTTTGTCACCATTGCTCTAATTTGAGCAGTTGTTAGCACTTGTGGGTCTAGAGCCTTATCTATGGCAATTTTTTCAGCGTTACTCGATTGCTTTGACTGCTTTTCTTCTTCTTCTTCTTCTTTTACTTTTACTTTTTCTTTTTCTTTTTCTACTACGTCCGCTTCTCTTAGCCTGCGAGCTGGGTCGGTCGTCGCTTTTCCTGGGCGCAGGGATCCGTACTGAATCACGCCAATTGTGGCCATCGCCAAAGCCGAGGTAGCGATGGTGGCCGCGGTGATGTATTTGAGAAAATTACTTTTTGAGTCGTTGTCCTCTTCTTTCGATAGATCTGTCGTCGATAGAGAAAGAGGGCGAGATATCTTGGCCCTGTCCTTGCCCTTTAGTATTGAGGCTAAGTCGTGGGCAACTATACCAAGGCTGTCATAGCGGTCTTCTGGCACTTTCTCTAGCATCTTCGCCACGATGCGCTCAAGCTCTCTAGGGAATTCGTTACCGCCTGTGCCCTCAGCCAGTGTGGGTGGAGGCTCTGATTGATGCATCATCAGCGTTGCCAGGGCATTGTTGCCAACAAATGGCGCTCTTCCAGTCAAGATTTCGAAGATAACGCAACCCAGCGAGTAGATATCGGAGCGGTAATCAACCTGGCTACCCATGCACTGTTCTGGGCTCATGTAGAGCGGGCTGCCAAATATTTCGCCGGTTTTAGTCAGGGCTTGAATTTCTCCCCCGTCTCTATGGCTAAATTTGGCAATGCCAAAGTCTAAAATTTTGACACTGCCCTCGGTGCCAAGTTCCCGGCCCTTTAGAATCATTATGTTGCTAGGCTTTATGTCTCGATGCACCACTCCGCTGTTGTGTGCATGGGCCAGGCCGAAGCAGACTTGAATGATGATTGGCAGGGCTGCGGCCATTGGCAGCGGTCCTGAGTCATGCAATAGTTCTGCTAGAGTCTCGCCATCAACTATTTCCATTGCCAGAAACGGGGTCTGGTCATCGAGCAGGCCATAGGCATTGACTGCAATGATGTTGGGATGATTGACGGCAAAGGCTGCTCGTGCCTCGTGCTCAAAGCGCTTTACTGTGATGTCTGAGAGAAAAGATTTGTGGATAGTTTTGAGAGCTAATTCTTTGCCAAGAAATATTTGCTCGACACGATAGACTAGCCCCATACCGCCTTTGCCTAATATAGACAACACTTTGTAGCGCCCTCCGACGATTTCGTCGCGGGCAAATTCTGCCCCTGTCAGCTTCGCATCGGTGCTGTTTATGGGGCGTGTGTTGTCCGAATCAGGCGGTGCCATTGGCTTTCAACATCTGTTTTTCCCATTGCTCCAAGCTATCTAGTACCTGGGTCTTGAGTAGTTCTGGATCGTTTTTGACTCTCTCAAATATCAATTTCATTTCTTTTGTTTCTGGCAAATAGGCTGCGCCCCACTTAACCATTTCTAGCAAGATCGGCATGAGATCTTTGCCTTTGCTAGTGAGGTAGTAGAGTTTGCGCGACTTGTTTTCGGGATGGACAATTTCTCCAACGAGGCCTTCGTTTAGTAATTTTTTGAGACGGTCGGCCAAGATGTTTGTAGCTATGTTTTCTGGGCTGGCTAGAAATTCTTTGTATTCATGCTTGTTGAAGAACAGTAGATCTCTGACTAGTAAAAGCGTCCAACGATCGCCAATGATCTCAAGTACGTTGCTGACCACACAAGGTGATCTTTGAATTGATTTAGATGTTGCTGCTTTGGCGGTCATTATTTTGCTTTCGAGTTCTACTGATTATGTTTGCTGCTCATGAGCCCTGAGGTCATGGGGATATTCTAGCACTTGCTTGCAAAATGCAAGTGCTTGCTGTATTATCTACTTGCGAAATGCAAGTGGCTTCTTGGGAGGTCGAGAATGTTCGCTGCAGCAGAACCGAAGTCGGAGGGTGCGAAATTAGCTATGAGCGAATTAGAGACTGCGAAAGCAGCCAATCCTAAATTGGATGGTCCTAGGCTGGATGAGCCTAAGTTGGATAAGCCTAAGTTGGATAAGCCTGGGGCCGGTCTGCCCTTTATCGAATGGGCTGTGGCCAAATACATTGTATTTCCGCGTCGATTCAAAAATTCCAGCAAAGAAAAGGCATTAGCCGACTTTGCTGAACAGTCTGACAAGATCCTAAAATTAGCCCGAGGGCTCAGCTCTGAGCAGCTTGTTGAAAGGCGTTTGATAGCTCGCTTGCAGGGCCTAGAAGACAGCTCGCGCTACTGGTCGGTGGCAATGACTCTAGACCATCTAACAATAGTGGGAAACTTGATGTCTCACGCCGTAATTGAGTTGTCTAAGGGCAACAATGCACTCAAAGTTGTCGGTACTGCTGAAGTAAAACCAGGTGCTGCTGCCGATGCGGCACGCTCGTTGAAAGATTTTGAGGAAATGACTGAGCGTTTTTTGCTTGAAGTTGGTAAGGCAAATATTGATGTGCACTCGAAAGTGACCCATCCCCACCCCTGGTTCGGGCCGCTCAATGCTTATCAGTGGCTGGTGTTTGCTGCTCCCCATGAGAACATTCATCTTAGGCAAATAGAGGCGATAGTGGCTTTGTTGTAGACCTTATATAGGCAAGCTTTCCTACTTGTGCTACAACAAATTTGTGCTTAATTTGCCGTGCCGCCTTTAGGGCGTCTAAGAGCTGATTACTGGTGCCCCAGAAAACTTACATAATTCTTAAACCGGCCCCGCTTGGGCGCTTCCATAACCGACCCTTAACCAGTCGAAGCAAATACTAAGGTTGTCAAGGGCGGATCAAAGGGGATGCTCAATGCGTCATTTTTCTAGATCGACACTCGTCTCTGTAGGTTTTGCTTTTCTCGTGACTGCGGCTCCAGCACAGGCTGAGGAAGTCAGCGACTTAACTGTTAATGTAAAAGTGTCAGCGGCAGGAGACTTGAATATTGAGGAGAAAATCCTCGTAGACTTCGGTAAGGACAAAAAACACGGAATACTGAGAAAAATACCTACCGACTTTGCCTCAGACGATGCCGAGATAGATTTGATTTCAGCAGAGTGCCCACCGGGTAAAGCTTGCCCAAGAGTGATTTCGCAACTTCATCAGTCTTTGCAGCTTAAGCTCGGTGAGCCAAAGGTTCTTGTTTCCGGCAGACATACATACAGACTCAACTACATCATCAAAAACCCAGCTAGAAATTTAGGCAAGACCCTCAGTTATGAATGGTCGCCAAATGGCAAAAACTGGCAAATGCCGATTAAAAACATGACCGTAAATTTAAATGGTGCCAGCCCTGCAGTAAGCAAGTCTCTCATTGTAGTCAATGAAGGCAACTTTTCTGCCGCCACCGTTGCCGGTACCAGTGGTAATTACAAAGTTAGTGCTCGCGATCTACAACCAGGGCAGGTGGTATCGGTCAAGATATCGCTGTCTGAGCCATCGAGTAGCGTTCAGGGAAGTAGCACAACGACGAGCAAAAAAACGGGTATTCTACAGGGCCTGACTTCGTTAGATCACAATGCGCAGGTGGTGCTATGGATTGTTGGTGTCGTCGGCTTTGTGCTCGTGCTTGTAGCATTGGTAAAATCACAAGCAAATTGCAGCTGTCGTTGCGGCCCGATCTGTAGCTGCGCGTGTGGTTGCCGCAAAGGTTGCACTTGTCAAAGCAGCAGTTTCAAGGAAGAGCCACTCTCAGCCCAGCGGTCTGTTTTCGGCAGCGGTTACAACAGCTATAACAACGGAAACTATAATAACTACAACGATAACTATGACAGCTGGAGTAGCAATTCCAGCAGCAGTAGCAGCTCCTGGAGCAGTTCTGATTCCAGCAGTTCCAGCTCCGACTCTGGCGGCTCCGGTGACAGTGGTGGGGGTGACTCCTGGTAACCATTGTACGAAGAGGCTAGAGAAGTTCGCCGGCTATCTGGAGTCAATTTAGATCTCGCCAGTAGCTTTCTCATCTTTAAGAATAAATTAGACCGGTCTATTAGTTGTCTAAAAAAAGAAAACAGAGGCGAGGCCCCTGTTCTCTTCCGTCAAGTCGGCTCTTCAGCTCTGCGGATAGAACATCCAGTTGCGCGTCAGTTGAGCCGACGAGTTCATCAGGCAGATGCCGTGTTCGAGACGGTCGCCGATTTCGTCGTTGGTGAGATCCGCCAGGTCTTCGGCCTGGTCGTAGCGATGGCTCTGGCCATTGCGTTGGCAGGCGATGGCCAGGTGAACAGCCTTGGCGGCAATCACCGAGTTCTGGTCAGCGCTGGCCGAGTAGCTGACGGCGTCGTGGGCCACCTGCCAAAACCAGTACTGGTTCGGCAAAGTGAGCATGACGCCAACAGCCTCATCGCTGAAGAAAGTATGCAGCGTCCGCTCTTCCGCAATGCCGGGCTGGAGAAACTTGGCCAGGGCGAGGGTTGAAGCGGGCAGGTCAGAGAGCTTGACGTTCTGCTGGAAAATGCGCTGGGGCTCGCATTTGCCGGCGTTGATGAAGGCGAGCCGCTGCAGCTCGCTGTGCAGGGTTACCAGTTGTTTTTGCATAGTCTCCCTTCAGTTGTTGGGGTTGAAGATAAAGGCCTTTTCCACCAGGGTGGTGGTGGTCCAACGGCTGGCGCTGTTGACGCCCGGGGTGCCGTTGTCGCGCAGGCGAGCGATCAGCTCGGCGCGATCTGTGCTGCCGACTGCTGCCACCGCATTCAGTGCTGCTTCCCAGCTGGAAGTGCCCGGCTCGCCGTCTCCGTTGCCACTCAGAGCGGTGACCGCCTGGGCCACGGCGGTGTGCAGTTCGTCGCCGTTGACCACTGTGGAGAAGCGGTTCTGGCCATTCGCGCCTTGGTCGAAGGGCTGCTTCCAGCTCGGGTCGACGAAGATGTTGCGGGTCAGAGCCTTGGCCAGAGCGGCCGAGGCTTCGTCGTTGCTGGGTTCGACGCGCACGCGGTAAGTGCCGTCATTCAGGTGGCGAACGGCCACCAGGCCGAGCGAGGTTTGGCAGATGACCACGTAGTTGTGGGTGCCTTCGGTACCGGCGATATGCTTTTTGGTTGCGAACATGATGTTTCCGTTTCTAGATTGCTGAGGGTGAATGAGTGGCAGAAGTTGGTCGTCGCTAACGACTACTTTTGGACCGCTTGCAAGGCTGCCCTGGCCTTCCACAGACTGCGAATGGAACCTTGCAGGTGTTGAGTGATCATGAGGTTGGTGGGAAGATGCTAAATCTGTGGTGTGCCGAACAGCGAGCTGCTTGCGAGAATCTGGGGGTGGGGCCGGTGCGGTTTGGTTTGCTGTTGGTTGGCTTTAATTGAAAGAAGTAAAAGATATACAGAAACGCTAACTAAATAGAGCTACTGTTAGCAATCATGAGCTTTTGTTTTAACTTGATCTAGCACAGAAAAGCGCTAGCGCGGCTGGCGCTATGCCACTGCTGGTAGTGGCGTAAAACAGCAAAGGTGCATTGAAGCTTTCACTTCAATGCACCTGGCAATTGATTAGACCCGGGGGTGATGATCTAATATTTCTAGACTTACAATACTTGGAGAAGCTTGGCAATTTGTGGGCGGCAGCTTAATATTCAGGTATGTTTTAATTTAGGGGAGGAATTAGGGCTTCTTTATGCGTATCGCCATTGTTTGCAATGATACTAGGGGTGGTGTACAACCGTATGTTGCCCTTGGCTTGGGCCTGGCTCAGGCTGGTCATGAGGTGCGTATGGTGGTGCCAGGTAACCATGTTTCCTTGTTTGATGGTACCTCTCTTGCCGTATTCCCTCTCTCTGGGCCACCGGCAGAGGAAGTCAATGCTGCTGCTCGTATAGCTGAAAAAGGCACTTTTGCTACCATGACTTTTATGGCAAGGGAGATGCCAAAAATGATTTTCACGGCCACAAAAGAAACCCTCGATGCTTGCGAGGGGGTCGATTTAATTACTGGCGGTGTTGGCGGTATGGTCACCGGTGTATCGGTGGCTGATAAGCTTAAAGTCCCTTTCGTACAGACTCACCTTCAGCCATTAGGCGCTCCCTCACCTGATTACCCTGGCCCTATGCTTGGGGCTCTGCCTGATTGGGTGGGTGGACGGGGAAGACTTCTCAGTCATCATCTATCAGAGTTAGCACTGTGGGTGCCTTTTCAAGGCGCGATGTCTAGCGCCAGGATAAAGGTGCTGGGTCTCGATGAAAAATCTCGTTCTATGAACGGACAGCCCTGTCTCTATGGTTTCAGTCGTCACGTCGTAGCTGTTCCTGAGCACCCAGTAAAGGTTCGCCACACTACCGGTTATTGGATTCTTTCTGCAACCGCGAATTGGAATGCGCCACTTGATCTGCAAGCCTTCTTGGAGCAAGGTGAGCCCGTCGTCAGTATTGGCTTTGGCAGTATGTCTAGTAGTAAGGCTGAACAAGTTACTGATTTGGTCCAGCATGCGGCAAGTGAAGCTGGGGTGCGGGTTGTTCTATTGGTTGGCTCGGGGGGTCTTAAGGCGGCAGGGCAGACGGATCGTCTTTTTTGTCTTGGTGAAGCGTCTCATGAGTGGCTGTTTCAGCGAGTCTCTGCAATTGTTCATCACGGTGGTGCTGGCACTACTGCTGCCGCTTTGCGCTCTGGTGTGCCAAATCTAGTGGTTCCCTTTGGGGTCGATCAACCTTTTTGGGGCTCACGGGTCAAGGCGCTTGGAGTAGGGCCAGAGCCGATAGCCCATTCTCGCCTTACGGTGGAGCGCTTGAGTAAGGCACTTAAAGTTATGGTCAGCGATCAAGCTATGCGCATGAGAGCGGCACAACTTGGTGCCCTCCTTCGTTCAGAGGATGGCGTGGCCGAAGCTGTTAAGCATTTCGATCGTTTGAGCGCTAACGTCTAGTTAGGCTAGCGGCAATCTTTTGGGCCGTTTCGCGATCAGAGTAAGGCAGGTTCTTTCCGCCAATTGATTGGAAGTTCTCATGGCCAAGACCAGCAATTAGGACAGTATCGCCATTGGCAAGATTGCTTATTGCTTCTGCAATTGCTTCGCTTCGACCAGCTATTTCTCTGGCTTTGGGCGCACCTTCAAGCACATCCCGCCTTATTGTTGCCGGGTCTTCTGAGCGGGGATGGCCATCAGTGACAATGACATTGTCTGCCAAAGCCTGAGCCACAGCTCCCATATCTTTGCGCTTGCCTAAATCGCGTTCGCCGTTACAGCCAAAGACAATGGTTAGTTTGCCCGTGGTGAAGCTCCTGCACGCCTCCAGGGCGGCTCTGATTGCGTCTGGTGAATGGGCATAGTCGACAATCACTTTGCCGCCTGTTGCACTGGTTGCCACTAAATTGAGGCGACCTTCCACTTCGCTTAACTTATTCATATTGGCCACGGCGGTCTCTACGGCAACGCCTGAGGCGATCACAATGGAAAGAGCGCAGAGGGCGTTGCTTGCCTGGAATTCACCAAATAAATTGAGATTGCATTCGTAAGTTTTGCCGAATATTGAGAGAGTGAGTGTTTGCCCCAGTGGTTGAGGAACGCTTTTTACCAGGCGTACATCTTGGCCTTGAGCACCATAAGTAATTATCTTGTGATTGCGGGCGCGGCAAATGGCAAGGGCCGGAGCAAACCATTCTGCATCAGCATTGAGAATGGCATGACTGCCTGGTTCTAGTATGTTATTGAAGAGCATCATCTTGACGCGGAAGTATTCATCCATAGTCGAATGAAAATCAAGATGGTCGCGAGTGAGATTGGTGAAGGCCCCGATGTTGGCGGCGACACCATGCAAGCGATAATCAAAAATGGCATGGCTGGTAGCTTCGAAAGCAACGTGATTGATGTGGCGCAAGGCCAGCATATTGAGCATAGTGTGCAGGGTTACTGTTTCGGGCACAGATAAAGTGGGGTCGCGGTCCCAGATCAAAGTGCCATCGGTTAGTACGCCACCAAGGTTGCCCACTGAGCAGCTCTCAAGGCCAGCAGCACTCCAGAGCATCTTGCAAAAATTGACAGTGGAAGTTTTTCCATTGGTGCCAGTGATGAGGGCAATATTTTTTGGTTTCGGCTCGCCATAGAAGGCTGAGCAGATTGGTCCAAGAATCGATAGGGGAATCGGGTGATGTAAAAGTAGCGCTTTGCTGCCTTCGGGCAATTTTGTTTCAGGGGTGGAGAGAACCACTGTGGCTCCATTTTCCATGGCGCGGTTAATGTAGTGCCGCCCGTCCAGTCTGACGCCATAACGCGTGCTGTCGACTGTTTCGCTTTCTTCCGCCACATAGAGAAAATTTTGCTGGCACAGTTCTGGGTCGGTGGTGATTCCGGCTATATTTATCTTGGCAGTTTCTAGCTTGGCAGAGTCTAGTTCGCTGAAATTCGCTGGGCCCGAGGCGACGCTGAGGTCGGTGGTAAGGCCGGCAAGAAGTTTGTCTAAGGTTGGCATAGAAAGTTTGGATGCTCGATAAGTGCAAGAGTTTACGAGATTCTACACGTTGGAGAGTGAAATGGGACGTTTCAGTGCGGCAATAAATGCTTGCTGCAGCAAAGCGTTTCAAAGAGACATTGGGCCATTGGTTTGACCTACTAGTCGACTTCCGCGCTAGCCAGTTTCTGCTCTTATCGACAGGCACAGAATATTCAGGGTACAACTTTATAGACTTGTCTCGAATAAAGAAGTAATATCTTGACAACCGTGAACCATCTTTAGAGAAAGCACGCATGCCGATAGAAAGGGAAAATCAAGAAAGGGGCCTAGTCAAAGAAGTGGAATCTCCATTTCCGAGCACGCTTGATTTGATGCACTCAGGCCAAGAAAAGAAGCCTGCCAATTTACTTTCTTCTTTCGGAAATTCATTTGGTTATGAGCTGATTGAAGCTCGTGTTGATGGCGTGCTGCAAATCTTTGACCGAACTGGCAAAACAAGACTTGGTCTTTTTGATGTCCCTGAGCATGAGAAGTTTGCTAGCCCGAACTGGTTTGCCCAGCAGCTGGGTGGCGCAGCCGGTACTGCAGTAACTTTTTTGCTTTTACGTAAAGCTGCTGGTGCTGCCATTTCCACTAAAACTGAGAGCAGTGCTGCAGCAATCGGCAGTCAGTCGCTCAGGCAGTCACTTACCTCGGCAGCTCTAACTGGTGGTATCTATCAGGGAATATTCACGCCGTCAGACACTTCTAAGCGGGGCCTTGATTTCTTCACTAACAGGCTCGAGAATGCTGGTATTGGCGCAGCCACCTTCACTACTTTGGTGGGAAGTGCGCACGGACTCAATTATCTTGGCAAAAGTGCCAATCTCTCTTGGTTGAGGAATAATATCGTCAACTCAACGGCCTCTGGTCTGCCAGCCGGTTTCGTCAGCGCGGAACTGAGTACAAGGGGGAATGCTAGCGGCCAAGAATTGTTTGAATCGATGTTCACCTATTCTGCCATTGGCGGCGTTATGGCTGGCGCTCATAGCCTTAGGCCGGCCAATCTCAAAGCAATGATGTCTAAAAGTCAATTGGCTGATAGCACGCCAAAATCAGTGGAAAAGCTAGTAGAGAAGCCAATAGAGAAAACAGCAGACAGACCAGGTGAGAGGCTTGCTGAAAAACCACGCGAAAAACCACCTGAGCAATCACGTGAGAAGCCAATTGAAAGAGTCAGTGACAGGCAAGTTGGCAAAGTAGCTGAGGTAGTGCCAATTGCTCAACTAGCAGCTGAGATGAAAACTTTTCCGGATGCTCATTCTTTTAAGCAGCAGCTGGGCAATAGAGCGGTTGGAACACTGCCAGTAGAACTTGTGAATGGAGGTTTGCCTCAAGCCGCTGTATTCAAAAAACTTGATGACTTAGCAATAATGTTACGCTCAGTTGACTGTAATCTACCGTCGGTCAAGAAACAAGGGCTTGGCGCAACTGACCTCGGCTTGCCTGAATTTAAGGTACAGCTTGGTGATACCACGGTCGGTGTCAAACGTGTCGGTGTTGGCGAGACCGCTTCAGTTTATCGTCTTACGGCCGATGGCAAAGACTTTGCTTTTAAGGTAGTTCATGACCCAGCCCGTATTGATGTTCATGGCAGCTACAGCGAAGCTGGTGCATTTACTTTTCTTTCGAAATATCCAATTCGCGATCTGGTTAAATTTCATGCATCCAATCCAGGTAGCAGCGGCGGGTGGCTGCTCAACGACTTTGTCACTAAGCCAGTTAATCAAACAGGCCTAGAGCTGAGAGAAGTACTAGCGAAAAACAAGTTGGTACTTGGAGATGACTGGAGCGCTAACCGAGGCCCCGGTGGAATAGTTTGGGACGTTGGCGGTATTGAGCCAGTTTCGGTGCTACCACCAAAGAGCTTAGCTGAGTTTCGCGATTTACTTAACTCAAGTCAAGATCGCATGATCGCTGGTAGAAAAATGAGCAGTATTGATAATGCTCAAGTTAAAGATGCCTTGATGCTTGCCCTTGATTATCCTCAAGTAAGCGGGCAGGTTCCGCGCAGTGCTGCCCGATTGCTGCATGATAAAAATGAACTTGCTGATGTTTTGCGCAAGGCTTTAAACACACCAGGTGCGGCTGGCAGAGCTGCTTTTGAGCTAGATTATTTGAAGGGTACAGCGCACATAAAAGAACTCTACTATGAGGCACTGAAGAATCCTGAGTCGCGAATAGAGGCAGCCAAACAAATTGATAGATTGGCACCACAAGACCGTAAACAAGCGATAGACGCTGCTTTCAAGTATCCAGAGAGCCGTGCTATGGCGGCTCGAGCTATCGCCTCTCTGCCTGAGGGGCCCGACAAAACAAAGGCAATGCAGATGGCAGAGCAAGATATGAGTGCAAGAATAGCCTTGGCATTGCAAGGCAATCTACCCAAGGCAAGCGACAAGGCATCACATCCTATAAGCGAGTGGCTGACTGAGCACCTAGGTCTAGGTCGGTAATAGTTATTTCGTCATTTCGTGAGGAGCTTGAGAGCCTCATCGGCAGCAGTGTCAGCTTGTTGGAATTTGTTAGACTTTAGGGCGCGCTCTAATCGTTCCATCATCGACTTTGCTATCTGCATTCGTTCGGGCTTGCCATTTACCCAGGCGGGTAGCTGTCTTTGAATGCGATCGATTTTCTCTCGTAGTAGCTCACTAGAAAAGGCAGCTTTAGTCTTTGGTGCCTCGGTCAAGGTCTCTCCCTTGAGAAGTTTTCGATAAGCGTTCAGTGCTTCAGGATTCTCAGTGGCGCGGCGAAAGATATTGCGTTCACGTTCGGCGTTGCCTCCAATTCCCCACGAATAAATATTTGCAGTAACAGCGCCATGATTAAACAGCTTAGCTAAGTACGATTCCATTCTAGGCTCGCCGGGCATCCCGTTTGGCACCACGTTGGTGCCCTCGCTCATTGCCCAGTATGGTGCGCCATGTTTTTGTAGATGCTCACGAATCACTTCCAGCGTATTTCCTTCCGGATACAAGCTAAAACCCGGTTGATACCACTTGCTGAAAGCAATGTCTGGTGTGGCGAACCCCATTCTTTCTGTCACTTTGACGTCGGTCCGCCCCAAGCCTTGTGGAGTGAAGGCGATGTGACAGAAGATTTTGTCAGGGGGTGCGCCAGCTTCTACCAGCTGCTTCGCCCACAACTCAATGAATTGTTTAAGTATCTGGGATAATTCTAAGTCAATTCGTATCGGCGGGTTTGCTGCACTGAAGCCTTTGTTAGAAAGAGCGTGATAACCAGTGTGCTTGCCCGTGGCGAAATCGGTTCCAATCATCGATTCCCAGCCGGCGATTATCCCAGCGTATAAGTGCTCTTTCCCCTCCCTTCTCAAATTAGCAACTTGTTTCTTAAGTTCGTGCCCTATCAGTTGAGCGCGGGCTTTGACAGCGACTTGCACCGCGCCACTGTTCACGCATAGCGGTGGTGCTATCTTTGTCGGGTGCTCAGACCAGTCGAGGCGTCGTCCTGTGCTTTCTGTGCCATTCCAATCGATCCATTCGATGTTGTCGCGCGAGTTGAGGGCTTTGCTATCTTTTCTATCTTCATTGCCTTTGCTGTTTTCCCAGAACATCTGGTCGTCTATGTGAAATGCAATTGCAACATCGTTTTTTTTAGCGATGTCGAACCCTTCACGAATGACTTTACAAACTTCTTCTTCGCTATCGCCCAGTGTTAGAGGGCCGAGGCAGATTCCGAGTTTGTTTTTTTGATCACCCGTTGTGCCAATTCTTGTTGTTATGTCTTGAACTGTTGATTCAATCTGGCCTGCCGGTGGAAAAACGTCTACCCCAATTTTTCTGTAACTGGTGAAGATTTGGAAAAGCAAGTAGCGTGTGTTCGGCTGAATTGCTTTTCTTTGCTGGGCCTCAGCTGGTTCTGCTTTAAGGAATGCAGCAATCGAAATGGCTAGAACCATTAACCTGAGTAGTTTTGGCACGCCGAAGCTCCTTGGATGCTCTTCCATTTGCTTTGATATCATACCGCCCTGGCCGCGGCCAAGCGCTTTAAAGCAAGAATCATCTTCCCTTCATTGAGATAACTTGCACTTCTCTTTTGTTCGCTTACAATCGATAAGAATGAAGCTGGGGTCGAGAATCGACGATGGAACAGAGCACGCCTGCACCGCCAGCACGAGGCGCCAATCAATATCTTAAATGGCTGAAATAGGCAGGCATCAAACGAAGTATCAATTAGCCATTTCGTTCTACAAGAAGAAACTTGCTATCCTCGAGCCCATATGTGGCGTAGTCGATCAAGATAGTGTCTACATTCGCGAGCAAATAGTTAAGTGCAAGGCACTTAGTCGGCATAGTTGAATTTTGATTTTTCGATTTCTTTGGATTTCGGCATGTGGTAGTCTCAAGAGCTTGAAATATTTGTAGGTAGCTTAGTGAAAAGAACTATCGTGCTTGTCTTGATTGCAATTGTCTCTTGGGGGACTGAGTCGTCACCACTAAGGGCCAAGCCGTTGGAAAGTTTAAGCATAAAAAAGGAGGTGCTTTCTGTTGAGGATTGTTTTAAGAAACTCAACGAAATCGATGGCACAGAAATTGAGGTGGAGGGCATCGCTCACCTTCGAGATGAGGACTACGCCCTCTATCCAAGCAGCGGGGATAGCTGCGTACCGATCAGTAAAGTTCTATGGCTCAATATAACGGGCTACAACAGAAGTTCTTTAGCCCTCAAAGACCGTAAGTCTGAGGTTTTTGGAGTTGATGGAAACAAAGTTATTGTCAAAGGAATTATTGATAGCCACACTACGGGGCATCTCGGTTGTCATCGTGCAGGCTTTCGAAGTGTCAGCAGTATAAAACTTTTGTCTCCCACCAAGAACTGATCTAATTGGTGAACTTCTCAATCTTCGTTTTCATTACTTCCGCGATGCTCGGTTGCACAATACTCAGGTTTTGCGCGGCTTCTCTCTGTGACCAGCCTTTTGTGTTGAAAAATAAAATTTGCGCTAGCGGCGGCATTCGATTAGTTAAGCAGTGCCGAGACTGCTTGTCTCCCAAAAACCAGAAAGCTCTCCGTCTTGGTCACCAGCAAAGCTGTACGCAATAGGCTGAGGTGGGGGACTGGCTTGCCCCTCTTTCTCAACTTCTAGAAGCCACGAATCCCCGTCTGTGTCATTCTTGAGATTTCTGTAGCCAAGAACGTTGATTTCGATACCTTGATCCATGGTGATTTTCAGGCTTGCGTCTTCTCCGATGCTGGCATTTTTTACACGCAAACAACCGAGCACAAGATACAGTCTCAAAAGATCAGATGCATGCAACACGCAATCCATCATGTATTTGGGGCTCTCCGGATCCTTCGCCACTTCTTTCTGTAGTTGGTTACTCAGTTCTGCGAGCGCGTTGGGATTGTTTTTGTCGCTGGTAGACCAATCGTCATCAATAGTGAGGAGACAGCTGGAAAAGTCAGTCAGGCTGTCGTATTCTTGCAAGGGCGTGAACTTGAGAGTGATCTGGCCGCCATGCTCGGCAAGAGTAATTTTCGTCAGGGTTTTGCCATGCATACAGCTGGCGAGCACCCTGTTCGCATCTTCAAGCCTCTGCCTATCCAATGCCATTATTGTTTAAGAAACCTTTGGTAGGAACAACTATTAAAGACATTTGGCGCCAGTACTTACGGCCCCGGCAAACGCAACACAGACCCGGAGAACTTCGAGCCAAAGAAAGTAAGATTGTTATCGGGATACATATACGACCAAATCAATGAGCCCTGCACGTTTCCGAAGCCTTCAGACCCACCAATGTTCTTAACTGTGTACTGTTGGCCAGAACCTAGTCTTGAATAGAAAGGATGACTCTGTGAGTAGAACGGTTGGTGGGTGCTAGAGGTTGCTACTTCCACTTTGCCCAGTGAGCCTAAGTGTGTGCCTTTGATTTTGTTTACGCCTTGTTCGTAGGCACCGAGGCTAGCTACGAAGACTTTTTTGAATGGCATCAAGCTCGACACGTTGCCTTCTAGGTTGCCGGCCATTTGCGAACCTGAATAGATAGTGTCATCAAAGTAGGCCACAGCCTTGCCTTTGGCTTGGCCGCTAGCAATCATTTTGTTGAGGCGTTGGCTTGAGACGAAATTGTCTGACGACATGCCATTGGCTTTGCCAAAGAGATAGCTTACTAGGTGTGTACTGCCGCCGGGGTCTTTGTCTGAGACCACGAGTAAATCACTCATGCCTAGGCCACTTTCTCGTAAAGCCGTTGAAAGCTTAGTGTGCAAATCCACAGCCTTTCTCACCATTACAGGGAAGGAGTTATGCACAGCCCCTTCAGCCAACATGCGAGCAGCCAGTTCGCGCTCTTCACCGACATAGCCAGAGAGAAAACTAGCAATTTGTTCTTTCGATGCTTTGGGCACATTGTATTGCGTGTGCAGGGCATCGATATCGCTCATTTTGGCTAGGTCACCGGCAGCGGTGGCGTTGGGTATGGTCAGATTCTGTGATGGCCTGATTACATGAACATTGGGTCCAATCGCTTCGGCGGCGGCGTCAAAGCTCTCTCTCATGGTCATTTTAGCCACATTAGAATCAATTGAGCCAATAAAGAGCCCGCCGGAATGCTTAGCTTTGATTGCTTTTGCTTCGGTCAATAGTGCCGATAGCTTCTCTGCTACTGCTTGGGGGCCTTTGGCGATATCAACTACGTTGATGGCGCGCTCGAACGAACCCACATCGACAACATAAACTTTCGGCACTTTCTTCAATGCTTCAAGGGTAGCAGGCGCCAGGGTAGTGCTAGAAAGATCATCGAAAAGTACGACTTTGTTCGGTATATTGCCTTTCTGCACTTGCTCTACTAGATTGTCGATGTTGTTCATACTCATGCTCATGCTGTTACTCTTGCGATACAAGTAACCAAGCAAGTTGGCTGACGAATCGGCTGAGAGTGTATAGACATTGTCTGGGCTTGATGAGCCCACTTGGTCTGCTATATCACTTTTGAGTGCCTGAAAACGTGCTTTGAGAATACTATCCGAAGACGTTCCGGCTGATTCGTGCAGCAGTGCTACCGCTAGTTCGCGATCTGCTGCGGGCACTCCTTCTAGTATCGTTTCTAGATTGCCTTTGCTCAAGCTTTCGGGGTTGAATTTGCCGTAGATGTCGTCTACTAACTCGTTCAATTGCTGACGCTTAGCTGGGTCGGTCATGTCTTTGAAGTAGTCGGCAGCCTTTTGTTTGTAAGCAGCTTCAATTTCGGGACTTGACGATTTGAGTGCTTCGGCTGGTTCTAAACCTCTGGTCTTTACCTGGCTTACGGCCATTGAAGTTTTGAGGTCTTTCTCAAAACCTTGACTGAACTTTTGTTCAAAAGCGTCGGCTGCAGTTTGGCCGCCTTCAGCGGTCTTTAGTTTGACTACTTCTTGATAGTTGGGGTCTGCTGCCACGCGGGCTAATGGGTCTTTGACAGCGCTAGGATTTGCCCCCAAGAATTCGTCGGTGGCTTGTACGACTTTGACTTTCCCGCTCAACTTTAAGCTTGCGTCAGTTGTAAGCAAGTCTACGTTTTGAACAGTGGTTAAGGCATCATCAAAGCCTTTGGGCAGAACGCTTTCACCAGTGAGGGGATCAACCTTTTTGATATTGAGGCCGGTCTTCTCGTATAAGTTGATCGCTTGAGAAACTGCCTCATATGGTTTGTCGACCGCTAGCTGAGCCAGTTTGTTAGCATCTGTGTCGAGAATCTTGGCAGCATCAGCCAAACCAACGGTTCCCGAAGAAGGAACGTCGACGCCATTTATGGTGTTCTTGATGTTGGTTACTGCACCGGGGCGATAAGAGCGGAAGCCATTACTTACCCCGTCAACCGCACCGCCCAGTATTGTTCCACCAAGAAAGCCTACGACTGAGCCTTTGAGGCTGGCCATTGCTAAATCGCCTGCGGTGATAGGGCGACCCTGCTCAACGGCATTGATGGCCTCACGACCAGGGCTTTCAATCGCGCCAAATATGCCACCAGAAGTGCCTGACTTGGCGGCTGCACTAATCAGCTTGGTGCCAATTGTGGCTCCTTGAGTTTCAATCTTGGCGCTCAGTAAATCACCGGTGACACTCATGCCAAATTTTTTGCCGAGGGCCCGGCTCAGCTGCGCGCCACCGAGTTCACCGATGGGAACAGTTAGGCCCATGAGGGAGCCTATGGCTAGGTCGTGCCCCAAATTGGCGTACTTGCCATCAGCCTGCATCAGACCAGCTTTAGAGAGGCCGCCGATTAGTGCGCCTTTGGATGTAGCGCGCAACATGGTCTCGGTCATACCGAGTTTGCCAGATCTCATTGAGGCTGCTACAGCCAGTGCTACGCCAATGTCAGTTATGGCGTCGACGCCGTTGTGTTGAGATTGGTCAAATGACCTTGCTGCTTGCGAGCCCTTTAGCGCGGCGACGGCGCTATCATTGCCCGGTTTTGAGCCGTTTTGATTTGGAGCATTGGCTGCATCTTGCGCTATTTTCGCTGCTTTAGGGTCAAACTCTTGACCAGTCAAGTCTTTATAGACAGTGGCAAACTTGTTTGTGTCTTTGGCTTCGGCTGCTTGTTTAAGCTGATCGAGCTTTATTTTTTCCGCCGCTAATTTTTGCTCAGTTGCCGTTGAACCCAGGTCGCTGTCGAAAAGCCCCGACCACATGCGTTTGGGATCGTACCAGGCGCGCCCTTCTCCGCTGGCGCCAATATTATTTTTTGCAGCGTCAAAAGTCTTGCCGATGAAACCCTGGTCTTTTTCGTTGAGATCAAAGGCTTTTTGGGCGAGATGATGCTGCTGACTCAAGCCATCATGGATTTTCCCCAAGTCAGGGCCTTTATCTTTTTCTGGAGCTACAGGAGTCGTGGGTGGTAGCGTTGGCGTGTCTTTGCCTGGCTCGGCTTTCGGTTTATCAGCTGGATCTTTGCCCGGGTCTTTGCCTTCAGGCGTTTTACCATTTGGTTCTCTTTCAGCTGGGGCTTTGCCTGGCGCGTCTTTGTTGGGATCGTTGGGAACGTATCTTTCGTCAGGTTTTTGAGCATCGGGCTTCTGGGCATCTGGTTTTGGGAGCTTGCTGGCCTCTTCGGCCTCTTTTGCTTCCTTAAGCCGCTTTTGCAGTTCACGGGCGCGCTCTTCTTCTGTGGCAGTGGGTAGACGCTCACCTACCCTCAAAACTTCGCGGCCACCGTTAATCTTCTTGATACGGTGGGCTTCTTTATTTACCTGATCATCATTTTGCTCTGGATGCATGCGCTTCCAGACCTGAAAATAGCCTTCGCCTAGCTCAAGAGGTAGGGTACTGGTCTCTTCTTTGATTTTTTGCCTTAGCCGTTCTTCGAGGCTGGCTTCGGGTTTTGCCTCAGGTTTAGTCTCAGCTTTGCTTTCTGGTTTCGCTTCAGGCTTGGACTCAGCTTTCCCTTGCGAGCTGTCATAGAGAGCAAACTGCTGATGGGCGCGCACATTGTTCCAACTTTTTGGCAGGTCTTTGTCTGAAATTTCAGTTTTGCCATCAAGATGCGCCTGTGGATAATTATTCAGGGCCATGACGCGATTTAGTTCATGGTAGATGTTGTTTTTGGTTGTGGGCTCGCCGCTGATTTGGCTGCGGTCAGACAGTGACTTTTTTGCCAGGTCGAACAGTGTTGTCTCTAGTTTGGCAGTCTTGGGCAAGGCCAGCAGCTGCTCGCTACTGAGGTGCAACTGAGATTCAGGAGCGGCTTTCCCCTCCTTCTCTTTGCTCTCGTTTTTAGGCGCGTCTGACACAGATTATCTCCTGTCACTCTATATACACAGAAATGAGTCTTTCTCGACACCTTACCGTTGCAAATCCAAGTTATCTCTTCGGGCGTGACATTTCCATAAGGTTTGTCTTTTGCCCTTATGTTTTCTATGGAACTAATTGTCGTACTGAAAAATGACAGAGTTGTGGCAAACGAGAAGCAAATATGAATTGCTCTCTAAGGTTTAGAGAAAGCCAGAGAACATAAGTTTTTACCTTGGTTGCTATTTAGATTTCGCTTCTTCTTGTTTGCTAACTTCGGGCTCTTTGATAGTAGCAGTAACGCTTGTTGTAGCAGGCTTTAGTACTTTGCGTAGATAGCGGTCATTCGTTTCCCATGGTTTTGGTGAATAGCCCGTCAGTTTCTTCAGACTGGCCTTTGCTCTTATTGTTCGGTCTTCATCCTGAAAACATCCCAGTCCAATGCCTATCCCGTTAATAGATGCACCTTTCTCATCACCAACTTCATTCCGTGCCACCATTAACCAGTTTCTAACGCAGAGATTGAAGATATAGGGGTCTTTGTCTACTTGGTGGGCAAGCTTCTCTTGCAGTGCTTCGGCGTAGAGGCATCTTACATCGGGGTCATCTGGATCAAGCTCTACTGCTTTGCGCAAAAGGACAATTGCTTTTTTATAGTTATGGTATCTCATTGATTGCTTAGCCGATAACATCAGGGTGCGCGCATTGACTTCGGAGAAGCCGAGTTCAGAATTCAAAAGGTTATTCGTCTCCGATACTTCTGATGTTGTCACTTTTTCGTCTTCATGTTTTGTCTCTCCCCCAAGAGCTGTAAGCTCTGCGGATGTAGTCGCAATAGTGAGAGCGATTAAAATGCAGGAGTACTTTGTTACAGGCTTTTGAATAGACATATTGTTTTTTACTATATCGAGAGAGAAATCATCGTTGTTTTAGTAATTTTTGAAAATACAAGCACTGGCTTGTGTTTGAAACCTTGTGCTCATAGCTCGATCTTTCTCCTGGTCTGCCAAGCAAAGAGAAGATGGTCCTCTATTCAGCGATGGCGTTTTTTCTGTTAAGTCGAGCAGAGCGTTTATGCGAGCAAATGATCGGGATATTTCACGCAATTCATTCTCTATTGTTTCTGGTGCTCTATTTCTTTTATAGCCAAGGCTTGGGATTTGGACGACCGTTTCTTCTACGAAAAGCTGGGTCATATTGTTGAGCGTACACTGAAATGTCGGCCTCGGAGATGCCGAGAATGGTCTCTTCTTGCTGCCAGTAACCATCCTCGTGAGCTCTGCAAATCTGCTCGTATCTAACTAACAGTTCTTGCGTAATCAAAGAGGCGGTGACTTTTTTCTCTTTCAGCATTTTTTCATGGAATAATTGCAATTCATCGAACGTCAGGCGACCATCCGGCTTATTGCTAGCTGGTTCCGGTAGATCGATATCATCCCAGTTCTCTTGCAAGAATGGCATTACGGTCTCTGTCACAAACTTGTGCTCATCGCTGTAAGCATACATAGTTAACTCTCCTATTTTGAATTGAGTCGAACAGCAGAATTGGTATAAACTGTTTGAAAATTGCATATCTAATAGTTCACATATCTAGATATCCAGATATATGAAAGTATTTCACATGATCCTTTCAAAAAGCTTTTGCCGCTCATCACCTAAGCTTGAACTTTTGTACTTATGCTTTCTGTGGAACTAATTGTCGTAGTGAAAAAATGACAGAGTTGTGGCAGACCGAGAACTAGTTTGTTCAGATTACCCGCAAATGGGGAAGCGATTGTTGCAGTGCCTCATCGCTGAATAGCTCTTCGATCTGGTCTGGGGGTCTTAGTTCTTTGAGGCTTTTAAATCTTTTTAGGGTATCAATTGTTGTCGGTGTGAGATTGCCGCAACGGTCAATATACAGAGTGGTGAGATTGGGCAGAGAGGATAGTTTTAGCAAGTCGGCGTCCTTAATGGCCGATTCCTTTAGTGAGAGAATCTGTAGATTGGTCATTTGTGAAATGAGGGCATAGTCAGCGGTGCTTAATTTGACATTGCTGAGATTGAGTTCAGTGAGGTTGTTGCTCTTCACCAGGGCAGTCAGTACTGGAGTGGCTTCAGATAGCATGCCGACTTGCAATGATTTTAGTTTGGGGAGTATTTTGCATTTTGCCAGGGCGGCACTCGTGATCTTGGTGTTGCCTATGTCTAGCGAACCTAGAGCCTGGAATTTTTCTAGCAAGGGTATGTCTTTATCGCTTAGCCTAGTACCTCTCAGCTCGAGGCCATGCAGCTGCGGTTGCTTTGTTAGGGCTTGGAGTAGCTTAACTGGAAGTACTTGTGAATCGTGGAGGTTGACAGTGCCAATTTCGTTTGGTCTGAAGTAGTTTAGTAGTTCGGGATAGCTCAGCAACTCTTGTTCGGCCGTGAGGCTAATAGGTCTGCCATAGATTGTAGTTACAGTTCCTCTTGCTGGGACCGTTGTCCACTGTATCGAGCCGGGTTTGTTAAAGCCGATGGTGCCGAGGCTAAAGTCTGTCGGGAAATTGAAGAGGTTAACTTTTTCGCCAGCAATTATTTTCACTGTCGAATAGGGCTCAGTTCTTTGTCTAATAAACTCTTTTATTAGCACTGTTTTGGCGATCGGCAGATCTGAATCTTTGTTTGTGATTTGCTCTATCAACTCTATGTTAGCTATTGTATGGCTGGTGTTTGCGATGTTGAAGGCCTGCTTCTCTATCGTGGAGGCTTTGTTGTTGAACGCTTCTTTATTCTCAGTCTGCTTCAATTGATCTAGTGGCGCTGCCGAATCCAGATTTACTAGGCCTCTGTTGGCTTGCTTGGGAGAGCTAGGTTCTTTGTTCTCAGCTGCGCCTGTCGTCATTAATGTTGTCGCTACCGCCACTATTAGCGGTGCGGTTACTGCAGCGCTAATTATTGCCACTGTCTTTTGAGTGGGTCTTCTAGTAGTGGTTTCTGGATACGATAGATTGTAACTTTGAACGTCTTGGCCTTCTCTAACGCGGATTAGGTCGGCGGAAAGTTCTTTAGCTGATTGGTAGCGCTCGGCCGGTTCTTTTGCCAGGCATCTGGCGATGACCCGGTCGATTGCTGGCGGCAATTCAAGCTCAGGCATAATTTCAGTAAGTCTTGGCGGTTCTTGCTCTTGGTGTAATAGAGCGGTTTCGATAGAGTTGTTTCCTTCGAAGGGAACAAGTGCGCTCAGTGACTCAAAGAGTGAACAGCCAATTGAATAAATGTCTGAGCGACCATCGACGGTTTCGCCGCTACACTGTTCTGGACTCATGTAATAGGGGCTGCCGAATATGTCTCCGGCGGCCGTGAGAGTTTGCGCTTTTTTGCCATCGGAGCCGACAAACTTAGATATGCCAAAATCTAAGATTTTTACCGCTGTCGACCCGGTAGTAGCACGACTAGTAGCACCATTAGTAGTGCTGATCATGATGTTTGCCGGTTTGATGTCGCGATGAATTATGCCGTGACTGTGGGCGTAAGCCAGTCCATCTAGAACTTCCAAGAAGATCTCTATGGCTTGCCGCAGCTTGATTGGACCGTCTTCAACCAGTATTGTCTCAAGGGTACGACCGCTAAGATAGTCCATCGAATAAAACGGTACTGTTTTGGCGTGTATGCCAAGATCGTAGACGTTAACGAAAGTGCGGTGGTTGAGTGAAGCCATTGTTTTAGCTTCGGCCTTAAAACGCAGCCAGTTTTGCTCGTTGACCAGATCTGGTGCTAAGGCTTTTAAAGCAAACTGTTTGTTCAGTGCAGTGTGCTTGACCAAGTAAACTACACCCATTCCTCCGGAGCCAATTTGCTTGTTGACAAGGAAAGTTCCTGCGATTATCTCTCCCGGACGAAATGCCGTTTGTGAGGTATCGCCCAGGGTATTTAAGCGGCTAATGGTAAATTGGCGCCGTTGAGCCTGTCTCGTGGCCGTAGGTGTGCGAGTTTCGCTATTGCTATTGCTGTGTGTTTGGGTGGAAGGGCGGGGGCATTTGCAGCGTAGCTCTTGGAATAGAAACGAAGTAAATGAACCAGCGCCTTCCCTGCCGGGGCGAGCTTTACCGCAACTCTTGCAGATAGAGCTTTGCGGCTCTTCTCGGTTTCTGCCTTTTGCTTGAAGCACTCTGCACTGACAGTAGTTGTGCTGAAAAAAGAAAGAGGTAAGTGAACCGGCTCTAGTGGTCGATTGCGATTTGCCACATTTTTTGCAAAGGCTTGGAGACAATGTTTTTCACTCTCAATAATTGCTTTTGCCGTTAATAGAGTCTCCATGGTTGTAATTTTAGCACTCGCTGGTTGGTGACCTACCAGCCGATGCCTTCACTGCTCTTTCAGATCTCTATATATTCAAATACTTGCATGGGTCGGTTTAGCGTGCTAATCTGAGGTTATCTTCGGCTGCCAGCTGGCCTGTTTGGTTGTTGGGGTATCTATTGGCTTACTTAATGGTTAGTTGGAGTGGTGGAACTTATGAGAGCGGAAGGGCTTAGTGGGGTGGTTGAGTCACAACAATCATTTCATTCCGGTCAGTCTGTTGACCTAGAGCATTCTGGCGGTGCTCATGGAGTTTCGCCTCTAAAGCGCCTCTGGGATATGCTTATTGAAGATAAGCGCGATTTGTTTGTGCTCTTCACTTACACTCTTATCACCGGTTTTATCTCTTTGGCTGTCCCTCTTGCTGCCCAGGCCCTGGTCAATACCATTGCCGCTGGTATTTTTCTTCAGCCACTTATTGTTCTCTCTCTTCTGGTACTGGCGGGTCTAGTCTTTAGCAGTATCCTGCGAATAATGAAATTGAGCCTGGTGGAGAACTTAGAGCAGAGAATTTTCGCCCGAATAACGCTATTACTGAGCGAGCGTATACCCGAAATCAAGGCCGCAGCTTTGACTGATGAGTATATGCCAGAGTTGATCAATCGTTTCTTCGATGTTGTAAATGTTCAAAAGGCCTGGGGCAAGCTTTTGCTTGAGATGCCAACGGCATTGCTTCAGGTGTTTGTTGGTCTTTTGCTCATGGCTTTCTATAGTCCTTTCTTGTTGGCGTTTGACCTGATAATCATCATATTTGTTACCTTCGCTACTGCTGTTCTTGGAATCGGCGGTCTTAGAACAAGTATTGCTGAGTCTGTGTTGAAATACAGGTTGGCTGAATGGCTGGAAGATATGGGGCGCTGTCAAACCAGTCTTAAGACAAATGGGACATCGCAGTATCTCAATCAGCGTACTGATAACTTGGTGATGAAGTACCTTGGCGCGCGGCGAGCCCACTTTGCTGTCCTTTTTCGCCAAGCCCTGGGTACGTATTTGTTTCAAGCTCTTGCCAGCGCTGGTATATTGGCCGTTGGTGGTTGGCTTGTGATTAACCGGCAGTTGACTTTAGGCCAGCTGGTAGCTGCCGAGATTGTAGTTTTGACAGTACTGGCGGCCCTAGAAAAGTTGATTCGCAATTGTGATACTTTCTATGACCTACTAACCGGTTTGCATAAGGTTGGCCACCTTACCGATCTGCCTCTGGAAAGAAGTAATGGCATTGAATTGCCATTCAATAATTGCGGCTTGAGTGTGGCCTGTCGTGGAGTTAGATTTTCTTACAATCAAGGTCGGGAGATTTTGTCAGGAATAGATTTGCGTTTGCAGGCTGGTGAACGAGCTAGTCTTGTTGGCGCGAGCGGTGCAGGTAAATCTACCATCGCTTCGATTTTGTGCGGTTTGCATGAAGCTTCTAACGGCACGATTGAGATGGCTGGTTTGGATATTCGCGATATCGAGTTAAAGAGCCTAAGGCGCAGTGTCGGTTTAGTCGGAGATACAAACGAAATCTTTGAGGGAACAATCGAAGATAATGTCAGCTTGGGTAGGTCTTTTGTCACTCATCAAGATGTGCGCTGGGCGCTTGAGCTTGCTCAGTTTTCTGACGATCTTGTAAATGCTCCCTATGGTCTTAGCACTATGCTTGTCAGTGGTGGCCGAAACTTGTCGCGCGGTCAAGTACAGCGCTTGCTAATTGCTAGAGCTGTGGCTGAACGTCCCCGGCTGCTAATATTAGACGAAGCTTTTACCGGTATAGATGAGAAGACTAAGCTGAAAATCATTGATGCTCTTTTTGCTCCCGAAAATTTGTGGACTGTTCTTGACATTTCACACGATGCAGAAGTTGTTATGCGTTCAAGCAAAGTTTACGTTTTGTCTAATGGTGTTATCGTTGAATCAGCTTCACCGGCTGATTTAGCCTGGCGAAATGAAAGTGAGTTTTCAACACTGTTTCCAGATCTGGCTAAACAGATTCGCGCATTTGAACGACGTAAAACTGCGCGTGACGGAGGAGGCAACTAGTGGACAAAACAGAAGCTGACGCAGCAGAAACAGTTGTACCGGTTAAAGCCTCGTCTGAGGGGCCGTCGAGTTCAGCTCTTGCCGTTTCCCTCGACGCACCATCGTCTGCAGATCTTACTGCTCGGGTTATTTCAGCTCCGGCTCCTTCTTTTCAAGCCTTGCCAGCTCAAGCCTTACCTGCTCAAGCTTTGCCTCGTCAGCCGCAGCAGTATCGTTCACTTAAGGCTGTAGAATCTTCGCGTGGTTATGTAGTTCTTGCTGTTGTTCTTATTCTTTTTCTTCTTGGACTCGCTTGTATCTTGATTTTTGTGCCGTGGCAACAATCTATCACCGGTATTGGCAAGATTATGATTCTCTCGCCGATGGATAGACCTCAGAGCATTGAAGCGCAGATACCAGCTCGTCTGAAGAGCTGGCATGTGCGTGATGGACAGGCTGTGAAGAAAGGACAGTTGATTGCTGAGCTGCTTGATTTAGATTCCAAGTTTCTAGATCCTCAGCAAATAAAGCAACTCGAGGCCCAGAAGCAAGCCTTGATTGGCCGGCGCAAAGCCGCTCAAAATCGTGCACAGGCACTGCAAAGGCAAGTTGCTAGTCTCAAGCTCTCTCAGGGTGCCGCCATTCCATCAACTAAAGAGCGTTCGGCACAGGCACACGACCGCATTGATGCGGCTACACAAGCAATCGAGGCGGCAAAGCAAAATTCGGTAACTACCGAATTGAATTTACAGCGCCTGAAAGAGCTGTTTGACAAAGGTGTGCGCTCGAGACGTGATCTTGAGTTGGCTCAGCTCGACCATACACGCGCTGTTACAGAGGTGCAAAGAGCAATTGCGGCTTTAGATATTGCTTATCGTGATAAAACTGTGGCCGTTCTTGATCAAGATAAAGTAGCCGCCGATACCGAAGCTGCAATGAGTTCTATTGCTGCCGCGATTGCCTCTGCTGCAGAGACGGTTGAAACAACATCAGCCGATATTTGTAAGTTAGATATCGATCTTCAGAATCTTCGCAGACGTATGGAGCAACGCAAAGTTTATGCTCCCTGCGATGGAAAGATTGTCCGACTTATGTGTGTGGGAGCTGGTGAAACCGTTGATTCTGGAACCGTTCTAGCCGTACTCGCTCCCCAGACAGAAGATTTAGCGGCTGAGCTAACTATCAGCGATAACGATGCTCCCCTAGTCTCTGTTGGTCGCCCCGTGCGCTTACAGTTTGCTGGTTGGCCGGCTCTGCAGTTTGCTGGTTGGCCGTCCATTGCTGTCGGTACTTTCGGTGGCAAAGTGGCTGTAATTGATGCCAGTGATGATGGTAAGAGCTGCTATCGCGTAATCGTAAAACCAGACCTTGATTTGATCGCAAGTGGCCGTGACGAACCGTGGCCCTCTTCAAAATTTCTGCGTCCTGGTGCTGAGGCTAGTGGTTGGATTATGCTCGACACTGTTCCTCTTGGTTTTGAGTTGTGGCGGCAGTTCAATTCCTTCCCGCCTACTGTAAAGCCTGAGGAACTGGGATTGCACAAAGGTTCTGATGTTGGTAAGTCCGAAACAAAACGCAAGTCAAAGTAAACGATAAGAAGAGAAAGGTTCTGCATTGAGCCATATTGCTAGCAAAGATCAATTTGATACTGGAAGAGGGACGGTTTTACTTTCTCTTGCTCTTGTTTTGTTTCTGTCTTCTCATAACCTGCAACCTGCTTCGGCCTTAGATAAAGTGCCTTCTAATCAAGTTCAGCCTCTATCTCAAGTTCAGGCTCAGCCAAAAAAACTTGCTAGTACTTCTGCTGCTGCTAGTAACGATGATAGTGCCCTCCCTCTGCGTTTAATGCGCTTGGGTACTAACTTATCGGAAAATGGTTTTTCATTTGAGTCATTTATCAGGAGTGTAGATAAAAACTATCCGAAGCTCTTGAGTGCCGATGCTGAGCGACAGATTGCCGGGGCAAAGCGCCTAGAGAAGGCCGGTGCTTTTGACCCGGTGCTTACAGGTGTGCATGAATACCAGCGCGTTCAAGATATCGTTAATCCGGGCAAGGCAAAGGAAGCTGTTCATAATGAAAGTCGAGTAGATTTGCTCACTAGATCTGGTATCAAGGTTTTTACTCAGTTTCGTTTGAACCCGAACGATACAAAAACTCCATTCATTCCAAGCGGTCGGGCTGGTGAATATTCTGCTGGGTTTAGTGTGCCTTTGATGCGCGGTCTGAGAATAAATGAAAAGTCAGCGGCCGAGCAACAAGCAAAATTGGGTGAACCCTTAGCCGCGCAGGTTTATGGTGGTACGCGTCTAGAAGTTTTGCTTAAGGCTGCAGCCACTTACTTTGACTGGGTTGGGGCAAAGGCGCGCGTTGACATTGCTAATAACTTGCTCAAAATTGCTGAGGCTCGTGTAGACCAGATAAAATTACGGGTGCAAAGTGGCGATTCACCGGCATTAGATGTGACTGAGTCAGAGCAGGAGATTCAGCGAAGACAAGCAACCCTGGTAAAAACACAGAGAGAGTTCCAGAAAGCTACTTTGCTTTTGTCAGTATTTTTCTGGGATGAGAATGGCAATCCTAAAGCATTGCCACCAATTTCGGAGGTCCCCACTCTTGGGCCAGAACCAAGTCAAATGCTCGAATCGGTTTGGTTCGAGGGTCGAAAACAAGCGGCTGAGCGTCGACCTGAGCTAAAGAAGATTGAACTAGAGCGGCAGCAAACAAAAATTGCATTGCGCTTGGCGCAGAATATGATTCTGCCTGCAATGGATGCTTATTTCGCTCAAGGAGCCGATACTGGGTTGCAAGGTATAGGTTCTGTTATGAGAGGGGGCATGACCTACTCTGCTCCTCTTCGTCAGCGTACCGCTCGCGGTCAGTTGCAGGCTGCTCAGCTTAAGCTCCGCAAGCTTAGTCTTGACGAGAAAGCTGAGAAGCAGCGTATTCAAGCTGAAGTTGACGATACGGTATCTGCTATCAATACTTCAGTTGAACGTTTTGAGGCAACGGCCCTAGAGGTGAAGAAGGCTAAGGAGGTCGAAGTGGGTGAGCGTTTGCGCTTCTCCGCTGGTGACAGCACCTTGTTTCTGGTGAATCAAAGAGAGCGTACGACTGCTGAAGCGCAAATGCGCTTGGTGGAGACTCATGTCGAATACCTGCAAGCTTTGGCGGCCTTTAAGACCGTGACTTGTAGTATTTAGCGTCATTATTTAGTAGTTTGACTTGTTTAAGGATTTCTATATATGCTAATGTTTGCAGAGGTTTGTCGGTATTAATGCTTCGCGGTAGAGAGACGGAGCACTAACTTGTAGGGCGGAGCGCAAATGCCAGATAGAGCTGTTGTATGTGCAGAGTTAGCAAAGCTTTTCGGAGTGTTGTCTCATCCGGTGCGTATTCGTATTCTTGAAGAGTTGAAGGCCGAAGACCGCACTGTCGGCAACTTAAAAGATATTCTTGGCATTAATCATGCTGCGGTGTCGCAACAACTTGCGGTTTTGCGCAGTCATCATCTCGTAGTTGAGCGTCGGGAAGGCCGCAACGTTTTTTATCACCTGCGCAATGCCGAATTGGCCAAGTGGATCATGGGTGGCACTGGCTTTATTTTGCCGGATGCCGGAGAAGTAGAAAAGATGATGTCGGCAGTACAAACAGTCTTAACTGTCTGGGGCTCTGAATCAAAGGTCAAGCCCAGCGCTAATGCTAATGGCACAAGTCAGAAGGCTAAGACGACCAAGAAGGCCGCTTCTAAAGCTAAGTAGTTAAGAACTGTATTTTTCTCGCTAGCGGCTTTGCTAGCCCAGTACTGCTTGGATTTAGCCTGTTTGTCTAGCTATATGCTCTTTGCCAACCGCCAGTGAGCGGTTGTTTTGATTTGACAAAAACAGTCGCTTTTTTATATACTCGCAAAAAATCACGTATTCATATATGCAAGTATCTGCAAATGACGAAATGTCCTTGAAAGGTTTGCCAGATAACTTAGAAGAGTTGTGGAGTCAATAATTTATGGAAGAAAGAGTCTTTGTCCTTAATCAATTTTGTACTTTGCTATTACCGGCTCTAGCGCTTTTAGTCAGCTTCTTGCTTGGCAGCGAAATTCTCAAGCTGCGTGCATTGCTTTTCTCTCAACTCTGCTCTTTGGCTTTTGCTACCTGCGCTTTCATTGCCGCATGTGCGAGGCCATTTGATTGGCGCATTTCTTGGCTCGCTAATATCTTAGACTTGAGGTTCGATTTCTTCTCCTCGTGCTTGCTTCTTGTAATCGCTTTTATCGCTAGTGTAGTTCTCTTCTATAGTGAACGTTACTTGGTGGGTGATAAGAACCGTTTGAGTTTTATTCGACATTTGCTGGCTTTGTCCACCGTGTCTGGTCTTCTTGTGGTTTCAGACAATCTAGTTTTTTCTCTATTGTGCTGGAATGGCATCTCGATGATATTGTGGCGGCTGCTGGCTATGCGCCAAGAGGCAGCGGGTGCGGCCAAGCTTGTTTTGCAGCATCACTTGGCCAGTGATTTCTTGCTCGGTCTGGCAGTAGCAATTCTGTTTAACAGCTGTCACACAGTGACAATTTCGCAATTGCCTGGAAGCATCTCTGCTTTGAGCAAAAGTGTTGAGCTGTGGGGCTATACCATGCCGTTTCACCTCAGTGCTGTTATTGCTTTGCTTTTAGTTCTTTCTATGTCGATCAAGTCGGCCCTATTCCCATTTCACCGCTGGCTGCTCGCTACTCTTGAAGCCCCAACTCCTCTCTCTGGTTTGCTGCATGCTGGTGTGGTCAATGTCTCGGCAATTTTGGCCGCTCGTCTCTGGCCGGTGCTGCAAGAGTCTTCTTTTGTGTTGATAGTTTGGGGGATGCTTGCCTCAGCTTCTGCTGTGGCAGGAACACTAATCATGTCGGCACAATCGGATGTTAAGCGTAAATTGGTATTTTCCACGGTCGGCCAGATGGGTTTCATGTGTCTGCAATGTGCTTCAGGGGCTATTCCAGCGGCTGTTTTTCATCTTGTCGCCCATGGTTTGTTTAAGTGTCATATGTTTCTACAGTCTGGCAGCGCAGTCTCAGAAGGTTTATTGAAAAAACGCTGGAACTTTTCTGAGCAAGATAATTCTGATTCTGGACTTGACCCCTCCGCTGCGCGGTTGCCTTTGACATTGACGGGTCTTCTCCTGTTTGTCGCGCTTCCTCTTGGTCTGTGGCTATGGCAAGAGCATTCTGTTAGTAGTGAAACTGCTCTTTCTGTCTTGATAGCATCAGCGGCAATTTGTACCAGTCTACCGGCCCTAAAGCGCGTTAACTTTGTGCTTTTGTTTGCTAGCGGTCTGATTGGACTTCTGCTTGTATTTAGTTCAGACCTCTTAGCCCACATGCTTGATGCCCGCATCGCTCCTGAATTAAATGAGCAGAATTGGCTTCTCCCCGTCGCTATCGTTGCTTTTGCTCTAGTGGCATTGGCGCGCTATGTGGTCTCGGCTAGTGATGTTGGCAAAGCCCTTTATGTGCATGCCCTCAATGGTTTTTATGTCGATCAAATCGCTCAGAGATTTTTCGCTGGTTTGAAAGTTCCTAGTTCTCGTAGTGCCTCGAAGGAGACAATCTAGATGACTAAAATAATATCGGCTACCGCAATTCAAGCTAGTGTATTGGAGGCCTCTCAGCCACTCAATTGTTTTTGGCCGCTGACAAGTTTTATTGCTTGCAATTCGCTTAAAGGCTTTGAGAACAGGCCTTTTGAAGAAGCAATGAAAAAGGCTCGGCAGCTTTTCAATGCCCGTGGATTTCTACCACTAGCTGAATATAGAGCTCTGTATGAGAGCGGTCGTATTAGAGCGGGTGACGTGCAAGAAGCTTGCGAACGCAGCAATAAAATTGCCGAGGTTGCAGCCGTTGCTAGTGACGTTGATGAGCACGTGTTTGCTCCGATAGCTACCTTGGCTGATTTTCTCGATGAAGCGCATGGTACCAGCATTGTTATGCAGACTAATCAGCAGCTAGTTAAATGGTGCTCTGCATACTTCGATTGTTCGCAGGCTCAGTGGTCAGCGCCTAAAGATGGGCTATATAAAGGCTGGCGCCAATTGGTAGGTTTCGATTTTTCGCTGACTCTTCAGGGCTCTCGAAACTGGAAAAATCTTCTCGGTGAATTGCCTGCGCAGGCTGATCGCGCTCTGGAATTCTTACTTGCGAAACTGGGAGTTGAAGAGCATGAGCTGGTTCAATATTTGCAAAGACACTTAGTGCAATTGCCCGGTTGGGCCAGTCACCTTAAGTGGCGTGCTACCCAGGGTGAAAGCGAAATTCTCACCGACTATCTGGCAATTAGATTATTCTATGAAGTGTCATTGTCTGAGCCTATTGTTCAAAGCTCTTATAAAGGCGTTGTCAGGCCTTGGGCAACTCTTTCTGATCGGCGAGCAATTGAACTGGCGAAGGCTGATGCCTCTGTTAGTAAAGCGTCTGATTGGTCGGCGATCTGGCAGGAAGGTTATGAAATCAATTACCGCAATCGGTTGATTGCTGACTTGCGCCGCTCGAAGGAGGAAAGACATTCTCGTGGCAGTGGTGCAGAGCTAGCGCCTGCATGCCAATTGGTCTTTTGTATTGACGTTCGCTCCGAGCCAATTCGCCGCTCGCTTGAGACGATTGGCAATTACGCCACCTACGGTTTCGCTGGTTTCTTTGGTTTTGCCATGCGTCTACAGTCGTTGAATAGCAATCAATCAATTGACTTGTGTCCGGTATTGATTAGCCCAGATAGGCTTGTAAAAGAGTCAATTGGTCCGGGCTCCCAGGCGTTGAAGGCGCCGGGCTTTGTTGGCCTGAGAGCCCGTGCGCTTAAGTTAGCCAGCGTTCAGGCTTTGCTTGCTTCATCGTTACAGTTGCGAAAACGATTGAAGAGCAGCTTAATTGGTGCCTTTGGTCTAGTAGAGACATTTGGCCTCTGGTCTGCTTTGCCTCTGGTTGGTAGAACCTTTTGGCCGCAAGCATTTCAGGGCTTATTCACTGATGCCAAAGAGCGACTTTTCCCTGCACCGTGCACCCATTTAGATACTTCAGCTTTTTCTTTGGCCGAAAAGATTACTCTGGCAGAAGGTTGCCTCAAAGGAATAGGCATAACAGACAATTTTGCCAAAGTGGTTGTATTCTGCGGCCACAAGAGCACTTCAGCTAATAATCCCTATGCTTCAGCCCTTGATTGTGGTGCTTGTGGTGGAAATTCTGGTGGCTATAGCGCCCGACTAGCAGCGCAGATTCTCAATCAACCAGATGTTCGCTCGGGGCTGTTGGCCAAAGGAATTGTTTTGCCAGCTGGAACTATCTTTGTTGCTGCCGAACACGATACTACCGATGATCGCTTCCAGATTTTCAACGTCGATGAGAGTCTCGAATTGGACAGCGCTCAACGCGAGATTGTCGAGCAACTGCGAAGAGATTTGGCAGCAGCCGGAGAGATTGTTAGGTCGCAGCGCTTGAAGCGTCTTCCGCAGAGCGTTATTGATAGTTTCAATTCAACTGGTGTGAGAGGGGTTGATTGGGCTCAGGTTGCTCCTGAGTGGGGGCTTGCTGGCAATGCTGCCTTCATTGCTGCACCGCGTAGCTTAACCAGGGGTCTCGACCTCAAGGGACGGACATTTCTTCATTCGTATGAGCACAGTAAAGATCAAGGCAATGCTGTGCTTGAAAATATTATGACTGCACCACTGGTGGTGGCGCAGTGGATTAATATGCAGTATTATTTGTCGACAGTCGACAATGATGTTTTTGGCAGCGGTAGTAAGGTTGTACATAATGTTGTTGGTGATTTTGGCGTCATGCGTGGAGCCTCTGGTGACCTTCAGCTTGGTTTGCCCCGGCAGTCAGTGATGGCCGCCGATGGCACAAGAGAGCACGAACCTATGCGTCTTTTGGCTCTGATTCAAGCTCCTCGGGAGGCAATAGATCAGGTCTTAGCTAAGCATCAGTCACTGGCAGATCTTGTGAAAAACCGTTGGCTTCGCTTAGTCGCTCTTGAAACTGGTGCTCCTGATCGAGATGTGCTGAAATTTTATCAGGCCGATGCTCAAGGTGATTGGCGCGAGATACAGGGGGAAGCTTGTTTTTTTGACGAGAGTGAGGCCAGTGCTTGTGAATTGATGGTTTGATATTAGAGTGAGCATTGCCCTAAGCGCTAGCGAGATAGCTAACTATTTAGAGCCTTTAGGCTGATTGGACATGGTCTTGGCCCAGTCTACTTGGTAGGTGCCATTTCTATTTTCCTTCCAGACAATTTGGCGCACTGGTGTATCTTGGATGTGATGGTAAAGCAGACCTACTCTTTCATAGAAACCACGGGTGTGATAAGTCTCCGGCAGGTTGAGAGAAACCATATCGAGATGATGAAAAAATTCATGGCAGAAAGTGCTGAGAAAGACTCCATACGATGTCGGCTTTTTCTGCACCGCGGTGCGCATCCACAGGCGGATTTTCTCAGTTTCTGGTGTGTAATCGCCAAATAGTTCATTCACCCATTTCTCGGTTACTTTTAGCGGTCTAGAGCTCAAGATGCTTATTTTTGGTGTGCTCACATCATAGAAAGCAGACAATTCTTTAAGCATGCTAAGGCAGACCGATTGCACCGCTTTTTTGTCGTCTGCTGCTAGTGCGATTTTGAGTTGGCTGGCAAGGTTGCGCAATGGTTCAGTTGGCGGTAGAGCAATTACTCGTAAGGCATCACTGCGCCAGTACTCTTCTTTTTCTTGCGCTGATGAGGGGATGTAGTCTGTATTCATGTAGAACCTGTTCAGCTGCGATAGCGAAATTTTGCGTATTTTTTATATTGAGCGGGTAAGGTGTGTTACCCCGTAATTGGAAATGTCATGAATAATTCTACTGCTTGGCCTGTATCGCTTATTTGTTTGCTCATTGCCTTTTACTTAGGCTTCCAATATACAGTGAATAAGAATGATGCCAACCGCTCCGAAACGTGGACCCACGTGCGCGGTGTAATAGATCTAGTGGGAATGGCAAAGAGTTACAGTCGTGGTACCTATTATTATGATCCTCACGTCTCTTACCATTTTAAGTACAAACATAAAGTCTACTATGGCCATGTGATTGCCTTTCCCGATCCCAAAAATTTTCATGAAGACGGCGCTCAGGCTTTTCGTTTGAAGTACCCCGAAGGTCGCCAGGTATCTATTTATTTTGATCCTCATTCGCCTACTAATTCTTGCCTGCAGCCTGGCGACAATGGCAATCTCGACTCTTACTTGTGGGGTGCTATAGGTTTGGCAGCAGTTTCTGTGATACTTCTCTTTGTCCGAGCGGAAGAAGGCGAAAGTGCTTCAAGTTCGTATTTGTCACCATCATAGTAACTTTGCCCGGCAAAGGGCTGGCAAAATCAATTTGAGGTCATCTCATCGAGCATGCCGTATTGATTGGCGGTGTAAAACATTTTTTTATCGAGAGTGGTTTTCTTGTAGCTTTCTGGCGCATGAAGCGCGGCTGTCTTGAATTCAAAATTGCGACTGGCAATGACACAGTTTAATAGAGCGTCTGTTTTGTTGTTTTGAGTAAGGGCAAAGGATGAAATCGGAAAGCCCTTCAGCTTTGGTATGTTGTAAATCTTGCCTATAATTTGACTGACTTGGCTCGGGTAGTCGTTGTCGAAAGAAATTACTTGTGGCCTCAGCTTTTGCCCACCTTTTAGACCATTGCCGTCTTCGCGATCAGAAATGAAGAGACCACTACCGTTGACTGTCTCTATCGGAGGGAAGTAGGAGATTAGAAGCTTGTCGTTACCTCGCACTACTTTTTCTGTTCTGCTTGGTTTCGTCAGCTCTGCTAAGTAACTAAATTGATTGGCTAATAATACGTCTGATTTCATAAACTGTTCAAAAGACATTTGGGCGAATTGTTTGCGGTCTGGACGCCATACTTGAATCTGCCAAGTCGGGGCCTGCGCGGCAATGTAATAATCGTTTGATCTAGAATAAACACGAATTGCATCGGCTGAAACCCAGACGTCGTAAACACCGCTAGCTTCGGTGGTCTGAACTAGTTTTAAACCTCGATGAGTGGCAATCTTGCTGCCTTGAGCCAGCGCGGTCGCGAACAAGGAAAATAGGGCGAGCGCCAGGCTGAGGCACACGCTTATAGCAGGTACAGTAGCTTTTGTAATATTGAGCTTCATGGTGGAAGCTTAGCACAGCCTTCCGAGGGGTGAAAGTTTGAATCTCGGCTGACTGATTGGGGTGGTTTACTTGATCGAAAATCCACTGACTTGCACGCCCAATTTTTTGTCTGTTGAATACTCGAGTTCAATCTCGGCGCCCCAGAACGTATCGTGCTTAACTACGTTCTGCATAAAATTAGTGAAGCTTTTTGGTGTGCTTGCCTGCCCTTGGCAATATCCTATTGTTTCTATCGCTGCCGGCACCTGATTCCAATTCAACTGCTCGGCTGCTCTTTGGGCTTGGGTCTCTCCACAAAACAAGCTATCGTCTTTGAAGTTGAGCTGCTCATCAGTAGTTCTTGACACGGCGCCTGTACTCGCCTCGGTTGCTGAGCCGCTGGTGCTGCCGTTTCTGTTGTTTGTGACTGGGCTGCCGTTGTAAGAATCCGAAAGTCCGCCTGGCGCTGATGACATGCCTGTGCTATGCCTGTCACTGACTGGGTTTGTAGCTCTTAAATCTCTTGTGACTTCAGCCAAAAAAATTGCGCTAGTAAGGTTTTCTCTTTCGGGTGACTGGTTATTGTAGTTGTCGCTACCCTCTGAGAACTCTTGAGTCATGTTTATACTCTCCGTTTAGAAAATCACTTGAGCCTTGCCATCGATGACTCAAAGATACGAAATTGGTAAGACCGAGTAGTGACTTATCCGTGACTGAGTTGTGACCACTTTTGAAGTGAGCTAGTTTGTTGCCACTGGTTTGAATTAGTTTGTTTTAGTCGATATAGTCATACGTGCTTGAGACAATTGGTCAAACTAATGACTGCTCCCGAAAATACTCTTTATAAGCCTGGCGACGTTGTCGGAGAAACTTATGTTCTCACATCGGTTCTAGCCAAAGGTGGCATGGGTGTAGTTTTCAAAGCCAGGCACTTGCAACTAGAAAGAGTCTACGCTCTCAAGTTGCTGACACCTATGCAGTCTAGCAGTGCCAATTGGCGACGCTTTGAGTTAGAGGCTAAGACCTTGGCTAAGCTAGAGCACAAGAATGTGGTGCAGATTTTCAATATGGGAGTTGATGCGCGAGGCTGCCCTTATTATGTGATGGAACTTTTGCAAGGTCAGTCGATGGCTGAGGCATTAGAGAGGGGAGCGCCCCTGACTGTGCCTCAGTTTATTCAGTCATTTTTAGATGTCTGCTCAGCTTTGAAATTGGCTCACAGTAAGGGTATTGTCCATCGCGATATAAAGCCGTCTAATTTGATTTTGGTTGATTCTAATTCACCAGTGAAGCTTACTAAAGTAGTTGACTTCGGCATTGCCCGCTTGCTTGGTGTTGAGGGGCAAAGTGTACAGAGTCTTACTGCACCCGGAGAGATTTTCGGAAGCCCTTTGTATATGAGTCCAGAACAGACGTTGGGTTTACCTGTTACCAGTGCTTCTGATATTTATTCGCTAGGCTGCACTATGTATGAGGCTTTTACTGGCTGTCCACCGTTTAAAGGTCAGACAGCTCTCGCCACAATGATGATGCATCAAACCGATGCTATGCCTGAGATTTTGCGCGAAGACTGTACTGGCCAAGAGTTTGAGGTGATTGACCAGATTCTTGCTAAATGCATGGAGAAACAGGCATCAGATCGTTTTGAAACGGTTGGCGATATTATTGACTTGCTTGAAAATTTGCTACGACATCCCTCTGGCGTTGAGCGCAAAGGCTCAGCGCCTTCGAATAATTCATCAGCACCACCGAAGCTGATCAATAAATTTGCTACTAACGATAACTTGCTTGATAGCACCGATGGGCAAACCACTGGGCCTATCTCAAGGGGAGATAGAAACACTGTTTATGCCATCGCCGCTGCCTTTTTCATTGGCTTGGCCACCATGGCTGTTCTGTATTTTATTCTGACGCAGCAGAACCAAAGCAAGGTTGTGGTGCCTTCTAATAGCGACCTTACCAGGCATATCACCGGTGATAGAGCACTGCCTGCCGTTGATACCGAGCTTAAACCAACAGAACCATTTGCCAAGGAGACCAAACCGGTTTCTTGGCTGGTTTCGCGCGGCGGTAGAACCTGGCGTGAGTTTGAGTTTCCCTCTGGTGAGCCGGTTGGATTTATCTGCTTATACGGTACGAAGAAAGTTCCCGCTAGTGGGCACATGAAGTGCCAGCATGCCAATTCGGTCATATTTGATGCATCTGATGTTCTTGCTGATGTTCCGCAGTTTTACGATCGCTTTGATCCTGCTGCCCTGAATTCTCTTCAGGTTAAGCATACTCAGCGATTACCATCGATTAGGACTCTGGCTGGTTGGAGAAACTTATCTTCACTTGCGTTTGACCGCTGTAAAATAGACAGGATGTACATTAAGAGCTTGGGTAGGCTCAAGCACTTAAAGACTCTCAACCTTCTGCACTGTGATGTTTCTGCCTCTGCCTTAGTTGAGAGTGGTGTTCTGTCCCGACTCAAAGGGCTGATTCTAGTAGATGTTTTAGAGATTGAGGAAATTCTCAAGGCAATTGAGCATGGCAAAAGTATTGGCATGCTTGCGGTGCGGCGCGTAGATTTGAACGAGCGAGAATTAGCTTCAGTTGCTACTTTATCTCGTCTCGAGGATCTTGATTTGCGCACCACAGGCTTGCCCGTTGCGAGTATGGAGACGCTTGCTAAGTTGCCGAACTTGCGAGTTTTGCATCTAAATGAGTCTAGATTTGAAGTTTCTACTCTAACTAGTCTTCTCAAATGTAAGAGTCTCAGGCATCTAGACTTAGATAAGGGTGTTCTATCGCCCCAGCTTAAAGCTGAAATGAACGCGGCACGTCCTGACTTGAACATCTTGGAAGATTGAAAATAGAGCATTGGGCGTGCCAATAAAATGCCCATAGCGCCTGGCTATAATCACAGCAATTAGTGAGACTATGCGCCTTTCTGCTCTTCGGTAGGAGAGCTTTGTTGGCGTTTGAATTAAAGCTTCTGCTGCTTCTTCGCGGATGCTGTTATTCGTTTTAGTTTGTAAATTTTGCTATTTTAGTAAAATTGAAATAGAGCCTGTGCTGATTATTTATTGAGCTAAATGCCTATAAATAGTGGTATTGATGTGTATTTGCTTTTTTTATTTAAAAGCTGAGCTAATAGCATAATTGTAAAGTGAACTTGTGTTAGCTTGCGAACCTTCGCGAGCTTTCTCTTCTTCGATATCGCTAGCCGAGCGAGTTTTGACTTCGGCTCAACTACGTAAGAACCACATAGAAACAGGGCTAAAGCTATCGATATCTAGTCTTTTTGCTTTGATCTTGTAATAGCTGATGCGTAGCATAGATTTATCTTTCAACTCTCTTTAACTAAGCAGATGCAATAAACCTCTCCACGCACCCTTCTCACTCATGACACTTCCCAGGCACAACTCCGTGTCAGGTCCGTAGCCGATATCGTTTGTTCGCCTTTTTGGCAGACAGACAAATCGAAAACTTTCGAAAGTTATACATGACCCAGACCACTGAATTCGTTGATACCTACCCCATTCAGCGACACTTGTCTGCACTTGCTCGTCGCAGCCTGGTCGAGTTCGCCCACGAAGTCGGCTATTACCAGCCTGTGAACGTGGACCGGCTCAGCAATGATTTCTACCTGCTTGCCATGAAGGTCAGCAACTATTCGATCTTTTCGCACATGGAGCAGCTTCACATGTTCTTCGAACCGGATGCTGCTGAACTGTTGCTTTGCATGCCTAATAATTTCTGGTTCTGGAAAGCGGTCTGGGGAGGCATCGTGAAGGCCGGAGTACGTGGTGCGAGCAAGCCTATTCCGCTAACTTGTGTGGCTGAGGGACTGGCTGAGGTTCGTCGCATTTACGGTAGCAAGTACAACCTGGACTTGGCCGTTTCCGATCTCAGTCCTTCACAGGTGGCCTCTCGGGCAGTCGCCGGCGTTCTCCTCGTTCGTTCCCGCCCGTCCGACCTTGATGAAATCGTGATCAACCCGATCTTCGCGCCGTGGCCCCATCCCGAAGGCCGCGTCTTCATGCCGGCGGATGCATTGGCTGCGGCCTTGCTCAAGACCTAGTGGGAGCGATAGTGCTCGCTCCAGGAGCGGCGATGATCTTTCTGATACCAGTTCTTCAATCAGTTCTCTAACCGGAGGATATCCATGCAAGACCTCAGTCAAATCAATCCTGCAATCGCTCGCACGGTTATCCGTGTTGAGTTGGCCAAGGCTGGTATTGCGGCTTTCGAGGGGACGCTCTCAGGCTCGTCCGAAACCCGACTCTCAGTGCTTGGCAGCGAGGCTTTTTCTGAATCTCGTGCCCCTGTGGTTGGCATGATGTCTTTCGCCAATGGGGCTTCGGCCCTGTTCGCGCGCCGCTGGTCCTATTGGGAGGTGCAATTGACTGAGCCTCTGCCGCAGAAGGCTGGTCGACAGTTCTTTTCTGGATTCCTGCAAGACATGGAAGTTAACGGCTACACCCACGGTGAGGAAACTCAGGCCGATGGTGTGAGCTGTTACTATGTCGAGGATGTGCCCGGCCTTGAGGCGCTGCTGGCGAGGTTGTTCGCTGCCTTCGGAGAAGGCCGGGCGGCGGAACCCGTGCGGCTAGCGCATGAGACAGATAGCTGGATCGTGCCCGGCAGCTTCAAGATGTTGCCGGCACCGAGCAACCGCACGGAGCGCGACCAGCTGGAGTTCGACGGTCTGGTTGCCTTGGGCTGTGATAGCGAGAAGCCCAGCGCCAGGGTCTCGTACTTCGAGCAGGCTGCGGAGCTTGCCGAACGCGCTTTTGGTGTTGCGGACAATCAGCAGGGCCGGTCGATTCGCACGCTGCTTGAAGTTGCCTACGAGCAGGAGGCGCAGCGTCTGCGGGAGTCGCTTGCCCGCTTTACCTCTGCCGATGCAGACTCTATCGACTACGTCGATTCCCCCAGCAAGCGCACTGTCGTCGCTGAGCTCGAGTGCATTCTGGTCAAGCGCAGTGCTGTGCTGGCTGCGCTCGGCCTTAAGGCTGAGGCCCAGCAAGTGCAAGCTGAACGTGACGTCATCGGTGCTGAGTTGGCCGAGATGTACCGGGCCATGATGCGCGAACTCGGTGAAAACCTCGAGCATGCCGTTGGCCGGCCAGCCCTTTATTACCGTTCCCAGCTGTCATCGCTGGAGGTGCGCTCGGCTGAGTTGCTGCGTCGCAACGCCGCAGCCGTGGCCTGAGTCGAAAGCTTCTCCTTCGCCCCGATCTTCTCCTGTTCTAGTTTTTCAACTTTCTATTTCAAGTAACTCTGAAAGGTTTCAAATGAACACCGTCATGAACACCAGCGCCAACGCCAACGCCAACGTCATCACCATCGTCGGCGGCTCTGTGATCAGCTGCACCGTCGCTGCCATCGCCAAGCACCCCGACAGCGGCGTGATCGTGGCCATCGAGGGCAACCCCAATGGTTTCATCCCCACCAGCCTGCTCATCGGCGAACGTCGCAGCGACAAGGCGGCGCGCCGCGCTTACCTGATCGAGAACGCCGGTTTGTTCCCCATCGAGGCCTTCGTCAAGGAAGCGCACATGCTGCCGGACGACTGCGTCGACCCCCGCAAGAAGCGCGCGCCGCGTGCCCGCATCGTGCTCGACGAAGAGGCCGTCGTCTTCATTCGCAAGCTGGAAGAGGACCAGCTCAACCTGGCGGCTCTGCAGCCCGGCACCATGATGAAGGCCTGTGTCATGCAGCCGCGCATGAAGAAGAACAGCGAAGGTGAAGGTCAGCACTTCATCGGCTACACCGTCGAGCTGGAGAACCTCTACATGGGCTTCCTGCACAAGTCGGAAGTGGTCGGTGAACTCAAGGACGGCGACTACATCGATGTCTGCGTGCTGTCGGCGGAGATGAATGGTGACCACCCCCGCATCAGCGTCAGCCAGAAAGCGGCGCAGGCCAAGCTCGCCTTGGGCAGCGAAGTCAAAGCTGGCAGCAAGACCACCGGCCGCAACCTGCGCGCCGCCGAGGTGGAAGGCATCGAGGGCTTCACCATGGAGATCGGCAAGGGCAAGGGGGTGAAGGCCTTCCTGCCGCTCAGCGCCATCGAAGGCGACCCGGCTTCGTTGCTGAAAGGCAACCGTACGGCCAAGGTCACCGTGCTGCCGCTCACCCTGGGGCAGTATGTACAGGTCACTCGCCGCGTCAACGTCGCCAACCTGGTGGCGCAGGTGGTGGCCAAGTTGGAGGCGGAAAAGCACTCCTGAACCAAGGCATTGCCTGCAGATCGGTTTTCCACCGACCTGCTCTTTCAATCAATCAACTCTGCAAAGGATCAAAATGTCGCAGCAACATATCAACACGACCGCGCCCCTGCTCGACGACCGTGACGTCGTTGGTCACGAGCCGCCGCCCCCGTTTCCGAGACTGCAACCGCTTCCGCGCTTGAGCGACGAGGAACGGCAGGCACTCAATCGTGCCTTCGGCGGGGTGCATTTCGTCTACGACGGCTATGGCTTTCCTTACCTCTCCGTGCTCACCGAGTCGGGCACCATGGGTGATTCGGCCGAGCGCTTGCGCGCTCTGATGGAGCCGAACGCCGGTGCGGAACAAGCCTGAACAACCGCACTCCGACATCCTCTACTTCAACTCGATTGGAAATCCATGAGCCAGTCCAAGTCTCAGCAATCGGCCGCCGCCAAGGCTTCGGCCAAGAGTTCTGCCATGAGCATCAACATCCGCGCTGGTGAAACCATCGGCGTCTTTGTCACCAACATCGCCAAGCATCCCGATGGCGGCATCATCGTCAACGTGCCGGGCAATCCGCGGGGCTTCATTCCCACCAGCTTGTTGGCCGGCAAGAACAACGCTGCCAAGGCCGCACGCCGTGAGCACCTGATGGCCAACCCTGGTGCGCGGCTGGATGTGCTGGTGGTGAAGGCGCAGCTGGTGGCGGCCAAGGTCGAAGACGGCAAGACCATCAAGGGCGAGCGCGCCCGCATCATCCTCAACGAAGACTATGTCACCTACGGTCGCATGGTCAAGGCTCGCAAGGAGGCGGCCGCGGCACTGCTGGCCACGGTTGCCACTCTGAACGTGGGGGCCTGGATGATGGCGACGGTGACGAGTATCGCCTTCAGCCAGGGCAGCGGCCAGTGCTTCGGTGCTTTCGTCGAGCTGGAGAACGGTCTGCCGGCGCTCTTGCACAAGTCGGAGATGCTGGCACCGGTGGAGATCGGCGAGAAGATCTACGTTGCCATCCGCGCTTTGCGCCAAGACGGTGACGAGACCAAGGTGAGCGTCAGCCAGAAGGCAGCAGAAGACAAGCTGGAAGGGCTGACCACCCTGCAGCCTGGCGCTCAGTGCACCGGTGTGCTGCAGGCCGCGAGTTTCGTGTCGGGCATCGAAGGCTGGCCTGTGCTTGTGGACGGTTGCCTCAAGGCCTTCCTGCCCCTGAGCGAAGTGGATGACAGCGTGACCCGGCGCAGTCTCCCCCTCGGCTCGCTCGACGTCGTCGTCATGCCGCTCTTGGTTGGCGACCATGTGCGTTTGACGCGGCGCCCGGCAGTGATCGCGGTGCTGCGGCGCGCTGCTTGCTGAAAGAGAACCATCAGTTGCTCGTGCAACTGATGGTTCGCAACTTCACCTCAACGCTTCAACTACGAAAGCAATACCATGTTCACCCAACAGACCGTAAACGCCCTCCGCTCGCTGCATGACCTGACCTAAAAGGCCGACGAGCTGCACCGCCAGACCAACCGTGCGGATTGCATCGAAAGCCGTGACCTGCTGCTCAGCGCGGCCACCCGTGACCAACTGATGCTGGTGGGCAGCTTGTTGCGTGCGCTCTGCGTTAGCGCCTTGCTGGAAGGCTTGCGCGATGCCCAGCCGTTCTTCGCTGGCACGCCTTTCGAGCCGGCCGTCCCCCAGATCATCGCCGGCTACGTCGATGGCTCTCCTGCTGCGGAGAACAGCGCCAGCGTCGCACTGGCCGCGCTGGAGCGCGGTGCTACCAATTGGCTTCGTGATCATGTGGAAGCGACCCAGCCCCTGATCAAGTACACCGTCAGCAGTGCCTTTGGCAAGTTCACCGTGGAGGCCAGGTCGCCGGAAACGGCTCGCCTGCTTGCGGCCGCTGAGAACTACCGCTGCACTGTCGACGAATTGGTTGCTGGTTGCCTGCGCGATTTCGCCAACGGCGTGCCGGTGAACTGAAGCAATATTGCCGCCTTGGGGTAGCTGATTAGTTCCGGTAGTTAGTTAGTTAGTTAGTTAGTTAGGGAGGTAGAGTGGCACCCACTCTACCTCCCTACTTGTTTTCAATTTCTTTTCTGTTTAGCTATTATGTCATATAGTGTGAACTGCTGCTGCTAAGTCTGGTTCTTCTTGCCGTTTTGACTTAGTTCAGGCGTCTGCCTAGTCTGAAGTTAACGGTTTGATCGGCCATTCGACGGTGTCGATATTTTCAACAAAGTGCAGTATGGGCTCGCCTTCAAGTTCTATCCCTAATGGTGTAGCCATTGTGTTAGTGCGCCATTGAGCCATAGCTGGTTGCAGCGGCCAGGGCTTGTGGTGGATGTCTCCGCGATAGACTGTGCCACTAAATACGGTGAAGAGGCAATAGCGTTCTGTGAGGAAGTGCTCGAGGCTGCCTGGCTTGCTTTGGTAGACCGGGCCTGTGGGGCCGTAAGTGAGGTCGAGCACTGCATTACTGGTGATTGATTTTTTGTTTGAACTTGATTCAATAGAGCGCAGGCTCTTGTAGCTAAATTGCTGTTGGCCCGAAACAAGAGTCTTTTGACATTGCATTGTGGCATCAAAATAGGGCAGATGGTAGAAATTACAGGCGATCCAAACTGCCACCGGGTTGCCGGCATCAAGGCTGAAAAAGTAGACACCAGGCCGCCCTTTGTATTTTACGTAGGTGCGAACATTTAATTCTGGAAAGAATGAAAGCCAGGGCATTGAAGGCAAAAGACGCGGGCTTACTTCTCGCATTTCAAATGGCACCACGGCGATATAGGCCTGGCCGTCAAATAGATCTAGCTCTAATTGTGGTGGCACTAGTGCCCGCATGGTGTCGACTGGCACAGGCCAGTGGGCAAAGAGAAGATTGCACCAGCTTTGATTGAGAACCCAGGGTGATTGCTCAACGGCAAAGGGCCTGTGACCTGTGTATTGAAGAGTATCTGCGTATTTAGTGCTAATCAAAGTCATAATGGCAGTCTAGCAGATAAAAAAGGCCTTTCCCCTTTGCCTCTAATTATTACAATCAGTTTTGCCCTGCTGAAGTTTTTGCTGATTTTTCCAGCCATTTCTTTCTAAACCAATCAATGCCGTGGTCGCTCGGGTAGAGCTTTTCATTTGTGGCATCGATGGAAGAATTGGGGCTGTGGCTAATCACTGCATACTTATCTTGATTGAGTATCACTGAGTTTTGATAGTTTGAAATAATGTCAATCAAGGGCTTAAGCCCACCGAAGGTGACAAAACTTTGATAGCTGCGGGCGTATATCTTAGTGCTTTGTTCATTGATTGGTACAAAGGCAAGCATTTGATAGAAACTGCCAGGCTTAATTACCAGCCTCCAGATATTGGGAAACTTAAATTGAAATCCCCCGCCATCTTTGAACCCTAGTGTTATTTGCTTGTCGTCGAGTTGAAAATCACGTTTTATTGAAACGTCAAAACCGCGGCCGATTGAATTTCTGTGCAAATAGGGCAAGTGGGCATAATCGAGCTGGTTTTCGATGCAGCGGGTGACATGAATTGGCCAGACATCAGAATGTTCTGAGTAGACTAGTTTGGGATTTTCTAGTTCGTCAAACCAGTGAGTTTGTGTTGTAGCGCTAGTAGCTTCCTCGCCTAGCCACATCCAGATGAAACCATGTTTTTCTGTCGCACTAAAAGTCGGCACGGTGAGATTTACTGCTGATTTTTTTGTCTCTGGCACAAGCTGGCAAGCGCCAGTGCTATCAAATTCGAAGCCATGAAACGGACAGACTATGCAGTCTTTATTGATGGTTCCCAGGCTCAGCTTGACTCCTCTGTGTGGGCACTGGTCGCTGGTTATAACGGGCTCGCCACTAGATTTACGCCAGACTACCAATGAACGACCAAATCGCTCGATTGCTGTTGGTCGGTTTTTCTTAAGCTCAGTTGAGCTTAATATGACGTACCATCCCGCTGGAACTTTCAATGTCTGACTCCTCGATAGAACTTGTTTATGTTAGCGCTTGTGAGACATTTTGCGTACTTCTGTTCACGCCTAATTCATACAAGCTTTCTAACATCTAGTTGTACGGGTCCCAAGATCCAAATAACTAGTTGTATCCGGTGTCACTATGATTTCCCAGCCTGGTCTTACTTCTTCTTCTTCTTCTTCTGGCAGCCCTGTGATGTGCACAGGGCCTCATATTGCCTATGGCCGGATGCGCCGCTGGTTAGGTATTGTCTACGTTGGAACTTTGGTAAGTGCTTGTTCAGTTGTTCTGGCTTTTGACCTTGCACCTACAATTTTTTCAGCATCCAGTCAGCCGACGGCCAGTTTGGCTCTCGCTTTGACTGCGGCAATTTTGTTTTTTTCGCTTTGTTCACTACCATTTGATATTGTGGGCTTCAACATCGAAAGGCTTTATGGGCGAACTACTTCGTCCCTTTCTGCCTTTCTGGCTAAGCAAGTCGCAGCCGCTTTTCGCCATGGCGTGATATTGCTGGCGATGGCGCTGATTGCAGCGTCAGTCAGTAGCGTCTTCGGTCTAGTAGGCTTGCTGATTTCTTCGGTATTTCTGTCTTGCTGCCTACTGGCTGGCCAGCTTACTCTGGCGAAGTTCTATGGTGGATTTTCCTGTGAACGTGCTCCTGATGATGTTGCCAGAACCGCTCTTGAGAAACCAAGGAGCTTGCCGCTAGTACTGGCCCAGGCCGATGAGCGCTGTTTCAGTGGCGGTATCGTTGGGCTTCCTTTTTTTGAGAGCATCGTCATCCCTAAGCAATGGCTGGTTCAGTTTTCTCCGCCTCAGCTATCTGCTGAGCTGGCTCGGCGCAATTTGATTGTGGCTTCGGGTGGTCGTTTTAGAGGTGTTTTGCTGGCCCTAGTCTTTACTAATATCGGAGTTTTGTTTGCCGCTCTTCTTACCACCGGGCATTTTACATTGCCTCTTAACAGTGTTGCTGGTCTAGTGACTATGTCAGCGGCCTTTACTCTTTGGTCGTTTGTGGGGCTTCTGCTTCTACCTGTGTTTAGTCACTATGGTGTCTATGAAGCCGACCGACTAGCCCTAGAGAGTGGCGTAGACAAAGAGCTTCTCTTTCAGGTTATCGCTAAGATTGATGCTGATCTAGAAGATGAACAGGAGCGTACTGTCGCTGTTGATACGATATTTCATCCAGTTCCGACTATTGCCTATCGCATTCATGCCCTAGAGCCGAAGCAACAGATAAATCAGGGGATGGCTGCCTGGCAGGCTGCTCGGTATACGATTTTTCTTTCGGTCATTGGCCTCGGGCTACTAGGGCGAGCAGTGCATTGCAATGCAGGAAAGCCTGAACTGTGGGCAATGCTTCCAGCAGATTAGCTTTCTATTTGAAAAATACCTTTTGGTCACAATTCTGACAGAACTTCGCAGTTTAATAGGTTTATGCGGCTGAAACGCCGAGTATTTCAGGAAGTCGAAAAATGTCTAGCTCTGTATATAACTAGATACTCCCACCACGACCAGAAGGAAAACTTCGATGCTCGTCAAGATTGCCCTTGCCCTATTTATACTTACTACAGTGATTGGTGTTGATGCCGCTCAAGCCAGTAGTGTTAAAACTACCAGCAAGACCCCAGGGCGTGTTACTGGTTCGGTTTATTGTGTTCATGGCACCGTTACAGTAAAGGGCTGGGAGCAAGATTTAGTCAAGCGCAATCCTGGTTTGCGACGCTTCAACTGGACGCCAATAACGGCAGCTAAGCCGGGTGTTCTGGTCTTTCGTCAGCCCGGTCAGGACCAATCAAGTAAGCAATATCATTACGCAAAGCCAAGAGTGCTTAGCTATGCCGAAATGCGCGCTGCTCAAAGGGTGCAAGAGCAAAGAGCGCAGGAGCTGAAAGCTTCTCAGGTAACTGTAGGCAGGCTAACTAATGCTGATCTCAACGGCAGATTGACTAGCAGTGGTGCTGGTCGTGAAGCCAATGGCCATGACATGCAAAATGTTCAAGCTCAGTTGGTGAGCACTTATACTGGTGCATCTCTAAGCCAGCCGGCTACATATTCTAGTTCTTATTCGGCTTCTGATAATCAGAGAAAAGTTCATGGTCGCCTTATCTCGAGCCACTATTGAGGCTTAGTGCTCGGCTTTTACTTTTTCAGCCGAGCCGTCGTTGCCGCTGTAATAGCTGCCCACTTTCTCTTCTGGTATGAGCCACTCAATTTCATGGAGAAAGAGCTTTTCGTCAAAGGTTTCCATGCTGATGTAGCGCGCTGCACCTAGTGAGCGAGCTGCGGTGCGCACGCCGTCGGCGAGGTACTTACCAACCTCGGGCGGCTCGGCGCTGAAGCAAACAAATGGTGTGGCGTGCATGTGGGGGTCGCCCTTGACCCAGCGCAAAAAGTCAAAGACGCTGCCGCCATTTTGCAGGTGAACATCCGAGACAATCAAGTCGAAGTCTTTGCTTCTTAGAATTTCCATGGCATTGTGAAAGGTGTCAACTTTTGTCACTTCGTGGCCGACCCGTTCCAGGCAGGCGGCGATTTGGTTTCGCTCTTTTTCGTGTTCCATGGTTACTAAAACGTTGGCTGCCATTTCTCTCACTCTTTTTCTTTGTGGTCATTTGACTGCTGGTTGTTGCTATTTGCACCCACAGTCTTTCTTGTTGCTTTTTGCTTTCGGCTGTCAATAAGTAAGAGTGGTTCTATTTGGTTGCGAAAACTAACTGGGTCGAAGCTTTCGAAGGTAAGAAATAGATCAGCACCGAGCAGTCTGGCTGTTGTTCTAACACCGTCTTCTACGTACTTCGCCATTTTTGTGGGCTTGCAACTGAGAAGCACAAAGGGGGTGTCTTTTGTCATTGGATTGGCCTTGGCCCATCTGAGAAAGTCAAAGACATTGCCACCATTTTCTAGGTGAACATCTGAAATTATCAAAGCGCAACTTTTTTCTTCTAAGAGTTCGATTGCTTGCGTGAATTTCTTGCAGACAGTGGTGCGCCTATCTATGCCCTTCAGGCTTTCTACTACCTGGGCGGAGTTCTCATCTAATTCTAGTAACGCTAGTATGTGAGGTTTCAATGTCTTACCACGCTATAGGACACCAGAAGAGGTGATTAGCGCAGCACTTACTTGTAATTTTAAGAGCTCAGCCGATCTTGTTGGCCCGATCTGGGTTCATCATAGGCTAATCGAGGGTAAGAAAACTATGTGTTACGGATATGTGTTTGAATTGGACATATAGACCCGCGCCTGTGCCTATCGGAGAGAATAGTTAATGTTTACTTCTTTTGACGGTGGCAGCTTATTCTTGCTCGAATTTAGGAGAATGGCCGTGGTTGTAGCCTTTCTGCTACTGCTCGCTCCGCAAGAAGTAGGTTCGGTTCAAGCTGCTCCAGCGCCGGCAAGTCCGGCCACCTTGTCAACGGCAAAAACTAAGCTAGAAAGGCCTCGTTTTACACCTTCGGACGTCAACGGGCGCAGTTCTTACCTTGACGAAAGTGATGTTTCATCCATTTTTGACAGTGCTGAGATTTTGGCTGAGGACAAGAAATGGAGCCAGGCCATTGCTCTTTGGGATAAATTGCTGAAGAAGCATCCGTTACCCCGCACTTGTCTTGCGTCGCTCGCGGGTTTTACGTCAATGTGGCTTTCCTCGACCAGCCTTGCATGCCTTGGAGAAGCTCGTTAAAGACTGCAATATTTAGGCAGTCATCCCGCCAGGTGTGACACCACATCTAGTACTATAAAGCTGCCCGCTCGACAGCCTTTGCGCTCAGGCGAGGCCTATGAGATTATGGTGAAAACTGATTGTGTCCCGCGCTTTAAGCTCACTATGACTAGTGATCGCGTTGTCGGTGATACCGGCATTGTTAAATATATAGTTGCGCCACCAAACTATGAGCAAATAGTTCTTCTCAATGAAGAGAGTCAGAATTACTATAAACCCGCTATTGGCGAGAATCATTATGGCAAAGTTACTAAATTGCGTGAGACGAAAGTCTTAGGAAAAGACTGCAACGCCCAGGCTGACAGTAAGTTCTATTAAGAGGGTGAAGGTAACACCAGGGATGATGGCGCTTAATCCTAAATATCATCAAGTGAAGAATAAGGGCGAGCTGATATATGCATCTCATGGTGACTTGAAAGATAGTGATCTAGATCAGTTTTTGCAATCAATGTGAGTTTTTTTTCAGTCATAACTTAGTCACAAATTGACAATACACTATTCTCAACACGGAGAACTTAGTGATGACACCCATAGATAGCACCCTAAAAGCAGCAAACTCTCAGTTAGGCAAATATAGTGCACCAGCTCTAGCAAATTTATCTCAGAACAATGAGCGCAGACAAAAGCAGTCTCGATTTTTCACTGAACTGCGTATCTTAAAAACAGCCAGCCGACTTACTGTTGAGCAAAATGATTTTGCTTGTCAGTTGGTCAATGGCTTACAGAAAGGAGATATTGCCGCATTGAACAAACTCTGGGTCGAGCGCACTCTCTCTCCAGAGAGTCTGCATGTGGCTGTGAGTGCGGCCCAGCGGGTTTTTGAGAGCTTCGATTTGAATACCCGCCTAGAGCTCTTTGAGGGCGAAGTGCGCTTATGGTTGCAGCACCCAGATTATGGAAGTGTTTGCATTGGCTCTGGTGATAGTCAATTTGACTGTGTCGACAGTGCCCAAGATATTGCTTTGAGAGCAATGGCTGAGCGCATCAACGACTTTTTTGTCATGTATTGACCTTTGAGCTGACTAAGAATATTCAATAAAATGTTGCGCGCAGACAGAATAAAGTAGTAATATTGAAAAGGTTGTTGGCTGTTTGCCACTCCGCAATTTTCTTTTTACCACTCTATAATCTAGCCAGGAGCAGTGTTCCTGGAGGAGCCGCGCATGATCATGAATCTGCCAGCGGCCTATCAAATTCTTGATCTGCCTGTTGGCAGCTCACTCGAAGTTGTTCAGGTTCGCTATCGTCAACTCGTCAAAAAATATCACCCTGATCGCTTTACAAATGCTCAAGATAAAGCCGCTGCAGAAGCGCGTTTAAAGCAAATCAATCAGGCCAAAGAAGTAATTCAAAAGCATTGGTTCGAGGCCAAAGTTAAAGCTAGTGAGCCGATACCCTATGGTGCTAAAGAGTCTGCTGCACCACACCAGACTAAGGCTCAAGGTCAAGCAAAGGGGCAATCTCAAGCTAAAACCGCACCGCAGTCACCGCCACCGGAAGCACCAGCACCAGCTCAGCCGCGATTGCAAGTCTTGTGGCACGAATTTTGTCGGCAGCTGTTTCTCGAGCTTGAGGCTCTGTTTAAAAAATTCGAGAAGAAAGTGGCTTTAGACGAGGCTCTAGAGCAACTCGACAAACCTTTTAAATTCACCAGCGAAACTAAGTTACGACGAGCATGGTATGCCATCGCCATCATAATAATCGTTGATCTTCTTTATACAGGCTATTGCGAAAATATGGAGCGGCGCAAAAATAATTTGAGCGAGCCACAGGCTAGAGTCGAAACCCGCTTGTTGCGAGGTTTAACACCGGTGGCTGCAGTGAAGGCGCCAGACTCTTCCGCGCAAGAAAAGCGCAAAAGATTTAAAAATGCAGTTTATTTCAAACGACTACAATTAGATGCCACCGAGCGCGCCATTCGCAAAGATAGTGAGTTGATTGACGAAATCGAGATAAAGCTTTTAGCTGAAGATATGGCCAACGAAAATCGACGCAGTCTGGAGGGGCTAAAAGTTTTTCGGGAGCAAGACAAGCAGCAGAAAGAAATCGAAAGAGCTGCCATTCTTGAAGACTTGCATCAGCTAGAGTTATCTCAGATTGATACATCTGGGCAAGAACCGGGCTAGCGACTAGCTCTTCGGCTTTGAGCCTGCTAACCTTTGGCCTGCTAACATTGATATTGTTGTTTGGTGGGCCAATGCATAGAGAAATAGTAGCAATGGAAGTAAAGTTGCGCCGGGCGCGCGTAGAAGATGCGACGAAAATCCGCGACTTGCATGTTGCGGCCATTCGCAAAACTTGCGCGCCCGACTATACTCCAGAACAAATTTTGGCCTGGTCTGCTAATCGTAACGTTGATCGTTACCGCTGGGCCATGGAGGAAGGCGGCGAAACAATGTTTGTGGCAGTTTGCCAGAATAAAATCGTGGGCTTTTCTTCTTGCTATGACGATGAAATTTGTTCTGTTTACGTTCATCCTAACTTCAAGGCCCGTGGCATTGGTGCCATGCTCTTGCAGGCTGTTGAGGACGAAGTACAGGGTGCGGGCTGGGATGAAGCGCACTTGAATGCCACGCTAACGGCACAGAATTTTTATATCAAGTATGGTTGGCAGAACACTGGCGGCCTCAAAAGCGAAGAGCGCAATGGTGTGGCCATTCCCTGCATCGGTATGACTAAGCGATTTGCTTAGTATTATATTCAGTAGTTGATCTAGGGCCTTTAATTAAACGGCGAGAAAATCGGTGACAAGCAACCGGAGTAGGGGCTAGCCCACTCCGGTTTGTTGTTCTTGTCGTCAGGTTAGATCAATCACAGCGCTGCAATGAAGCACTTCACCCAGACAACAATCTTGTTGGCGCAGAAGTCGGCGGGGCAAAGTCCTGCTTGCAGCGGGCCACCTTCAGGGTCGAAGTATGGTTCTTCGAACGTTGCCAGATAGTCGCTGTTTTGCCAATGCTCTTCGCTGCTGGCGATTTGCATGGCAAGCTTGCTTCCGCGAGCGCGGAAGTAGACGTACTGCCCTTGCTTCAGTTCGCCAACGAACTGCACTGGCACGGCTCCGAAAGGGCCTCGCCAGCGCTGGAACAGGGCGGAGTCATGCAGAATCTCTTGGGCTGATGGCAAATGACCGTCACTCATATCTTCGTTCTCCTGTTCAGTCCAGCTTAAGAAATGGGCTGCGGCCCAATCCTCTTGCCGGTGGGTTGAAAGATTCGATAGTGGGACTTGGTTTGAGAGAAACAATTTTTTTCAGTGCTTCGCCAAAAGCAGCATCGGGGTCGTCTTTGGCAAGCACTGCTTTAGCCTCATCGCTGAGGGTTAAATAGAGGTCTGTAGATTCGTAGGAGCCGTTGTCGCCTTGGCTAATGTAAGACTCGAGAGTGCCATCGACTTTGTAAGTCTTGTCGGTGAGCGGCAGCCAGCCAGACGACTTGAAAGTGCGTACAGACTTGAGAATCTTTCCTCCTGGATAAAAGGCGATTACTCGTCGATTGCCAGCAGCGTCTGCTCTCAGCTCCTCGACTTCAGCTAGATAGTAGCCCTCGCTGACAAGGCCTTGTTGGTCGGCTGGCAAGTCTTTGGGGAGGTTCTTCCACTCTTGCTTGCAGCTTTTATCGCCGGCACTGTCGTAGTGAGTGACTACCATGCTTTCGTTGTACGACTTCTGGCATTCGTAGACAGGCTTTCCATTTTCGTAAACTGTTCTTGTCGTGCGTGAATACTCATTTTTGACAGTTTCGGAAATTAGATCACCACCACTTTGCCAGATAATCACTGTCTCTACGCGGTCGCCCTCGTAGACAAAAGAGATTGTGCGTCCGCCACTTTTGCCGAAGAGATCGCGGCGAACACGCTTAGTCCCTTCTTTGGTTAGGCTCGACTGCAGTCGGCCTTGACCATCGAAAACTTTTTCTCCAATCAGTTCTCCGTTCTTGTGAGCGTATGTTCTGATGGCCTCAAGGTTGCTTGATGGTCCGTAAACGTTTACCACTAGGTCTCCGCTTTTAAGGCGGGTGGCTGTTTCTCTGATTGTCTGGTCGGCGTCTAAAACAGTTTCTTCCTTGATCGTGAGGCCATCTTTGTCGAAGTTGGTTTTCCTCACAACGGCCCGACCAGAAAGCCCAGCGGCAATGTCTTTCGATAATTCGGAGCTGATTGAATTGTCGCTGTCTTTGCTCTGCTGGTAGATGAGCGCTTGCTGCGGACGGCCATTGGCGTCGCAGTGCACCAGGCATGTCAGGCCGTTGTTCCAGTCAATGCGGATTCGTTGTGGACGCTTTTGTTGATTTAGCTCGATCAGCCTTAGAGTTTCCTCTGACTGAGCTGGCCGCAGTTGCACGGTGATGCTCTGCGGTTGATGTTGCAGACGCTCTACTTGAGCGGCTGTGTCCAGATCGCGCTGGTCACGTTTGCGCTGCCAAATGGTAGCGCTGATAGTCAGTGCCAGTAGCACTATGGTCGTTGTTGTCCAGTATGCCAGGGCTTTTGAGCCTGTCATAGTTTTGTTCCTGTCTTAGTGATTTTCTTATGGTGTCAGAATTGGAAATTGGGAGAGGCAACGGTTGCCACTCCTCAAGTGTCAAAGGCAAGTAAGCACGACACTGCAACCAAGGGCTGCCCCAACCAGGCCGTTCAAGGCAAAGAGCTTGCTTTGCTTGCTGGGGTAATTGAATTCCTGGTCGCTCTCTGCCCGATAGAGGTAGTAGGCGGCCCAGCTCACTGCCATAGCCAGCAGGCAAGAGCCGATGCCCAAAGCTATCATTGCTGTGGTGCTTGCATTGTAGGTCTGCTTGCTGTAGCTGAGCAGACTGGCGGCTGCCAGAGTTGTGCTCATGAAAGTTAGTAGATGCATGCCGCTGTTGAGCAGAGAGTTCATCCTAAACCGTTCGGCAATTTGTTCTTCTTCGTTAACGCGAGCCATTGGAGGTTCTTCTTTCTTCTTCGATGGTAGGGTACGGTAAGTTACGCGTAGGTCACGGCGAGTTCGTATCAAGAGCAACGTGCTCTTGCTATCAATTGACGATTCGCTGGTCTGACTCTGTGGTCTTGTTTGTTGCTCTTTGGTTTTGTTTTGAAAACGGTGACAATTAAAACTAGTCATGACGATGTCTTCTAAGCAAGCTCATTTCGTCTGATGTAGATCTTTTTTTGTCCTAAATTTGAAGAACCAGTTATGCACCGCTAGCACTAACTATGTATGGCTAAGAGTGGCTTGTATTCAGTGTTTTTTATGATCTCGAATCGGTGAAATCTGCAACAAGTTTGCAACAATCTTGCCTTCACTTTTTGTCTGCGGTATTGAATGTAGAGGCAATCTAATTACTTTTGAAGAGTCTTCGATCGCTTTCGCGTTGTCGATCTATTTCTTTGATTCGCTCTGGCGTCAGGGGATCAGCGTGCTGTGAAGGTGAGTCTTCAGGGCTTTGCAGTGAGCATAGTGTCGGTGCTACCCAGCTCAGGATAATTTGAAGTAGCGCTACAGTGGCTGCAGCCATCGTTATAGAGCGCTTCTGGGAGGGAAGCTCGAAACTATTGGGAAAACGAAAAGCAAAGATGGCTAGAAGTGAAACGTTGAACCGTGTAAGAACAAAAAGGACTGTTAATGCGGTAATTGCAGTAATTATTACAGTGCTTGCGTCTGCTCCAGTTGGGCTGCTCACCTGACCTACGGTGAGTGAGACTAAGACGATGAAGGCAATTATCATTGTTGCCACGGCCATTAGCGTACTGAAGAAAGAGTACAAAAGCACGAGCCCAACTTGATGGTTCTTGAACTTTATACCGAACCTTGGCCAGAAGACAAAGCCAGCTAAAAAACCAGGAATTAGTGCGAGAGTCAGTGCTACACAATATTCGTTGACGAACATTATTCGACTTCGAATTCGACTTTGATTTTGCGCACCGAGGCGACTGGCGAACCACTTAAGCTGGCTGGACGGAAGCGCCAGGTGCGAAGGGTGCCTAGGGTTAGTTCATCGACTTCACTTGAGCCAGTTGATGAGATCAGCTCGACCGTCGATTTGCCCGTGGGGGCGATGGCAAACTTTGCTGTGCAATTGGTTTTAATACCTTGCTCGAGCATTTCTTCGGTGATAACTGGTTGCGGGCAGTCAAGGGGCTCGGCTGGAATTAAGTGGTTGGACTCTTGGGTGCCAAGCTTAAAGGTGTCGGCTTGAGCGGCGGTGCCCAGGCTACCAATCGGCGCTATAGCCAGCAGGTTCGCGGCAAGCACAGCTAGAGCGGCGGCTGCAAAGTGGGTAAGTTTTGAGTTCATGAGGGAAATTATAACGGAAACCATTTCCATTTATCTGTATTGCTGCTAACATTTTCAGAAAATGGAAATGATTTCCGTTTTGAAAAACGGCGGTATCCATTTTGTCTCCCGGAAGCATTAGCCCAAGCAGCTCCAATACCAGTGCCATTACCAGTAACAGTGGGCGAAGACTCACCCTCGGTCTTTTCTGTGCCTTTTCTCTGGCCCTTACAGGCGGTCATGCCCGGGCCCAGTCCGATTCAGTCAAAGATCTGCTAGACAAGCGCGAGGCCGCCGCCCAAGCTAAGGTTGAGAATGCTGTTAAGGCTGTTAGTGGTCAGTCTATCAATTCGGCTTCGATCACCGGCAAGGTGCTTTCGTCTGAAGGAAACCGACCGATTGCTGATGCTCAAGTCGTCTTAACTCAAGATGGCAATGAGCATAAACGTTTTGAAACCGAATCAGATGCTAATGGTCTCTTTCACTTCAACAACATAGAGCCAGGCAACTGGCATATCACTACTTCCGCTAAAGAGATGCTCTCCCACACTCAGCCGGTGAAGCTAGCCGGCGGCGAAGTGCAAGATCTCAGTTTAGCCTTAGATGATATTGAGCCAGTAGATGTTTTGCGCGTGACCGGCAAGCGCTCTCTCATTCACCCTGAGAAGATTGGTAGTGAAACCAATCTCGACCACAGATTTATACAAGAGTACAAAAGTGGCAACGACCTGAAGCAGCTGCTTGAGAGTACTCCCGGTGTGATGAATGATAGTTATGGCAATATCATTACGCGGGGCGAACACAATGCTATCAACTACGTTGTCGACGGTGTGGTCATACCTGAGGCTGCCGGTGTATTGCAACAGACCCAACCTGTTAGCCCGCGCTCCTTACAATCAGCCCAAATAGATATTGGTGGCTACGAGGCTCAGGACGGCGGTGGGCCACTAGGGGCAGTGGCACACTTGAAGACTTTGCCGATTTTGCCAAAGCCTAATTTTACGATTGGACAGCAAATCGGTGGCCCACTTGCCGGAAGCATTTATTACAACACTAGCGGGGCCTTTAGTCAGAATCCGGCCAGTAGACTCAATCGCTTGCGTTTTGATTCGTCTGGCTCTTTTCGCGGATCGAGCATACGCATAGCGCCACCAACTAAAACTTTTGCCAACAATCGCGGCGCCGATATCAACGTGCTCGCTCGTTTGGAGTATTTGCTCACTCCTCGCGATACATTGCGTTTGACCGTTGCTATTAACGAAAGCTTCTTGGGAGTGCCGACAGCTAATCTTTCTAGACAATTTGGTGTCAAGCAGTTTCAGCAAGACCGCCAAGACTATTTCACTTTGAGTTACAAGCATAAATTTGCTAAGTTCTTTGACGAATTCAATTTGCATTTGCTCAATGGCTTTTATTCTGAGTCTTTTCGCTCGACCAATGTATTTGACCCCAGCCCTGACTTTAACGCCGATCAGCCGCTGGTTTCAATTGCTGCCCACGCTAAGAGATTCAACTACATCTTTTCTGCTCAGGGCGATTTGAGCAAGACTGCCTTCAAGACACACCATCTTAAGACTGGCTTCTTGAGCGAAGTTCGGCCAGTTAAGACTAGTTTTCAGGCCACTTATTTTAACGCTGACTATGTTAGCTCTGCCCTGGCTCAAAATGATGCTCTGGGCCAGGTGGCTCAATTACAACAAGATGGCGATCTTGATGGTGCCAATGCCATTAATACTAATCCTTTCCCTTATGGTGGCATTCTTAGCCCTTTTACCGGTCAGGTTGATGGACCGCAGATGCAGGGCAATATTGGCAATTACAGAGGCTTTAGATATTTGCAAAGTGCTTTTGTGCAAGATCGCTGGAAGCCTGAGAAAGGTTTTTGGAAGCGCCTGACGGTAGATGCCGGCGTGCGACTTGATGTGCAGCACAGTGTCTTTGGTAATGCCATGCGCCTGGCCGAAACATTGGCACAGACTCCTGGTGTTGAGCAATTTTCGCTTAAGCCTTTTCAAACTCAGCGTATCACTGCTGCTCAAGCTAGCGGCCGCTATGGCTTGGCTTTTGTCATCAATAAAAATACTGTGCTGCGCGGCTCTTACTCTGACATTTTTACCCCCACACCAGTTGATTATTTTCTAAATCCCATTCCTATTACCGGCACTATTGTTAATGGCATCTATCAGGGCACACCGCGGCCGCTACAACCAACCCGGGGCAAGTTGGTAGATGTTAGTATCGAAACTCAGATGGGGCCACGCTTTGTCACGCGGACTAATATTTTCTACAAAAAGCTGCGCAATTTTGGCGACTCTGGTGTAATTGGCAACCTTCCTATCTATAACCGCCTGACCAATAGCGCACAAGAGGCTTACGGTGTGGAAACTCGTATGGATCTTAAACCAGCTAAAGATGGTTATGGCTTCAATGGCTTTCTCTCAAACACTGTGCAAGTGGCTTACCTGCGCGGCACCCATGGTGTTAGTGGAGGTTTCTATGATTATCCGGAAGCACCATTGGCCAAGTATCCCGATCACGATAGACGCTATCAATCTACTCTTGGTCTTGGTTATCGGGGCCGCTCCAACTGGTGGGTCTTAGGCGATGTGCAGGTGCTGACTGGTTTGCAAAACAGTATTGATAAAGCACTCTTTGGCCAGCACAGTGGTCGCACGCCGACTTTGACTATGGTTGGTATTAGTGGTGGTTGGCAGGTTCCAGAGAAGTTTCACAAAAAGTATGCCTATCTTCCCGCGTCATTTGATGTGCGAGTAGAAAATGCTCTCAATCAGCGCTTGCTAGCCAACGCTGGCAGCCCCTTCCAGGGCACCCGCTATACTCTGCCCTGCCGTGTTCTCGCTGGCTGTTCTTGGACTGTAGGCAAAGACAACAGTAAGCTTTCTAGTCGGCCGGGTAAGGGCAGCACCATTTAGAATTTATGGCGTTGCCAAAGGCCTCTTGTCTGGTTAGCAGGCTTTAGTCAACCGCTAATTTTGGCAGCTCATGCTTAATCGCAGTTAGGAAAGCTTTGTAGTCTTTAGAGGCTGTTGTTTTTTCAGACGGAAGAATAGTTAGTCTTTCAAGATGTTTGAAGTTCTTTAGTAGCCCTATTAAGCGCTGATCCACGGGATATCCCTTCAAGTTCAAGTGATTAACCTTAAGAGCACTAAGCCAAGGAAGATCGCTAATTGCTCTACCGTCACCGCTGATGTCGAGGTAATGCAAGTTAGACATCCTGCCGATCAGTTTAAAGTCACTCTTGGTCAGCGGAGTCTGGTGCAATGACAGGTGATTTAGGCTGTTGATTGAGCTGAGTTTTTGCAGAAATGCTGTGACGTTTTTGTTGACGTCGAGATTCAGGTTTGCAAGCTTTTGCCAGCAAGTGGCTTTGGCTAGTGTGTCACCACTCAAGCTGGATCCCGATAGATTGACAATGGTCAAGTTAGTAAATCTGTTCAGTGCGCTGAGACAAGCAGGTGTGAGCGTTTTACATTGATCTATTCGCAGCTCAGAGATGTCGCTGAGATTACTGCATGCAGCCAGCACCTCATCTGAGTTTTCTATGCTGTAAATTTTAAAAGCATCAATATCGCCTGAGCGAAAGCGTTTCATGTACTGGGGATAGCGTGCCACTGTACGAGTGGGGCAGAACACCAGGCGATCGCTCACGGGGGAGCTGCATTTCCCCCTGGCTGCTCGATTAGCGCTACCGTCATACTGGCAAAAATAACCAATCAGTGCGTCTTTGGGGAAGTTGAAAAGACGACTGGGAGTGCCTTCAACAATTCCGAGGCTAGAATAAGGCGTGGTTAGCAACTCTGAGCCTTTGGGCGTGTCAATCTTGTCAAAGTAGCTGTCTACCGAGGTTCCGTCGCTAACAAAACTTTCTAGGTCGGAAAAGCCCTCTTCGTCTAGATTCACTGTATCCGTCCGTTTTGGTGCATCGAGAAAAGTGTGCGAGGGTTTAGTGAAATACTGCCAAACGCTAGCCGCCCCAAGGGTCATGAGCAGCAGACCAGCTACTGCTAGCTGAGGCTTAGCAATCTTTTTGAATCTAGACCCGTTCTCGCCATTGAGTGCTGCCGAGTTTGTCAGGTTGTGAGTTGGGCCTTGGAAGGTCAGAATCTCTTTGTTTTCTTTTATTCGTGTCAGATCAATTGCTAGCTCTTTTGCTGATTGATAGCGGTCTTGTGGCCGTTTTGCCAAGCACTTAGAGAGAACAAGGTCGATTGACGGGCTCAGATCAAGTTGCGGCGCAACCTCTGAAAGCAGTGGCGGTGCGCTCTCCTGATGTAAGATTAGGGTTTCAAATGGGTTGCTGCCTTCAAATGGGACAAAGCCAGAAAGAACCTCAAACATAGTGCAGCCGATTGAGTAGATATCAGAGCGGGAGTCTATGCTTCCGCCGATAGATTGTTCTGGGCTCATGTAGAATGGGCTACCAAATATTTCGCCTGCTGAAGTAAGGCCCTGTGCCGTTTTGTCATTGGCGCCGATTAGTTTGGAGATGCCGAAGTCTAGAATTTTTACTGATGCGGTGCCGTCATTGCTGCACCGCATAATATTTGCTGGCTTAATATCCCTATGGATAATGCCGTTGCGATGAGCATAAGCAAGACCATCTAGAGCTTCGATAAAGAGATCGAGTGCCACATTGGCTGGCAGCGGGCCATCTTCGTCTAGAATCTCTGCCAAGCTCCTACCACTGATAAAATCCATCGAGTAGTAGGGCACAGAATGTTCATGAATACCGAGATCGTAGACTTTTACGAAAATTGGATGATTGAGAGCGGCAAGTGTTTTGGCCTCGCTCTGAAAGCGCAGCCAAGTCTCTTCGTTGACTAGTTGTGGAGATAGTACTTTCAAGGCAAAACGACGATTGAGGGCAGCGTGGTCGACTAAGTAAACGTGCCCCATGCCTCCTTCGCCAATCGTTGATATTATTCTAAAAGTGCCACCAATTAGTGTGCCTCGCGGGAAAACCGTGGACGATGGCACGAGTGTGAGGTCGTTCCCTTTGAAGCTTCCGCTGTAGCTTTTTCTTTGCTCTGTTTTTGCGCCAGGGCTAGTTTGGTTTTTCGCCGGTGTAATGCACTGACAGCGAAGTTCTTTAAAGAGATAAGAGGTGAAGGAACCGGCGCGGCGATTGGATGGGCTGGCTTTGCCGCAGTTGCGACAGATTGCGCTCGTGTCTTCTCTTTGCGCTGATGAACTTAAATTGTCGGGGCGGGTAGCTTTCTTCTTGCTATTGCCGCATTGACAATAGTTATGCTGGAAGAAATAGGACGTAACCGAGCCGGCCCGATTGGCGAGAATATTTTTGCCGCATGTTTTACAAGATTCAGTCATTGCTAAGTTGGGAGGAGGTCTGCATTTTATCTAGATTCCCAGTACGCTAAAAAGTTTGCCTGTGGCGAAGAGTATTGAGGAGCAAGCAAGATAGAGTTGATTACAGCGCTCAAAGAGCGCGTTTATTTCCGCACTTCGTCCATCACTGTTGCTAAGGCCGCCAGCTCATCGGTTCGCCCTAGCTCAGTTAGGCATTCTCCCAGCAATTGAACGCAGACTGTCGCACTTAGCATTAGCTCTTGCTTGTACTGACTGGCTTGGAAAAATGCCACCGAGCTTGCCAGTGGTTCTGTGGCTGGGAGAAATTGTTTTTGTGCCACTAGTAAGTGACCAAGAGCTGAGTAAGCCAGCATGAGAAAACTGTCGCGGCTAATGTGTGCTTCGTCTTTGAGCAAGACAGTGATAGCTTGTCGGTATAATTCTTCGGCGAGCTTGTGATTTTGGGCATCTTCAGCGTCGGCGGCATCAAATAGCAATTGCTCTGCTTCTAAATTGCCAGGTTCGTCTAGCACTTTGGCTGCGGCATTCGCTGCTATATTTGCTGTCTCGATTTTTGTTTCAACGTTTGCCCCAGTGGATTTTTCCTCGAGAGCTTTCTGCTCTCTAATTTTCTCGTCGTTGGCAATTGGTTTGCCGCCTTCATTAGGCCAGGTGAATAGCCCTAGTTGGTTCTCGTAATCAAGAAAGGGCAGATCGCCGTATTGCATCATGCCTGAATAGATTTCATAGCGCGTGAGAGTTTCTTTGTCGATTAATAGCTGGGCGCCTCCGTATCCGCTCTTGAAGATCGATGGGCCAAATAGACAACAGCGCTTACCCTCGCGGATTTTCCGCGAGAAAGGGTCACCATAAAATTTGTCGGCAATCGCTTTGGGATTATGGGACTTCATGCCACATAATTCCCCGTATTGCCAAGAAATATTACTAGTCGTTGGCTTTCAATTTTTGCAAGTTTTTTAGCAGTAAGTGAGCGGGGGTGCCAGCCATAACATGAGGGCCTTCAGCGTCCATGACGGCAATGGTTTTGCCACTGGCGTCCAGCATGGGGCCACCAGAGTCGCCGCCCTGGCTGAGATTTGACTTGGTCAGAGCTGAGAGCATTGTGCGCTTTTTGTCTTCTCCGGGCAGAAGAGCGAGACCCGCTGCCTGCTCTCTTATGAAATAGGTTTCAACGGTACCTTCGGTGAAGCCGGGAGAGCCTTCGCGTGCACCCATTTTTAATACAGGGTCATTTGGTTTGAGTGGTGTTTCTTGGTCTGTTATTTCAAGGGGATGGCAGTCATCTTTTTTGACGTTTTCAACTCGTACGATGGCCAGGTCGTTAGCTTCGTCTTTCAATTCCACGGTGAACGGATATCTATTGCCGTTGCCGAGTTCGAGAGTGGCAGCGCTTGATGCATGGGCTACTACATGATTATCGGTGGCAAAGCGGCAGGCATCTTTGTTGCTGTCGTTGCTGCCGTCGGCAGATTGGCCTGGCAGAAAGTCGATGGCGAAACCCGAGCCCACAGTGTTGTCTAAAACATTGCCAGCTAGATTGATTTTGTCGCTTACTCTAACGATGCTTTTTTTGTGTTGATTAAATAGGGCGTTAGCATCAAATGGTGAATTCCCTGCGCCAGTGGCATCGGCTTCGCTCTTGGTCTGTTCTGGTTTAGATAGGGTTTCTTTCTCAGACATATTGCACCTCTAGGACCATTATTGAGAAAGGGCTCTTAAGGTCAATCGGGAAAATACGTCAGAGTTTGAATTTAACGAGATCATTCTTAGTTAGCGCTAGATGAGCTAGCTCTCATATCTTCGCGCGAGCGTATTTAAGGTTATCTCTCTTATTAATGCTTGCTCTGAAAGAGTTTCGCCTGGTAGTCAAGGGTATCCTTTCCCTTTTTCAATATTCGAGTACTTCAAGACACCTAGCTAAATCAGCACCAGCAATTGAACCTTCAATTGACGCAACTCTTGTTGCACGCTGAAAGCCGTGTTTTGTCGTCTTCGAGTTTGGCTTGGGATAGGGATCTACTGGCTGTTCGTAGCACGACAAAGTCGCGCGCAGCCTTGAGTCAATCAAACCTAGAGGATCTCACAAACATGCTATTCGACCTGCATTTCTGGCCCACGGCCTTGCTATTCGCCGCACTTTCCGCTGCCTTTGCCTTCTGGCTCGGCGGCACCGCATCCGCAACCAGCTCGAGCCGCCGCGGCTACGACTCTGACAAGAAGGAGATTTCGCCCCGCAATCTGGCCATCACCGCAGCGATCATCACCTTCGTCATCGACCTGCTGCTGCAGCGCATCAACCTCTACTACTTCCAGCCCAACTTCACCGGCAGCTTCTTCGGCTACTTCTCGCCGTTGTTTGTTGCTTTGCTGGTCGCCATTCCGGTGGGCCTGCTCTGCTCTGGTGGTTCTGGCAAGGCGATCGGTCGGTCCGTGGTGGCCGTGCTGATTCTCTTCATCGTGCCCCTGGTGCAGATCAGCTTCAACAGCATCGGCCCGGATAACGCCAAGCGCTTCGCCGACCTGCCCAACATCACCATCGCCAAGGACACCGACATCATCCCGCCCACCGACGAGCAGCATCTCGTGCAGGTGACGCCGAAGATGGCGGAGCTCAAGGCACGCACGGTGCTCTCCAGCAAAGGCAACTACAGCACCCGCTACACCATCGGCAAGCTGACGCTGCAGGCGATCAAGGGTCACCGCTACTACGCGGCGCCTCTCGTTCCCACCAACAGCAACGACACTTTCTGGACACCGCTCTTCGGCGGCCGCACGGAAAGCCCCGGCTATGTGCTGGTCGACGCCGAGGACAAGGAAGCCCATCCGCAGCTGCGTGACGGCTTCAAGATCACCCTGTACGAAGACATGCCCTGGGGCATGAACCTGTCGCGCTTCGCCTACACGGCTGGTTACGACAAGGGTGAACTGGCCAACGCCACCTTCGAAGTCGATGATGAATTCCAGCCGCACTGGAGCATCACCTACATCACCCCTGCTTTCGGCGACATCGTCGGCAGCAAGATTTCGAAGGTTCTGCTCATCGATGTGGCCACGGCCGAACCGAAGCTCACGGCTTACGAGCAAGGTGCGCCTGAGATCAAGTGGGTCGACCGCGTGGTTTCCAGCGACCTGATTCGCGAGTATGCCAAGGACTGGGGTCTCTACGGTCAGGCTTATTCGCAGTCGAGCTTCGGTGCTTGGTTGCAGGTGTTCCTGGGCCTGTCCAAGCAGGACGCCATGACGCCGGCCGATGGCGATGAGGGGCAGTTGCTCTCTTACACCAAGGACGAGCACAGCATCTTCATCGTGCCGATGACTTCGCGCAGCTCGACGGATCACGGTGTGATTGGCGTGCTGGCCTTCGAGACCGACAAGAACAAGGCGGTCTACTATCCGGGCTTGCGTGGCTTCAACCACGGCGGCAGCGTGACGCAGACGATGTTCGGCGCCCGGGAAAACGGCCTGCAGAAGTATGACGTCGAGAACCTCGAGCTCTACAACATCTACGGTCACCTGACCTGGGTGGCGATCTACACCAAGAGCCAGTCGCTCGGTTCCACCGGTGCGGCCATCGGCTTCATGGACGCGCGCTCGCAGGAAGTCTCTGACGTCGCCTACGGCACCGACTTGCAATCGGCGCTGCGCGAATATGCCACCAAGCTCGCCCAGGGCAGCAATGGCATGCAAACGACGGCCGCCAGCGAAGTGGTGTCGTTCGAAGGCAAGATCTGGCGAATTGCACCCAACGGTGCGTCGTGGCGCTTCCAAATCGTGGGTGACAACCACTACTACGATGCCACCACCCAGGTCTTCCCGGGTACTCCGCTGCTGCGCGATGGTGACCGTGTCTCTGGCACGTTCATCGACACTCGTCAGCCGCAGGTGGCCGTGCGCGAACTGCGCATGGTCGGCAACGGTGCCAGCTCGGTCTCGCCGGCGCCGGTCTCCCCTGCAGCTCCTGTCGAGAAGCAGTAAGGGCTGATTGAGCACAAGGAAGCAATTGGTGTCTGACAAACATCAGCCCCAGGGAAAGCAATTTCTCTGGGGTTCCTTGGGCTCTCTCGCTAGCTCAGCGACTTTTGATTTAACCCATTCACCAAGGAATGCCATGACCCAAACTTCCGCAAACGCTCAGCCCCATCCGGTTTCGAACAATCCGCACTCGCTGGCGGCCTTCGACTTCGCCTTCAACGGCACCCTCGACCCGGCCCAGGTGAAGGAAATCGCCACCGCCGCCTTTGTCGGCCGGGGTGAAAACCTCTTGCTCATGGGTGGCCCCGGCACCGGCAAGACTGTTATCGCCATGGAGGTGCGCGAGCGAGCCACCGCTCTCGGCCTGACCAGCGAATATCTGTACGGTGCTGACGCGCACATGGCCGATGGGCAGTTGATCGATCATGGACCTGGCTTCATCGGCTCCCGGCAATCTCGCCCGGGCTTGCTCGAAAAGCTCCTCAACTGCGACGTGCTGGTGGTCGACGAGGCTGAGCGCTGGATCGAGGCCGTTCCGGCAGCCTTCATGGTCTTGCTCGGGCGTCGCATCGAGCTGGGCAAGTCGAACGTTCTCACTACCTACAGCGGTGCCTTGATGCGGCTGTGCGTCAAAGCGCCGGCCTGGCGTTCGCGCTCGGGCTCGTACGTCGAGCATCCGGCTTTCTTGCTTGGCACCGAGCCGGAGCAGCGTTCCGAATGGGGCATGCTGATGACTCCGGGTTACTCCTTGCCGCTGTCGCTACAGCTGGCATTTCTCGGTATCGACTTCAGTGTGCCGGCGATCGAGGGCGAGCAATCCGAGTTCGTTAAGGTGTCGATTGCGCCACCGAACTACAGCCGTGTTACCTCGCCTTTCGCCAAGGCGCCGGTCTGGCACAAGCTCTACACCGGCGAGAAGAGCTATCGGGAGATTCTCCGCCGGCGAGGCTGAGAGCTGCTGTAGGCAGAACGGAAAACCATAATCAGAAAGTCTAGGCGACTTTCGGGTAAGCGATTAGAGCTCCAGTCGGAGCCCTTCTCGCTTACTTTTTTCCGAATCACTACTATTTGCTGTAGTGGCCAGAGTCTGTCTTGAAATGTCTGTCTTAGAAAGATGGTCAAGAAGTTTAGCTGCTGCCGCGCCATTGCTCTATCCCCACCAGGAGGTTAGCTTGTGCAGCCCCTCACAAATCGCTACCCTGCAGTAGTCTCTGGAAATCAATGTGATCAAGTTTTTCCCAATTGCTGTCTGCGCGCTGCTGTTTGCCACTCCAGCTTTGGCCCGTTCAAAGTCTTGGACCATTGATAGTTCTAAATCAGTTGTCGAATTTGTTGCTCTCAGAGGCTCGCGCATTGGCGCCAAAGGCAGCTTTAAGAATATTGCCGGAACCATTCAATTTGACGGAGCGAATTTAGCCACCGCTTCAGTTGCCGCTCAGGTACCGCTTGAGACTCTTGCCAGTGGTATCGCTGTGCGTGACGATGATTTAAAAGGCCCGAAATATTTCAACACTGCTCTCTATCCTAGAGCCTCATTTAACTCCCTCAGAGTGAGTAGAAACAAGAACGGCAAGTACGTTTTGTCTGGAGTGTTTGGCTTGCATGGCCTGAAAAAGAATGTTGATTTAACTCTCAGTGAGCCCCCACAGATAGTTACTAAAGCTGGCAGGCAAAGTCTATCTATCTCGGCTGCTGGAGACATCGAACAAAGCCACTATGGGCTGACCTTGAAGCGCTTGCATCCAGATGGGTTTGTCAAAGTCAATGACAAAATAGCTATTAAGGTCATGGTTGCTGCTAATGCTGTGGCTCTGAAAGGGCCAGCAATTCGCTTGGAGAAGACTAAGAAAAATTTTGGAGTGGTAGAAGAAGGAATTGAACTTTCTTGCAATTTTATGGTGCACAACGATGGCGATGAGGCGCTGCGTATTTACGAAACCAAGTCGACATGCGGTTGTACCCTGGCGTCGATGAAGAAGAGACTTATCTCGGCTGGTGGCAGTGAAGTTCTTAAAGTAGTAATGGACACCTCTATGAAACAAGGACCAGTAACCAAGGAGATTACTGTCAGGTCTAATGATGCTGAAGAATCTACTTTGACTATCTTTGTCAGCGCCGACGTGCGCAATCCCCATGAAAATCTAGGCAAGAATGTCCAGACTAAAATTTTTCAGGGTCGTTGTGCTGCCTGTCATGTTAATCGAGGCTTGGGCAAAGTTGGCGAGGAATTATATCTGGCCGATTGTGCCATGTGCCACGGACTGATGGGGGGTGGAGCTGTGGGGCCAAGTTTGGTCCGGCTTGATTATTCAAACAAGGGAATGGCTGAAGCTGTCAGCCAAATTATTGCCAATGGTAGCCCTAGTCACCGTTCTATGCCAGGCTTTTCCAAGAAAGTCGGTGGCCCATTGAGCGACAGTGAAATTGAGTCGATTGTAAAACACCTGCAACAGTTGTCTCAGCTAGAAAGCGGCGTTGTTCGATAGCTGACAAGAGATCCGCTTTTGGTAAGTCTTGCTCTTCGACTGCTGGTGTTAATATTGGCTAGTGCAAGAAAGTACGGCGCCAGCGCCTGACATCGATCAAAAAGCAACTAGTGTTGCAGCCAGCAAGCTAACTCAAGGCTACGTGCCTTGGATCATTCTTGCTGTAGTCTGTTTCGGCGCTTACTGCAACAGTCTGGGCAGCTGGTCATTTATTGATCCTGGCGAAACTTACTACACAGAAGCTGCTCGTGAAATGATCGAGAGTGGCGAATACATAGTGCCGCACCTCAATTATCAAACTTACTATTCCAAACCAATTTTGACTTTCTGGCTGACGGCTGGTTCATACAAATTATTTGGTGTCAATGAGTTCGCCGCTCGTTTACCCTTTGGCTTATTGGCTTCATTGCTAGTTTTTGCTAGCTACTATGTCACTAGTGTATTTGCTACTAAACGAGCTGCTTTGCTGGCCGGCCTACTCGTTGCTAGTGCACCGCTTTTAGTGGCATATTCAAAGCTCTCCTGCATTGATGTGGCCTTTACGACATTTGTCAATCTTAGTGCCTATGCCTTTATTCTCTGTGTCTTTGCCGGTAAGCGCCTCTGGTGGGTTGTGCTGTGGCTGTCTTTGGCTTTGGCAATGCTGACCAAAGGACCGGCCGGACTTTTGTTATTTGCTATTGGTACCGGGCTTTATTTGCTCCTTTCTAAGCCTGGTTGGAAGCGTCTGGCTTTCTGGTTTGCCAGCACCAAGCCAATTTTGGGAATTCCCCTGTTCTTTGCCGCTGTTCTGCCCTGGTACTACCTGGTGTGGAAAGCGACTAAGGGCCTGTTTCTTCAAGTCTTCTTTATCTACGAAAACTTGGCCCGTTTTCAGGGCAAGACCAATTTACACAAGTCTAATTTTCTCTATTACTTTCCAGTACTAGCCTATGGTTTAGCGCCATGGTTTCTTCTGCTTCCCCAGACTTTTAAGCTCACTTTCTTTCAGCCCTTAGCAAAAGTATGGTTTGGTGGTACCAGACTTTCTTTCAAGTCATCATATCGACCTTATGCTCAAGATATGAAGCAGAGAGATCCAGCCCAAGACGACAAAGACGCTCTGCGGGCTGAGTACCTTGATTTTGATTTGTTGCAGAATAGAGCTGTGTTTTATCTCGGTTCTTGGGCTACTGCTGTTTTGTTGTTTTTCAGTCTCTCCAAAACCCAGTTAGACACCTACGCCATGCCTCTGGTAGCGCCGTTGACTGTGCTGATTGCGGTGGCGATGACGCGCCTCGCCGATACTTCTGTTGCCGGGAGAGCTGGCGATAAAACAGCACCTGAAGCCGCTTCTCTGCCGCCACTTAAAGGCGCTGCACTATCAGCTGATACTAAAGAGGTAGCTAAGAAGCTTACTAAAAAGAGAGCCAAAGAATTAGCCAAGGCTGCAGCAGAAGCTGAGCTTACCTCTGCTGCCAGTGATAAATTTGCCTTTGATGATCAGGCCAAATGGGATAGATTATGGCTGATCATCGTCTCCTGGTTGGTCTGTTTCTTGACTCTTGGTGCAGCTTTGGGCCTGCCGCTCTTAGCCTTCCTGATGACAGGAAGCAGCGCCCAAAAACTTAGTTTGGCCCTGGGGGGAGCCGTAACATTGCTTGGTGCTGCTGCTCAAATTCGCGAACTTTTGGCCCGGCGCTATAGCGCTAACTTATTGGTTGCGGCGCTCACCATCTGTGTTTTGACCTCATATGTAACTCCTGTGGCCTTCCAGTATTTTGCGGCACAGAAGCAAGACAATATGAAAGCTGTGGCTTCATGTATTCCAGACTGCCGCGAAGAAATCGCTCTCTATGGCGCCTTCAAGCCGTCGCTAATGCATTATTTAAAGAGACCGGTTGATACCATGTCGCACATTGATCAATTTATTCTCGCCACCGAACCATTGCCTGACGATGGTCTTTCTTATGGCCCGACAAAATCAGGGCGCAAGCAGCTCATTATTGGCGATGATAAGCATATGAAAGACTTTGCCGCTAGACCAGAGCTTAAACTCAGTGAGATGTTTAGACAAGGCGACTGGGCCATCTATGAGTTGACCAATGGCTATGCCGCTCGACCAAAGTCTTTAGAAGAGAGCTTTAAGTGGATGCTCTATGCCGGGCAGTCCTTCACCTCAAGCAATAACTTTGGCCCGTTGACCGTGCCATTAGGTGGCGGTGACCCCAATTGGTACAGACGCCAGAAGGCAAAGTAATTTGCTTTATCTATTCCTATTCGTCAGCTGAGCCGTTAACGATTTGTTGTCTGGTGCGGTAAGAAACACCGCGGAACAAGGCGATTTTTTCCATATGCTGATTGGAGATAATGACGTCGTAGACGCCAGTTTTGCCATTTAGAACTGTTTCTTGGGCTACTGCGGTGAGAACATCACCGCTGCGTGCTGGAGCGCTGTAAGTGATAGAGCAGTTGAGAGCAAGAGTGCGGTTGTTGCGGGAGTTGCAAGCGAAGGCGAAGGCTGTATCAGCCAGGCTGAAGGTAACGCCGCCGTGGCAGATGCCCAGGCCATTGACCATGTCTTCTCGCACAACCAGTGAAAGCTCGGCGTAACCGGGGCTAATTTGGTTGACTTGCATGCCGAGATATTGGGCGTGCTTGTCAAGCTTGAGCATCTCATCGGCAACCTTGTGAGCCAAGGTGAGATTTTTGCTGTTGGTGTCGTTTTTCAACTTACTAACCCCGATGGTGTTAATTGCACAGATGTGCCAGATTTTAGCGCTGTTAGGGATGTTTTTCCACCTTCTTACAGCTTTTGCCAGTATTTGTGCTCTGGAGGCCCTGCCAAGCCTAAATGAGAAGACTACTGGTGTTGTTTTCGTAACCGTTAAGGCGCTTGGCTTCCCGGGCTTTCGGCTGATATTTTCAAACTCATTTTGGATAATTTTGGGGCTCACCACTCAATTGGTTCATGCCAGTGAATATTAGTTTGAGCAGTCCAAGGAGAAGGACGGTAAAGGCATAATTCCAAAACTCAATGGTGCAAAATTCAATGCCAACTGAAGGTGCAACATTCTGATTGGGATCAGTTGGTGAGTAGTAGACAAGAAATTTGCTGTTTTTGGAGTGATCTGAGTCGAAAGACCAGAGGGTAAACACCGGCAGAGAGTACATAGTGTGGTTGATTGTTTGGCCGTTCTTGGTTGTGAATTCGTAGGAAACTGCCGCTACTTCAGGGCCGCGTCTGCCACGAAAACTGTTATTAGTTGATGATTCAGAGCAAAAGGCAGAACTCCAACCACTCGGTGGGATTGTCGAAAAGTATTGCCACATTACAGGAGCCAGCCAACAGATCACCAGAACAATAAAAGATTGGTCAATGTTGCGGGTTCCACTCTTTTGCATGTTGCTCTCGCTTATCTGAGGAAGTACTGAAAAATTTGAACGGCATAAAACCAGTCTACGTTCCACGGTATGTAGCTAACAGAAGAGTAATGGTTCTCTAACATTTCGCTACTTTGGTCAGAGCATGGCGAAGTTATTGATGAGATTTTGATTTATAGAGAATATGCTTGGTTTGGCTTTTTCTTGGGTACATATACTTCAGTGATAAAACTGCTTTCTCTCTGTCTCCCCCCACCACCCCCCCCCGCGGTAAAATTTTAGTTTTCTTCGAGTGTCGGCGATCTTCCAGGTTCGCTGACTTTTCTTTTTTTTTGAAGATGACTTTTTGAATAACACTGCTCTCGCCAGTGCCTCGCGCGAGGCCTGCCAGCCTTGTACCGACTTAACTGCTTTAGTCATGTATAGAGGCTTTTCGCCTTTGCTCTGGGCAATTGCTTTGACTGAGCCCCTCACTTTTCCGTAGGCTCAGAATATCTCTCTATCAAATATTCAAATGATCTCGCTGTAGGAAATCTCAACTACATCTATCTAAAACCAACTAAAACAAAGCAATCATGAAACGTGAATTCACTGTCGTAGGCATTTGCATGGTGCTGATGTTGGCCGTTCAGGCGTATCTCAAGCCGGGCTTCTGGGCTAACACCGCAGTTATTATTCTTTGCGCTGCCACCATGTGGGCACTAATCAGCGCTATTTTCAAAGATGAACGGCACTCTTAGGCGTTCTCATTTCTTTCACTTAAAAACCTAAAGTTATGAAATCAAAATCAAATGGCATCAGGCCATTGCGAGTTTTCGTATGGCTGCGCCGCTTGACCAGAACGCTTATCGTTTTGGTCATTCTCTACTTAGCGCTTTCTCCTCGCATGCTACCGGGGCTTTACACCCACAAACTTTTCCATCCCGACAAAGAACGGGGCACAAAGCTCGACATTGAGTATTTGGATAGCTTCAAGTCGGTGCCTAACTATCAATGTCTTTTTAAAGCCAAAGACAGCAGCAATTTGCGCGGCTGGATTTTTAGATTGCCAGATAGTGTCAGCAAAATTTCTTCTGCCAAACTTTCTAAGCTAAATCGGGTCTTTCTTGTTTGCCCTGGCAATGCTGGTGATATTCCCAAAAGGCTTGAATTCATCAAATTGCTTTTGTCTACTGGCGCCTCGGTTTTCACTTACGAGCCGCGTGGATTTGGTAAGAGTGAGGGAGTACCCACTATTGCTCATATCTGCGAAGACGGCCTCAGTGCCTATGATTACTTGGTGAATGTGTTGGGGTATAAGGCCGAGCAGATTGTCATCTACGGCATCTCCCTGGGCACCACAGTGGCCTGTCATGTCTCTTCTCTGCGAGCTGCTAAAGGTTTGATTCTGCAATCTGGTTTTGCCTCATTGCCACGCATTGCTCATGAGAAAGTGGCCTTTCTCAAAATCTACCCCGGCTGGCTTTTTCCGCATAACCCGGCTCTCAATAATGTCGCTATTCTGGAGCAGCCCCATGTGCCTTTATTGATTTTGCATGGTGCTATGGACAGTATCATCGACATTGACCATTCAAAGGAAATGTTCAGTCGCGCTCTAGCTCCCAAGCGCTTTGTTGTTTGTCCGCGCTCTAGTCATGTCAATGTCGACCTGGCTGATGTGATGATATTTTGTGGTGCTATCAAGCAATTTTTAAACCAACTAAATTGAACTGCAAGCAATAAAGACACTATGAGAGCAATAGACGACACTTGAAAAATCTGCATGCAGGCTGCAAAGCTTCCGGCAGATTTTCTATGTGGGCGTTTTTTGTCAAGAGTTCCTAGAAGACCTCCCGTTTTCTGGGAATTTTTGCACTTTTTTTGGCCTTTAAGCCGACGCAAGGCCTACACCTTTAGGTGTAGAACTGGCGTCGGAAGCCGCTTTAGCGGTTCCGAACTGGGTCTTAGACCGAATGACGTGATAGCCACCAAAG
>Ga0209480_10000103_pt1 | contig 80370 bp, 76 predicted proteins | sample JI61114C2DNA_FD_187501 | JGI IMG/M metagenome (GOLD analysis project Ga0209480, IMG submission 187501) | Wastewater effluent complex algal communities from Wisconsin, to seasonally profile nutrient transformation and Carbon sequestration -... | ecosystem: Engineered > WWTP > Effluent > Algae...
TTGCGGCGGGCAGTGGTTACACGGTTGGTGCACCGTCCTCCGCCACGGGCACGATCCTCAACGATGATGTGCCGACCGCGACGCTGAGTGTTTCTCCGGCTGCGGTTGCCGAAGATGGCGCGCCCAATCTGGTCTATACCGTAACGCTCGATCAGGCGTCGTTTTCGGCCATGTCGATTGGCTATACCGCGGGCGGAACTGCGGCCAACGGTACCGACTATGCCACAATTTCATCGCCGCTCGTCATTCCTGCCGGCAGCACGACCGGAACGATCACCGTCAACCCCACCGCTGACGCAACGATTGAGAGCGACGAGACGGTCACGCTGACGCTCAGTGCAGGCGCAGGCTATGCCGTTGGCGTTCCCAACACTGCTACGGGCACGATCCTCAACGACGATCTGCCCAACCTGACGATCAACGATGTGACGCTGAACGAGGGCAATGCCGGTATCATCAACGCCACTTTCACGGTCAGTCTTTCAGCCCCGGCCGGCCCTGGCGGGGTGACCTTCAGCATCGCCACAGCCAACGGTTCAGCTACCGCGGGGACGGACTATGTTGCCCAGTCGCTAACTAGCCAGACCATTCCGGCTGGAAGCAGTACCTACACGTTCACTGTCTTGCTCAATGGCGACACGCTGAATGAGCCGAGCGAGACCTTCTTTGTAAATGTCACCAACGTCATCAATGCGGTTGTGGTCGATGGCCAAGGGGTAGGAACGATCGTCAACGACGATCCGCTGCCCAGCCTGACAATCAACGATGTCACCGTGACCGAAGGTGCCAGCGGCACCACCAATGCGGTCTTCACGGTCACGCTCAGCACGCCCAGTGGGCAGACAGTTGGGGTCAACTATGCGACCGCCGATGGTACTGCCACGCAGCCAAGCGATTACACCAGCACCTCTGGCACGCTGACATTTACGCCGGGCCAGACCACCAGAACGATCACAGTGCCAGTAATTGGCGAAACGGTGCCGGAAGCGAACGAGACCTTTTTCGTCAACCTGTCCGGCGCGACCAATGCCACGATCACCGACAATCAGGGCCTTGGAACCATCACCAATGATGATGTTCCGGTAACCGTATCGCCCGGCTCGATCCCGAACGGGAATGTCGGTTCGGCCTATAGTCAGTCGCTGTCGGCGTCGGGCGGAACCAGCCCTTACTCTTTCGCGATTACTGCGGGCGGACTACCAGCTGGCCTCACTCTGTCGGGCGCGGGCGTCCTTTCTGGAACGCCAACGGCTGGCGGCACGTTCACTTTCACAGTTACCGCAACCGATAGCGCTGCAGCGCCTGGTCCCTTCACGGGCAGCCAGGTCTACAGCCTGACGATTGCCGATGCGGTGATCGTGCTGCCTCCCAGCAGCCTGCCAAGCGGAACCGATGGAATCGCCTATTCGGCGGACATTACTCCCGCCAGCGGCGGTACGGCACCCTACAGCTATGCCGTTACGGCAGGCAGCCTGCCGGGTGGGCTAACGCTCAGCGGAATCTCTATCACGGGCACGCCAACCGCAACGGGCACGTTCAATTTCTCGATTACCGCAACTGACAGCAGCACCGGCACCGGACCCTATTCGGTCACCCAGTCTTATTCGATCGCAATCGCCGTGGCTGCGCCGATCGCTTCTGCCAGCAGCTTGACCGTGGCCTATAATGCACCTGCTACCAACGTGCCGCTGAACCTTTCGGGCGGTCCGGCCGATAGCGTTGTCGTTACCACCGCGCCTGCGCATGGCACCGTGCTGGTTAGCGGCACGACGATGACCTATCAGCCGACCCCGGGATATGCTGGGCCAGACAGTTTTGCCTACACCGCCTCGAACGTAACGGCGACTTCGGCCCCGGCCACGGTTAGCGTGACGGTTCAGGATCCGGTGATCACGATTGTTCCTTCGGGCAGCCTCAGCACTGCGGTTGCTGCTCCCTACAGCCAGACTTTCACGTTCAACGGCGGGGCGCAGCCCTGGTCCGGCTATCAGGTTACCAACCTTCCCACCGGCCTTTCGATCACCGGAACGACAGCCAATAGCGTGACAATCTCGGGCACGCCCCGTCAGGCTGGAACTTTTAACCTGAATGTTTCGGCAACCGATTCCAGCACCGGGAACGGGCCTTACACGGTTGGTCAGGCCTTTGCGCTTACAGTTGCCGGTCCAACCCTGACCCTGACGCCGGCGGCCGGGACCCTGAGCCCGAGCTATGGTTCGGCCTATAGCCAGACCTTTGCTGCCAGCGGCGGCGTCGGATCGTACAGCTATGCCCTGACCGGAGCGCTTCCGACTGGCCTGACTTTCGATGGAGCCACTGGCGTCATATCCGGAACTCCGACTGTAACCGGCAGTTTCCCGATTACCGTTACTGCTACCGATACCGGTAGTAGCGGGCTTGGCGCGCCGTTCAGCGTTGCGGAGAATTATACCCTGACAATTGCCGCACCGACGATCGTCATCAACCCGGTCACACTGACCGGCGCGACCGCCGGGACAGCCTATAACCAGTCACTGAGCGCCAGCGGAGCGATCGCGCCATACAGTTACGCGGTCACCGCCGGGGCACTTCCCGCAGGACTTACCTTGTCGACTGGCGGGGTCCTCTCGGGGACGGCGACAGCATCGGGCAGCTTCAACTTTACCGTGACAGCAACCGACGCGCATGGCCAAACCGGCAGCCGCGCTTACACCTTTGTGGTGGCGGTCCCGACACTGGTCATCACGCCAAGCGTGCTGCCTGGGGCCAATATGGGACAGTCCTATAGTCAGACCATCAGCGCCAGTGGCGGCACGGCGCCGTACAGCTTTGCCATCAGCGCCGGTGCCTTGCCAACCGGGCTGACGCTGAACCCGACGACCGGCCTGATCTCGGGCACGCCAACCGCATCCGGCGCGTTCAACGTAACGATCCGGGTGACCGACAGCACATCGGGCACAGCCGGTACGGCTACGATTGCCTATACGCTGAACGTGACCGCGCGCCCCAATCCGGCGAACGATCCCGAAGTGCGCGCGCTGAACGATGCCCAGATTGCAGCAACGCGGCGCTTTGGTCAGGCCCAGATCGACAACATCTCGCAACGCCTGCAACAGCTGCACGAACCGGGCGGAGGCGGCTTCAGCAATAGCATGCGGCTGGCGGCAACCATGCCCGAATGCATCGGACGCACATTCTCGCCAACGCACGCAGTTTGTGGTTTCGATGGTCTGGGACCGCTGATGGCCGATGGCAACCAGTCCGATCCTGGCCAGACAACGCCAGCCAAGCTGGGTGGTCCCAATGGGGTCTGGATGGCCGGTTCGATGCGCTTTGGTCAGCGTGATGCACAGTCGGGTCGTCCATCCTATGATTTCCGTTCGGAAGGCATCACCATGGGGATGGATCACCGCTTCGGCGATAGTTTCGCGGCGGGCGTTGCATTCGGTTATGGCCATGACCGTCAGGACGTGGGCGATAACGGATCGCGGATCTCGGCCAGCGCCAAGTCCGTTGCGCTTTATGGCAGCCACAAGGTCGGCGAGAATTTCTTCGTCGATTGGCTGGGCGGCTATCAGTGGCTCGACTTTGGCCTGCGTCGCTATGCTACCCCAACGCACCTTATGGTCGACAGCGATCGTAGCGGCCACCAGTGGTTCGGTTCGATCAGCGCCGTTGCCGATTGGCGCAGCCCAGCCTGGCGCTTTGCACCTTACCTGCGGCTTGATACGACCCGGGGCACACTGGGGGCCTATGCTGAATCGTCGGGATCGCTGTTCGATCTCGCTTACCTCGACCAGTCGGTTGACTACACGTCGATGTCAGTCGGCGCCCGGTATGAACGGTACATCCAGATCGGCCGAAGCGGCCATCTCGCTCCGCGGGTTCGGCTTGAGTACCAGTATGATATCGAACGCAAGGGCGTGGCCAGGGTCGGTTATGTTGATCAAACGCCGGCCCAGTTCTCGACCATCAGCGGGTTTGGCTTTAGCCGGGATCGCGTGCTGTTTGCCGGAGGTGCGGAACTGGCATTCGACACGGATTGGTCGATTGACGCAGAATACTCCTACCGGACAGGTTCGGACGCTTTGGGTGACAACACTGTCAGGGTCGGCCTGAAGGCGCGGTTCTGATCGGACCCCCAATCTGAATCAGCGACACCCCGGCCGTAAGACCGGGGTGTCGTTCATTTGGGAAAGTGTCCTGAGCTGCACCATCCGCAACCTCACCGCCGGTTGGCGCGGGGCGACTGACCGAAAGCCTGCTTGTGCCACCGGCTGAACGCTCCGATCGAGCTATAGCCCAGCAGCTCGGCAATATCGGTGATCCGCATGCGCGGATTGGCGCGGTATTGGGTTGCGAACTGCATGCGGGCCTCATTGAGCAACGCGCTAAAGCTGGTGCCTTCGGCATCCAGCATCCTCTGCAGCGTTCGCACGGTCACACCCAGCGACGCGGCACAGTTTTGAACTGAAGCCCGCCCGGTGGGCATTAACAAGCGGATCAGCTGATCAATGTCCTGACGGGCGGTTCGTTCACCCGGGCTCATCACCGTGTCGAGCAGCTGGCGGGCGTGGTGGGCCAGCTGATGATCAGCGCGCGGGCTTGGCCGGTCAAGGTCAGCGGCATGTAAAACGAGCCCGTTAAGCTCGCTGTCAAACTGGCAGGAACAGCGAAACAGCCGGTTGAACAGCGGCAGTTCGGATTTTGCTGGCAGCTCATGCGAAAAGCACACCAGTCGCGGTGACCAGTCTGGCCCCAGCACCTCCGCGCACAGCCGCATCAGCACACCCAGCGCCAGATCAGACGATTGCCGCATCGGTTCCGGACGGCGCAGGGCAAAATCTTCCCGCAGGATCGTATCGCTGCCCAGATCCTCGATCTGCAGCACCAGCGTCGAATTGATCCGAGCGCGAAATTCCTTGAGCGCAATCAGGGCGCGCCGCAGGCTGGGCTGATGCGCAATCAGCAGACTGGTTGCGCCAAGATTGGCCAGCGACCGTCCTTCGGCCATTCGCAGACCCAGAGTCAGACAGCCGGTTTGCGCCGCACTGCGTTCCAGCAGCCGGATTGCCGCCTTTGCGGGAATCAGCTGTTCCGGATTGACCAGCAAGTCGGCCGAAAGGCCCTGCTCTTTGAGCAAGGGGCGTGGATCGACGCCCAAACCGGCCATCGTTTCAAAGTAGCCGGAAAGCGCCGCAACACGGACCAGTTCAGACATCGTCACCTCACCCGGCGTATGGCACCAATTGGTAAAACTATGTCACGAAATGTGAAAACCGCAAGCGCGGCGGACTGTATCTCGGGAGCAACGAACAAAGGGAGAGCCATCGCCGTGGCAAAAGCAGTGCGTTTCCATCACGCTGGTGGGCCTGAAGTGCTTCAGATCGAAGAGGTCGAAGTCGGCGCCCCCGGACCGGGAGAGGTCCGGATTCGGCATGCGGCGGTCGGCTGCAATTTCGCTGATACCTACTTCCGCTCGGGATATTACCCGGTCCAACCGCCCTGCGGGATTGGCGTGGAAGGGGCCGGAACAATCATCGAAGTTGGCGAGGGCGTAGGCAGTGTCGCGGTGGGTGACCGGGTCAGCTACAACGGGGGGCCGCTGGGGGCCTACGCGACCGAGCGGGTAATGCCGGCCGCGCCGCTGTTCAAACTGCCCGACAATGTCCCGTTCGAAACCGCCGCCGCCTCTACCATGCGTGGGCTAACGGCGGTCTACTGGCTGAAGAAAGCTGACCCGCGCCTGAAGGCCGGCGACACGATCCTGCTTCATGCCGCAGCTGGCGGCGTCGGTTTGCTGGCAATCCAGGTTGCCAAGCTGCTCGGCATTCGGGTGATCGGCACCGTCTCCAGCGAGGAAAAGGCCGCCAAGGCCCGGTCCCTGGGCTGCGACGAGATCATCTTCTACCGCCGCGAGGATGTGCCCGCGCGGGTCAAGGAACTGACCGGCGGAGAAGGCGTGCAGACGGTGTTCGATTCGGTTGGCAAGGACACTTTTGAAGGCTCGCTCAAGTCGCTGCGGCGCCGCGGCGTGTTGGTTGGCTGCGGCACGGCCTCAGGACCGTTTCCGCCAATCGATGCAATGCAGATGGTGCTGCAGGGCTCGGTCTATTTCATCCGCCCGGCCTTTGCCGATTTCTTCGCTGATCCGGTCGAACGCGCGGAAATGGCCCAGTTCTGGTTCGACAACCTCTCCGCCGAACGCATCAAGGTGGAGATCGGGCAGCGCTATACGCTTGACCAGTGCGTAGAGGCGCACCGCGATCTCGAAGCTGGCAGGACGATTGGTTCATCGGTGTTCGTGCTATGAAGATCGAGAAGCTGACCCAACACATCGGGGCCGAACTGATCGGCGTGAACCTGGCCGAAGCCGCCCGCAATGATGATTTGTTTGGCGCGATCAAGGCCGCACTGCTGGACCACAAAGTGCTGTTCCTGCGTGATCAGGACATTTCCCGCGCCGATCACGTGGCCTTTGCCAGGCGCTTTGGCGAGCTGGAAGATCACCCCGTGGCGGGCAGCGATCCCGATAATCCCGGTCTGGTGCGGATATACAAGGACCAGAACTCGCCGCCCGATTTCTATGAGAATTCATGGCACGCCGACGCGACCTGGCGGGATGCGCCGCAGATGGGCGCCGTGCTGCGCTGTATCACTTGCCCGCCGGTTGGTGGTGACACGATGTGGGCCAATATGGAGCGCGCCTTTGAGGATCTGGCCGATCATATCCAGGAAACCATCGCGCCGCTAAAGGCCCGCCATTCGATCGAGGCCAGCTTTGGTGCGCGAATGCCAGAAGAAAAGCGGTTGGCCCTGAAGACACAATTCCCTGATGCAGAGCATCCGGTGGTCCGCACGCACCCCGAAACCGGGGCCAAGAGCCTGTATGTCTGCGGGTTTACTACCCATTTCACCAATTTCCACACCGCCGCCAATGTCCGCTACGGACAGGACTTTGCACCGGGCGGAGCGAACCTGCTGCAATACCTGATCGGCCGGGCGCAGATCCCGGAATACCAGGTGCGCTGGCGCTGGCGGCCGGGCGCGATGGCGATCTGGGACAACCGCTGCACCCAGCATTACGCGGTCATGGATTACCCCCCCTGCGTCCGCCAGATGGAGCGCGCCGGGATCATTGGCGACAAACCTTACTGAGGAGAGAAATCATGCAGTTCTTCGATGAAAGCCTGCTTCCCGAATATCAGGATCCGCTCGTGATTCAGGTCGCGCCCTATGCCCCCAGCTTCATGCCGCAGGACAGCGATGACATTCCGGTCAGTTATGCCGATCAGGTCCAAAAAGCCGTCGATTGCTACAACGCCGGGGCAACCGTGCTGCACCTTCACGTCCGCGAACCAGATGGCACCGGCTCGAAAGATCTCGATCGGTTCAACGAGATGCTCGACCGGCTGCGCAGCGCGGTGCCCGACATGGTGCTGCAGGTCGGTGGTTCGATCAGCTTTGCGCCCAAGAGCGAAAGCGCGGCAGCCGAATGGCTTGACGATGATACCCGCCACATGTTGGCCGACCTCAAGCCCACCCCCGATCAGGTCACTCTGGCGGTCAACACCAACCAGATGAACGTGATGGAGCTGATCACTGAGGAAGATGCTGGCGGCACCACGATGTGGGACGTCTACCGCGAAGCCTATACCGAAATGTACTATGATGCAGGCCCCGCGTTCATGAAGGAACACATGAGGCGGCTGACAGCGTCAGGGATACAGACCCATTTTCAAGTCGGCTGTGCCCGCGATCTGGAAACGGTTGAACGGCTGGTGCGGGGTGGACACTATATGGGCCCACTGGTCTGCAACTGGGTAGCGATCGGGGGCGGTCACGATGGCCCGAATCCACGCAACCTGATGGAGTTCGTCAATCGGCTCCCGCAGAATGCCGTTTGCACGGTCGAAGGGCTGATGCGCTCGATGTACCCGCTGACCGTGATGGGGATCGCCATGGGTCTGCACGTTCGGGTCGGGCAGGAAGACAACCTGTGGGGCCGCCGCGGTGAGCGCGCCACATCGGTCCAACAGATCGAAAAGATGGTACGGATTTCCGAAGAGCTTTACCGCCCGATCGCCAGCGGAAAAGAAGCCAAGGCGATTTACCAGATCGGTACTTTCTATTCGAGCGTCGAGGAAACGCTGGAAAAGAACGGCTGGTTGCCGAACCTTGAACCCAAACAGCGCCGCGCACCGGTTCGCGCGGCAGCATGAGCGCGACGGTCCTCTTCGTCCCTGGCCTCAGGGACCATGTTGAGGATCATTGGCAAACCCATGCCGCTCGCGCATTTCCGGGCTCGGTGACGGTAGAACCGCTGACCGAGAACCGGCTGTCGCGGGCGGCCCGGGTCGCCGCGCTCGATGATGCGCTTCAGGCAATTGAGGGTGAGGTGGTCCTTGCTGCCCACAGCGCTGGTTGCCTGATGGTGGCCCATTGGGCGCTCGCCCCAACCCGGCCGATCAAGGCGGCATTGCTGGCCACACCGGCCGATGTCGAGTGCCCCCTGCCGCCGGGGTACCCCGCATCCGACGATCTTTCGGCCAACGGTTGGCTGCCGATCCCGCGCTCGCCGCTGGGTTTCCCGGCACTGGTGGTGGCAAGCCGAAACGACCCATTGGCCGGTTTCGCGCGGGTCAAAGATCTGGCCGATTGCTGGGGGGCGGATTTGCTGGACGCGGGCGATGTCGGGCATCTCAATCCGCCAGCAGGCTATGGCCCTTGGCGCGATGGGCACAAACTGATCGAGCGGCTATTGCTTTAGGCAGGGCTTGGGAGAGGACAACAGGCCATGGCCGGACATATTCCGCAAAATAGCGCCCGGGCTGAGGGGCCCGACCGGGTTACGCTTTATGCCTGGCTGGTATTCGCGCTGACCTTCGGCTTGCTGATCTCCGATTACATGGCGCGCCAGGTTCTGAATGCGGTGTTTCCGTTGCTGAAGGCCCAATGGAGCCTGTCGGATGGGCAGTTGGGGCTGCTATCAGGGGTGGTGGCGATCATGGTCGGTGTGCTGACCTTTCCGCTGTCATTGGCCGCCGACCGATGGGGCCGCGTCCGTAGCCTGACGCTGATGGCAATCTTGTGGAGCCTTGCCACACTGCTGTGCGCCGCCGCGCAGAGTTTTGAAGCCATGCTGATTGGCCGCGCGCTGGTCGGGATCGGCGAAGCGGCTTACGGCAGCGTTGGGATTGCCGTGGTGATATCGGTATTTCCGGCCCGGCTGCGGGCGACCTTGACCGGCGCCTTCATGGCCGGCGGGCTGTTTGGGCAGGTCCTGGGCGTTGCCATTGGCGGGATGGTCGCCGCCACGCACGGGTGGCGAATGGCCTTCGCCGTGATCGGGGTGGCCGGGCTGGTTCTGGGGCTGCTCTATCCGGTTATCGTTCGCGAAGGACGGATCCGGGCTCTGGCTGGCGGTAGTGGGGACGCCGGGGGTTCAGCTCCCGCGCGGCTGCGCGAACTGGTCGGGAGCCGATCGATCCGGCTGGCCTATGTCGCAAGCGGCCTGCAGCTGTTTGCCGCCGGGGCGCTGCCAGCCTGGCTGCCCAGCTACCTCAACCGCTATTATGACCTGCCTGTCGACAAGGCCGGATCGCTGGCGGCTGTGCTGTTGCTGCTCTGCGGAACGGGAATGATCCTGTGCGGCAGTCTGAGTGACCGCATTTCGCGTGATCGGGCCGGAGCCAATGTCAGCCTGGCGATCGGCTACACGCTGGGGACGGCGCTGTGCCTGACCGCAGCGATGCAACTGCCGCCGGGCACGGCGCAATTGGTTTTGCTGGGCGCTGCAATGTTTCTGGTCGCAGGAACGGTCGGCCCAGTCGGGGCGATGGTCGCCAATCTTACGCCGCTGGCCATCCACGGCTCCGCCTTTGCCATGCTGACCCTGGCCAACAATCTGATCGGCCTGGCACCCGGTCCAATCCTGACCGGGCGAATTGCCGACGTGATCGGGCTCGACGCGGCTTTCCGCCTGTTGCCCTTGCCATGTCTTCTGGCGGCAGCAACCTTTGCGGCACTGCGCCGCAGCTATCTGGTTGACTTGGCGGCGCGCCGATAACGGCCTGTTGAAATAGGACGGCAGCCGTCATTTGCGCCTACCAGGCCTGAAATGCTCGCAAGTGCGCCAGCATACGTTCTTGCAGCTGGCTGCCAGCATAAAGCCGCCGCATCTGCAGTTTTTGCTGGGCTGGAGTAAAGCCGGTTGCCATTCGGTGCAACTCGGCAACCAGCGGCTCTGCCTCATCGCGCTGTCCGGTTTCGGCCAGAACGCCTGCCAGCAGCATCGTGGCCGGGGCATAGAGCGGGACAAGATCGAGGCTGCGGTTGAATTCGCCGCAGGATGCATCGAAGTTCCCGTCCCGGGCATAACCGACCCCGGTCCAGGCCGCTGCGATAAACTGCAAATGCGATTCCGGCTCGAGCTTGCGATAGAGCTGGAATTGTTCGATCCCCGCCTGGTTGCGATCCAGCATGATATTAGCGAGGCCCGCCGCAAAGTGGGCAAAACCATGCCCATGACGGGTCCGGATCGCCTTTTCGGCCAGCGCCAGCCCACGTTCGGGCTGGAGGATATAGCAGCAGGCAGCGGCGGCATTGCCGAGCACCGCCGGGTTGGCTGGATCAAGCGCAAGCGCAGCATCGATGTGGCCCCGGACCCGCGCAATATCCTCGGGATTGTCGGGCGCGGAGATATAGAACAGGCCGCCGTCGGTTAGCGCCAACATCGCGTGGGCCAAGCCGTAATCAGGCGCGATCTCTACCGCGCGGCGCGCCTCGGTCAGCGCCAACACCATGTTCTCCGGCGTAATCAGCCGATTGGCGGCCATTGACCGGGCCAGGCACTCCCAGGCCGTCAGGTCGCTCGGCTTGTGCAGCGCGCGCTCCATTTCGAGCCGGTAGACATTGGTGTCGAGCGTAGCCGCAACGTCCAGCACCAGCTCTTCCTGCAGGGCGGCCAGTTCAGCCACCGGGCGCTCGAACCGCTGGGTCCAGACAATCTGACCCTGCGCGGTTTCGACCAGCTGGGCGGTTACCCGCAGCAGATCGCCGCTGCGTCGGACATTGCCTTCCAGCACATAGCGCACGCCAAGCTGGCGGCCCATTTCCTCCAGATCGAGCACCGGAGCATTGCGGAACCGGGCGGTGGCAGAGCTGGCAATCACCCGCAGGTTCACCCCCTGTGACAGTGCGTCGATGATGTCTTCGCAGATCCCAAAGGCAAAGCCTTCATCCTCGGGCAGGCCTGAGCGGTTGGCGAAGGGCATGACCGCCAGCGACGGAGCTTCACCCCGGCGTTGCTTGGTGGGTGCTGCGGCGGCAGGGGAAGGGGCTGGAGCCGCTGTGCCGCGCGCCAGAAAGGTCTGTACGTCCTTGACCAGCCTTTGCCATTCGGCGGCGCGGCGATCTCCGCTCCAGCCAATCAGGTCGGTGGTCTGGGTCAGCTCAAACATGATCGGGCGTTCGCACGGCTCAATCATTACCGGCAGCAGGGTCTTGGCGCGGTCAGCCAATGTTGCTTCGGCCCGGACCCAGCGTGAGACCACCGAGCGCGGGCTCCAAAGCACGATCACTGCCTTGGCCCCGCGCAGCGCGGCCTCGGTCACTTCGTCATAGGTCTGCCCGGCCTGCAGCGTTTGATCCCACCAGACCACATAGCCATCGGCGATCAACGCTTCGGCCATCAGCCGGGCGGTGCCCATGTCCTCGCGGTTATAGGAAATGAAAATGTCGGTCACGCTGGCAGCAGCCCCCTGTGCAAATCCCTACACCGCGCGGTGCCAAGGCAAAAGCCGATTCGGATTCTACCGCGCGCGGTGCTAACTTGCTGCCGGGCGCGTGGCTGGTTTGGGGGAAGCAATGGAGGAAGACACGCGGCGGATCAGGGTGGCGGTGCTGGGCGGCGGGGTCGGTGCGATGACAGCTGCGGCAGAGCTGAGCGCAACGGCAGAGCTTCGCGCCAAATATGCCGTCACCGTCTATCAGCAAGGCTGGCGGCTGGGCGGCAAGGGGGCGAGCGGCCGCAACGCTGCCTATGGTCAGCGGATCGAAGAACACGGCCTGCATATGTGGCTGGGGTTCTATCAAAACGCCTTCGCGATGATCCGTGAAATCTATGCCGAATGGGACAAGGCGACGAACAATCCGTTCCAGAGCTGGAGCGATGCCTTCACCGCGCAATCGAATATCTCGCTGGGGGAGCATGGGGCAGCTGGTTGGGATTTCTGGCAGATCCCGCTGCCGCCGCTGCCGGGCACGCCAGGGGATGGGGAGCATCTGACGCTGGCCGGAATGGCCGAGGCGCTGATCGAATGGTTGGTCGCACGCCATGCGGAAGCGGGCGCGGCGGGCGCCCATCGCGCGGCCCAGACAGTGCAAAGGCATTTGCGGGGCGGGGCATGGCACCTGATCGAGGAGGCGGTCGCTGCAGTGCGCAGCGAACTCGGCACAATCGGGCAGGATCTCGCGCGGCTGCTCGAACTGATCGAGATCGGCTGGGCGGCATTCAAGGGGCTGATCACCGACGTGCTGCCCAAGGGTCGCGCAGGGCTGCGGGCCATCGACCATCTGGATTTCCGGGCCTGGCTGATCGCGCACGGTTGCCCGGAAAAGGCCGCGCATTCGGCCCCGATCAAGGCGCTGTACGACCTTGGCTTTGCCTATCGCGATGGAGACAGCGCCAGGCCAGAAGCGGCTGCCGGAGTGGCGCTCTATGTGATGCTCAGCATGGGACTGGGCGCGCGCGGGGCGGTGATCTACCGGATGAATGCCGGGATGGGCGATACGATCTTCACGCCGCTCTACGAAGTACTGAAGGCGCGCGGGGTGGCGTTTGAATTCTTTCACCGGGCTGAGGCCGTGCACCTCTCGCCCGACGGAAATCTGGTTCAGGCGGTTGATCTGAACCGGCAGGTCGATCTGGCCGGGTCGGACTATGATCCGCTGGTTGATGTACCTTATGGTGCGGACAAGGTTCTGCCGTGCTGGCCATCTGCGCCGTTGTGGGATCAGATCAAGGACGGCGTCGCGATTGCCGCCAAGCTGGCGGATGAGCAGTTGAGCCTTGAGAACATCTGGTGCCAACAAAGCGTCGGCACCCGCACAATCAAACTGGGGTCGGATTTTGACCATGTCGTGCTGGGGATCTCGCTCGCGGGGCTCAAGGGCACCTGCGATGAACTAATCGCGGCGCACCCGCCATTCGCCGCGATGGTTGAGGGAGTTGCGACAGTCCAGACCCAAGCGCTGCAACTTTGGCTCGACCGCGATACCGCTGGAATGGGCTGGGCCAAGGGCCAGACCGTGCTGACCAGCTATGCCGATCCGCACAGTACCTGGGCCGATATGAGCCACTTGCTGACCGCTGAATCTTGGCCCGGCGAAGGCCCCAAGAGCGTCGCCTATTTCTGTGGGCCGCTGGCAGAAAGCGCCACCGCCGGGTGCTTTTCCAAACCGAGCCCGCCTGCCTGTGCGACCGCCGTTGCGACAAAGATCGGCACCGACTGGCTCAATGCAAATGCCCCCGCGATGTGGCCTGCGGCAGTGACAGCGGGCGGCTTTGATTGGCAGACATTGTATGACCCTACGGGCGGTAGCGGGCCAGCCCGGCTCGCCTCGCAATATGTCCGCGCCAATATCGATCCCAGCGAACGCTATGTCCTGAGCGTTCCGGGCACGGTGCATCTCCGGCTCAAATCCGGCAATTCGGGCTTCGCCAACCTGTTTTTAGCCGGGGATTGGACCCAGACCCGGATGAATTCGGGCTGCGTCGAAGCGGCGGTTGAAAGCGGGATGCGCGCCTCGCAGGCGATCAGCGGTTACCCGCAAACAATCTACGGAACAGGGCTGGAAGGTTGAGGCAGCCCGGAGGGGCGGACGGTTCGCCGCTGCCAGTGGCCTTCCACACCTCGCGGCCATTGCTGGCTTCGAAATCCATCTTGACCCAGCTGGCAAAGACCACCGGGATCGGGCCGGAAGTCGGCAGGCCGAGATAGCTGGCAATTGGATTGCTGGCCCAGTTGGCGATCGTCGCACTGGACCCGGCGGGTAGCAGGCCGCCGCCGTGGAGCGCCTTGATGGTGCAGGGCCCTTCGATAAGCGCCTGATAGCAGGCGAGCGTACTGTCAGCGGCATCGCGGAATTGTTTGAGATTGACCACCTCGACCTGCCCCGCCAGCAGGTGCTCCAGTGTATCGAGGATCAGACCGCCATCGCCGCTGGGCACTTGCGCGTGGGCACCTTGCCACAGTTCGTGCATCCCGCGGGCGAAGCCGTCGACATCGTGCCACAGCGCTTCCAGTCCGCCAGCCTCGCCCGGACCTGTGATCGTCACCAAAGGCTCCGTCCGGCCCTGGCTGGTGCTGGCGAGCGGATCATAGATCAGTGCCTGTGCGGTGAAGACCATCGGGTCGGCGCTGTGATTGGCGACCGTTACATCACCGGTCTGTTTAAAATAGCCCCAGATCTCGCGCCCCGTGGTCATGCCCTCAGACACACTGATGGTGATATAGGGCATCCACATCCGGATCCGGTCGGGCTGCCCGGTGGGCCCGCGGACCAGCAGCGGAACCCAGAAGGCCATTTCGTCGTCTGGTTGCCAGCCGTTCACTTCACCGCCCGAAGTCAGCCGGTCGGCGTGCATAAAGGTCACGAAAATCAACTCGCCCAGCACCGTGTAACGCGCCGCGCCATGGGTGGGTGCGTTTAGGAAGTGATCAACCGTCGCTTGCAACTGGGCAGGGTTGGCCACTTTCAGCGCAAAGGCATTGGTCATCGCCCCGCTGATGATCCCCGGCACAGGGCTGCATTGTTCGGCAAAGCCCAGCGTCGGGACATAGGCGGGATAGGTCATGGCCACTGGCCCCCTTGCATGAAATTCTCGTACGGGATCACTGCGGGCGAGCCGCAGATCGCGCGGGCCGCCGCTTTGCCAGACATTGTCGCGCTTTCGACGCAGGCGGTGTTGGTGCCGGTGCGGGTCCAGTCACCCGCCAGGATCAGATTGATAAAGCCCGAATCGCCGGGCTTCAGGCGGTACTGGGTGGTCCCGCTCCAGGTTCCGGGGCAGCATTCGGTTGGATCGATATTGGCCCGCAGGAACTGATCGCTCAGCCGCTCGGCGCCAGTGGCAGTGGCAGTTCCGCCATAGAGCAGCGACCAGTCAATCCCGTTGCTGCCGGGCGCGATTGCGTTGGGCCAGATCGTCACCGTCTCATTCTCCAGCCAGTTCTGCACCCGGGCCTGCACATCGGCCAGTGCCTGCGCCGGAACAGCGGTGTCGCTGGCGGGCTTGGTATAGGCGTCAGTGTTGTAGGGCCCGCACAGATAGTGGAGTGACTTTGGTGGATCGGCTCTCGGCCAGTCCTCGTGGCTGATCGAGTGGTCCATCGCCGCCCAGACATCGAGCGGTTCAACCGACCCGACCATGGCCGGGCTGGCATCGCTCCAGCCCAGACCCGCCAGATCCTTGGTCAGCCATAGCTGCTCGGCATGGGTCGGCACTACGCCGATCTGTCCGGTCATTGCGGCAAAAGCTGGTGAGGCTACGATCAGTTCGGCGCAGGGGCTCTCCTCGCCATTGCCGAAATCCTTGAACGCGCCGAGCGACAGGCCGAGCACGACTTTGTCGAACTGCTCGCCCAGTACCAGAGTTTCGATCGGGCGTTTACATCCGTCCGGATAGACCGCCCAGTGGCTCTCAAAATTGGTCCCCGCTGCTTTCAACGCCGCACCATCTGCCAGTTGGTCCCAGAACGGTTCGCTTGGCCAGCAGGGCAGACCTTTGACGGTGAACAGCGGGTCATAGCCGCCGGGTGCCTGCGCCTGCCGCTCTATCTCGATCCGCTCCACCCAGTTGCGGTTGTCAGACAGGCGCAGGGCTTTGACCTTGGAGAAGAATTCGAACGTGACCCCGCGGTCTTTCAACACCTGGTACAGCGGCCCGACCACAACTTCGCCCATCCCGGCCTGCATCAGATAGAGCACCGCGCCCTTGTAGCCGGTGCAGATCCGGATGCAGCAACGCAGCGCTGCCCCGGCGGCGAAATCGGCAGCCATCTTGGGCTGCCCGCTCGCATCGTCATATGGGCGATAAGCAAAGGCCAGATCGTAGAGCGCCCGCAGGAACGGCTGGCGCGGCGCCAATAGCCCATTTGTGTCGCGGGTGGCCTTGATGGCCGCAGGCGCACCATTCGCCACCAGCCAGTCCATGAATTCGAATTGGTCGATCCGGTTGAGATCGAAGTCCTTCAGCAGGCCATATTCGGGATTGAGGAACCCGCGCAGACAGGCGAGGCCGATCTCGACCATTTCCAGAACCAGCGCCGCGATCACGCCACCATCGCCGTGCTTGCTGCCAATCTTGCGGAACTGCGCGGTCATTGCGTCCAGATGGTGGTGGATGGTGTGCAAGTGGGCTTCGTTGTCCAACGCCGCATCGCTGGCCAGTTTGCCCGCCGCGCGGCGGATCAGCAGCATTCGCCAGCCGATGCACAGTGCCCGCAAAGGATTGCCGCCGAACACCATTTTGATCAGCTGTTCCAGCATTTCCAGCGCTGCGTGGATCGCATCCAGCGCGCTGACCGGATGGATGCCCGGCTCCAGATCATTGGTCGGCCAGTTGACCGGCACCCAGGTGCTGCCATCACCGATACCCACGGGGGTAAAGTTCTGCGGTTTGAACGCATCGCTCCAGGCCTGAAACGGGCTGTCCGGGTCGAGGCCCTTGGCCTTCATTTCAGCAAAGACATCCTGCAGCACCTGAAAGGCGTTGTCATAGAATCCCAGCCAGACGTGCAGGCCATGCTCTTCGATCCGCAGACCCTTGCCCGGATTCAGATTACGCCCGGTCGCCCCTTTCCCGCCCAGCCGCCAGCCCATCTGATAGAGCGTGACATCATACTTTTCGCGCAGTTCAGGCGTATTGGTCAGCTCCCATGCGGTGATCAGCGAACCAACCCCGCCGCCCAGAATGGCAATCTTCTCCTTGCGCATCGCTTCAGACCTTATGTTGCCAAGGCCACAGCGGCAAATCGGTTCGTTCCGCAAACAGTTTGAACGTGGCGAACAGGAACGGGATGCCCATTACGAACGGACTGATCAGGTGGATATCCTCAATCTCCGGATAGCCCAGCCAGGCGTCAATCAAGGCCATCATGCCATAGGCTGCAACCGGCAACCACGCCATGAAGCGGCTCTTGTAGCCCTGCAGCGGGCGCAGTCGGATCCGCCGTTCCAGCAGCCGATAGATCAGGAACACCACGAAAGATGTTGCCATCCACCCGCCAAAATTGCGCAAGGGCACGCCAAAGTGGACCCCGCCTTCCTTCCAGACCCAGGCCGGGTGGCCGACATTGGCTTCATGCAAGCCCTTTGCATGACACCAATCCGTGCTGCCACCGCCGGGGTAAAAGCTCATCACCGGGTCCATCGTGATGTCCCAGGCAGTCATGATCAGCGCGCTGAGCAGCGACAGCCAGATGATCCAGGTCGTGTCACGCCGGGTCGAGATGGGCCGCGCCTCGGTCAGGATATTGGTCACTACGTAGCTTGGGTAAAACATCATGTACCAAGCGAACGGGATCAGCATCGGCACCCTTCCCAGAACCTTCGGGCCGAGCACTTCGGTGTAGCAGTAAGGGCCAAACAGGATCCCGGTGCTCTCGCCGTAGTACTCCGCGCAGAAAGCGATCGTGGTGGCCAGCCCCAGCAGGGTCAGCGCGCGGTGCAGCCCCAGCATGATGGTGGAATGGACAAAGCAGAACAGCGCCATGCACGGCACCAGCACCGACCACGGAATTCGGTCGAGCGGGACATTGACCCCGCCGAGCCGGATCCCGGCTGCAAACAGGATCACCACCAGCACGAGTGTCATCAGCCAGAACGAATCCGGCAGCCCCGCAAAACGGATCCGGGCCTTGATTACATCGGCTTCGATTTCATCCAGCGGACTGTCGCTGCCCATACCTGTTCCCCCACGGCCACTGCACGGCATCGGGCTTGCCCGCCCGAATTGCCCCCAAACGCGACCCTGGTTGCCCGCCAGCTTAGCGGCGAGCCGAGCAGATGCAATTGGCAAACGGGGTGGGTTCAGGCCTGAGTGCGGCGGAATTGGTGAAGCTGCTCAATCGCTTGATCGAGCACGGCATCTTGTTTGGCAAAGCACAGCCGCAGATAGCCGGTTTGCGGGGCTTCGGCATAGAAGGCCGAAACCGGGATTGAGGCGACCCCGGCGTCACGGATAAGCCGCTCGGCCAGCGCTGCGTCCTCGCCGGGCAGGCCTGATGCAGCCAGATCGATGGTGACAAACCACGTCCCGCTAGAGGGCAACACGGCAAAGCCAGCGGCGGTCAGTCCGCTCACCAGCCGCGCTTTGGCCTCGGTATAGCGCTTTCGGTGGGCGGCGTGCCATTCTGGCGGCAGTGCCAAAGCTTCTGCAACGGCCCATTGCAGCGGAGTGGCGGTGGTAAAGGTCAGGAACTGGTGCTTGCCCGCTATTGCAGCCGCCAAAGCCGGAGCGGCGATCGCCCAGCCAATCTTCCACCCGGTCATCGAAAAAATCTTGCCGGCAGAGCCGATCTTGATCGCACGATCGGCCAGCGCGGGAATGTCCAGAGCCGAAACGTGCGGAGTGCCATCCAGCACCATGCCTTCCCACACCTCGTCGCTGACCACCCACAGATCGTGGGCCTGTGCCAGCGCGCCGATTGCTTCCAGCTCCGTGCGGGTCAGCATCGTTCCGGTTGGATTGTTCGGGGTGTTGAGCACGATCCCGCGCGTGTTCGGGCCAATCGCAGCAGCCAGCGCGTCCAGCGGCAAAGTCCAGTGCGGCGGCTCCAGACTGACCAGTTTGGCAGTGCCTCCGGCCCATTGGACCAAGGGCAGATAGGCATCGTAGAGCGGCTGGATCAGCACCACTTCATCGCCTGGCCGGACCAGCGCGAGCAGGCTAGCAGCCAGTGCCTCAGTCGCGCCGGAAGTGACGACGATCCCGGCGGGGTCGATGGTCAGGCCCTGTTCGACCCCATAATAGGCTGCGATCGCTTCGCGCAATTCGGGCAGCCCACGCATCGGTGGATACTGGTTGGAGCGTTCGGTCAAAGCCCGCTGAGCCGCTGCGATCAACTCGGGCGGCTCATCCATCTCAGGGAACCCCTGGCCCAGATTGATTGCGCCCTGCTCACGCGCAAGGCCCGACATAAGCTCGAAGATCGTGGTGCGGGCAGGGCCCGAAAGCCGGTCGGCGAGCGTGTTCATCGCCGCCAGCCTAGCCGCCTCAGCTCAGCCCAGCAATGCCGCCCATTCGCTTGCGAGGCTTTTTGCGTCGCCTGTGCCGAAGACGTAGCGGTCCGGACGGACTAGCACGGCTTCAGCGTCCTGCTTGTCAAACCAGCGCGCCAACGGCCCAGCAAACGGCGCGAGTGGCGCGGTGTTCAGATTGTCCCGGCTGATCTCCCAGTCGCCGATGCCCAGCACCGTGTCGAGCCGCGTTCCATCGCCTGCTACCGGTTGGGGGAAATAGGATCCGGCCCCGGCCGTTCCCGCCCGGATCAGGCCGGCCGTGATCGGCGGATAGTCCGGCGGTCCGCTGGGCAACTTGCCAAGGGCCCGGGCGAGCTTGAACTTTGTATCGCGCACAAAGGCGCCCCATTTGCTGGTGATGCAGACCGTTTTGCCCATCATGATTGCCATGTCGATCGTCGCGCGCAGGTTGGGTGCACGTTCGATCTGGTAGCTATCAAGCGTTGTATCCCCGGCCTTGCCGTGGATCACCGCGGCCAGTTTCCACGCCAGGTTGGCCGCATCGCGCAGGCCCGAGCACATCCCTTGTCCGGCAAACGGCGGGGTCTGGTGTGCGGCATCGCCGGCCAGCAGTACCCGGCCCTTGCGCCATTCCGCCGCAATCCGGGCGCGAAAGGTGTAGACTGCCTTGCGCTCCAGCCGGACCGCACCTTCGACGTTCCAGGGCTCCAGCAGCTTTTCGATGAAGGGGTCGTCGCTGACTTGCTCCGGCGTTTCACCGGGCAGAATCATGAACTCCCAGCGGTGTCTCCCTTCGCCCATCAGCACACAGGTGGTCGGGCGTTCGGGATTGCAGATCTGCAGGTTCTCGGTCGGCAGCTTTGAATAGTCGTCAACCAGAACGTCAACGACGAGCCAGGGTTCCTCGAAATTGAGGTCATCAAACGCGATACCGCAGGCTTCCCGCACCGGGCTGCGCGCACCATCCGCACCGACCAGGTAGCGGGCTCGAACCGTGCGTTCGCCGCCGGGCGTGGCGAGCGCGGCTGTCACCCCTTCGCCATCATCGACAAAGCCAGTCAGTTCCCAGCGATTGTGAAGTTCCGCAGTGGACAGCGCCATCAACGCCTTGCGCAGTTCGGCCTCGACGCTCGGCTGATGGATCATGTTCGCGGCGGGCCAGCCGCCGGGGCCGATCCGACCAGCCCCTTCGAAGCGCAGCAGAACCTCTCCTTTGGCGTTGAGAAAGTCATAGCGGCTGGCGCGGCGCGCGGTCTTCATCACCGCGTCGGCCACCCCGGCTTCCTGCAGAATCCGCATTCCTTCGTGGTCGATATGGGCGGCGCGAGGGAGCGGATAGATATCTGCTTCCTTATCCGCGACGATAACCTTGACCCCGCGCTGCGCCAGCAGGACCGCCAGCGTGACGCCGGTCGGTCCGCCGCCCGCAATCAGCACATCGCAATCGAACTTCGTGCCCATCGCTTCAGGCTTCCGCCGTCATGGTGCCCTCAATATGGCCCAACTGGTCGATCTCGGTCCGCACGACATCGCCCGCTTTCAGAAACTGGCGCGGGTCCATCGCTGCACCGATCCCGCCGGGTGTGCCGGTGAACAGGCAATCGCCCGGTTCCAGCGTCATACCCATCGAAAGGTGCTCAACCTGCTGCCAGACGTTGAAGACCAGATGCTGGGTGTTCGAAGACTGCCGCTGTTCGCCATTGACGAAGCAGCGGATGCCCAGCCCATGCGGATCGCCCAACTCGTCAGCAGTGACGATCCACGGACCCATTGGGGCATGGGTGTCAAAGCTCTTGCCGAAGGCCCATTGCGGGGTGGCGTGCTGGGCCATCCGCTCGGTCACATCATTGCCGACGCAATAGCCAAACACGGCGGCGGGTGCTTCGGCGGCCGCGATATGCTTTCCGCCCGCGCCGATCACCGCGATCAATTCGGCTTCGTAGTCGTTGGTGAAGGCACCGCGCGCGATCAGGATCGGATCATACGGACCGTTGACGCTGGTCTGGGCCTTGGTGAACCACACCTGCTTTTCCGGGGTGCCCATCTTCGATTCTTCGATGTGGTCGGCATAGTTGAGGCCGATCGCAAAGATCTTGCCCGGGCGCTGGACCGGCGCTTCCAGCTTGACTGAGGCCTGCGGGACGCCGCCGCCTGCTGCGGCCTTTGTCTCAAGCTGCGGCTTCAGCTGATCCCAGCCCTTGATCAGATCGATCATCGTGCCGGGGATGCCGCTGTCGATCACGGTGTCGCCAACGACGATCCCGGTGCGGGTCTGGCCATCGGCGGTATAAGTGCAGAGTTTCATGTGGGGGTTCCTTTGGGATTGCGGCGAAACAGGCGCTTGATGCGCAGCTGCAGGGCAGTGACGAAAGAGATAAGTCCGGGCGGCGGGGGCAGTTTCCCAGCGAACATCGGGTGCGGACTGCCCCACTGGACTGCCAGCAAGGCGCTCATCGGCATTTTCTGCGGCGGGTCGGCGGCAGTGAACAGGTCACCATCGGTCCAGTGTTCCAGCTCGTTGCCGAATGGGTCGCGCCAGTAATCGAACACCTGACTGCCCATGATGTGCCGTCCAACGCCCCAGGCTGGATCACGCTTGGCGGCCTTGAGATGTTGGTGGCCAAGCATCAGATCGTCAAGGTTCGACACTTCGAACGCGGCATGCAGAATACCAAGCTCTCCAGGCAGTTGGGCCAGAAACAGCGTGTGATGGTCGGCAGGTTTTTCTCCGCGATCGCAGCGCATGAAGGCGCCGAGCGGTACGTCCTTGGCCGCTTCAACCTCGTCCGAGGTCAGGAAGCCGAAGCGCGCTTTGTACCATGCCTCTGACTTGCGGAAATCCCGGACCTTGAGCACGGCGTGACCGATCCGGCGAACATGGGCCGGGGCCGGTTCGAGCCGGATGGCAGAGCGCAGCCGGGGCTTGGTGGCCGCGGTGTTGAAGGGCAGGTCAGCGATCGGTGGTTCGGGCGCCGCGTTGGTTTGGCCAGCAATGATTTCGACTGTGTAGCCATCAGGATCGGTCAATCGGACGATCTTGCCGCCGCCCGGCTCGCTCAGATCTTCCACCGCAACGCCTTCGTGGGTGGCAAGTCGGTTCAGATCCTCAACCGTGTCGGCGCGAAAACCGATCGCCAGAAACTTCGCCGGACCCGGTTCGGTAACATGCAGGAAGGGGCGACCATCGCTGCCCTTGGCATAGAGCCTGCCGTCAGCCTCAAAGGTCGATAGGCCGAAGTCCTGAAGAAAACTGCGCATAGTGCCAAGATCGGGCGCGGCATAGCGCACGTGGGCGATGTCTTCGATGCGGATTACGCTCATCCTCGCGCCCTCTCCCGTCGATTCGTTTTTGACTGAATGGTCAACTAATCACAATTGACTATTCGGTCAAGTAAGCCAACAAGCGGCTATGCCCAGCGCCGTCCCCGTCCTCCATCCGCGTGCCGCGCGCACCCGTGCGGCGATGCTGGCGGTTGGCTTTGATCTGCTCGCTGAACGCCCGATCGATGCGATTGCGATTGACGATATCGTCGCGCGGGCCGGGGTCGCGAAGGGCAGCTTCTTCAACCATTTCACCGACAAGCAAGGCTTCGCGAGCGAAATCGGTGCGCAGGTCCGCCGTGAGCTGGAGCAGCGGGTGGACCTTGCCAATGCCGGGGTAAGCGATCCGGTCGTGCGGCTGGCTGGCGGGATGCGGGTTGCGGTTGAATTCGCGCTGTCCGAACGCAGCCGCGCGATCGTCATGCTGCGCGGGCTGGAGCTGTCGACCGGGATCGATCACGATCTCAACCGCGGCATCCGCGCCGATATCGAGGCGTTGATCGCTGCTGGTCTGGCCCGGCCCGAGGCCGCGCGCAGCGGGGTGCGCTATTGGCTAGGGCTATGCCAGATCGCCCAGCTTAACGTGATCGAGCGCCAGCCGAGCCGGGCCGATGCGGGACAGCGGCTACGGGAACTGCTGGTGCTCGGCCTCTGCGGACTCGGCATCGCCGAGGATCGGGCGCGGAGCGTTGCCGCTGCCATGGCCAGCGTGTTCACGCGGGGGTAGCTTGACGGGGATCAGCATCGACGCTGCGATCAGCAGTAACGCCATCGATCCGTACTGTGCAAAAGCATAGCTGCCGGTCTGAGTGAAGGTCGAACTGAACAGCGTGATCCCGATTACCGACCCGATCCAGCCCAGCCCGTGGAGCGCGCCGAACACCGAGCCATAACTGGCGAGGCCAAAACGCCGCGCGACAAAAAAGGCGTAGATGTCGACATCGGCGCCGCTCAAGGCTCCGATCATCGCGCAGGCGGCCAATACCAGTCCTGCCAGACCAGGATCAGCAGCTGAGAACACCACAAAGCCCAGGCTGGGAATCAGGGTCATCAGGATCGCCATCAGGCGCGGTTCAAACCGGTCGAGCAGATATCCGCCGCCCAGCTTGCCGCAGAACTGTCCGGCGGCGAAAGCGGACACGCCTAAGGCCGCTGTCGCGGGGGACAGGCCACGTTCGGCGATCATCGGGGCAAGCTGGCTTATCGCGCCACCTGTGGTGATCCCGGCAATCATATTGGCCAGCGCCAGCAACCAGAAATCGCGGACCCTCAGAAAGCTCCAGTCGTGCGGCAGCCCGGTGCGCAGGGTCTTGACCGGGCGGTTGCCGATCTGGCGCGGCATCAGCAGCAGCACAGCGGGGAGTCCAATCAGGCCGGACAAGCCTGCCAGCATCAGAAAGCCCCAGCGCCAGTTCTCAGCGATCACCAGTTGCAACAGCGGCGGAACCAGGATCGTGGTCAGCGAAACGCCGATCCCGACCAGCCCCAGCGCGCGGCCGCGATACTTGCGAAAATGGGCATTGACCGGCTGGGTCAGCACGACCGAAGAGCTACCCCCGCCAATGAACCCGGCGATCAGGATTGTCGCAGCAAGCGACCAGAATCCGCTGATCCAGAATGCCTGGGCCAGCCCGACGCCAACCAGGATCAAGGAACACGTGACATAGACCCGGCGGAACCCGAACAGGTCGGTCAGCCGGCCAATAACTGGCGCGCCCAGCACGGCGGTGACGATCAGCGACTGAATCAATCCGGCGTCGCTGCGCGCGATCCCCAGATCGGTGGTCATCGGGATCAGGAACATGCTGAACGTGTAGAACAGCAGCGCGATTCCGGTCCCGTTGGCGACCGCGCAAGCCAGCACGATCCGCCAGCCGACGGCCCATTCGCTTTCGACTTCGGCTGAACTCACTCTTCGACTGCGAACGTGATCTCGGCATGGTCCTGCAGCCGCTTGACCAGCGCTTCGCCCAGCAATGCGCCGGGGGTGGCGACGGCGCCCTCCGCCTTGCACGACAGCAGGGCGATCCCGGTTTCGGCGATCATCCGGCTGGTCGAGCCATAGCCTGGATCATAGCGGCCTTTGACGCCGTAACGGATCGTCTTGCCGTCCGGATACTCGCCGATGAACAGCACATCGTAAAAGCCGTTCTCACGCTCTTCGGGCGTGGGGCCTTCGCCGGGTTTGGGCGGCTTGGCTCCGAACGGGTTCTTGAGCATTTCGCCAACTGCATGAGCGGCCTTTTCGCCGAGTTCACCGGCGCTGGTCAGCATCATTTCATCATACTTGAAATCAGCGCCATAGGGGTGGCCGAGCAGGAAATTGGTGCGGTGGACGTTCTTGGTGTTGATCGTCGCCATGATGAACGGCGCGGCCCATTTGCCAACACTTTCCTCATATTCCGGGACCAGTCCGAGCGGCTGCGACGGCCCTTCAAATCCCGGGGTCAGTCCGAACGAACTTTGCAGAATCTTGATCAACGAGGGGTTGCGGGCGACGGCCTTCATCGTTTCGGTCAGGCTGGCGGCGGTCCCTCCCGAAAAGGTCCCGGCCATCGCGCGGACCCGGCCCTTGACGCGGGGGGCGGGGCTGCCGTGGCGGGCCTTGGCTTCCTGCTGGAGCATGAACACGCCCAGATCGAACGGGATCGAATCGAACCCGGACGAGAACGCGATCCGCGCGCCCGAGGCCTTGGCTGCTTCGTGATATTTGTCGATCATCTCGCGCATCCAGCCCGGCTCGCCGCACAGGTCGGCATAGTCGGTCCCGGCCTCAACGCAGGCCTTCAGCAGCGGCTCGCCATAGAGCTGATAAGGGCCGACTGTGGTGACGACCACCCGGGCGCTGTCGGCCAGTGATGCCATGCTGGCGGGATCGTCCGAATTGGCGACGATCAGCGGCGTGTCCTTCGGCGCACCAATCAAGTCGCGTACTTCGGCCAATTTGTCTGCACTGCGCCCGGCCATGGCCCAGGTCGGGCCTTTCCCTTTGTAGTGATCGGCCAGATACTCAGCCACCAGCCGCCCGGTATAGCCGGTCGCGCCATAGACGACGATATCATAGGGGCGGTCTGCCTTGGCAGTCATGGTAGTCTCTCCTCTGGCCCGAATCTTGGTTCGGAATCGGGGGGAGAAGGCCACAAACCAGTGGCATTGTCGAACGGATTTCGGCGGACGTTACGGCAAGCTGGCCATCAGAACCGATACTGCCGGCTGGCGAGATCAAACATGATCTCTTCGCTGCCGCCGCCGATCGCCATCACGCGCACTTCGCGGTAAATCCGCTCGATCCGGCTGCCCCGGACAAAGCTGGCCCCGCCCAGAATCTGGCAAGCTTCGCGGGCGCAGAATTCCATGGTCTGGGTGGCTTGCACCTTGAGCAAGGCGAAGTCGCCGGGGAAGGCCTTGTCATTCAGCACGCACCAGGCGCAGTGATCGATCCAGGCTTGCGTCGCCTGAATTCGGCGGACCATATCGGCCAGCTTGTGGCGGATTACCTGATTGGTCACCAAGGGCTTGCCAAAGGTCTCGCGCTGCCGTGCCCAATCGAGCGCATCTTCGAAACAGATCCGGGCGAAGGCATTGGCTTGCTGGCTCATCCCCAACCGCTCGCCGTTGAAATTGCGCATGATCCCGCCGAACCCGGCATTTTCGGGCCCGATCAGGTTTTTGGCTGGAACTTCGACATCGTCAAAATGGATCGTCGCGGTATCGCTGGAAAGCCAGCCCATCTTGCTGAGTGCGGTGCGCGAAACGCCGGGCCGGTCCGTTTCGACGAGCAGCAGCGAAACCCCGCCGATCCCCGGCCCGCCGGTTCGCACTGCCAGCGTGATATAGTCCGCCCGCATCCCCGAGGTAATCAGCGTCTTGGCCCCGTTGACCACGTAGGCGCCGCCTTTGCGCTCTGCCTTGGTTTTGAGATTCGCCACATCCGATCCGCCGCCCGGCTCGGTAATGCCAAGGCAGATCAGCTTTTCCCCGGCCAGCACATCCGGTGCGATCCGGCGCTGCAATTCCAGGCTGCCCATGGCGAGGATCGGCGGCAGGCCAATCCCATGGGTCATCAGTGAGGCACAGATCCCGCCCGCACCCGGCCGGGCCAGTTCTTCGGTCTGGACGAGCGAGTGGAACAGATCGAATGCGGTGCCGGTGCCGCCAAATTCCTCCGGGTAGTTGAGGCCAAGAATGCCCGCCTCCGCCGCCTTGCGGTGCAATTCGCGCGGCAGTTCCCCGGCGGCCTCCCAGGCATCGACGTGGGGGGTGATTTCCTTAGCCACGAAAGCTCGAACGGTATCGCAAACCGCCTCGTGGCTCTCATCATAATGCGGCGAGCGCGAACGCCATTGATCGAACATCGGCGTTTCCATCGCGCAGTCCCTCTAAAGCTTCGGCAGCGTCACTCCGCGCTGACCCATGTATTTGCCGCTGCGGTCAGCATAGCTGGTTTCGCAGGGCTGATCGCCCTTCAGGAACAGGAACTGGCAGGCGCCTTCGTTGGCATAAATTCTGGCGGGCAGCGGCGTGGTGTTGGAAAATTCCAGCGTCACATGGCCTTCCCATTCGGGCTCCAGCGGGGTGACGTTGACGATGATCCCGCAGCGGGCATAGGTGCTCTTGCCCAGGCAGATCACCAGCACATCGCGCGGGATCCGGAAATATTCGACCGTGCGGGCCAGTACGAAGCTGTTGGGCGGGATCGTGCAGACATCGGTTTTGACATCGACAAAACTGTCATCGGAGAAGTTCTTGGGATCGACTACCGCCGAATGGACGTTGGTGAAGATCTTGAACTCGTCCGCCACCCGCGCGTCATAGCCATAGGAGGACAGTCCATAGGAAATGCTGTCGCCGCGCTGCTGACGCTCCACGAACGGCTCGATCATCCCGGCGTGCCGGGCTTCGTTACGGATCCACTTGTCTGAAAGAATCGCCATGGGGGAGTGATTGCCCATGCCGCGCTTTGCTTCAAGGGTCAGACCCCGTGATATGCCCGGTACCAGCGCACAAAGCTGGGGACACCCACTTCGATGCTGGTGGTGGGGGCATAGCCCAGATCGCGGTTAATCGCGCTGATATCGGCATAGGTCTTGTGGACGTCGCCGGGTTGCATCGGCAGCATTTCCAGCTCGGCCTTCTTGCCGCAGGCCTCTTCGAGCAGGCCGACGACCTTCATCAGCGCTTCGGAGCGGTTATTGCCGATGTTGTAGAGCGCGTGGGGTTTGATTGATCCGCCCGCTTTTTCGGCACCGTCATCGGCTGGGGCGCTGTCGAGGCAAGCGATCACCCCGGCGATGATATCGTCGATATAGGTGAAATCGCGGTACATATCGCCGTTGTTGAACAGCGGGATGGGTTGCCCGGCCAGGATCCGCCGGGTGAAGTTCCACATCATCATATCCGGGCGGCCCCAGGGGCCATAGACCGTGAAAAACCGCAGGCCCGTCAGCGGCAGACGGAACAGATGAGCGTAGGTTTCGCTCATCAATTCGTCGGCGCGCTTGGTTGCGGCATAGAGTGAAACAGGGTGATCGACCCGGTCCTCAACCGCGAAGGGCAGCTTGGCATTGCCGCCATAGACCGAGGAGGAGCTGGCATAGACCATATGCTCGATCTGCCGGTGGCGGGCGAGTTCGAGCAGGTTGACGTGGCCCGCGAGGTTGGAGGCGACATAGGCCTGCGGATTGTCGATCGAATAGCGCACCCCGGCCTGAGCGCCCAGATGCACCACCCGGTCGATCTGCGTGCCATCCAGCGCCGCATTCAGCGTGGCCATGTCCGAGAAATCGAGCGCGTGGAAGGTAAAGCGGTTGCCGCCCGCAGCGGCCAGCGCCGCGACCCGATCACGCTTCAGGCTGACCTGATAATAGTCGTTGAGGTTATCGACCCCGATAACAATGTCCCCGCGCGCCAGCAGGTGCTGGGCGAGGCAGTAGCCAATAAATCCGGCAGCGCCGGTAACCAGAACGCGCATTCAAGACCTTCCAAACAGAGTCAAACTTGCCCCCCTCCCCAGCGGGGAGGGGCTGGGGGTGGGAGCTCGACACCAGCGTGAACGCGAGGCCTGGCAGCCTCGCTCCCCCACCCCTAACCCCTCCCCGCTGGGGAGGGGGATTTGAGCGGCAATTCAATCAGCCCAAGTTTGGGCTTTAGCTCACACGCCTTATTTCATGGTTAACCCATCGCTGGTAGGGCGTTTTTCCATGAGCCAGCCTGCCAAGATCCTCGTCGTGTTCGGGACCCGTCCCGAAGCCATCAAGCTGTTCCCCGTGGTAGCCGCATTGCGCGATGATCCGCGCTTTACACCGGTGGTTTGCGTTTCAGCGCAGCACCGCCAGATGCTCGATCAGGTGCTGGAAATCGCCGGGCTGGTGCCCGAGCACGATCTCGATCTGATGAAGCCTGACCAGACACTCGACGGCCTCACCGCCGCTTTGCTGACCGAGCTTGGCCGGGTGATGGATATCGAAAAGCCTGACCGGGTCATCGTTCAGGGCGATACCGCCACTGCGATGGCCGGCGCCTTGGCGGCCTATTACCGCCAGATTCCAGTCGATCATGTCGAGGCCGGTTTGCGCAGCGGCAACATCTACCACCCCTGGCCCGAAGAGGTGAACCGCAAGATCATCGGTTCGATCGCCAGCCTGCATTTTGCTCCGACTTCGGTGTCCGAAGCGGCGCTGCTCGCTGAAAACGTCCCCGCTGATCGCGTGCTGGTGACGGGCAATACGGTGATCGACGCACTCCACTGGGTCTCGGCGCGGATCGCAGCGGACCCTTCGCTCGCGGCTGGGCTCGATGAACTCAAAACCCGGTTTGCAGGCAAACGGATCATCGGCGTGACCAGCCACCGGCGCGAGAATTTCGGCGGCGGGATGGAAGGCATCGCCGAAGCGATCCGACAGATTGCCGCGCGGCCTGACGTCGCGGTGATCTTTCCGGTCCACCTCAACCCCAATGTCCGCAAGGTGATGGGGGCAGCCTTGGAGGGGCTGGACAATGTCGCACTGATCGAACCGCTCGACTATCCGCACTTCGCCCACCTGATCGCGATCTCGGACATCATGCTGACCGACAGTGGCGGGGTGCAGGAAGAGGCACCCGCGCTCGGCAAGCCGGTGCTGGTGATGCGCGAAACCACCGAACGGCCCGAAGGCGTTGCCGCCGGAACCGCGAAGCTGGTCGGTACCGAAACTGCGGTTATCGTTACCGAAATATTCAACCTTCTCGACAATAAGGCTGCCTACGAAGCTATGGCGCGGGCCCACAATCCTTTCGGGGACGGGCAGACCGCGCGCCGGATCGTGGAGCGACTTGGGAATGAAATCGGACGTAAAGCCTGACGTTTGTGTTGTAGGCCTCGGCTACATTGGCCTGCCAACTGCGGCGGTTGTTGCCCGCGCCGGGTGCAAGGTGCACGGCGTCGATGTGACGCAATCGGTGGTCGACACGATCAACCGCGGCGAAATTCATATCGAAGAAGTCGATCTTGACGGGCTGGTCCACGGCGTCGTCGGGCGCGGATTGCTCAAGGCTTCGACGCAAATGGCCCCTGCGGATGTGTTTATCATCGCCGTGCCGACCCCGTTCGACGCCGATCATGCCCCTGACATCAGCTATGTTCTCGCCGCTGGTGAAGCGGTCGCCAAAGTGCTCAAGCCCGGTGACTGCGTGATCCTCGAATCGACCAGCCCTGTCGGCACCACCGAGGCCCTGCGCGATCTGATCGCCAAGGCCCGGCCTGACCTGAAGTGCCCCGGCCTGACCAATGAAACGCCCGACGTTTCGATCTCCTACTGCCCGGAACGGGTTCTGCCCGGCAAGATCCTCGAAGAGCTGACCAACAACGATCGCTCGATCGGCGGGATCACGCCGCGCTGCGCCCGCAAGGCGCTGGCGTTCTACAAGCGCTTCGTGCGCGGTACTTGCGTCACCACCGATGCCCGCAGCGCCGAAATGACCAAGCTGGTCGAGAACGCCTACCGCGACGTCAACATCGCCTTCGCGAACGAACTCAGCATTGTCGCCGACAAGATGGGGCTGGACGTCTGGGAAGTGATCCGCCTCGCCAACCGGCACCCGCGCGTCAATATCCTGACCCCCGGCCCCGGCGTTGGCGGGCACTGCATCGCGGTCGATCCGTGGTTCATCGTCCACGGCGCGCCCGAGGAAACCCCGCTGATCCGCACCGCACGCGGCGTCAACGATGGCAAGATCCACCACGTGATCGCCCGCGCCGAAGCGCTGATCGAGGCCAACCCCGGCGCCGAAGTCGCCTGCCTCGGCCTCGCCTTCAAAGCCAATATCGACGATTTCCGCGAAAGCCCGGCCCGCGCCGTGGCGGCGCGGCTGGCCCGCAAGTTCGGCGCCCGCATCAAGATCGTCGAGCCCTATGCCGCCGAACTGCCGCGTGAATTTGATGGCACTGCGGCCGAACTGATCGACATCGACACCGCGCTCGAAACCTGCGGCGTGCTGATCGTGCTGGTCGATCACGACGCCTTCAAGGCCGTACCGCTGGCCGAACGCGCTTCACTGGCGGTCTATGACACCCGCGGGATCTGGCTCGATCAGCCCAAGCCGGCCGCCCCAGCGGCTGAGGGTCTGCGGCTTGCGAGCTGAGCTCGGGCCAGCCGAAGCATACTTCATCTACGCCGGACTGGCGCTCGCGCTGTTCGGGCTGGCCGCGCTGATCCGGCACGATTGGTTGCGGCTGACTCGCCCGACCCGGCGGGTACTGGCGCAGGTTCTTCGCCACGAATCGAGCTTTCAGGATGGCGGCATGGCCTTTGCTGCGGTCTATGCTTTCCGCGATGAACACGGGCCGCAGGAAGTGACCGATGCGGTCTATGGCCCGCAGCCGAGCCCGGCGGTGGGGGCCACGATTGAGCTGGCCTATCCCGATGGCCGCCCCGATCTGGCGCGGCCGCGGCGTTTGCTGACCTGGCTGTGGGTCTATGCCACCTTGCTGTTCATGCTCGGCATGCTGACCGCCAAGCTGATGGGCTGGCTAGACTGGGCAGCCTTGCAAGCCCCGGCGGGGCCTGCCACGCTGGGGCGATGAAATTGCCTCCGCTCCTGCTCGCCCTGGCGCTCACCGCCTGCGCCACCACCTCCGCCACCCGGCAAGACGCGTTTTGGCAGGCGCTCTCCAGCCATTGCGGAAAGGCCTTTGCCGGGCGGCTGGTCAGCAATGAAGCGCCCGATGCCGATATGCGCGGGGCCGCAATGGTGATGCATGTGCGCGAATGCTCGACAGGCCGGATCGCTGTCCCATTCCACATCCAGCGCGCCGATGGCACCTGGGATCGCAGCCGGACCTGGGTGCTTACCCGCACCGCGAATGGCTTGCGGCTGAAGCACGATCACCGCCACGAAGACGGCAAGCCCGATGCGGCCACGCTCTATGGCGGCGATACGGCCACGCCGGGCAGCGCGGCGGTTCAAGAGTTTCCGGTCGATGCGGAAAGCATTGCCCTGTTCAAAAGCGAAGGTCGGACCGTTTCGATCACCAATGTCTGGCGAGTCGAAGTGGACCGCGCCGGAGCGCCCGCCGCGCGGTTCGCCTATCAGCTCACCCGCCAGCCGCCCAACGCCCGCCTGTTCCGGGTCGAGTTCGACCTGACCCGGCCGATCGCTCCGCCCCCGCCGCCGTGGGGGCATGAATAGGAGCAGCCGATGACCGCCCTTCGCCTCTACCTGATCCTCGCCTGGACCGCGCTGATCACCTTCACCGCCTTCGTGATCGGTCGCGACGGGTTGAACCTGCTGCCGGTGTTCTTCGGCGATATCGCCGCCGGACACTGGCCTGGGCAATTCAACGCCGATTTCCTTTCAATGCTGGCGCTATCGGCATTGTGGACCGGCTGGCGCAATGGCTGGAGCGCGGCGGGCTGGGCACTCGCGGTGATGGCCTTCTTCCTCGGCGGCGCATTCCTGATGGGCTACCTGCTGGTCCTGCTCCACCTTGAAAAGGGCGACATCAAGCGGGTCCTGCTGGGGGTGCGGGCCTGACTGCAACCCGGCCTGCCCCGCTATTGCTTGGCAGGTGCCGCCTCGCTGGCCGGGGCATTGGTCAGTGCGGTGGAAGGCAGGTCAACCGGAACGGCCGGATCGGTAGGACTTTCGGCAACAAAATCGGTCGAAGCTGGCTCAGGCTTGGCCTGTTCGGCCTTTTCCCCGCCGCAGCTTGCCAAAGCGAGCGCCAAGGGGGTGATCATCACGAATTTGCGCATCAGCTTTCTCCATTGCTTGGGGTCCAGATCCGCGCAGCCTAACGGGTTCTGTTGCCCCGTCACTGATCAGGATCAAGTCCTGTACGGGTCTCAGCCGGTCGGATCTTTCACCGGCACCGGCTCGGCCTTGGGCTCGGGCACCACACTGCCACCGGCAAAGCCCGGCACGGCCCGGCTTTCGATGAACCCGCCATGGTACATGTCCATATAGACGTCGCTTTCGCGCGGTTCGGCTTCGCCGCACGATACCTTGTAGAGATCGACGATATTGCCGAACGGCCCCACACCGACGTTGCCAGCGCGGTAAAACTTTGGCGCATTGCCATCGCTGCAACGCAGCCGTGACAGGTAAAGATGCTGACCCTGCGGCTTGGTAGTGCGGACCGGGTTCTTGGCCGAGCCGAGCGGATGCGCCTCAGCCTGTTTGATCGCCTCTTCCAGTTCCTTGCCCTGCAGATTGCTTTGGCCCTTCATCATCCGCTCGAACGCATCGTCCGCCGCTGCTGCAGGAACCGCGCTGAGCGCCAGCAACAGGCCCGCGCCAAACATGCCAAAGGTGTGCCGCATTGTGTCTTCTCCCCAATCTCGGGCGCGGGCTCAGTCGCCGCCGCCGCAATCCCCACCGCCGCTGTCGCACGAATCGCTGCTGCTGCTGTCAAAGCCGCCGCTGCCCGAATCGCCACTGCTGGTGCCATCCTGCTTCTTTGACTTATTACCTGCGATGAACGCCGGGATCAGCGCGATGAATGCTGCGCCAAGGGCAATCCAGACTGCCGACATCGCGGCTACAGCCCCTGCGTGATGAACACGCGGTAATCGGCGCCGGCAAAGCGGTGCTTGCGCGCATCCTGATAGGCATCGGACTGATACCAGGCCCGCGCTGCGTCCATATCGGGGAACTCCACGATCACGCAGCCCGCCGCCTCTGGCCCTTCCAGCGTTTCGATCGCGCCATAGTACGCGAGCGGCTTGGCCGTGTGCCCGCCCAGCGACGGCCCGGCCTTGGCCGAATAGTCCGCCATCGCGGCGGCATCATGCTCGCGTTCCTTGGTGAAGACGATGTAGGCGGGCATGATCATTCCTCTCATTGGTTTGGCGCGATCATGCGGGGCCGCGCGGCGTTGTGCAAGGGGGGAAGGCGGATGCGCCAATAGCCCGGCCAGCGTTACGCTGCCGGGTTGGGCAAGGGGGACGAATGACCGGCGCGGGGTTGCCGCATTGTGTGCCCGGACTCGACGACGCTTTGGGTTGGGTAGATGGGCATGCGTCGAGATTTGTTTGGCCACCGGCCGCTAACCCCATTCCAGCATGACGCGGCGGAGGGGGTTCAAGCGTGGCAGCTCTGCCGTGCGAACGTTCGGCTCTCTGCCGGGACGCCCGCGCCAGTCATCTCCCGCGCCTGTGCGCCGCATGGCGCACACCGCAGGGCGGTCCATCCACAGCGCTGGCCAGCCACTGGGACGGCCAGGGGATATGCGAGGGCGGGGTGTGTAGGAAAGTTGTTTTTTTGGGATCACGCCAAGACGCTAAGACGCCAAGAGGTTGCGCGGGGTGATAGCGGGGGTGCCGATCAGGCGTAGTTCGGGCGGATCGGTAGAAGGAGAAAGGCGGCTGCGCCGCAGGCGCTCAAATTGGGCGCCCCATTCAGGCCCAACACCCGAATGGTCCACAGCCTAACCCCACCCGCAACATCTTCGCGCCTTAGCGCCTTAGCGTGAGATTTTGGACGGTGCAGTTGGAAGGGGAGCTTAGGGGGTTGTTGCACCCGTCACCGAAACCCCCAGAAGAAAATGGGTTCACACGAAGACACTAAGAACACGAAGATCGAGCGCCAAACGCCGCGCCCTGCACCTTCGCAGCCGGACTGCAGAAAACGAGAGCCGCAGGCTTAAAAGGGAAAGGGCGGCCGGAGGGCCAAGCCCACATCACCTCGCCTACGTCGGCTCAACCGCGACATCTTTGTGTCTTCGTGTCTTTGTGTGAGATTTTGGGATGGTGCAGCTCTTAGTCGATGTGTCGACTTGCTCTGAGCAACGCTGCCTCGGCCTCGTTTGCCGCGCGATGAGAAACAAATTCACGCGAGCCAAATTTTAGGCCGAGTCTGAGCATCAGATCCCGGTCTGTCTCTGAATAAAGTACCGCAATCCCTTTGGGTGCGAGAAGATCACGTGCGCCACCATTGCGCCGAATTCGTTTCATGAAATCATCCTGCGCAGCAATGCCAGCAACCTGAACGCGCGAGACCGGCATGCCGAGACAGTTTTCAAACAAGGCTGCCAGCCGTCGCGTGCCCTTACCTGCGGACAGGATTGTATTGCGAAGGGGGTCATCGATCTGCGACCAGAAGTTGGGCGTATAGTCGTAATCCGAAACCATCCACCAAATGTTAGCTGTTCCTGCTGCTGAAAATGAGGTCTTGGCGTCACGGTTCTGGCCGCCTCGTAGATAGCCTTGACGCGCTCGAGCAATACCAACTGCGCATTTTGCCAAAGTCTCATTCACGCGCAGGAGAACACAGAATTGGTCGACAGCCTCAGGCGGAATCATCCAACCAGACCCGCCTCCGGTGGTTGATTTTACATCGACCTCACGGCCTCCGATCAGCAGATCGAGAAGAACTCCTCGCGGAACCTGCAACCAATCACGCAGCAGAATTTCAAATTTTGTGCCAAGGTAGGTCTTTTCGGTCTTCTCAAGCTGACCAAAAAAGAAGCGTCCGGTTCGGGCTGTATCTATCACTTCATCAATTGCCGAGCGAAAGAAAGAGCGCAGTTTCTCCTCCAGCGCTTGCTGCCCGCCGACGGCATTTAGTAGATCGGCTTCGAGTGAAGCGAGATCGGCAAAGTCGATGTGCGTCGCTGGAAGCCGGCGATATCCGTTGGACGGAAGCAGATTCACGCCGCCCGCACTGCGAAAATCTTCTGCACACCCAAGGCAACTTTCAGGTTGCGCGCCACGGCCATTGCCACTGGTGGCGGAAACGCATTGCCCACCTGTCGATAAGCGGTGGTCTTGCGGCCATAGAATTGCCAGCCATCGGGAAAGCCCTGAATTCGGGCGACCATCCGGACGGTGAGACGGGGCATTCCGCAAAAGTCGGCATCTGGTGCGGCATCAGCAATCGAGCGACCTTCTACACCCAGCGCAGCCCAGGCTTTGCGAGCGCGGGTCGGGCCGAGGTCCGGTCCGCCGTGCTTTTTGGAGCCACCAACTATGGTTGGAGCGATATCGTTGGCGAGTTCGGCCCAGCGCTTTGCGCCGATCCAGCCGTTTGCGCCCATCAAGTCTGCCAAGGTGGCGCCAACAGTCGGAGGGTTGTGCGGCAACACATCGGGCCAGTCGAAAGCATCGACCAGATCATTGCGCAGGGCCACGATTACGACGCGCGGCCTGAGTTGGGGGACCCCAAAATCGGATGCATTGAGCAATCGCCAGTCGATTTGGTAGCCGAGCTTCTTGAATTCGGATTTCAGGAACAGGCGGTACTCTTCGAAGACAGGCGACAGGAACCCACGAACATTCTCGATCATCACCGCTTTCGGCTTGATCTCATCAATCAGGCGGATCGCGGCCGGAAACAAATTGCGCTCGTCATTCTCGCCCAACTGCTTACCGGCGACCGAGAATGGCGGACATGGTAGTCCACCGGTCAGCAGGTCAACGCCCTTGAACGGAGTTCCATCGAACAGGTTCATGTCTTCAGTGCGAACATCCCACTCGGGCCGGTTCAGCCGTAGAGTCTTGGCATAGTCTGCTTCGATTTCGACAAGCACGGCGTGCTTGAACCCGGCTTGCTCAAGGCCAAGCGCTTGGCCGCCAGCACCGGCACAGAATTCGATCGACTGCATTGTCCGCTCCTTTGAGCGAGAAAGTCTATGTTCTATTTCTGTTCCGGTCAACTACTCCGCCGCGTTGACCCCGGCTGCGAACATATCCGGTTCCCCAGCCCCATCATCCGCCGCGTCATTTGCGCCGGAAACCTCAGCCTTCGCCTTGCGCCGTTGGTCGAACGAGCCCCAGACGTCCTGCCAGTTGCCCTTGGTTGCGCCCTTCGAATACTCGGTTGCGCGGGTTTCGAAGAAGTTGGCGTGTTCGACGCCGTTGAGCAGCGGGGAGAGCCAGGGGAGGGGGTGGTCTTCGACCATGTAGATCGCTGGCAGGCCCAGCTGGCTAAGCCGCCAATCGGCGATGTAGCGGATGTAGCGCTTGATTTCCTTGGCGGTCATCCCCGGCACCGGGCCCATTTCAAAGGCGAGGTCGATGAACGAATCTTCCAGCCGCACGGTCTTCTGGCAGCAATCGATGATGTCTTCCTTGACCGACTTGGTCAGGCAGTCCCGCTCGGCGCAAAAGGCGTGGAACAGGCGGATGATGCCTTCGCAGTGCAGGCTCTCATCGCGGACCGACCAGGTGACGATCTGGCCCATGCCCTTCATCTTGTTGAAGCGCGGGAAGTTCATCAGCATGGCAAAGCTGGCGAACAGCTGCATCCCTTCGGTGAACCCGCCGAACATGGCGAGCGTGCGGGCGATATCCTCGTCGCTGTCGACCCCGAAGGTGTGCATGTAATTGCACTTGTCGGCCATTTCCTGATATTCGAGGAAGGCCGAATATTCGCTCTCGGGCATCCCGATCGTGTCGAGCAGGTGGCTGTAGGCGGCGATGTGGACCGTTTCCATGTTGCTGAACGCGGCCAGCATCATCTTTACCTCGGTCGGCTTGAACACCCGGCCGTAATGCTCGTGATAGCAGTTCTGCACCTCGACATCGGCCTGGGTGAAGAACCGGAAGATCTGCGTCAGCAGGTTCTTCTCATGCTCCGACAGCTTTTGCGCCCAATCCCGGCAATCCTCACCCAAGGGCACTTCCTCAGGCATCCAGTGAACCTGCTGCTGGCGTTTCCAGTAGTCATAGGCCCAGGGATATTCGAACGGCTTATAGGTCTTGCGGGCTTCGAGCAGGGACATGTCAAACGACTCCGGAAACGATCAGCTGGCGGACATAGCACAGCGCCCCCGAACGGCCGAAGCCGCGGGGGTGTGTGAGCGGGGGATAGGTTTGGGGGATTGGTTCACACGAAGACACGAAGGCACGAAGAGGGCGGGCCGCGCCGCAGGCAATGCCATCAATCTGCGCGGTCAGATCTGAACGAACTGCCGGATTGAAAGCGGCTTCGCCGCAGGTGTTACCTCTTTGTGTCTTCGTGTCTTCGTGTGAGAAAGTTCTCTTCTTTTCTGCGCTTACTTCCAGAACCAGCCGGGCTTGATGCCCTTGGCGCTGCGGTTGCGCCACATCTGGATGTAGAGCCACAGGCCGGAAAAGCTGAAGAACACCAGCGCGATCCCGCTGAGGATCGAGATTACCACGCCGACGGGTCCGAATTCCTCGCCCGAATGCAGGTGATGCAGAAATCCGACGTTCCATGCCCCGGGGGTCTGCGGCGGTTTGGGCCGGCAGGTCATCGTTTCGGGGCAGACGAAGCCCGTGGGGATCAGCGCGGCCGTCTTGGCCTTGGCCGCTGCCTCGCTCGCTTCGGTCTCGAACCCGCCATTGTTGACCAGCACGCCGACCTGGCTGAGCACGCCGGTCGCGGCGATGAACAGCATGAAAACCCCGAAAAACAGACTGATCCAACGGTGCCACTTGCGCATGAGACTTCGATTCCTTGATATTGCGAACCATTTGCAACAAGCATAGTGCTGCTGCATCCGCAAGCGGCTTTTCGTATCCAATTGTAACGGCGGCGCGCGCCATCAGAACAGCACCATCGCGCCCTCTTCGGGGACGATCAGGTTGAATATGATGTAGAGCAGCACCGGCAGGGCCAGCTCGGCCGCGATGATCGTCTTGAAGGCTCGCGCCTTGGCGCCGACAGTCGCCTCGTCATAGCCCGGATCGGTCTTGCCCGGCAGCCGTCGCAGCTGCCACACGAACAGCGGCACCGCCAGCAGTGCGCCGAACGCGGTCAGCATAGGGAGGAAATGACCGAGGGTCACGAAAGTGTTCCCGTCAGCGCTTGCAGCACTGGAGCAAGGGCTGTGAGGACAGTCGCATGGTTAGCCGCCAAGGCGATAAGGCGATCATAGCTGACTGTCAGCTCTTGAGAGCCACGCTCGCTTGCCAACTCGCGCAGCGCTTCGACTAGGGCCGCCTTCTGATCCGAATCAATCTGCTCGATGCCTTCAACTCGCTTGCACGCTTCCAAGACAATTTGACCGTCTAGCAGAATGATTCCACTGCCATTGCTGATCAGGCGGCAGTCTTCGACGTGGACTTTGGCATTCACAGCCAAAATCCCTGGGCCTGAATTACCCTCGATGTGACAACCAATGATGGTCCCGCTTGAGCCCGGGCGCATCCGAATACCGGACATAACAGCTTCCCTCACTGGCAGCTCAGGCATTCCTCGTAATCGGTCTGCGCGGCGAGCTCCATCACCGGGGCGTCGCTGGTGTTGTCTGCCTCTACGCCGCCGGCAAAGCCTGCGCGCTGGACCGACTTCGAGCGGAGATAATAGAGGCTCTTGATGCCCTTTTCCCAGGCCTGCAGGTGGAGGTGCATCAGGTCCCACTTCTCGACATCGGCGGGGATGTAGAGGTTCAGGCTCTGCGCCTGATCGATGAACGGGGTGCGATCGGCCGCGAATTCGAGCAGCCAGCGCTGGTCGATTTCAAAGCTGGTCTTGAACACGTCCTTTTCCTCAGGGCTGAGGAAATCGAGGTGCTGGACCGAGCCGCCGTGTTCGAGGATCGTGTTCCACACATTGGTCGAATCCTTGCTCTTCGCGGCCAGTAGCCGTTCGAGGTAGGGGTTCTTGACCACGAAGCTGCCCGACAGGGTCTTGTGGGTATAGATGTTGGCTGGGATCGGCTCGATGCAGGCGCTGGTGCCGCCGCAGATGATGCTGATCGACGCGGTCGGCGCGATCGCCATCTTGCAGCTGAAGCGCTGCATCACGCCCATGTCGGCAGCATCGGGGCAGGCCCCGCGTTCCTGCGCCAGCATCAGACTGGCTTCGTCCGCTTTGGTCGCGATCCACTTGAACATCTTGAGGTTGAAGGCCTTGGCCATCGCGCTCTCAAAGGCGACATTCTTTTTCTGGAGGTACGAGTGGAAGCCCATCACCCCCATGCCGACCGAGCGTTCGCGCATCGCCGAATACTTGGCACGGGCCATCTCGTCCGGCGCGCGGTCGATATAGTCCTGCAGGACATTGTCGAGGAAGCGCAGCACGTCTTCGATGAACACCTCGTCCTTGTTCCACTCTTCCCAGGTTTCGAGGTTGAGCGAGGACAGGCAGCAGACCGCGGTGCGATCATTGCCAAGGTGATCGACCCCGGTCGGGAGGGTGATTTCCGAGCAGAGGTTGGAGGTTGAAACCTTCAGCCCCAGATCGCGGTGATGCTTGGGCATCATCCGGTTCACGGTGTCGGAGAAGACGATATAGGGCTCACCCGTGGCGAGGCGGGTTTCGACCAGCTTCTGGAAAAGCGCGCGGGCATCGATCGTGCTGCGGATCGAGCCGTCCTTGGGGCTGCGCAGATGGAATTCAGCCCCATCGCGGACCGCTTCCATGAACTCGTCGGTCAGCAGCACGCCATGGTGCAGGTTGAGCGCCTTGCGGTTGAAATCGCCCGACGGTTTGCGGATCTCGAGAAATTCCTCGATCTCAGGGTGCGACACATCGAGGTAGCAGGCGGCCGAACCGCGCCGCAGCGAACCTTGCGAAATCGCCAGCGTCAGGCTGTCCATCACGCGGACGAACGGAATGATACCCGAAGTCTTGCCGTTGAGGCCGACCGGCTCGCCAATCCCGCGCACGTTGCCCCAATAGGTCCCGATCCCGCCGCCGCGCGAGGCGAGCCAGACGTTCTCGTTCCAGGTCCCGACGATCCCTTCAAGGCTGTCCGAAACCGAATTGAGGTAGCAGCTGATCGGCAGACCGCGATTGGTCCCGCCGTTCGACAACACCGGCGTCGCCGGCATGAACCATAGGCGGCTGATATAGTCATAGAGCCGCTGGGCATGGGCCTCATCATCGGCATAGGCTGCCGCGACGCGGGCGAACAGGTCCTGATAGCGCTCTCCGGGAAGCAGATATCGGTCGTCGAGCGTATCCTTGCCGAAGTCAGTCAGCAGCGCATCACGGGCGTGATCGACCTCGATCGCAAAGCGGCGGTCGTGGATCGCCTTGGAATCGTCCGCAGCTGGAGTGGCCACGGCAGCAACCGCGCCCGCCAGTGCGGCCGCGCCAAGCTGCTCAACCAGGGCCGCGCTGCCCGCATCGCTCTTTTCCATAGCCACCGCCGGTGCCGCCTCCTTCTTGGCCGGAGCCTTTGCTGCCGATGCCTCACCCGATGCGGTATCGTCCGCCAGCGTTGCTTCGACTTCGGCCATGCTCGGCTCTGCTCCGTTTCTGAAATCCACGTCTTGCCCCTGTTACTTCGTTCAGCCCCGCGCGCCGTCACGGCCCGCCTAAAATTCTGGTCCAGCCGAATCGCCAGGCAAGCGCCCAGCCTATTCCAACAGCGAGAACAAAACGAGAAATAGTTTTCCCGGTTTCATCCCCTGCCAAGCTTGCTGGGGTGCTCTGTCCAGACCCGAATCGTACCCCGCTGCGCGAACCGCGCTGCTAGGCTTGAATCTAGGTCTAGTAGGTCCCCCCAGAAGCCGGACCACTATCCATAGTGCCGTATCCTGATTCGCGCGCAAGAGGGTAAATCGCTGGGTAACCACCTTGCGGCGAAAACTGTGGAGACAGGAATCATGGCGCAGTGCAGCGACGCGCCGGAAACCGGGCACTGCGCTCCAGCGCAAGAGTCAAAATCAAAATCGAAAATATTTTTGCGCCGCAAAAGCGCTCCGCAGGCGTTGACACAGAAAGAATCGAGCGCCGCAATCTTGTTGCGCAAAGCGGGCGCGCAAAGGGGTTTTTGCAGGGTGCTTGACGCCACTAATACAGTGCCTATCTGACATCGCACACCCGTTGGAGGCAGCACCCTATGTTCAATATCATCGGCGCCTTGATCTCAGGCCTGTTCGTTGGCGCGCTGGCACGGTTCTTTTACCCCGGCGCGGTCGAGATGGGCTGGGGCATGACCAGCCTGCTCGGCGTGGGCGGCGCGTTGATCGTCGGCGGGCTCACCAGCCTCAGCAGCGGGCAAGGCTTGCGCGAAGGGTTCAACCGCGCCGGCTGCTTCACCTCGATCCTGGGTGCAATGCTGCTGATCTATCTGGGCCGCCATTTCGGCTGGAGTTTTTGACCCACGCTACTTTGCGTGGGCAGCGATCACGTCCGAGATTTCCTCGACCAGTTCGAGCGGCAGATCGTGGCCCATGCCAGCGATCTCGTGCAGCTTGGCCCCGCGGATGTTGGCGGCGGTATCGCGCCCGCCTTCAACCGGTACCAACGGATCGTCGATCCCGTGGATCACCAGACTGGGCGCGCCGATCCGCTTCAATCGGGTCCGGCGATCGCCATCGTCGATGATCGCCGCCAGTTGCCGGGCGGCGCCTTGCGGATAGAAACTGCGGTGGAAATCGCGCTCGATCCGTTCACGTAGCCTTGCTTCGGGTGCCGGATAGGCCGGACTGCCGATTGCGCGTGAGACATTGATCACGATTGGCACGACCTGTTCCAGCGTCGCTTCAGCCGGGGGGCGTCCCATCAGTGCCTTCAGCGCTTCGGGCCGGGGCTTGGGCAGGCGGCGATTGCCGGTGGTCGACATGACCGAGGTCAGGCTCAGGACCTTTTCGGGATGGTTCGCGGCGAGCAGTTGGACGATCATCCCGCCCATCGAGGCGCCGACTACGTGAGCCTTGTCGATCCCCAGCACCCGCAGCAGGTCTGCTGCGTCGGCCGCCATATCGGCCAGCCGGTAGGCGAGCTTCGGGCGCAGCCCAAACAGCTTCATCAACGCAACCTTGCGCACATCGGGCACCCCGGCATGGCCGAACTTCTCGGACAGGCCAATGTCGCGGTTGTCATAGCGGATCACGTAATAGCCGCGCGCGGTCAGGGCATCGATCAGCTCGATCGGCCACAGCGTCATCTGCGCGCCCAAACCCATCACCAGCAGCAGTGGCGGATGGGCGGGATCGCCGTGCGCCTCGTATTCGATCTCGATACCGTTAGCGGTGATTTGCGGCATGATTGTTCCCGGTTGTGATGTGACCGGGACGGATTAGCGGGCCTGCGGCGAAGCGCAAGCCGCGCAGGCCCCGTTCAATCGTCCTTACCGCCGCCGAACACGTGCTCGCCGCGTTCGTGGATGATGTTGGCGCGCCCGACGATCAGATCATCGACCAGGCCAATCCGCTTCACGTCCTTGTCCCGGTAGGGCAGCGAATGGAGCACATAGCGCATGGCGTTCAGCCGGGCGCGCTTCTTGTCATCGCTTTTGATCACGGTCCAGGGGCTGTCGGCAGTGTCGGTGGCAAAGAACATCGCTTCCTTGGCGCGGGTGTAATCCTCCCACTTGTCGAGGCTGGCGAGGTCGACCGGTGACAGCTTCCACTGCTTGAGCGGATGAACCTTGCGTTCCTTGAAGCGGCGGCGCTGTTCTTCGCGGCTGACCGAAAACCAGAACTTGATCAGATGGATCCCAGACCGGACCAGATTGCGTTCAAATTCCGGGGCCTGACGCAGGAATTCCTTGTATTCCTCGTCATTGCAAAAGCCCATCACCCGTTCGACCCCTGCACGGTTGTACCACGAACGGTCCATCATCACGATTTCGCCCTTGGTCGGCAGATGCTGGACATAGCGCTGGAAATACCACTGGCCACGCTCGACCTCGCTGGGCTTTTCCAGCGCGACCACGCGCGCGCCGCGCGGATTGAGGTGCTCCATGAAGCGCTTGATTGCACCGCCCTTGCCGGCTGCATCGCGCCCTTCGAACAGGATCACGACCCGCTGGTCGGTTTCCCGGGCCCATTGCTGCAGCTTGAGCAGCTCGGTCTGGAGGATGAACTTCTCGCGCTCGTAATCCTTGCGCAGCATCTTGTACTTGTAGGGATAGCCGCCCTTGCGCCAGTCATCGGCGAGCTCGTCACTGGTCTGGCGGGGCTTGCCGGTCGGCTTGGGCAGGCCCAGATGCTGGCGCATCCGCGCCGCGTCATCGGGCGAGGCACCGGCGATGATCGCTTCCACGCCTTCGGAATTGCCTGTGGCGGCCACGGCATCCAGCGCGGCTTCCTCCGCCTCGTTCGCGGCTTCGGTGCGTTCGTCGGCCAGGCCGTGCTCAACCGCAACGGGCAGCGCCGGATTGCGGCGGCGGGTGCGGGGGGCGGCGGCAGGGCGTTTGACGGTCATTGGGGCACAGTTCCTTGGTTCCTGACTGCGAGAATAGCAGCCAAGTGTTTTCGTTTGGTTAGCCTGAAAGCCCGCAATTGCAGGCTTCTGCGACTCTCCAAAGCTTGACGGAAGTGTCTTGCCGGGGCGCGGCGGAGTCAAACGGATAGGCCGCACCAGATGTTGCGAATCTTGCAACCGAGTGCAGGGGCTATGGCACCAGCACCGTGTCCCTGGCCTCCGCCAACATTGCCGGATAGTCGAGCGTATAGTGCAGCCCCCGGCTCTCATGCCGGGCCAGTGCCGAGCGGACGATCAGTTCGGCGCATTGCAGCAGGTTGCGCAGTTCGATCAGGTCGGTCGAAACGCGGAAGTGGGCGTAGTATTCCTCAACCTCGTCCGTCAGCATGGCGATCCGGTGCTTGGCCCGTTCGAGCCGCTTGGTGGTCCGCACGATCCCGACATAGTTCCACATGAACCGGCGGATTTCGGTCCAGTTCTGCTTGATGATCACTTCCTCGTCAGAATCGGTGACGCGGCTTTCGTCCCATTGGCGAACCGGGGGCGGGGCATCAAATGTCTCCCAGCGCGCCAGAATATCCGCTGCCGCCGCTTCGCCGAACACGAAGCATTCGAGAAGGCTGTTGGAGGCAAGACGGTTGGCGCCGTGGAGGCCGCTCTCGGTGCATTCGCCCGCGGCGTAGAGCCCCGGCAGATCGGTCCGGCCATTGAGGTCAATCATCACGCCGCCGCAGGTATAGTGCTGCGCCGGGACCACCGGGATCGGCTGGGTAGTCATATCAATCCCCAGCTCGAGCAGCTTTTCGTGAATGTTGGGAAAGTGTTCGCGGACGAATTCGGGTGGCTGGTGGCTGATATCGAGGTGGACGTAATCGAGCCCGTCGCGCTTGATCTCGCTGTCATTGGCGCGGGCGACGATATCGCGGGGGGCCAGTTCGGCACGCTCGTCATAGTCCGGCATATAGCGATGCCCGGTGCGGGGGTTGAGCAGGTGCCCGCCTTCGCCGCGCACCGCCTCGGTGATCAGGAAGTTCTTGACGTCGAGGTTGTAGAGGCAGGTCGGGTGGAACTGCATCATTTCCATGTTGCCGACCCGGCAGCCCGCGCGCCAGGCCATCGCGATCCCATCGCCGGTTGCGCCGCGCGGGGCGGTGCTGAACTGATAGACCCGGCCCGCTCCGCCGGTCGCCAGAATGGTGGCGCGGGCAGTGTGGGCAGCGACTTTGCCGGTTCGTTCATCCAGCGCGTAGACCCCCCAGACCCGGCCCGAGCCTGAATAGCGCTCCTCATGCTTGCCAGTGATCAGATCGATGCAGGTCTGGTGTGGCAGCAGGGTGATGTTGGGATGCGCCTCGGCGGCCTTGACCAAAGCGGCTTGGACCGCCCAACCGGTCGCATCGGCTACGTGGACGATCCTGCGGTGTGAATGGCCCCCTTCGCGGGTTAGGTGAAGCTCATCACCTTCGTGATTGAACGGCACGCCCAGCTCGACCAGCCGCTGTATCGAATGCGGCGCTTGGCTGATCACGAATTCGACCGTCTCCAGCCGATTGAGCCCTGCTCCCGCCACCATCGTATCGCGGATGTGGTCTTCAAAGGTATCCCCGGCATCAAGCACCGCCGCGATCCCGCCCTGCGCCCAGGCAGTCGACCCGCCGGTCAGCTCGCCCTTGGCCAGGACCAGTACCTTGACCTTGTCGGCCAGTGCAAGGGCGGCAGTGAGGCCAGCGGCACCAGAGCCGACGATGATGACGTCGTGGGTCATGAGCTCCCCTCCCGCTTGCGGGAGGGGTTGGGGGTCGGCCAGTCAGCCAGCACGCATTTGATTTGAGTTACCACACCTTCGACATTGCCCAGCACTTCAGCGTTTGTGAAGTGCATTAGATGAAAGCCCTGTTCGGCTAGATACCGGTCGCGGACGATATCGCGCTCTGGCTGCACGTCATGCGAATGGCCGTCTAGTTCAATGATGATGCCAAGCTCGCGGCACAGGAAGTCGGCAAAAAACGGACCAACTGGCATCTGACGGCTGAATTTCGCTCCGAGCTGTGAGCGACCGAGATAGTTCCACAACAGCCGTTCTGCTGAGGTTGCGGCGTTGCGCAGCTTTTGCGCGCGGACTGTGTTGCGATCGCGGAACTTGCCTTGGTTCCTCACTGGCCCACCCCCGACCCCTCCCGCAAGCGGGAGGGGGGAAGAAGGCGCCGAATAGTCCCCCTCCCGCTTGCGGGAGGGGTTAGGGGTGGGCCAGGGAAAAGGCCAAGCCTCACGCTGCCACAGCCGCCGAACTGGTCAGACTGACGAACACGTCTTCAAGATCAGCCTCACGCGTGGTCACGTCGATGATCCCGAAGCCCAGCCCTTGCACCAGTGAGAGCACTTCACCGGCATTGGTGCGGTCCATGTTGTAGGTGATTTCCAGCATTCGCTCGCCAGTCTTTTCGCACTTCTGGAAAGCAGCATGGATCGGTGCGGCTGCGACGTCCTTGTCGAGCGTGACGACCAGCACCTTTTCCCGCCCCATCGCCACCAGCTCGCGGGTCGGCTTGTTGGCGATCAATTGCCCGTGGTTGATGATCGCGATCCGGTCACACAGTTCTTCGGCTTCTTCGAGGTAATGCGTGGTCAGCACCACGGTCACCCCGTGGGCGTTGAGTTCGCTGACCAGTTCCCACAATTGCCGCCGCAGTTCGACATCAACACCGGCTGTCGGCTCGTCCAGCACAATCACCGGCGGCGTGTGGACCAGCGCCTTGGCGATCAGCAGGCGGCGTTTCATGCCCCCCGAAAGCGTGCGCGAATAGGCATCGGCCTTGTCAGCCAGATGAACCTGCCCCAACAGTTCCAGACTGCGCCGCGCGGCTTTCGGAACGCCATAGAGCCCGGCTTGATTCTCCAGCACTTCAAACGGCGTAAAGAACGGGTCAAAGACGATTTCCTGCGGGACGATTCCGATCGAACGCTTGGCATTGCGGCTGTCTCGATCAATATCGAATCCCCAGATTTCCGCCGATCCGCTGCTCTTCATCACCAATCCGGCGAGGATGTTGATCAGAGTCGATTTGCCCGCGCCATTGGGGCCAAGCAGGCCAAAGATCTGCCCTTGGGGAACGTCAAAGCTGACCCCTTTGAGCGCGTGTTTGGCCGGGGCGGCGCCGGCTGGGGCATAGACCTTGGCAAGGTCACGAATTCGAATGGCTGCAGGGGTTTCCATTTGCAACGCTTAGCGCCGCCATCAAGGCTGCGTAAAGCCCTGCTTTCGGTTGTTCTCCTAACGCTCCGTTAACCATAGTGTTGCAGGGTCCCTTCATGGGCTGTCTGACATAGAGTGCGGATGAACTGGGGGGTTCCCGATCGCTGCGGCCAGGCGCAGCGCCTGAAGCGCAGAGTTTGCGCGGGGCTGGCGCTTGCCTGCGCGGCGTTGATTGCCCAGCCCGCCACTGCCCAAACTATTGTCGCCAATTCTGGTGCACAGGCCGTGATTGTCGAGCCATTGGCGCTGGTCAAGATTGCCGATCTCGATTTCGGGCGACTGGCTGCGCGGCCCACTGCTGGCACGGTGACGGTCAATCCCAATACTGGCGCTTGCACTGTTACCGGTCCGATCCTGCACACTGGCGGCTGCGCTTTCGCCGAATTTGGCGGGCAGGGCGTGCGGCGGATGCGGGTGCGGATCCAGCTGCCAACAACGATCACGCTGACCGGTCCTGGTGGAGCGACGATGACGGCCAACACCCTGACGCTGGGTCTGGCCCCCGATCTGACCCAGTTGCCCGGCGCGCCCGGTAATCCGCGTTACGAAATTGCATCCAACAGCGGCATCTTCACCTTCCGGATCGGTGCGCGGTTGATGGTCGGCGCCAATCAGGCACCCGGCGTCTATAATGGCACCTTCAACGTGACGGTAATTTACCAGTAGGCTGGAATTGGCCGCGCGGTGCTGATAAGGGCGCTGTCATGACCACTCAGCCTGAAACCGTGATCGTCACCACCACCCGCGTTTCCTGCGACGGCGCCAGCGGCATCCGCGGCGGTGCAGCCTTGGGCCACCCGCGCGTCTGGCTTGAAATCGACGAAAGCGGCATGGCCGAATGCGGCTATTGCGACAAACGCTTCGTCCTGAAAGGCGGCGCAGCGGATCAGGCTGCGGCCTAGCCTTTCGCTGTCCAGTCCCTATATCGAATGGCATGACTGCATTCGACCCCCGCTCGCTGCTTTACGGCCAACTTGATCCCGCTCGTGCGCAGGCGCTGACCGCCGATGCCCTGGCGCGCTGCGATGATGGTGAGCTCTATCTGCAGTTCAGCGCCAGTGAGACTTTCGCGTTTGACGATGGCCGCCTGAAAACTGCCGACTATTCGCGCGATGCCGGGTTTGGCCTGCGCGGGGTTTCGGGCGAGATGACCGGCTTTGCCCACGCCAACGAAATCAGCGAGGCGGCGATCCGCCGGGCCGGCGAAACGCTGCAATTGCTCGATCCGGCCAAGGGCGCGCACTCCGCGCCGCCGCGCCAGAACAACCGGCATCTCTATACCGATCTGTCGCCGCTTGATGGGTTGCCGTTTGCGGCCAAGGTCAAGTTGCTGGAGACGATCGACGCCGCTGCCCGCGCGCGCGACCCGCGCGTTGCGCAGGTTACCGCCAGCCTGGCCGCGAGCTGGTCTGTGGTCGAGATCGTCCGCGCCGATGGCTATGTTGCCACCGATGTGCGGCCCTTGGTCCGGCTCAATGTCAGCATCGTGGCTGAACAAAACGGGCGGCGTGAAACCGGCAGCTTCGGGATCGGCGGGCGACGGCTCTATGATGATCTGTTCGAACCCGCGACCTGGAACCGCGCGATCGACACCGCGCTGGCGCAGGCGTTGACCAATCTGGAAAGCGTGCCAGCGCCAGCGGGTGAATTCACCGTCCTGCTCGGCCCCGGCTGGCCAGGCGTGCTGCTCCACGAAGCGGTCGGCCACGGCCTCGAAGGCGATTTCAACCGCAAGGGCACCAGCGCCTTTTCCGGTCGGATTGGCGAGCGGGTTGGTGCGCCCGGCGTGACCGTGGTCGATGACGGCGCGATGCTCGGCCGCCGTGGTTCGCTGTCGATTGATGACGAAGGCACCCCGACGCAGGAAACCGTGTTGATCGAGGACGGCATTCTCAAAGGCTATATGCAGGACCGGCTCAACGCCCGGCTGATGGGTGTTGCTGCGACAGGCAACGGGCGGCGGGAGAACTATGCTCATGCCCCGATGCCGCGGATGACCAACACCTTCATGAAGGGCGGAAATGACAATCCGGCCGAGCTGCTGTCGCGGGTCAAGAACGGGATCTTCGCCAAGAGCTTTGGCGGCGGGCAGGTCGATATCGTCTCGGGCAAATTCGTGTTTAGCTGCACTGAGGCCTACAAGATCGAGAACGGCCGGCTCGGCAGCCCGATCAAGGGCGCGACGTTGATCGGTGATGGCCCTTCCGTGCTGACCCGGGTGATCGGCATCGGCAACGATCTGGCGCTGGATGAAGGCGTCGGGATCTGCGGCAAGGGCGGGCAATCGGTCCCGGCCGGTGTCGGGCAACCGACGCTGCTGGTTGAGGGGCTGACGGTTGGCGGAACCGCTTAGCCTTCAGGTTCGGTTCAGGCTAATGCGATAGTCTGCACGGCAGAGGACAAGGATCATGACCATGCGCAAGATCGCCATCGCACTCGCCGCCGTCGCCGCGCTGTCAGGCGCAGCCGTGCTGGAAGCCAAGCCGAAGCTGACCCCGCAAGAACGGCTCGACAAACTGCTTGAAGGGCGTGAGGCAGGTAAGCCGGTCAGCTGCATTTCGCATTGGGATACCCGCGAAATGCAGGTGCTGGACAAGACCGCGATCGTCTATGGCTGGGGCAACGTGATCTATGTCAACCGGCCCAAGAACGCTGAAAGCCTTGATGACGACGATATCATGGTGACCAAGACCAGCAGCAGCCAGCTGTGCGATCTCGATATCGTCCACACGGTTGACCGGACCGGGCACTTCACCACCGGCTTTGTCAGCTTGGGCGAATTCGTGCCCTATCGGCGGGTCAAGAAGGTCGCTGCGGCTGATTGACGGCACCAAAGTTTCCCTGCACCAACCCTTGCAGCACGCCGCCGCCCCTGATCCGGGCGGCGGTCTTGCGTTTGGCTTGACAGATCGCTCCGTCGTTTTAGGGTACACACCCTAAATAAAGGCGAATCCTGTCGCCTGAGGGAGAGAATCCATGGCTAGCTCCGCCACGATTGACCGCACCACATCCCCGATCGCCCCGATCGATGTCAGCCGCGCTGAATTGTACGAGGGCGAAGCTTGGCAGGAACCGTTCCGCACACTGCGCGCCGAGGCGCCGATCCAGTACGTGCCGGACAGTGATTTCGGCCCCTATTGGTCGGTTTCGACCTACAAGCCGATCGTCCAGATCGAGGCCTTGCCCAAGATCTTTTCGTCGAGCTGGGAATATGGCGGGATCGCGATCCCCGGCAAGGTGGATGAACTGCTGGAAGGCGAGATGCGGATGCCGATGTTCATCGCGATGGACCCGCCGCATCATACCGCCCAGCGCCGCACGATTGCGCCGAGCTTTGGCCCAAGCGAAGTCGCCGAAATGAAAGCCGAGGTGCAGGCTCGCACCGCCGAAGTGCTCGATAGTCTGCCGATTGGCGAGGCGTTCAACTGGGTTGACCGGGTCTCGATCGAACTGACCACCGGGATGCTCGCCAAGCTGTTCGACTTCCCGTGGGAGGAACGCCACAAGCTGACCTACTGGTCGGACATGGGCGGCAACGTCGAACTAATGAAGACGCCCGAGGATTTTGCCTTGCGCAACGCCGCGTTGATGGAAATGGGCGCCGCCTTTGGTCAGTTGTGGCAGCAGAAAGCCGCCAATCCGGGCAAGGACCTGATTTCGGTCATGCTCCGCTCCGACGCGATGAGCCATATGAGCGAGCAGGAATTCATGGGCAATCTGATCCTGCTGATCGTCGGCGGGAATGATACCACCCGCAATTCGATGTCGGCCTTTGCCTATGGCCTTAGCCAGTTTCCGGAACAGCGCGCCAAGCTGGAGGCTGACCCGTCGCTGATCCCCAATGCCGTGCAGGAACTGATCCGTTGGCAGACCCCGCTGGCCCATATGCGCCGTACGGTTCAGGAAGATACCGAGATCGAGGGCGTCCAGATGAAAAAGGGCGACAAGGTGGTCATGTGGTACCTGTCCGCCAACCGCGATGAGAGCGTGTTCAAGGATGCCAACATGGTGATCGTTGACCGCGAGAACGCCCGTCGCCACCTCTCGTTCGGTTATGGCATCCATCGCTGCGTCGGCGCACGGGTTGCCGAATTGCAGCTCACCACCTTGCTCGAAGAACTCGGCAAACGCCGCCTGCGGGTCAACGTGGTGGAAGAGCCAGAGCGGGTCGCGACCTGCTTTGTCCATGGCTACAAAAAGGTGATGGTCGAGCTGTCGCACTACTGATGGCGCGTCCAGCAGGAACCCGGGAGCGGATCGTCGATACCGCGCTGCGGCTGTTCAACAGCCAGGGCTACGGCGCGGTGACCACCGCTGCGCTGGCGGCGCAATGCGGTATTGCCGAAGGAAACCTGTGGTATCACTTCAAGACCCGCAGTGCCTTGCTCGGTGCGATCAGCGAACGGTTTTCTACGGCGATCGAACTGCGCCTCGCGATGCGCCCCGGCGATGATCCGCTGGAGGATTATGGCCGGATGCTAGAAGCAATGATGGCTGAATTCCGCGGCTTCCGCTTCCTTTACCGCGATCAGCAGGCCTATGGTGATCAGGCTGAACTGGTCGCCAGCAATGCCCCGCGCTGGCTCGAAATGACCTTTGACCAGATCGAAGCCTATCTGGCTGCGCTGGTCGATGCGGGCTTGCTGGATTGGCCGCGTGAAAGGCTGCGCGATCTGGCGATCAATGCCACGATTATCCTGCGTTACGGCCTCGAACACTACCGCGAACTGGGCGAGCCGATTGAGGAGGGTGCTGGCGCAGTGCGGCGGACCTTGCTGCGGCACCTGACGCTGTTCGAACACCGGCTGGAATCGTTGGCGGCAGCGCGGCTGCGCGCGGCAATTCTGGCGATTGAGGCCGAGGCGCTGGCGGCGTGATCCGCGCTGGGCTAAGCTGGCTGGCATGACCCAGCCCATCCTAGTGCTCACCACCGGCGGCACGATCGACAAGAACTATTTCGACGCGCTTAGCGAATATCAGATCGTTGAATCGGGCATTCCGGCGTTGCTGAAGGAAGCCCGCGTCGCACTGCCGTTCCGCGTGGTTGAAGTCTGCCGCAAGGACAGTCTGGAATTGACCGATGAGGACCGCGCGGCGATCGCCAAGGCCGCGCATGATGCACCAGAACTGCGGATCGTCATCACCCACGGCACCGACACCATGACCGAGACCGCCAAGGTGCTAGACCGTGAAGCCCCCGGTAAAACCATCGTCCTGACCGGCGCGCTTTCCCCCGCACGCTTCGCCGAAACCGACGCCCCCTTCAACCTCGGCATGGCCTTCGCCGCGGCTCAGACCGCCACCCCCGGCGTGTGGATCGCGATGAGCGGGCAGGTGTTTGACGGGCTGCGGGTGCGGAAGGATCGAGAGGCGGGGAGGTTTGTGGGGGTTTAGGCTACTAAACCACCACGCTGCAGATAATGCTCAACTTGTGGCCATCGGAATCGCGAACATAGATGCCTGTCAAGCCGCAGGGGTCAGGGGCTCTTCTGGTTCTCGCACGGCCTGAGCCAAACCATTGGAATGCAATTGACCGAAATTGACACTTCCTCGCCAGCACAAGCCCGGTCTAGCAACTCCTCCAGCCGTTCTGCGGCTTCTTCAATATCGACGATGATTGCCATGGCACGAATGTGACCTGACTGGAGCCGTCGAGCAAGGGCAGATGGATTGACAATGGATCAATTGTAGCTACATTGTGGCTATGACCAGTTCAAATCTTGTCCGCGCCCGGATCGACAGCGCCACCAAAATCAAGGCGACGGCGGCGCTTGCGGCGATGGGCCTGTCGGTTTCCGATGCCATCCGGATGCTCATGCACCGGGTCGCGGCGGACGAGAGGTTGCCGTTTGACGTGGCCGTTCCCAACGCTGAAACCCGCGCGGCGATAGCCGAGCTTGAGGCGGGCAAGGGCCAGCGGCACAAGAGTGCTGAGGCGCTGTTCGACGATCTCGGTATCTGAGCTTTGCGCACAACGGTCAGTTCAACCGCGTTTCGCAAAGACACCAAGCGGTGCCAGAAACGCGGCAAGAATTTGGCCAAACTGCGGGCGGTGATCCTGCTGCTGATTGAAGACGCACCGCTCGAACCACGCCACCGCGATCATCCGCTCAAGGGTGAGTGGCTCGGCTATCGCGACTTGCACGTCGAGCCAGACTGGGTGCTGATTTACCGCGTGACGGAAACGGAGTTGCGGTTGGCGCGGACGGGGACGCATTCGGATTTGTTTGGGGAATAAGTTCTCATAAAAGCTGCAAACCCACTCGGTTGACAGGCGACTGATTGACCCCGATAACAATTTTAAGGTGTGCGCTCCCTAACCTGTCGCCAAGTTCAATAAGCGCAAGAATTTATCGTGTTTGGACGGATCCCTAGCGGGCTTAGTCGAGTAATTGGCGAACGGCGTTGCCCTGCGAGGTTCCCCCATGCCAATTTTAGTAGTCTCCTCAGCCAATCTGCGCACGCTTAAATCCATCTTGATGGCGGAATTTGAGGTAAGGTCATCGCACGGCAGCGAGTTGATTGCCGCCTTATGTGGTTACAAGTCGTATGCGGCCTTGAAAGCAGATTTGGACACGTTCCAGTTCGCACCGTCCGCTTGGATTGATTTTGAGCGATTTGCACGGCGACATAAGGAACTGGGTTATGACAGTTTTACTGGCGAACATCTGAGGCATTCTTTCAATCGGATACCATTCCCTGATCAACCATGGCTCTTCCATTCAACCAATGAAAACTGGAAGCGTAATCATTGGTTTTCGCATTGTGATCATGCAAACATACCATTCATAACAATACATAAAAAGGTAAAGTACTGCTATCTCGAGTGGGATTGCATCAGCATAGATCGAGAGTTTGAATCCCCCTCACGGCAGTCCGATGCAGATGATGTGGGTCGCATGCTGCTCAGGCTTTTCCAACTGATATGCGGCCAAGAAAATGCAAAACCATTTTTCGAGGGATCGTCGTTCTACGGCAACGTAACTCGCCTTTCTGATACCGCCGCACGCGAATTGGCAAATAACTTCTTCATGCAACTAACGCCGTGGAGGTTGGACGCCAAACAGACCGATCACTCCCACTCGATTGTTCAGGTCCATCATAAGTTACTGGAATTGCTAGATAAAATATTTATTTTAGTGTGGGTTGCCGAAAGTAGGTCCGTCAAATTCTTAACCTTATGATTTTACAGCAGAAAATTGCCGAATTTTCGGGACCAGGGTTTCAGCAACAATCGCTATCAATCGCCTACTTTGCAGCACTGGTTTGGTGAAACAACCTCGAATTTTACTTTAGCAATTTACCGTCGAATCGGAAACCGGTTTCGACGCACCTAATCACCGAATTTCCCATCAAGATGTCTTCCGCACTTCAGCCAGGCCTACCTCGAAACCGAGCGGCAGCAGCAACTTGGAGATCAGCCGTGCCTGACTGGCGTGAAAAGAGTCGCTCGGTCCCTTGACCTCGACGAATTTGACCTTGCCGTCTTGCCATAGCGTGAGGTCTGGCCAGCCAGCGCGCAGGTCATAAGGAGCTGTTGCGAATATGGCGGCGATTTCGGCGAGACGATAGGGTCCCAGCGCGTCAAACAGACTGGTCACGTGATGCTCGCGGACGTTGGGGTAATATGCCGGAGAATTGCCGGCGCTCGCAGCAATGACTTTCCAGTTCCTCTCGATTTGGCGCCGGGTCGCATTCGAGACGGTTGCGATCAGTCGTTCCGGCGCAAAGCGATCCTGGTCGAAGGCGACATTCTGCGCATAGAGTGCCTCGACGAAGGTGTCAGAATTGCGGACATCGAGCGCTTCGAATGAAGCCGCCTTGATGAGCGTCAGGATCAGCCCGCCTTCCGATGCGGCACCCTCCCATCCGATTGACCTGTAGTGGTCGAGAGCGCCGATTTCGACCGTCGTCCACGGACCGTTTGCTTCGTGCCTCCAGTCTTTGCCGTCTCCCTTTTCAAGCAGGACCACTTCGTGCTGGATTCCAAGCCGCCCTGCCTGTTGCTCGAATCGGCTCAGCCGTTTGGCACCCGGTTTGGCGACGGTTGTTCCCAGCGTTTTTCGGAGCTGCTCGACGCGGCGGGCAACACCCACCTTCGGATCGATGGCAAGCGCGTCGTCATAGGCCTTTACGGCCTGAGCGATCTCGCACGCCTGTTCATGGAGTTCGCCGAGTAGCCGATAGGCCCGGGCCTGTTGCCATATCTCACCATCGCGGGCGGCGATCCCCAGGCCTGCGATGATCTCGCTGCGAAGCGGATGATCGTTTGCGCTCGTCGCAACCATGACAGCCTGGATGACGTTCAGGTCGCCAGCGCCAATCCTTCGTAGCTGCCAAGCTTCGCGTTCGACCATGCAACCGGTGAAATCGTACCCGACCCGCTCACCATCCTTCACGCAAAGATAGACCCGCCGTTGTTCGCAATCCCACTCGTAGCGCTCGGCCCAGCCCGTCTCGACTGCCCACCGCGCCATTTCGCGGCCGGTAGTTAGGTCGAAAAGCATATAGCGACAGCTGTCGGCGCTGCCGGGTGCGTTGGCCGTCTGGCAGATCGCGAACTTCCCGTCAGGTGACAGGCTGTTGCTCATCAAATTGGCGGCAAACTGCTGTGTTATCAACTGGGTGCCGTCTGGTGCGAACGCTACAAAACGCCCTTTCAGACCCTCACCTAACATCCAATCGTGCAGGATCACTGTGCCATTGTCAGCAACACAGCCCTCCTGCGGTCGTTCAAGATTTCCACCCGTTACGATCCGGTCATCGAGAAGCAGCGACCATGACCCGTGTCCTTCACTGCGGTTGCCACCCCGGCTGCCATCAGGCGTCCTGTCCGCCCAAATCAGACGGTAGCGCTTGTTGGGAGATACGGCCTGGTGGCCAATAAAATCGAGCGCGTCGATGCTGACAAGATTATGCCCGAACTCCTCGATTTCGAGCCAGCCTGCGAGCGGAGGTAACGACGTTTCATTTGCAGCTTCCCGCTTCGAGAAGAGCCGTTGAAAAAAGCCCGTCATAATTGCGCCCCTTGAGCGTTCAATTCGGCCTCCAGTGCGGCAATGGCCTCAATCACCGCGTCAAACTCGGGTGGTTCGCCAAAGATCATCACGCTCATGGCGCGATAGTCTTGCCGCAGGTCGTCCACCATCGCTCCATCCGGGCACAGAGCAAATGTGGGTGGCTGTGCTGATGCCAGATCGAAATCGGGTCGATTGAAAAACATGCGGGCATGGGCGACGCAATCTGCCCCCAGCGCAGCATCCTTCGTTGCTGCTTTACCGCTGTCAGACTGGAGCATGCGGAAGAGATCGTAATAGTGCCGCGAAATGCGCTGGCCGTTGCCGCGGAGCAGCCCGCGAATGTCGTACCATCGGCGCAGACCATGAAGGATCACGACCTTGTCCCAGAAAGTTCGCTCCGCATCGACCACGGTGATCCCTGGCACCGCGAGGTCAATCCCCGGAACGTCGGCGTCGACATAGGGCGTGATCGTCTGCACCGAATTGAGATCGAGCGCTGACTTTGCACCGGATTCGATTTTGACCGACTTGGCGATGTAGGCGTCTGTCGGCGTGACGCTGGGATAGCCAAGCAGCAATGTCTGCCGGTCATGTGCGTCGGCTTTTACTGTAAGCGCATCTTGACCGAGGCCGGTGCGCGCGCACGTTTTAGCGCATATAGTCGCCAGACGCTCTGCAAGCGGGCCGTTGATATAGACTTCACAGGCTTCCTTGATCGCATCCAGCGCTGCAGAGCGCTTTTTCCCGCTTAGCGCGGCCAGATTTTCGACGGACGCCGGAATCCCGAGATCGTCGCGGAAAACCGTGACGTCGATGTCTTCCGAAAAGCGCTGAATCAGCCCGAAAGCCTTGGAAAGCGATGTGCCGCCCTTAAACAGCAGACGGGGGCCGTCGCCCAGCCCGTTGAACAGGGCGTCGAGCGTCCAGCATACCCAAAAGTCCTTTTCAACATTCTGCGGGGTCGTACCAAGGCGTTGCGCTGTCGCTGCGAACAGGCCGCTTCGGGTCTGCGCCTCTGCACGCAGAATTTCGTCAAAGGCGGCATTCATGCAGCGGATGCTTCATCGGCGATGAGTGGCCGCAGCATGTCCTGCATCCAGGATGGAAGTGTCGTCATTCCATCGGCAAGATCATCCCGCAGATCTGCCCCATGCACAGGATCAGCCAGCAGACTGGCCAGTCTCTGGTGCCATTGACCATCATCGTCGCCCGGCATCGTGTCGCGCAGCCAGTGGAGAGCTTGGACGACGCGCATGGCAGGGCGACCCGCCCAATGAAGTTTGCTGGCAGCCGTATGTTTGAACATGATGGCGAGATTGCCGAGTTTGATCGACTTGGGCCGGGCTTCGCTGTGCACGACGATTTTTGCCGGCACGGCATTGGTGAAGCCGAGATCGTTGGCAGCGGTCATGCCGTCAACCAGCACGCGGATCTGGTCGCGCCGTGCAACGGCGTCGATGACAGCCCTTGGATCGGGAGCGCTTTGCTGCTGGGTCAGGCTGTTAAACAATGGCTTGTCATAAAGCCCACGGTCGATCCGCCGCAATTCACCCCATTTAACGAGGCGCTGGAGCGTCTTGTCGACCGCGTCGCGTCCGCCAAGATCGAGAAAATCCGTGGGCGTCCAGACAGCACTCGTCACACCTTGGCCAATGCGGTCGAGGATGAGGGCTTTGAGGCGAGGCGATTGGGTGTCCATGTCCGAAATTTGTATCACAATTTCGGACATTGTCTATGTCGGAGTGTCCGAAAAATGTAGACATATTTCGGACAGAAATAGAGCAGCTACAGCATGCCTGCGGGCAAGGCCCATCTCGGTAGCCGACCGAGATCCTGTAACTCGGCACGTACGACACCATTAAATACCTCCGGGAACAACCTGGCCATCGCCTGCCACAATGGATGTTCCACTCCGATTTGCACGTCACCATCGGCTGCTTCCGCAAGTTTACGGGTAAGAGACTCGACGACCAATAGAGGGCTAAGCGCTGTCTGACTCAAAAAGACCTCGATCAGTCGGCCACAATGCCGGAAATCCGCAGACATCAGCTTGCTGTTGAGCATCTGCAACACTGCATTTTCGCCCTTGAATTTGGTGATGTGCAGAACCGGCGCACCCTTTTCGGCACTATGTGCGACTGAACTCAATATGGCGAACAACATCGCTGTATGAGCCCGGGCGCGATCCGAACGCACGGCCCAAAACTCTGCTTCCCATGCTGGAAGCCCCGGCACATCAAGCGCAAGCGCCTCCCAGGCACTCGCCAATGCGTCACTATAGAATGGCCAATCCGGCTTAAGCTGTCGCGCCTCACGCAGTGCCTTCCACCAATGGTCACGCTCCTTCTTGCACCACGCTTCAAGCAGGTCACTGCGCCGATCTTCCAAAAAAACAGAACGCCCCGAACCGGTTTGCAGATCGTCAAGCGCCACCAAGCGAGGCAAAAGCCAACCACCCTGGCCATCCTCCAACAAGCATTTGAGAACGATTGTACCACGTTCGATCGACGCGAATTCTGCCTCCTCATCGAATATGAACGCATTTCCTCGCTGCATCGTCACGACATCGTGAAAACCCTGTGGCATTGGATCTTCGAGCGCGTGGAATATCCAGACGAGTTTGACCCCCTCAGCCTCATAGTGAAGATGGCGGGCTGCAATTTCCGGCGCAAAGGGTTTGGACAATTGCACTTCAAGCGCGAACCGGCCCAATCCATCGAAAACAGCATAAACATCCGGCCAACGGCCACGGGCATGAATGGCCGGTCGCAAATAGGTGTTGACCGAGGATTCAAGGCATCGGGAGTCTAATTTTGCCAATTCTTCCAGCCTCACACAGAGGCGACGGTGTAAGGCAGATTCTTGATGCCCCTGATATTGTGCAGCACGGGCATCATCAGGACGAAGATTACCGCCACCATACCAGGGGCAATCCTTGCTCGCCTCCGGGAAGTGCGCATACATCGGAACATGTCCAGTCTGTGTCGCTTGTGACCGAATATACACCCCGCCTTCGCACAGCCTGCACTTAGCCAGAGGCTGGGATCGGTCCTGCTGACGGCGAAGATTTATCTCCCGCCTCAGGTGATCCCATCCCGTCCGGGGCATTGCCATCAATTGTTCGATCGAAACTGAGCCACGCGGCAATTCGAAATCGGCAATCTGGATGGTACGCTGACGATCACGCACTACAACTTCACTCCGCCAAGCGGGGCGTCGCAACCCAGTCAACCTTCTCATGGCCAGCCGCTACCTCGCCGCCAAAGCGGCGCAGATGGACCACTCGAAAGTCATCAACCTGTTCAGTCCGCACCATCGCCGCCTTCTCCATCCGATCGAGCAATTCGTCCATCGCCCGATGGGATATTCCAAGGCCAATCTTGCTCAACCATGTTGCCAGAATCTGTGAATTCGCCACGCGTTCGCGAGCGAGCACGTCCAAGATCTCTCGCGATTGTAGCGATTCCCGAATTATGTTGAACTGGTCTGGCAAGTTGCGGAGATTATTCACACAAATATCTATAGTCCGAGGCTGCTGCAAAGTAAACATAACGGGAACGATATGAGATTTGGGGAATGCCTTCCCCTGAGCCGGAGCCGCTGTGCTGTCTCCGGCTACCCCTTCTGCGGGGCTCACCCCGCAACGCCCCAAGAATCGGAGCGGGGCTGGTGACGCGCTCTTTTCCGAAAGGCCTTTGGCCTTGCTCCTGAGGGCGCGGCGTTTTGACGAGAATGGCCCCGCACGCACTCTGAACCGGCGGTCATGGTTGCATGTGCAGGCGATGAAAGCCGACAAGCCCCGCCTTTCCGCCTGCCCGAGCAAAGTGAATCATCCCCGCCACCATTCAGGGTGCGGTCTTTTGTGTTGGCCATATCGCTGGTCGCTCGCGCGACACACAGCATGAGCAGGTGAGAGTGAGAGGTTGGCGGGCTTCGCCATGACGGGATGAGGGTCGAGAGAGAGGCTCCCGGCCGCCCGTCATGGAGGTTTTCCAATGAATATGCAGGTTCTCGATGCGCGCCGCGATGTGAGCGGCGGCTACAAGGTCGATGTCTCACGCGGCCAACGGATCGGTCGGGTTTCGTCGGAATGGTTCTCGCGGCCCGATGACGAACGGTTTCTCTCGCTTGGCGATCTGGCGCGGTCCGTGCGCGGACGTTCCGAGCGCAGCCGGACCCGCGTCGTCGAAAGCGCGCTGATCCATGTCGAGGCGAACCGCAAAGACCCTGAGCGCCTGGCGCTGATCCTGCCCGGGAGCGATGCGCCGGTCACGCCGACTCACTGGAGCTTTGGCCAACTGGCGAGCCAGGTCGGCGCGCCTGCGGCCTATTTGCGCCAACTTCCGGCCCCGCTAGCAGCGATCAACCTGCAATATGGTCTGACCACAAACAGGGCCGAACAGATCAAAACGCTCGAAACCGACAACGGAAGGCTCGAGCTGCGCGCCGTGACCGGCCCCGACTATGGCCGAATCTACGACCATGAACTCGTCGAAGCTGTGCAGAAAATCGCGGGCAACGGCACCGGCGACACACGCTGGAAGGTGCCCGGCGTGCTCGACTGGTCGACCGGGATCTACAATCCACGCGTCGATATCACCCGCGACACGACCACGCTCTACGCGTCGGATCGAGATGTGTTCCTGTTTCTGGTCGATGATCTCAACCCGATCGAAGCCGGGCGCCTGCCCGACGGATCGCCCGATCTCTACTTTCGCGGGTTCTACTGCTGGAACTCCGAGGTTGGGGCGAAGACCTTGGGCATGGCGAGCTTCTACCTGCGTGCCGTCTGCCAGAATCGAAACCTGTGGGGCGTCGAGGACTTCGAGGAAATCAGCATCCGCCACAGCAAGTATGCGGCGAACCGATTTGCCCACGAAGCCGCGCCGGCGCTGGAGGGTTTCGCCAACTCCTCGCCCCAGCCTTTCGTCAACGGCATCAAGGCGGCGCGCGAACGGATCGTCGCTCGCACCGACGAAGATCGCAGCGACTTCCTGCGGAACCGCGGCTTTTCCAAGGCTGAGACCGGCAAGATCATCGAGACCATGCTGGCCGAGGAAGGTCGGCCGCCGGAATCGATCTTCGACTTCGTGCAGGGCATCACCGCTCTGGCGCGCGACAAGGCGCATCAGGATGCCCGTCTCGACATGGAGGGCAAGGCGAAGAAGCTGCTCGACCGGGTCCACTGATCCCGGACACCATCCCGGTGTTTCTCCAGCGTGGCGCTGCCTTCTCCAGAGTGAGAGGGCGGCGCTTCGCTTCGTGACGGGTTGAAGCCTGAGAGAGAGTTTCGCGGGCGGCCCGTCATGGAGAAACCCCATGACCAAGTCTTTACCCAAGCTCGTGCTCAGTTCCTCGCGCGACATTCCCTTTTCCCAGCTGGTGTTAAGCCAGAAGAACGTCCGGCGCGTGAAGGCGGGCCTTTCGATCGAGGATCTGGCCGACGACATCTATCGCCGCACCTTGCTCCAGAGTCTCAACGTCCGTGCCATGCTCGACGATGATGGCAAGGAGACCGGTATGTTTGAGGTTCCGGCGGGCGGCCGCCGCTTCCGCGCGCTTGAACTGCTGGTGAAGTCCAAGCGGATGGCGAAGGACCAGCCGGTTCCCTGCGTCGTGCGCGAAGCCGGCATCGCCGAGGAGGATTCGCTCGCTGAGAATGTCATGCGCGTCGGACTTCATCCGCTCGACCAGTTCCGAGCCTTCAGCGCGCTGATCGAGGCGGGTCTGTCGGAAGATGACATTGCGGCGCGTTTCTTTGTCTCAGGGCAAACCGTGCGGCAGCGGTTGCGTCTTGCTTCAGTCTCACCCAGCCTGCTCGATGTTTACGGCGAGGATGGCATGTCGCTTGAGCAACTCATGGCCTTCTCGGTCACCGACAACCATGCCCGCCAGGAGCAGGTCTGGGAACAGGTCAATCAGGGTCAACATGTTCCCGCCTATCACATCCGCCGCCTGCTGACCGAAGACGCCATCGCCGCCAACGACCGGCGCGTGCGGTTCATCGGCCTCGATGCTTACACCGAGGCTGGCGGCTATGTGATGCGCGACCTGTTCTCCTCCGACGAAGATGGCTGGCTGCAGGATCCGGCGCTGGTCGAACTGCTCGTCAGTGAGAAGTTGTCCGAAGTGGCGCAGGAAATCGGCGGCGAAGGCTGGAAATGGGTCGAGGCCGCCATCGATCTGCCCTTCGGCTGCGAACGCGGCAAACGCCGGATCACCGGCACCACCGTTCCGCTGACCGACGAGGAGCAAGCCCGGCTCGACGCGCTGATTGAAGAATATGACGCCATCGGAGAGGAATATCGCGATGGAAGCGACCTGCCCGACGAGGTCGATGCCCGGTTGACCGAAATCGATGCGGAGATGACGCCTCTGACATCTCGCCCCGTCGTCTTCGATCCCGAAGAGCAGGCACGTGCAGGCGTGTTCGTCTCGCTCACGCACGACGGACGGCTTCGGATCGACCGGGGTTATGTGCGGCCCGAGGATGAGCCGGCTGCCGATTGCGATGATGCGACGGTCGCTGCTGAAGGTGCCAACCAGGTATCCGGTCCGGCAATCATCGTCGCCGGTCAGGTGCAGGACGAGCCGGCCGCCGACGACGAGGATGATGTCATCCGTCCGCTGCCGGATCGGCTCGTCTCCGAACTGACTGCGGTTCGCACTGTAGCGCTGCGCGATGCTCTCGCAAATTCACCGGAAGCAGCCTTTACCGCATTGCTGCACGCGTTGTGCATATCGGTATTTCGCTCGCACGGGCAGTCTGGTTGCGTGCAGATCGGGGTGACCCAGGCCTGGCTCGGCAATGTCGCGCCAAACCTTCGCGAAACCTCGTGGAGCGTGGCAATCCAGGAACGCCACGATCGATGGTCTGAGCGCCTGCCCGACGAACCCGGCGCGCTGTGGGATGTCCTGACCGCACTCGCCCACACCGAGCAGATGGCGCTGCTCGCGCACTGCGTCAGCCAAGGGGTCAATGCGCTGTTCGAGCCAGTTAAGGGTTGCGGTGGACAAGTTTCCGCGCATGGAATTGCCCAGCGGATTGGCGCCGCCGATGCCCTGGCCACGGTCGTCGGGCTCGACATGGCCGAAGCAGGCTGGACCCCCACGGTCGACAATTACCTTGGCCGCGTGACCAAACCGCGGATCATCGAGGCCGTCCGCGAAGCCAAGGGCGATGCGACAGCCGTGTTGATCGAGCATTTGAAGAAGGGCGACATGGCCCGCGAGGCCGAACGGCTGCTCGAAGGCACCGGATGGCTGCCCGAACCGCTGCGGCTCCCTGTCGCTGAACAGGGAGACGAGGATATCGCGGACCTGCCCGATTTCCTCGCTGGTGAGGAAGGTGCCCAGGACGACGACGCCTACGCGATCGCCGCCGAATGAACGCGTGCGCGGGGCGAAATCACGTCGTCCCGCGCCCCATTCCCGACATTTCAAGGAGCCACGCAATGGCTGACTATTACACTCCAACGGTGGTTGAGCCGATAATTCCGCTCACTGCCATGTTGCCGATCGAACGATTGTTCCTCGCGCAGGTCTTCAGCGAGGAGGTCGATGGCGAGACGGCCTATTATTGCAGCGACGATGGTGCGTCTGACCTGATCTATCTCGACGCAGAAGCGGTCCGATCCGCGCTCAATGCCGCGTCAGCCGAGACCAGCTGTCTGGCGCGCAAGTTGATCGACGAACAAGCCGGTGCCATCCTCGGCGACAAGGAGATCGAGCTCGACGAATGCGGTGACCTCTGGGCCGACGTGCTGCAAGACATCGTGCGCCGCTCGCCCGATCTCGATCACCTGACCGTCACTATGGCGTTCACCTGTTCGAAAATGCGGCCCGATGGCTTTGGCGGACTCGCCATGCTGATTACTGCCAGTACGATCCGGTCAGAATCGACCCACACGCTGTTCGACCGTTTCTACACGGAAGCCGCGGCCAACGGGGAGATCAGCCGTGGCGATTCCTGAATATGCCCGCGCCAACTTCGAAACGCTGATGAAGGCGGCCAAAGCTGGCGATCTTGCCCTGATGGAATGCACCGAGGTTGTCAGCGGTGAAACCCGCTACGTTCTGTGCGCGGTCGGCCGCGAGCTTGATCGCAACGGGGGCGATTATGTGATGACGCCGTTCGGCCATCTCGCGCCCGGCAATCCCTACGAGGCCTATATCCCGCCCGCCTGATCGCAGGGCGGACCACTCAATCTCTCCATTCAAAAGGAACATTTTCATGACCAACTCGCCTTTGGCGGGTGCTTCCGCGCGCCCACTTGCCGTTGCTTGTCCGCACCAGACTGCTGCCTCGATCATCGCAGCAGCCCATGACCTTCTCGGCCATCTTGCCGGCGGTCGCCGGATCGACACCTCCGCCATTCGCACCGCAGTGCAATCTGCGTTCGGCGCTAGCGATGCGAGCGGCGTCTGGGACTGGAAGACCGCTTACGAAGCGGTCGAGGTCGCCCAGTTGCTGTTCATGCGCCGCTACGGCCCGGCGATCCAGGCTAGGACCGCCGACCCGTTCGAACGGCTGAAGCTGGTCGAACGCATTACCCGGCTCGCACCGACCCAGACCCGGCGCAGCGAGGATATGCAGTCCTACCAGCAATTCTCGACGCCGGTGGGCCTCGCATGGGTGGCCGGGTTCGCAGCAGACTTCCGCCCAAGCGAACTTGTGCTCGAGCCCTCGGCGGGCACGGGTCTTCTGGCGATCCTAGCCGACCTCGCCGGATGCAGGCTCGCCTTGAATGAAGTCGCCGATGTGCGGGCAGCGCTGCTTGGCAGCCTGTTCGAAGGCTCGCCCGTGTCGATGCACGACGCAGCCCAAATACACGATCGGCTCGATGCAGGTCTGGTGCCGAGCTGCATCGTCATGAACCCGCCATTCTCGACCGCGCTCAATGTCGAGACCCGCGTGGCCGATGCAGCCTTTCGGCATCTGTCATCGGCAGTGGCGCGACTGGCGGACGGCGGGAGACTTGTTGCGATCACCGGGGCGAACTGCGCGCCCGATCACAAGGCGTGGCGCGCTGGCTTCGTCCGGCTGCAGAAAAGAGCGCGCGTGGTGTTCACCGCAACGATCGCTGGCAGCGTGTTCGCGCCACACGGCACCTCGGTCGAGACTCGGTTGACGGTGATCGACAAGGTTCCTGCGGACGATCCGGTGCAGTTTGCGGCATCGCCAGGTGAGGCCCCCGATCTTGCGACCTTGCTGCGCTGGCTGACTGACAATCTCCCGCCACGTCAACCCATCGCGGCATCGGCAAGCCAACCGCTGAGCACCCCCCGCAGACCCACAGCCATCACAACGGCAGGGTCGAAGCCGCGATTGGTTCCAGCTCCGGCACCGGAGCCATCCGGCGTGCCGCTCAAGTACGAATTGATCGATTGGCAGTCACCGAGCGACGGCAATATCTCCGATACACTCTATGAGCCCTACACGCTCCAATCGCTCCGCATCGCGGGCGCCCAGCCGCATCCCACCCGCTTGGTGCAATCGGCGGCGATGTCCTCGGTCGCGCCGCCCAAGCCGAGCTACCGCCCACATCTGCCTGCGGGCCTCGTCGAGCAGGGATTGTTGTCCGACGCCCAGCTGGAATCGGTGATCTATGCGGGCGAAGCCCACGCCGACCATCTCTCTGCCAAATGGTCTGTCGATGCGACTTGGGACAAGGTCGAAGCAGCGCCCGATGAATGCGACACAACGGTCCGGTTTCGCAAGGGCTGGTTCCTCGGCGATGGCACGGGCGCGGGCAAGGGGCGGCAGGTTGCAGGGATATTGCTCGACAACTGGCTCAAGGGCCGCAGACGCTCGGTCTGGATTTCGAAGTCGGACAAGTTGCTCGAAGATGCCCAGCGCGACTGGCGAGCCTTGGATCAGGAGCCCTTGCTGGTCACACCGCTCGCCCGCTTCCGCCAGGGCACGCCGATCCGGCTTGAGCAGGGCATCCTTTTTACAACCTATGCCACGCTGCGCTCCGACGCGCGCGAGAACCGGGTTTCGCGGGTCCAGCAGATCGTGGATTGGCTGGGGACCGACTTCGACGGGGTCATTGTCTTCGACGAAAGCCATGCGATGCAGAATGCGGGTGGCGGCAAATCAGACCGGGGCGATTCCGCTCCCTCGCAGCAGGGACGTGCCGGGCTGCGACTGCAGCACGCGCTTCCCGATGCCCGCATTCTCTATGTCTCCGCGACCGGGGCAACCACAGTCGAAAACCTTGCCTATGCCCAGCGGCTCGGTCTGTGGGGCGGCGCGGACTTCCCGTTCGACAAACGCACCGACTTCGTCGCGGCCATCGAAGCAGGCGGGGTTGCGGCGATGGAAGTACTGGCACGCGACCTCAAGGCGCTTGGCCTCTATGCCGCCCGTTCGCTTTCCTACGATGGCGTCGAATATGAGTTGCTCGAGCATCAGCTGACCCCCAACCAGGTCCGCATCTACGATGCCTATGCCGGGGCCTTTCAGGTGATTCACAACAATCTCGACGCAGCGCTTCAAGCCGCAAACGTGACCAGCAGCGAAGGCACGCTCAACCGCCAAGCCAAGTCGGCAGCACGCTCGGCGTTCGAATCGGCCAAGCAGCGCTTCTTCAATCACCTCATCACAGCAATGAAAACGCCGACCCTGATCGCTGCGATCGAACAGGGCCTTGCCGATGGCCATGCCGCCGTGGTGCAGATCGTTTCGACCGGGGAAGCGCTGCTGTCGCGCCGCCTGGCCGACATCGATCCGGGTGAATGGAACGACGTTCAGGTGGACATCACGCCGCGTGAATATGTTCTGGACTACCTCCTTCACAGCTTCCCGACCCAGCTCCACGAGAGCTTCACCGACGGCGATGGCAATCTCGCATCACGGCCTGCCTATGACGAGGATGGCAATGTCGTGCAGTGCCGCGAAGCCATCGAACGGCGCGATCGGCTGATCGAGCAGCTCGCATCGATGGAGCCGGTGCAAGGCGCCCTCGACCAGATCGTCCAGCGGTTCGGAACCGACATGGTGGCCGAAGTTACCGGTCGCTCGCGCCGGATTGTCCGCAAGGTCGATGAGGGTGGCGACCGGCTCGCCGTCGAGAACCGGCCTGCCCATGCCAACCTCGCCGAAGCGCAGGCGTTCATGGAGGACAGAAAGCAGATCCTCGTCTTCTCCGACGCCGGGGGCACCGGGCGCAGCTACCATGCCGATCTTGGGAGCCGAAACCAGCGGCTACGTCACCACTATCTGCTCGAAGCGGGCTGGAAGGCGGATACCGCGATCCAGGGTCTGGGTCGCACCAACCGCACCAATCAGGCGCAGCCGCCGCTGTTCAGGCCCGTTGCCACCAATGTGCAAGCCGAGAAGCGCTTCCTCTCGACCATTGCGCGGCGGCTCGACACGCTGGGGGCGATCACGCGCGGTCAGCGCCAGACCGGCGGGCAAGGCCTGTTCCGCCCAGAGGACAATCTCGAAAGCCCCTATGCCCGTGACGCGCTGCGCCAGCTCTATGTGCTGATCTATGCCGGCAAGGTCGAGCATTGTTCGCTTGGCACCTTCGAGAGCATGACCGGCCTGGCGCTGACCGATGGCAGTGGATGTCTCAAGGACGAGCTGCCGCCGATCACGACCTTCCTCAACCGGCTGCTGGCACTGACCATCGACATGCAAAATGTGCTGTTCACGGTGTTCGAGCAGTTGCTCAGCGCCAAGGTCGAGAGTGCGATTGCAGCGGGAAGCTACGATCTCGGACTGGAGACGCTGGTTGCCGACAGCTTCACCGTCACAGCCAGCGAGCCGATCTACACACACCCGGCAACAGGGGCCGAGACCCGGCTGCTCACCGTCGCCATGCGCGAGCGCAACCAGCCGGTGTCGCTGGACAAGGCACTCGACTTGGCGGCCGAGCCCGGCGCGCGGTTGTTGATCAACGCCCGCTCGAAACGCGCTGCCGTCCAGTTGCCCGCGCGCAGTGTCATGCTCGACGATGGCGAGGTAGAGCGGCGCATCCGGCTGATCCGGCCGATGGAGCGACTGAACTTTGCCCTGAACCATCTGGCGGAGACCAGCTGGGAGGCAGTGGACGAGGCGACGTTCGCTTCAACCTGGCAAGCCGAACTGGCGCAGGTTGATGAGTTTACGCAAAGCGAATTGCACATCGTCACCGGCCTGCTGCTCCCGATCTGGAAACAGCTTCCTGAAGAATCCACCCGCGTTTACCGGCTCCAGACCGACGATGGCAGTTGCATTGTTGGGCGCAGGGTCTCTCCGGCATGGGCAGCGAGTGCGACAGTCAGACCGGACGCCCCGATACTGTCGCCGCCGCAGGCACTGGCCCTTCTTCGAGAAGGCCATACCATTCTCGACCTTGCCGATGGCCTGCGACTGCGCCGTTCCCGGCTGATGCAGGTGAACCGGATCGAACTCACTGGGTTCGGATCAACATCGGTGGACAGGTTGAAGGCCATGGGGCTGTTTTCCGAAATCATCAGTTGGAAACTGCGTCTGTTCGTCCCCGACGATGCGGTGGCAGGTTCGGCGGTGATCGGGCGACTGTTCGAGCGGTATCCCTTGGCGCGCATCGCTGACCGGAAGGCGGCCTGATATGAGCAGGATTTCCACCCGCGTTGCGGAGCTGTCGGAACAGCTCGCGGCGAATGCCCAGGCCGTTTGCCGCCACTATTTGCCTGCTGGCAGGCGCGAAGGGCGCTATTGGATGGTCGGCGATATCGCGGGAGCGCCTGGGCGCAGCCTTTACGTCCGCCTGTTCGAGACCGAGCGCGGCAGAATCGGGAATTGGGTCGATGCCGCAACCGGCGAGCATGGCGATCTCGTCGATCTCATCCGGCTCAACCAACGACATGGGCGACTGGCCGACACCATCGACGAGGCCGAACGCTTCCTCAGCCTGCCAGCATCCGCTTCGGACGATACCGGCACAGCCGCCACCTTCGCCAAGCCCGCACGAGCAGGTTCCACAACCGCTGCCATACGCCTATTCGCCGCCTCGAAGCCGCTCACCGGATCACTGGCGGCAACCTACCTCCGCTCGCGCGGCATCACGCAATTGCATGACTTGCCAGCCCTGCGCTTTCATCCGCGCTGCTACTACAAGCCCAATCAAGATGATGCGCCTGGAACACCGGGCGCTTTCCCGGCACTGATCACTGCGGTCACTGATATCGACGGTGTGCAGACCGGCACGCATCGGACGTGGCTCGACCCATCGGGCGAATTGAAGGCAAAGGTCACATCGCCGCGCCGGGCGATGGGCAATATTCTCGGGAACGCAGTCCGGTTCGAACAAGCGGACGATGTCCTGATCGCGGGCGAGGGCATCGAGACCATTCTGTCGTTGCGCGAAGTTCTGCCGACCATGCCGATGGCAGCCGCAACCTCGTCAGCCCATCTCGCTGCCATCCTGTTCCCGCGGACACTCCAGCGCCTATATGTCGCGCGCGACCGGGATGCCGCAGGCAACGCGGCGTTTGGCATCCTGACCGACCGCACGCAGGCAGCAGGGATCGAACTTGTGTCGCTGTTGCCTGACCTCGCCGACTTCAACGACGATCTGCGCCAGCACGGTGCATTGGGGCTGAGTGAACGGGTCCGCATTCAACTGCATGAGCAGGATCAAATGCGCTTTCCCGTCGATTGAGGACGAGCCGATACGGGGTCGGAGGATCGGGCTGGGGCGGCGCGCATCATCCAGGGCCTGTGTTCCGGACAAGCCCTGCCTTCCGGGGAGGCGTCCGAGAGACCGGCTGCCGGGAGGCCGCAATGGCGGACATGCAGCTATTTTCCGGCGGCGCGGAATGCCGCGCCTTTCCATCGCGAACCAAAATAGCCGCCCGCCCGCCATCCTCCGCTGCGCTTCGGCCACAAGGGTGCAGCCTCCCGGCAGCCGGTCAAAGGGACGCCCATGAAGGCCGGACAAGGTGCCCGGTCCCAAGGCCCCGAGGATTTGTCCCATGACCATCCAGCCCGAATACGAACCCGAACACGAAGCCTCACCCACCGCCCATCTCCTCGATGAAATCGCCCTCTACGGCTATCGCCCCTTTTCCGACGAAGCTGATCCGCGGCCTCTGCCCGACGAACGTATGGCCTCCGGCGCCATCGCCGATATGTTCGACGCCCTCATTGCCACGATGATCGACACGCGGATCGAACCAGATCTTGAAGACCTGTGCTGGTCACTCGCCAATCTCTTCCACCGTGCCGAATTTCGCATCCAGCGCGAGCTCGACGACAACGAGAACGCCCAGAAGCGCAGCCAGCGCGAGCAGGATGGATCCGAGGTCAAGTCGGTCGAACTCGAACGGCTGATCCGCGAAGGCATCGGCTTCATCGAACGGCGCAACGCCATGGAATTCATGCGCGAAGCAGCCGCCGACCAGTTCGAGGCGCATTTCCGCAAAACCTGGACCCCGCGCACCGGATCACTGGTCAACCATCGCACTCTGACCGCAGCCATGATCGACAGCCGCGACTTCCTTGCCGCCAAGCGCCGTTCTGAAACTGAACCCATGCTCCCCGTCGGCACCCGCATCGCGTTCACCTCCGGTCCCGCCTACCAGGATCACAACCGCATCTGGGCCGCGCTCGACAAGGTGCTCGCCAAATATCCCGACATGGTCCTGTTCCACGGCGGCAATCCTACGGGCGGCGAGCACATCGCATCGCTCTGGGCACGCGCACGCAAGATCACCCACGTTCCGTTTCGGCCCGACTGGGATCGGTTCAACAAGGCTGCTCCGTTCCGCCGCAACGATCAGATGCTCGAAGTCCTTCCCAAGGCCGTGGTTGCCTGTCCGGGCAATGGCATCAATGCCAACTTGGTCGACAAGGCGCGCAAAATGGGGATTTCGGTGTGGGCGCTCGAATGACCGATAATTTCAAATGTCGCCAACCTCACGAGAGTGCACTACGTGTTATGGTTGGGATCGTTGGGTCATGTCGCGATATTCCTGCGCAAAGTGCTTGCTGGCTTCATCCAGATCAATTTCAAGATAGTCTTGCCGAACGGCTTTGATTACTTTTTCGAGATCGCGAGCAAGAGATGCGACGATTTTCCGAATTTCTGCAGCTGCTACCATTTCTTTTTGAAAGTCGCGATACGGGCCTGGCTGTCCGAAAGCCTGGACCCATATATTGTTCAAATCTCGATAGTGATTGTCATAGGTAAGCGATTTGCCGAGTTTCCGGACCATGGTTCGTAAAAGCTTTTCGAGACCGCCGTCATATAGTTTGAAGCTAGGGCTATTCAACACCGCATCTAGGCCGTCAAACATTACCGGAGCAAAATAGTGCAGCATATCAGGCATGTCGCGCGTGTGCACGCCGAGCATGTCGATTGACATGTGTCGGAAAAACCAGCGGAGGTTTGCAATATCGCGCGCCCTCTTGATATCTGCGTCTGACTTGTCCTCCAAATCACGCGGACGCGGTGGGTCCTGATCAATTATCGTATCAATCGCTAAAGTGACAAGCGCGGCAAGTGAATTTTGTTTGGCGCTTGCAACCGTTTTCGCTTCGGCAATCCTATACTTCGATATTCTATGGCGATCAAAGTCGAATGGAAGGTCTTTGAACTCCGCAACAGCTTCATTGAACAGCAGAATAACACGGTCCCATCCAAGGTGAGCGGCAGCTAGCCCAAGCTCATATGCCACATTCGGATTTGGGACGCTTTTTGATGACGACGTGAGCGCTACCGTTGTAATGTCTGCAATAAAGATGTCGCTCTTTCGAATTTTCTCAGCCAATTTGAACGGGATGTAGGGTGAACCGGGCACATTTCTGGTCGCCTCTTCAGGAACAACGGTTGTGCCAAATTTGGCGGTAGCTGCAGCTGCCGCAGTCGCGATTGCATTTCGTATAGCGCGCGTTGTCGAATGTTGGGCAATGTCGCTTTGCCATGAAAAAAATACAGTCGTCATGCGGGTGGCATTAGTCGAAAGGAGCCGGTCGTCAAAGCAGCTTCAAGCACAGAGACGATGCAAGCTTCCCGCTTTTGGTGAGTTCAACCTGATCGGTCTACTTTAACCACCCCACTCTCAAAGGCCAATCCGTTGGCCGACCCCAAGCCTCATTCAATCAACCCGTGAAGGGTCCGCTACGCTGCGCGTGCGGCCACTGCGTCTGCGCCTTCGTGGTGATTGCGGCTTTGCGCCGTCTGTCCGGGGCCTGTCGAGCGGGGATGGTCCCTGCTCCGAGACAGGAGCTCGAACATGTCACTCACCATCGCACAGCGTCACGCCTGGAGTCTCGCCCGCACGCTGATGGTCTGCGTCACCCTGTTCCACGCCGGTAACGGCTACGGTGCCGTTCCAACTTCCGAATTCGATGGCGACGCCGACAGCATTGTTCGCGAATATGACCCGTTCAACCCCTAACCGCGCCAAATCGCGCCGAGCCGAGTTGCTGGATGCCCATCGGGTATTCCAGCCGGTGCGCATTTCTGCTATGGATTTCCTGCACATTGCGCTGCGGTGGAGGTGGAGAGCGCGTCCCTTGCCCTTGGCTTCAAGGAGGACGCCATGCTGATCGGCTTTGCCCTGATAATCGTCGCAGTATTCCTGTGCTGCGCGCTTTTATTCCGCCTTTCGATCTACGCCTTGCCGCTTTTCGTGGCCTTTTTCGCTGGTTCAGCCACCTACCGGGGTGAAAGTGGCATTGTCGCAGCGCTCGCCGCCGCAGCCATTGCCGCGATCATCCTGCTCGCAGTTGCGCAGCTCGCACTGGCGTTCGCTAAGTCCGACCTGACGCGAGCGGTTGTCGGCATCGCCTTTGCTGCACCCGCTGCCGTCGCGGGATATCACGCCGTCCATGGCATCGCTGCGGCGACCATGCCGCCAAGCGCATGGCAATTGGTCCTCTCGCTGCTCGGCGCTGCGATTATCGCTGCTGCATCGTGGACGCAGTGGAGCCGCGTCCACCCTTAGCTTCGTCGGTTTCCAAGCCCCGTCCGGCAGGTTCCGGACGGGGCTGGCACGGCCAGTTCAGCCGGTACGAGGCAGGCGTTGTGATCAAGTGGCAGGTTCTGCCTACCTCGACTTGGGTCGGGCTGGTCTGAGCTGTTGCGGGGTCGGAGCGAGTCCAAGAATCCGCAGCAAGTTTTAGGCTGGACCGTGGCGGGCCGATTGCGCGGATCTCGATCACGCCCGAGGTGGTGCATCCCCATTTCCGATATCTGAGATTGCGGTGACAACCTTCAAGCGCACCGTGTCACGACACCCTCTGCATCGCCGCCCGGTCTGGAACATCCGGAAAGTGCCATGGCCCCCGGTCAAGTGTCACCCGAGCCCAATGCCGCCTCTTCAATGGCTTTGGTTGGCAGGGGATGGCTTCGCCGCTTGATCCCTTGCTGCAACGCCGTCTGCGCCAACTTTCTTCCCCTGGGTCTGCAACCCATTCCTCGCGAGACAAGAAAGCTGTCTGGCCGCCGTCCTCCACTCTGTTCCGGTCCTGCGGATGCAGCGGGCGCAAGCCCCTGCCCTCAACCAGCCATCGAGGCCGCGATGGGCGCGGGTTCGACCAACTTGAAGGAAATCATCATGGCCAACATCGGAACTTTCACCAAGACCGGCAACGAATACAAGGGCGAGATCGTCACCATGTCGGTTCAGCAGAAGAACGTCCGCATCGTTCCCGAAACCAGCGACAACGAGAACGCACCGTCACACCGGGTCTTCGTCGGCCGCGCAGAAATCGGCGCCGCCTGGACCAAGACCTCGAACGAAGGCCGCGACTATCTTTCGGTCAAGCTCGACGATCCCAGCTTCACCGCCCCGATCTTTGCCAACCTCTTCGACGATGAAGACGGCAAGAGCTACAACCTGATCTGGTCACGCGCCCGCCGCACCAACGGCGACTGACCGGCAAGCGAGCCCCGCCCGGCACCTGCCGGGCGGGGCTTCTGCTTGTTCAAGTCTCAGCTACCGGCGGGCGGATCGGCGAGAAGGTCGGCAGGCTTCACTTGAAGCGCCTGCGCAGCCTCGTGGACCGTGAGCAGTGTGGCATTTTGCGCTCCGCGCTCGATTAGGCTCACATGAGCGCGATCAACGTCCATCCGTTCGGCAACCGCTTCCTGGCTGAGGCCCGCTGCCAGACGGTAATGACGCACATTTGCGCCGAACAATTTACGGATATCCATCCGTAGCTTAGAAACCGGTCGCGTATCTCCGTGCTACGTATTATAATACGCGGGAAGTAGCCATACTGACCGACAGACTTAATATCGAGACGACTCCCACTTATGCCAAATGCCGAACATCGTCGTGCGAGCAATCGGATAAGCCAAGATTTCTCCAAATCGGAGGAACCTCGTGCTATGTGTAACGGCATGCAAAACGAGTCGAAACGAAGGCTCGTCCCATGACGACACCGCCATTTGAGGACCGCCCGCCAGCCGATGATCGCATCACGGCTTATGACGAACGCCATTTTGTCACGTATTTACGGTTACTTGATGCTGACGACGAAGGGGCTGACTGGCGCGAAGCCGCTCAAATCATCTTCGAGCTGGACGCTGTCGTAGAGCCCGATCGCGCTCGCTTGGTGCATTGCAGCCATCTTGAACGCGCACGCTGGATGACGACCCAAGGATATCGTCATCTACTTGATAAAGCGCGAAAACAGTGATTCAAACACGAATAGTCCGGGCAATTCCGTAATCGATTGCTACTTTTACTACAGACTCGCGCACAATATCCCGCACCATTGGTTACTTGCGGCTTATCCTTGATGAACAAAGACTTGAGGCTTGGCCTTTTCGCCTGTGCATTGCAGGGGTCTTTATGTCCGGTGGTTCATCATGGCGGTCACCATCGACCGCAGATCAGTATCGACATCACGACTATGCGGATTTTGCGCAGGAGTACCTGCAACGCAACGCCGACTACCGCCGGGATCACACCGAGACAATGGCGCGGATCGCTGCGGCCCCCGATGTTGAGCCATTAGAAAGGGAGGGTCTGGCCGGGCGGTGGGGCCTTTGCTTTCCCCACCGCGCCCGATTCAGATCCCCGAACAGCGCCAGCTCTTTGGTCCCCAGCAGAAGCGCCCGACGTCGTTGTGTTGGCAACCGCCGATATAGAGGCAGCGGTATCACTTCCGTCCGACTGTGAGTCACTGGCGGAAGCAATTTCCAATAGCGAACACCACATGGTCATCGCACTGGGAATTGCTCGACTTCGGCTTTGCCTGCGCCCCGTGCCATTCATGTGCCCCGAATGTCTGATTATCCTCCATGATCAAAGTACAGCCATCCGCCTTGCCGCTGCGGCCCGCTTTGATCGGGCGACACACGGCGACCGTCTTATGCCGGATCGGATATCCATGCCTTCCGCTTACCAACGTGCGCGCCATATCCAGCTCCTGCGAGTCCACGATGCGCTGGAGGCTGGTGCCTCCTCGCGCGACCTCGCCTTTGGCCTTATCTTTCGGGGACATCGCCCGCTTGTTGGGGCGATATGGAAAGGATCGGGCGAAAGGAGGCACGTGCTCCGGTTAATCTCCGAAGCGCGCCGCATGGTGAGCAGCGGATACCGCATGCTGCTCCGTCACCGTTGATTCGCATCAAGGGGTGACAATTTTCGCACCCCCACATCTGTCACTCCCTCCTGCCTTTCTGTCTTCGCCATTGATCTCCGCAACCAGCGGCAGTCCGCCGCTGTGCCCGAATCTCAGCGGAGCAAGCCGATGGATGCCAGACCCACCCCTGTTATAGCCCGCTTCTTGCGGACGCCCGATGCTGCCGTGCATCTTGGGCTGTCCGCCCGCACGCTCGAAAAGCACCGCTGTTTTGGGACCGGGCCGGTTTACCGCAAGCTCGGCGGGCGGATCGTTTATTCGATCACCGATCTCGATGCCTGGGCCGAACTCGGCCTGCGCCGTTCAACCAGCGATCCGGGCAAGGGCGTGGTCCATCCCGCACGGCGGATGGACGGCTATACTCCGCCAGTGCGGCGCTGAGTGGGATCGATGCGCCGTACTTCCCCCTTTTCGGTCCTGGGACAGCAACTCGACCTGTTCGTTAGCGCCGGCGGCGACATCGCCGCCCGCGACGCGCAGGATCTGATGGCATGGCCCTTCTTCAGCCTCGCCAAATCGAAGAGGGTGCGACCGATCGACTTCCGGATGGGCGAAGTTTCGATCCTGGTCGAGGCGACGGCAGAACATGGCATGGCGACCATCTGGGACGCCGACGTCCTCATCTGGGTCGCGAGCCAAATCGTCGAAGCGCGCGATATGGGACGACCAACCTCGCGGCTGATCGCTGCCACCCCGCATGAGATCCTCGCCTTCACACGGCGCGGAACCGGCAAGGCGAGCTACGAGCGGCTCAAGGCCGGACTCGACCGGTTGCAATCAACCACGATCGCGACGTCGATCCGCCAGCTCGGAAGCCGGCGTCGGCACCGCTTCTCGTGGATCAATGAATGGAAGGAACGCCTCGACGGCGCGGGCCGCGCGCTCGGGATCGAGATGATCGTTCCCGACTGGTTCTACGAGGGGGTGATCGACCAGGCTCTCGTGTTGACCATCGATCCTGCATATTTCGCGCTGACGGGCGGGCTGGAACGCTGGCTCTACCGTCTGGTGCGCAAGCACGGTGGAAAGCAGAAAGGTGGCTGGAGCTTCGACTTCCAGCACCTGCACATGAAATCCGGCGCACTGTCGCCGCCCAAACGCTTTGCCTTCGAGCTGCGCGACATCGTGCGGCGCCAAGCCCTGCCCGGATACCAGCTCACAATCGAACATGCGCTTGGCCGCGAGCGGCTCAGCTTCGTCGCGGCCCCTGTCGATCCGTTCGACGCGGCCATGCGGCGCGTCGGGCTTCGTCCCGCCGATATTAGCCCTGTGGATATGTCGTGATGCAACACGGACTATCAGGAACCGCCAGACTCGGACGATCAGGAACCGAAAGTTCGGACTATCAGGAACCGAAATGGCCTTCAAAGCCGCAGAAAACTGCGCCGAATTTCGCCCTTAACTTAGCTAACAAAGAATCCTTCGGATTCTTGCTAACGGACTCGGCGCTGTGGACGGATGGCGAAGTACCGCCACACAGACCTGCCGAAACGAGGTTAAGCGATGGGCCGCAGCTGACTCACGTCACGCTGGTCTGGCGCGAGGGTCAACGCGAGGACTGGCTCAAGTTCGGCAAGCCGGTTGCCGAGCGAATCGTCAGCCGCAGCGGACGGATCGAGAGCTACGCCGCTGGCCAGGTGTTCGCCTTGGTGCGCTGGGCCTCCAATGATTACGGTACCATCCGCTCGACGCTCGACATCGTTCGTGCCGTCGATGGACACGAACCTTGCACACCGGTGCCGCAGGTTGATCCGGGCGGAGATGTCCTGCTCAGCGTTCATGGCTGGCCGAAAGTCGCGCAGGTCTTCCGCCTGATCGACGCAATCGAAGCGGCAGGCATCGACCCATGCGATGTCGCGCCCGATCATTGGCGGCATATCCACAACCGGCTTGCCGGGCGCGAAGTGCCGCGCGACTACAGCCCTGCGCGTCATCGCGCCTGGCTCCAGCGCAAGGCGCTGTTTCCATGACCCGGCGCAGCTTCGTCCTGGCTGGCGCCGTCCTGGCCGCCACACTCGCGACGCTGATCGTTCCGGTCTCGCGCTATGCCGTGTGGAACGCGACTGCCTCGGTGCCGACTGGGCTTTACGCGATCCGCGGCAAGGCAAGCCTGCACGTCGGCGAACGCGTCGCCGTCGAACCGCCGCCTGAACTGCGGCGTTTGCTGGCTGAACGGCATTACCTCCCGACCGGCGTACCGCTTTTGAAGCGCGTCGCCGCTATGCGCGGCCAGCGCGTCTGCCGATTCGCGCATGGCATCACCATCGATGGCCGATATGTCGGCATGGCGCGCGCGCGCGACCGACTGGGTCGCCCTCTGCCCGTATGGGCGGGCTGCCAAGTGCTGCGCAATGGCGAGCTGTTCGTGATGAACCCGGCTGCACCCGACAGCTTCGACGGGCGCTATTTCGGCGTGCTGCGCATCACGCAAGTCATCGGCCGCGCGACACCGATTTGGACCGATGAAGCAGGCAATGGCGACCATGTCTGGTTCGCCGATCCCCATTCGAACCAACCCACCAGTTCAACAACCGAAGGAGACTGAACGATGAAGATTGGATATTTTGTGACCGCCGAAGGCGGCCTGGCCGGACACATCACGACGCTGACGCTCGACATCGGCGTGGTGCTGCTCCCCACCGAACCCTCCGACAACGAGAACGCGCCCGATTACCGGGTGGTTGCTGGCGACGGCGACGAGGCGCGTGAGATCGGTGCAGGTTGGAAGCGCACCGGCGAGAAGGCTGGCGACTATGTCGCGCTCCAGATCGACGACCCTGCATTCGTCCAGCCTCTGCGGGCCAATTTGTTCCACGACGACGGCACCGGTCACGTCCTGGTCTGGTCGCGCCCGTCCCGGCACGACAAGGCGGATTGAGTCGATGCGCTTGATTCGCTTGAGCTTAGCAGCGTTCCTCGCAGCGGCCCTGTTCGGTACCGCGCCCGCCTTCGGGCAGGCCGCTGCCGAACAGGCGCAGCCGCACGCCATCGACATTGCTCCGCACGTCGCCGAGGCGTCGCAGCGCTTCGGCATCCCTGAGCACTGGATCTATGCCGTAATGCGTACCGAAAGTGCAGGCCGGGTCGGCGCAGTCTCGTCAGCAGGAGCGATCGGACTAATGCAACTTATGCCCGGAACCTGGGCGCGCCAGCGCACCCGGTTCGCCCTGGGAGCTGACCCGTTCGATCCGCGCGACAACATCATCGCGGGCACAAGCTACCTTCGCGAAATGTATGACAGCTATGGTGCCTCCGGCTTCCTCGCTGCCTACAACGCGGGGCCGGGCCGCTACCAGGACTGGCGGGATCGTGGTCGCCCACTCCCTGCCGAAACCCGCGCCTATGTCGCCAAGATTGCACCGATGCTGCAAACAGGCAGCGCGGCAACAGTCGTTGCCAGCACATCGCCTGTGCAACCGGCTCGCCCATCCTGGACACAGGGCCAGCTTTTCGCAGTGCGCGGAGGTGCAGCGGCGGACGCAACCGGCAGCTTCGCCGCCGCCGTGCCGCCGACATCCATTCGCGCTTCGTCTGCGCCCCTGAACGGCCTCTTCGCACCCGTTTCGGGGAGCCGTCCGCAGTGATTGACCGTTTGTCCTTCTGGCGTGTCACGGCGTGGTTTGGCGCAGGATTGTGCGGAAGGTCGGCTGCAGGAGAGGAAGGTTCAGGAGGATGGCAAGATGAAAGCGGAGCCAGCCGCTGGGGTGTGGGGGGGCAGAATTGCAAGGTTTTCAGAGCCAGCCGCTGCTCACCCCGGCTGGCTCCTTTCGCAGCAACACACGCAGTTCTGCCGCGCGATGAGCCAGCCGCCATTCGCGCCCGAACGCAGCCATGAGCGACGACGATTTCGAAATCAGGCCGGGACGTATCCGTGATCGCAGCAGGGGCCAGGGCAAGGCGCGCACGCTCAAGGCCCAGCTTCGCGCACTCTCCAACCGGGCTGGCCACAGTGGCAGGTCTGGCGGCTCCGGGTCGCGGCGTGGGACTGGCCGCCTGACGCGAGGGCGGATCGCAAGCCTGCGCGCCACCTCTCGCGCCAGTCAACGCCGCGTCATCGTCAAGGCGCGAATCGTGCGGCATCGCGGCTCGCGCTTCACCGCCGCGCCGCTCGCACAGCACCTCACCTATCTCAAGCGCGACGGAGTCACCCGGGACGGGAAGGATGCTGAATTGTTCGGAGCTGATCCGGAGCCGGTCAATGGCAAGCTCTTCGCCGAACGCTGCGGCGACGATCGCCATCATTTCCGCTTCATCGTCTCACCCGAGGACGCGACCGAACTTGCCGATGTCAGGACCTTCACCCGCGAGCTGCTGACCGACATGGAAAAAGACCTTGGCACGCGGCTCGACTGGGTCGCGGTCGATCACTGGAATACCGACAATCCGCACGTCCACGTCCTGGTGCGCGG